>ENA-OUVC01000006-OUVC01000006.1-marine-metagenome-genome-assembly--contig:-NODE-6-length-179778-cov-4.375824_pt1 | contig 179778 bp, 160 predicted proteins | sample MGYA00248622_ERZ508571 | MGnify/ENA primary metagenome ERZ508571 (study PRJEB26236, sample SAMN06267175) | marine metagenome | isolation source: Columbia River Estuary | place: USA:Columbia River... | reverse complement strand
TGGCCTCAGCTTGTTCTTTTTCAGTCTTTATTTGGTTTGAAAATTGAGCAACGATATCGTATGGAGATGCGATGGACTAGTGCTGGATATAGAAATCGCTTTCGCTATCGGGTAGGAGCTTCCTATCCATTTAGGATTAGGAACAACACGTCAAAAGCTTTTCAAGCAAGTTTTAGCAATGAGCTTTTCTTTACAAATAATGAACCTTATTTTGAACGAAATCGTTTTCAGGTGGGGCTAAGCTATAAAGTAACAAACGCAACCACGCTTCAAATAGGATATTTGCATCAATTTGATTACCGTATTAACGATGAAATTGGAAGAGATTTTATGGTGCTTGGTTATTTTATCGAATTATCTAAAAAGGGGAAAAAGGTTCCCAATTCGGAAAGTGTCTTTAAAGAAAACTAGAATAGTCTTCTCAATTATTTTCTGGCCAATCGGCAATTCGGTTGCTGAATTCACTCTTTTGATAAATCGTGCAGCTGTTCGTTCTACCGAATAACTTATATCGTATTTTGGCTGTTATCATGTAAAGCTTATCCAAGATGTTTTGCGGTAATAGTCTTAAAAGATGAAATACAATTGAGAAGCCGCCAATTTCCTTTAAAATTTTAAGTACTGCTTCTGATTTTAAATAATATTGACTGCCTTCGATCAGTACTAGTGAGTTCCAATCGGTTTGATCTCCACCAATTTTACGCAATAGCTCTTTTCCGTATGTAGATTGTAGTGACGCAAATTTGAAAATTTCTTTTGTATCTCTTTTTATGATGAATTGTACTGCCTTGTTACAGAGAATACACTCGCCGTCAAAAAGTATTATTTTAAATTCAGTAGTGGGCACAGTCACTTAATACGTATTACTTTTACTTCAACCGTTTCGATTTTATTTGCACGTTTATACAGGAGTGTAATCTTTCTTTTAGCATGATTTAACTCAGCCTTATAGTCATCAAGGCTGCCCGCAATAACTTTATTGATAGCTAGTATTTGATCGCCTACCTCAATTCCTGCTAAGGCCGCGGGTGAGGACGGCGCTACAAAGCCAACTTCTATATGGTTATTTATCAAATATAGTTCCATGCCGGTATATGAGTAATCAAAGGGTTCGTAATAATACCGATTAGGGCGAATATGAATTTCTTTGTTGGGGTAATTAAGCACTATATTGAAACGGCGTAACAAATCATTACCAATTAAGCCGCTCCAAATCGGGAAATTAGTGGCATTGTAGGGATCTTCAAAAAGAGTAATTGGTATTTTTTTGAAACGGTAAGGACCTATTCGAAATTTAGGCAAAACGGTTAGTCGTAAATCAATCTGTCCACCAATACCTTCTCCCGAGGTGGTCCAATAATTTCGGGTTGAATCAAGTACACCTGATTTTGCCAGGTATCGGTTTGAAAAAAGTAAGTTGAGCCCAGCTCCAATGTCTAGCATCATAGTGGTCGAATCCGCTTTCATGTCTTTGATATGTACTCGGTAGGCCGGTAGTTTATTTATTTGTGGCTGGAGTAAGTGGCCGTTGCGAGGGTATACAAATGGACCTGGTGTATACCAGTTCATTTGTTGTTTTTCATAGTCCACTTGTACAATAAAACGGCTTAATAGCGCATACCCAATTACTCCATCTATTCTAATTCCATAAATTGATGTCAAAACAGTGTAGTCGTTTACGTAGAAATTGAGTGAATCTGCATGGAGTTGACCAATTTTTAAGCTTTTGTTTTGTAACATAGGCACCTCGCGTATCCCTCCAACGCCCCGAATGAGCTGGCCTGTGTAAGCGGCTTGTAAACCAAGATATTTAACTGTTGACGAGTCTAGCGAAATTCCGCTACTCCCTGTGTCAAAGATAAATTGTAGTGTATCGGGAAATGGGGGCAGTTGTGCTTGGATAACAATAACACCCCCTGTTACTTGTAGAAATGGGATTGTGCTGACTAAACGACTTTGTGACCCTCCAACTAATGTCATGAGAACAAGATTGACAATCAGTAATAGCCTCTTGTACATGAAAATAGTTTTGTGCTAATTTTTTATTGCTCGAATTTTTTCAGGTGTAATTGGTAAGTCTTTTACCCTTTTTCCAGTTGCATTATATACAGCGTTGGCAATTGCAGCTGCCAATCCGATAAACGCAATCTCACCTAGTCCTTTTGCTCCAATTGGGTTAATGATGGGGTCTGGTTTATTGACAAACCAAACTGTTGTCTTTGGGATATCTGGATGTAAGGGTACTTGATAGCCTGCAAAGCTGGCATTAGTAATAGCACCGGTTTGATGATCAAATTTTAATTCTTCCAATATGGCCATTCCAACTCCTCCAACCACTCCGCCCAGCATTTGACTTCTTGCTGTGTTCTCACTAATAATTTTTCCTGCATCGGCTGTAGTTACTACTTCGGCTATTTTTACTTTGAATGTTTTTGGGTTGACGAGTACTTTTACAAAGTGTGAGGAAAATGAGTTCGTAGCATGCTTTAGTTCCATGGCACTGGTACCTTGCGAATCTTGTGTAATTTCCAAAAATGGCTTATTGGCTAGTTTCAATAAATCGGCATTGGAAATGAATAACTCCTTATTGATTGTGGAGCTCACACCACCATTTTGAACCAATAGCGTGCTTGCCTCCATGTTTTTAAAAGCAGAGGCGTACTCAACAGCTAGTGTACACAATGATTTTTTTAGTGTCTCACAAGCTAGGTACACGGCCGTACCAAGTGTAGAGGTAGTGGTGGATCCTCCTTGTGTGGGTCCGGGAGGTAGTTCAGAGTCTCCTAGCTTAAATGAAATTTTATTTAGTGGCATCACTAAATTTTCAGCAGCAATTTTAGTCATGGCTGTGGTGGTGCCGGGTCCCATATCACTGACTGCACTTTGCAAGACTAAATTTCCATCTGCACTAAGTATAGCGCGCACGGATGCTTGTGATCGGCCTGCACCAAATACTCCATTTGCCATACCATAACCTACGAGCCACCCATTTTCTTGTAAACTGCCCGGTTTTTGTGCTCGATTATTCCAATTGATTAATTCTCGTCCTTTATCATAGCATTCTTTGAGATAGTTAGAAGACCAGGGCAATTTGGATTCTGGATTTTTTTCAGCAAAGTTTTTTATTCGAAGTTCAACGGGGTCCATGTTCAGCGTGTAGGATAACTCGTCAATACTGCTTTCTAATGCAAAACAGCCGGTGGCTTCTCCGGGCCCTCGCATCCAGGTTGGTGTGCTAACATCTAGCGGAAGGATTCTGTAGTGGGTTTCTACAAAGTCACAGGCATATAGAAAGCGAGAGGCATTTACAATGCCCTCCCGAAATTCCTCATAGCGTGACGTATTACTTATTGCGTGGTGAACAATCCCAACAAATTTTCCTGATTGATCGGCACCAATTTTTAGCTGTTGCCAGGATTGTGGTCGATATCCTGTCAGATTGAACATCTGTGGCCTGGTGAGTACCACTTTTACCGGGCGATTAATTTTTTTGGCAGCGATACAAGCTGCAGGTACGTTATGCCAGTTTCGAAGTGCATTTCCAAAAGCGCCGCCAACGTAGTTGACAATAACACGAACATTTTTATCTGGTATGTTAAATAAACGGGCTAAAGCACCTTGTGTGGCTTTAGGTCCTTGTGTTTTATCATATACCGTCAGCTTATCCTCCGATTCCCATACTGCAATGGTTGCTTGTGGCTCCATCGGGCTATGTACCTCAATGGGAATATTGAACTCTCCCTCTACTTTAACGGCTGCTTGCTCAAGATTAGTTGCATTACCCCGGGTGTAAGTGCTAGGTGGTTTTGCTTTTGAAAGATCTTTTCTTATCAAGTTAAAATCTGTTTCAAAAGTTTCCTTTTGATAAGAGACTTTCAGAAGTAAACTAGCAGCATTTGCTTGCTCTACTGTTTCTGCTACAATTAAGGCAATGGGTTGTCCATAAAATCGAACTTGATTATCATGCAGCACTTTCATACCCCACCATTGTTTGGGATTTCGTGTTCCATCCGGTAATTGCGTAGCATAACCTGGTATGCTGGGGCAATTCTTGTGGGATATGATATCAATGACACCCTCTGATTTTAAAGCCACAGATTCATCTATCGATTGTATAGTGCCCTTAGCAATGGTGCTACATACAAATACGCCATAGGCAAGGTTGGGTACACGATGTTCTGCAGCATAGGTGGCCTTACCCGTTACTTTATCTAAAGCATCTGCACGCGGGCCCTCATTGATTAGCGGTAAGTTCTTTTCCATTTAATTTTCCTTGAGTTAAACAGTTTTACCACTTGCTTTTACCTGGCTAATGGCATCCACAATATTTTGATAAGCACCACATCTACATATATTTCCTGCCATGTATCGTTGAATTTCTTCTCTGCTGCCTGCTCTGCCATCCCGAATGCAGGCAATACCTGACATGATTTGTCCAGGTGTGCAGTAGCCGCATTGCATGGCATCACATTTAATAAAAGCTTCTTGCATCGGATGCAAATCCTCTCCTTTCGCTACTCCCTCGATAGTGACAATGCTATTGCTTTTGTTATGGATGGCCAAGGTTTGACAACTATTCATTCTTTTTCCATTGATATGAATTATGCAGGCTCCACAATGACCCATTCCACATCCTTTTTTAGTACCGGTATATCCGAGCTGCTCTCGTAAAAAGTCAAGTAGCGTAATACGAATATCCACTTCGGCAGCAATTTCTTTTCCGTTGATCAGTAATTTGATTCGCTCTTTTGGGGCAGGGCCCGGCGTGATTAAATCTATGGGTACCGCATGAACTAGAGCGGAGGGAATTGCATAAAGCGCTGCTGTAAAACTTGCTTTACGTATAAAGTCCCTTCTTCCGTTGTTGTAACAATTTTTTTGCATGATGATGATTGAAATGAAATTAATTAAAAAACTGCTCTCTATTTTTCCAAACTTCTTAGCAGTATAGTAAAGCCAAAAATGTTCAAATGGTGGACCAACAGTGGACTAAAATCCAACAAAAAAAGCGCAACTAACAGGTTATCAGTTAATTACGCTTCATTTTAGCGGAGACTGAGGGATTCGAACCCTCGATACCCTTTAGGGGTATACACACTTTCCAGGCGTGCTCCTTCAACCACTCGGACAAGTCTCCAAAGGGGTGCAAAAATAGGGAAAAATAGAGGCTTACCAGTTACCGGATTGGTCCTTATTCACCCTTTCAAAATCACTTTCAGAAAGTTCGTGACTGGACCATTCCGGATCATAGGATACGAACCAGGAAATCCATAAACTTCGGCTAATACGCATCAACCAGGGTTGTAGTAGTATTAGTAAAACGGCATTACTGCCCAACCACCAAAAAAACCGATTGTCTTCTGTAGAGAAACCAATCAGTACCCACCAGGCTACTAGTGTAGATACCGTTAAGGCAACAGTTAGAGCATAACTAACGTAACCGGTTCCATAATAAAAACCCACCTCAATTTCTGTAGGTTGGCCACATACTGTGCAGGTTGCATGCATCTCTAGATTACCCTTGAATGTAAAGCGTAAGGGGTTCTTGAATAAATCACCTTCTCGGCATCGCGGGCATTTACATTGGAAGGATGCGGATAGATAGCCTTTGTTTGAAGTGATTTTGTTCATGGTAGTTCTAAACGGTGTGAGGTGTAATTATTTTCTCCAGTTCTGCTGCTTGTAGTACTCCGGACTGTCTCCATACTGGTTGTCCAGCCTTGAACAATAGAAGGGTGGGTACACTTTGTATCTGGAGTGCAGAAGCAATAGCAGGGCTTTTATCTATGTCCACTTTTAGTATGCGAACTTTATTTCCCATTCTTTGATGCAAGTTCTCTAGAATAGGCTTCATCATTTTGCAGGGACCACACCACTCCGCGAAAAAATCAACGAGTGTGGGTGTTTCTCCTTTTATAATTTCACTAAAACTTTCGCTCTTACTATTCATCTTTCTTTTTTTCTCCTTGAAGCATACTAAATAATAATCCACCCATGAGAGCGCCATATGCTGTACTGTTATGCCAAGTGGAAGTGATTGCACAGGTACCATCAAGACAGCCCACTTGTTGCCAATAAAAAAATCCTCCTGTGGCGCCTATTAGAAGACCGGTTACGGTCCATTTATTTTTTTTAATCCAGTTCTTCATATTTATTTAGTGAGGAAGTTTTGATTTTAAAAATCCATACGTCCAGGTACCAGCAATAGCACTTAATAAAGTTACAAGTACAACGGTGGCTCCTGTACCAATTTGTGCGAAGAGTGGACCTGGGCAGGCGCCTGTAAGCGCCCAGCCAAAGCCAAATAGTAATCCTCCATAAATTTGGCCTTTACTGAATTGTTTATCTTCTAGGCGAATTGATTCTCCTTCAATTGTTTTAATCTTAAATTTTTTGATCAGAAATACACTGAGTGCACCAATAGCTACTGCTGAGCCTATCACACCGAACATGTGAAAACTTTGTAAGCGAAACATTTCCTGGATACGGAACCAGGCAATCACTTGGGCCTTTACTAGAATAATTCCAAAGAAAATCCCTGCGATAGTATATTTTAGAAGGGAAGAAAAGGATTGGTCTAATTTGCTCTGATTAACGCACATGGCATTTTCTGAACGAATCTCAAAGTCTGTATTAACTACGTTTTGCATATTGAATCAATTAGAGTTTTAAAATAATAGGAAGAATGAGATTGGCCATGATAAAACCACCCGCCATAAAACAGCAAGTTGCAACGAGGGATGGCCACTGTAGGTTACTTAATCCCATGATCGAGTGACCAGAGGTACAACCGCCTGCATAGCGAGTTCCAAAGCCTACTAAAAAACCTCCCAAAATCATCAGGATAAAACCTTTGAGCGTAAGGAGTGCAGGCCAATTAAATAGTTCTTTTGGAATCAGTCCTTCATAGTTGGTAATACCATACCCCGCCATTTCCTGTGCTAGTTTAGGATTGACCTCCATCGGTGCATTGTTACTCAAATAATTGAATGCAATAAACCCTCCCACTAGAACGCCAGCTACAAAAAAGAGGTTCCAACTTTCTTTTTTCCAGTCATATTTAAAAAATGGAATATTAGCAGGTATACAAGCTGCACAGATATGACGCAGCGAAGAAGAAATTCCAAATGTTCGATTTCCAAGAATTAATAATAACGGAACGGTGAGTCCAATTAAGGGGCCTGCTACATACCAGGGCCAAGGTTGTTTAATCCATTCTAACATAAAGGGGAGTTTAATTGAGTTTTGATTTTTTTAGTTGTTCACGTTTTACAAGAATAGGTTTGAAAGGTCCATACTTATGTTCAGTGTCGGAAAAGCCATCTGTAAAAGGTCCAAAAGGATGGTCAATAGGTTTTTTGGAAATATCAGGCCAATCATTTTTCAAATCTTTCTCAGGGCGAGGCTGACTATTTACATAAGCGGCTACATCCCAACTTTCCTCAACGGTTAATTTAGGATTGTCATGACTGGCTTCATTGTTGGGCATGTTGCTATACACATATCCTGCAAACCGGGATAATCGATAAAGTCCAGCGCCGCTGTTATAACTATGTTCTCCCCATAGTGGTGGGTATTCGTACTCAAATTTATTGAGCGCAAGCTGACCTTCTCCATTTTCTCCGTGGCATCGCTGACATTGATTTTGGTATACTACTTTTCCTTTTAGAGGATCAGCCGCTCTGTCTAGGAATGATAATTTGAAGATTCCAGTTTCTTTTGGAGTGACTCCTCTAGGAACTTCTTGTCCCACCCATCTAATATAAGCTTCAATGGCTTGGTATTCCTTTGAAGTACTATCGGGTGCTGATCCATTTAGACTTCTTTCAAAACAATCACTCACGCGCTTATAGATTGTTTCAATGGTACCGCTGCGATCTCGAAAACGGGGATAGGTGGATGCCACTGCTCCATAATTATTACCCCAGGTTTTTTTCCCTGCATTCAAATGACAATTTTGACAGTTCATGCCATTACTAATAGAGGCTACCTTACCCCTGGGACCCAAATAGAAGGAAGTATGTGTAATTAGTTTCTCTCCGTAAATCACAAGTTCTCTGTCCTTTCCTTCAAGTGTTCGATCCGTGAAAAGGCTTGGACTTTTCCAGCTGCTGTCATACGCTGAAGAACTTGTAACTGCTGAGACTGTATAAAGGCTGTTGATGCCTTTCATTACTAGCACAGTAAAAACCGTACCACTGATAATTATAACAGGCCAATTTTCTTTTATGAAACTTCGCATGGGTTATCTGAACTCGTAGGTTGTTCCTTGTAATTGTGTGAGTAGCGTAGCCGGTTGATCTGTAGCAGTAGCTCGATTCTCCAATCGCGGGGCAATGGGAGAATGAATTGCCAGATATTCTTCTATCACTTGATGAAGATTAGCGCCCAGCTTTTTGGGCTGTTGTACTTTTTCAATTCTACAAAGGGTATCATCGGGATCTCCTTCTCTTTCGCAAGCAACTACTGAGTATTGTTTATCCATTTCAATCGGACTTCCTTTTACTTTAACCCAGTTAACACGTTTACCCAGCTCATTACTAATCGTAAAATTTACTTCCATTCCAGAAAATCGAACAAACCAGCCGCCGAAACGCTTGGAAGGATCTTTTGCAAAAGCGTTATGTAATTCTTTCTCTAACCAGTCCCATAATTGTTTGCCGCTTACCCATCCGGTTTTTGCCTCACTGTCTACCGGTAACATATTCCAGAGGAACTCGCGAGTAATCGCTGTTTTGCCTTTATTGGGATCAACAGCTAGGGGTTGGCAAAAACGGAATCCATTACTGAGCGCAATATCGGGTTTGAATTTCCAACGAATCGCATCGGTAATGAGATTATCCATGGGAGTTTCCAAAACAAAATAGCGAACGAGTGGGGTTGTGGTACTTCCAATAATGGTGCTTAGATCTTTTTTGTAAGGGACTTCTATTTTTTGAATAGCTGTAGCGATGGTAGGATCTGGTGGATATTTTTTAGGATCAACATCCAGTAAGTCATATTGGTAAGAACTGATTTTTCCATCTTTTACTTGTACAACTAGTTTACCTAAGAATGAACCAAAGGCCCCGCATTCTACAACTTTACAGTACTTGCCTTCAATGGGAATACGAACTCTCTCATGCGTATCAGCTCCTAGAATAAAATCGGCTCCAAGTACTGCTGGGTTATTGGCTAGTCCAACTTGTTGCGCAAGTCCCATGTGTGTTACTATAAAAATTATTCCACAGCCTTCCACTTCTTTTAACAGCTTAATATACTTGGCTACATTTTGATCTGCATGTGTAAAACGAATTCCCTCACTATAGGCGGGAGATTGTCGTTTAGGAATCAAGTGATCCGTATAACCAATAAATCCAACTTTGGCGCCTGCTATATACTTAATCCAATAAGGTGGATAGATCAACTCCCCATTATCAGCATCTTTAGTATCATGCCACATATTAGCACACACTTTTGCAGCATTGGAATGCCCCATATCATAGAGCATTTTTTTCTTTTTATAGACTACCTCCCAGTTGCCGGGTAGAATCAAATCGTAATTAAATGCATTCAATAAAGGGATCAACGCTTCCCCTTCACTGAGAGAGGCAATGGCACTTCCATGAAAATAATCTCCACCATCCAGTAGGAGTGTGTGTGCTGGATCAAGTTTTCGATGCGCTTCGATCATTGTTTTTAAAACTGCTAACCCTCCTCGTTTACGATATACTGGTTTGCCATTTTCCCAGAAAAATTCATCATGGGTATGAAGTTGTGCATGTATATCCGAAGTATATAGAATGGTAAATTGATTACCTGCAGTAGTTTCTAGACTACTTGAATGTTGCTGTTTAACAGATCCCTCCGCTTGAATAGGGCTAACAGGTAGCAGTCCCGTTGCAAAACTTGCCAAGGCTGTTTTCTTTAGGAAGCTCCTCCGTGAATTATTGTTTTCAAAAGCCATGATTCAATTTGTATGAATGTTATATCTCAAACTTCTATTTTTTGCCAAATAAAAAACGTGACTATGGTCACAAAGCCATTAAAAGCCTGCCTTGATATAGCTCCAGCCTGCCTCTTGTAATCGAACAATCTCTCCAATCCCCATTTTTACAAAACCAGATTCCTTTACAATCGACTCCTTTGTAATTTTTCTCTCGGCCATGGTGTTTTCGCAGGCCAAGAACTGGATGCCTAGTTTGTTAAAGTTGGCAATTTGATTCTGCTGCGTAGTCTGCTCTTTTCTTAAAAGATCAATGCCAGGTCCATGTGCCACTACCAGGATTTGCGCGCTGTCTCCCCAACCGGCTTGTAAATGTTTTAAATTATTCATAAGCCCTTTCCACACTAATGTATCTCCGCTTGTAACCTGAATGACTAGCCGATGAAGTGGTTTAATAATCTTATTCGGCACTTCTTTTTTACTTTCCTCCCAGGCTAAAAAGCCCCCCGCTAAATCATAAACTTGATTGAAGCCTGCAGTTTGCATCAGTTCTAAGGCGCGCTGACTTCGCTTACCAGATCGACAGTACAATAAGTAGGTAGCTGATTTATCCCAATTTGCAATTTGAGCGTTAAAACTATCTGTTTCGAGTACATTATGTAACCTTGCTCCTGTGATATGTCCAGCTCTCCACTCTGCAGGTGTTCTGACATCAACAATAACGGTATTGGGTTGAACAGATTTCTTATCAAAGACGCGAGTAGAGAGGCTATTTACTTGTGCTATTACTGGTTGTATAAAAAGAATCCAGCCACATAAAAGAACCCATTGAGTCGTGGAAGTAGTTTTTTTCATTGCTTTAAATATTTGTAGAAATTACAAATCAAAACTGGTATTCAGGAATAACTGATGACGTGAAATCGCGAGTGGATTGATATTATGTCGGCTCCATTGATAACCCAAGCTGATTTCCTGTGGCCCCCATTTTACTTGGAGACCGTTAAAAAATCGATTGTGATCAAATTGTATAAGCTCTTTACGTTGACTGATAAAAAACTCATTCGTAAAATTATAATTGAGCTTGGTTTTTTTTGTGATGGAGAATAGGGGAATTAACCAGGTATTTTGGATTCGCAGTCTTGTATGAAAAAAGTAATTGGGCTGATTTATATTACTGAAGCGTAACTCATACCAGGCTCTGTTTCGACTGATTAATTTATTAAGTTGAAAAGTTCTTTGAATGCCATAGGTTGAACGTAGCTCTAAAAAATCTTTTGTTTGGCCTTGTATATTTAATATTTCACGTGAGCCGTGATAAGAGAGAGGGCTGGAGCTTATAACCCATTTCGAAGGAAGTCGAAAATAAATCCAGGGTCTAACAATGGTCAGCATGGATTCATCTAGTAAATTCTTATCGGTTGTCCAATAATTGGCCTGTCTGCGGTGATGCAACTCAAGCCCTACTCCAAATTTGGGTTGAATCCAGTGATTTAGATTCAACCGTATCCAGCCTTCATTACGGTCTTGTGTATATCCAAGAATGGGTAAGGCCAGTAATAGAAGGACGAGCCTGAATCGCAGCATTAGGCTAATTTGAGCATGTCGTCCAGTCCGCCACCGTTATAAAGATTTTCAAAACCTTGTTGTTTTAAAAATTGTAAAGCCATACCACTTCTATTGCCACTACGGCAATAAAGAACAATGGGGCCTTCAAATGCTTCGAACTCACTTACTCGCTGTGGTAATTCTTCCAAGGGGATATTGATAGCACCGGGATATTGTCCCATTTCAACTTCCCAAGTACTTCTCACATCAATAATGGTGGTTCCGGCTTGTTTTACGATTTCTTTTAAGGTTGACATAGAGTGTAGGTTCAATTTTTAAAGTAGAGTAGAGGGACATACATAATCACTGATCTTGAATTTGCCGCTATCCTTGATAGCCTTGAATCCTCCTTTTACATCGATGAGTTTATCAAAGCCTCTTGCACGTAAAATTGAAGTGAAAATCATAGAGCGGTATCCTCCGGCACAGTGTACATAATATGTTTTATTCTTATCGATTTGTGCCATGCTTTCATTAATCACATCGAGTGGTGTGTTTTCTGCTTGACAGATATGCTCGCTGAGGTATTCGCTTTTTTTCCGCACATCTAATATGTCAACGGGTTGTTTTTCAAGGATGGCCGCCAATAGATCTGCATCTACTGATTGGATTTGATCAATCTCTTTATCGGCTTGTTTCCAAGCTGCAAATCCACCTTTCAAATAGCCAATGGTATGGTCATACCCTACACGCGCTAAACGTGTAACAACTTCCTCTTCGCGGCCTTCATCACAAACCAATAAAATTTCTTGTTTGATATCGGGGATCATCGCACCAACCCATGGGGCAAACTGACCGTCTATTCCAATATTGATTGAATTCGGTACAAAACCTGCTGCAAACGTCTGCGGTGCCCGTGTATCTAGAATCAAGGCACCCGTTTCGTTAGCGGCCGCTTCAAAGGCTTCAGGACTCATGGCTTGTTGACCGCGCTCCAACACCTTGTCAATACTTTCATATCCTTGAATATTCATCATCACATTCAAGGGGAAATAGGCCGGAGGTGCTGCTAATCCTTCAGTTACTTCTTTGATAAACTCCTCTTTAGTCATGTTCGCCCGTAAGGCATAATTGTTTTTCTTTTGATTCCCCAATGTGTCCGTAGTTTCCTTGCTCATATTTTTTCCGCAAGCACTACCTGCTCCATGTGCAGGATATACAATCACGCTATCGGGCAACGGCATAATTTTATTACGGAGTGAATCAAAAAGATAGCCAGCTAATTTTTCTTGTGTTAAATCACTAGTTACTTTTTGTGCCAGATCTGGACGACCTACATCTCCTATAAAAAGTGTGTCACCAGAGAATAAGCCAGTCGGTGTGCCCTGTTCGTCTAATAACAAGTAGCAGGTGCTCTCCATGGTGTGTCCAGGTGTATGCAAAACTCTTAATGTGAGTGCACCTACTTTGAACTCCTGGCCATCTTTGGCAATGATTGCCTCAAAGGCAGGGTTCGCATTGGGGCCGTATACGATGGGAGCGCCAGTTTTTTTGCTTAGGTCGAGATGCCCTGAAACAAAGTCTGCATGAAAATGCGTCTCCAACACATATTTGATAGTAGCACCATTACGTGCAGCTTTCTGAATGTAGGGGGCTACTTCACGAAGCGGATCAATTACTACTGCTTCACCATTACTTTCAATGTAATAAGCACCTTGCGCTAAACAACCGGTATAAATCTGTTCAACTTTCATAATTCTTATTTTTTATCTGTTCATGTACAAAATTCGGGATTTCATTTGCTGTTAATGTGATTCTTATCACATCCCTCAATGACCAGCTCCCCAGCTCTCTTTTATCAAGATGTAAAGACCCATTACCAATACAAACCAGCCAAATCCTTTTTTTAACTTGTTCCCATCTATTTTCTTGCTAAGCTGATTGCCCAGGATAATGCCAATCACTGCCATGGTTGTAACAAAACCCAGTAGTGTCCAGTCAATGGATTGTTCGCTTAAATCGCCGGTAAATCCAATCAGTGATTTAGCTGCAATGATCAGCAATGAAGTGCCTACAGCTTGTTTCATGGGTAGCCCTGTCAGTATTACCAAGGCCGGTATGATCAAGAATCCGCCTCCTGCGCCAACCAAACCCGTTAATAATCCTACTACAGCCCCTTCGACAAGTATCAAGGGATAATTAAAGGATTGCTGTTTTATTGTATCGATATGTGCAGTCTTTTGATCACGAATCATTGAGAAAGAAGCTGCTACCATAAGAATGGCAAATAACAACATCAGCAATACACTTTTTGTAAGTATAAAATCGCCCCATTGACCGAGTTGAACAGGAATAGCAGGTAGAATCCATTTGCGTGTGGCATACACTGTAATGATAGAAGGTGCTCCAAAGATCAATGCGGTTTTGAGGTTCACCTGTCCTTGTTTGTATTTAGGGAAGGCTCCTATGGCGCTAGTAGTCCCTACAATAAATAGCGAATAGGCGGTTGCTTGTAAGGGATCTACGCTAAACAAATAAACCAGCACCGGTACTGTTAGAATAGAGCCCCCTCCACCAATCAGCCCCAAGGAAAGCCCAATGAGTAAAGATGCCATTGCCCCGAAGATCGCACTACTATCAAACTGCAGAGAAAGTAAAAGTGTTGTCATAGATGGCAAACCTATTCGGTATTAATAAACAGAAACGTGACCTGTGTCACGCATTTAATTCTATCTTATTTCGATTTAACTTTAAAAGCCCTCGCTGTTCCATTTTCTTGAGTAATCTTGAAATTACCTCACGGGAACTGTTAAGGTCTTCTGCGATTTGTTGATGGGATAGTTCAATTAATTTCTTTCCCGTTTTTTCCTGATATCGTTTCAAATATAATTCCAGCCGTTCGTCCATATTTCTAAAGGCTACGTCATCTACTACGGCAAGTAATTCATCAAAACGACTGCGATACGTTTGGATTACAAATTGGTACCAACTTTTATATTCTTTCATCAGTGTGTCCATGAGCTGGACTGGTAACAAAAGAATTTGTGTATCCTCCTCTGCCCGGGCGGTAATCTCACTGGCCTTTGCTTGGATAGCACAGATCATTGATACAGCACAGGCTTGTCCTGGGCCGAGGTAGTACATCAAAAATTCACCGCCCTCTGGACCCTCTCTGTATATTTTTATTCTTCCTTCCAAAACCAACGCAGTTGACTTAATAAACTGCCCCGTTCGCATGATAGGCTCGCCAGCTTTGAAATCTTTCAATACGGCTTCTTTTTCCAGAAGAGAAAGTAGCGCAGGTTCAAATTGGGGGAAAAGTGCTTTCCAGTTCATTTAGATTCGCTTAAGATGGTTTCCATTTTCATACTTCTACTTCCCTTGATCAGGAAATGGGTGTTGGAAAAATTTTGTGAACGAAACCAATCAGCTGCTTCGCTGGAATTTTTAAGTTGAATATAGGGGTGTGAAAGCTCCCCAAATCCGTCTCCTACCAACACCACTTCTTTCCATTTGTAAGATAGCAAGAGGTTAACTAATTGCTGGTGTTCTTGCATGCTTTCTTCTCCTAATTCTGCCATAGATCCAAGCAATAATACTTTTTGAGCAGCGTCCAGTTTACTAAAATTTTGAATGGCTACTTGCATACTGCTTGGGTTAGCATTATAGGCATCCAGAATAATGGTGTTGGTATTTTTTTGTATTAACTGCGAACGGCTATTAGTAGGTTGGTAGGCCTCAAGTGCTTTTTTTATTTTTTCAGGAGGCACATTAAAATGGGTTCCCACACTCACGGCTAAAAGTACATTGGCTAAATTATAATCGCCTACCAGCTGTGTGTGTATGTCGGAAAACAAGTTTGTATTGTTGTGGCTTGTTTTTTGGATGGACACATTCAAATACGGATTGGCCGACTTAATCTCACCTATCGTCTGTGCATCTTTTGTGCCATAGGTTATCACATTGGTAATACCCTGCGACATGGGGTGTAAGTAGTCCAGATCTTGATTTAAAAAAATAGTTCCGTGGTTCGCCCGAATAAAATCATATAATTCACCTTTCCCTTTTCGTACACCTTCAACCCCGCCAAAACCTTCCAGGTGTGCTTTACCACAGTTGGTTATAATACCATATGTGGGTAAAGCGTAAGTACAATAACCTGCAATTTCCTGTTGGTGATTAGCTCCCATTTCGATCACCGCTATTTCAGCATCTTTTTGAACGCGCAGCAAAGTAAGGGGGATACCAATGTGGTTGTTCAGATTTCCTTGTGTTGTATAAGTTCTGAAATTACTTGCCAGCACGGCGTTCACTAGTTCCTTGGAAGTGGTCTTTCCATTACTTCCGGTGATAGCAATAAAAGGAATATTGAATTGTTGACGATGAAATTTTGCCAATTGCTGTAGTGTAGTTAATGTGTTTTCAACTACAATGGTTCTTTCGTCTACATAGTAAGCAGAATCATCAATGATGGCAGCGGCAGCCCCAGCTTCCAACGCCTGTTTTGCAAATTGATTCCCGTTAAAATTATCTCCACGCAATGCAAAAAAAATACAACCCGGTTTTAAATGTCGGGTATCGGTTTCAACTAGTGGATGTTTTTGGAACAGTTCGTAAAGTGTTTCAATTGGCATAGTGCAAATGTACTCGGACGCGTATAAAAAAACCCTCCGAAGGGGAGGGTTTTCAATATTGCAAGATTATCGCTTATCGTTTTTGTCTTTTTGTTGGGAAGTATTGTCCAGTTTTACGTTTGTTACCCAGTTCAGGACTACCCACTCGGTTCATTGCACAGCGGAAACCAATGGTGGCGGCAGAAAGATCTTCCTCTAGGTGGCGACGTGCGCCGGGGCTTAGCCAATATGCACGGTCATTCCAACTACCACCTTTGTAAACCTTGGAACGTTGTGGATCTATTAAAGTAGAAGTTCCATAGGCGTATGCAGCTGCGGAAAGTGAGTCTCCATCGAGATAGTCAATTACATTACCCTTCTGGTAGTTTCTTCTGTTGCGTGCATCTGCTTCAGTAACCTCCAGCATTTTTACACGGCCTAATGAGTCGCGTTCGTAACGCGCAGATGGATCGAGTGTAGTAGAATCAGCAACGTATAATTTCATGAACTTATTACCGCGGAAAGGGGCAGGCTGATCATCATAATCCAATGTTGAAAGCGAGCGATAGGTGTCTTCAACCCACTCACTAACATTTCCAGCCATGTTATAAAGACCAAATGCATTGGGATAATATGATTCAACTGGAGCTGTGTAAAAGGCACGGTCGTTCAAACCTCCTGCCACACCCGCATTATCTCCACTTCCTCTTTTGAAGTTGGCAAAAAACTGACCTTGTAAACTTCCTCTCCGATTTTCACGAAGTCCATTTACATTCTGTGCCCAGGGATATACTTGTTTGTTAGATTGCAATTCTTCTCCACGCTTGCCTTCTTTAAGGCTAGTACGAGGATTTTGGCCAATTAGACCATAGGCGGCATATTCCCACTCCGCTTCAAAGGGAAGACGATACTCAGGACTTACAATCCCGGACTCTAATGAGGGTTGTTGCGGTGCACGACCACGGCTAGCACGCATGGCTTTACCGGGAGGCGCGGTGTAAAGACCTAACAAGTAAGAGCGGGTATTAAAATTATTATCTCCTTGTTGTGCTCCTGGCTTTAAATTGTTTTTATTGATATAACCTTTATCTACCAGCATGGATTCGTTATAACGATCCGTTCTCCATAGACAAAAATCTTTTGCTTGTTTCCAGCTCACACCCACTACAGGATAATAATTAAAGGCAGGATGGCGGAAGTACAATTCAACAGAGGGTTCGTTGTAGCTCAACTCGCTTCTCCAGACCAATGTATCGGGCAATGCTCCCTCAACAATTTTTACATTTTCTGGGTCAGAGGGGTCAAATATTTTGGAAAGCCAAAAAATGTATTCCCTGTAGTGAACATTGGCAACCTCTGTTCGGTCCATATAGAAAGAAGGCACTGAAACGCGTCGGGGGATATTGTTCCAGTCTCCCATCACATCTTCTTCGGTCTGTCCCATAGAGAAGGTTCCCCCCTCCACGAATACTAGCCCGGGTCCGTTTGCCTGGTCCTTTGCCTGGGCAACCTGAAAACCACCTTTTTCATTGTAGTTCCAGCCCGTTACACTGGACTTGGGAGACTTTTTCGCAAAAATTCCTTTCCCTTTACAGGAGTTCAAAAGCACTAGGCCTGTCAGGGCTAGCAGCATTAAAATTGGACGTCGCATTTGTAGCATACAGCTTCGATTGGTATTGACTAACGCAGGTTTAAGCCGGGATATTGCCCCGGATCTTTATCCCTGATTTACAGGGCTTGCGAATTTAAGCAGTTTGAACCAAATAGCACCCTAGGCCTGTTTTATTTTTTAAAGCCATAACATATTCGTTATCAAACGAATATGAAAAAATTCTTCAGAAAGGGATTTTTTAAAAAAAAGGAATAATTTAACAATATTATTGAAATAGAGGCGTTTATGGTCTGTCAGAGTCTTCTGAAAGGAAGAAATTTTGCGCGGAAGTTGTTCATTATGACTGATTTCCCGAAGTTTGAAAAAAATTCCTTTTTGGAGTGCTTTTTGATCAAAAACGCTATATTTACACACTACTAAAAATTTTCTAATGAGACTAACTGCCTTAAAACTGACTGCCAGCATCCTGCTATTATGTGGTCTTACTGCAAATGTTAATGCGCAGACTGACCCAATCAATGTGGTTACAACTGCCGTTCCTTTCCTTCGTATTTCTCCTGACGCTCGTTCAGGTGGTATGGGTGAAATGGGAGTAGCTACTTCTCCAGACACTTATTCAGCTATCTGGAACGTTGCAAAAGTTGCTTTCAACACATCTGATGCACGTATTTCTGCTACTTACACTCCATGGATGAAGGACCTTGTAAACGATGTTTACCTGGCTTCTGTTACAGGATTCAAGAAATTAGACGACAATCAGGCTTTATCTGCATCTGTTCGTTATTTCAGCCTTGGCAACATTCAGTTCACTGATTTCACAGGAGCTCCTCTGGGAACAGAGCACAGACCTCGTGAGTTTGGTGTAGATCTTGGTTATTCTCGCAAACTTTCTGATAAAAGTGGTGTAGGTATCACTTTGAAATATATCAATTCAGACTTGACTGGTGGATTGACTAACGGTAGCACTACTTATAAGACTGGTTCTTCTGTAGCGGCTGACCTTGCTTATTACCATGATGGTAAAAAGAACGGTACCGGCTTAGCTTGGGGAGCTGTTCTATCTAACCTGGGTGCTAAGATTGCCTACACTAGCAATGCTGATGCTAAGGATTTCATTCCTGCTAACCTTGGTTTAGGTTTGAATTACACAAAAAAATATAACAACACCAATACTCTTTCTTTTGGTGCTGAGTTTAATAAGCTTCTTGTTCCAACACCTCCCGGTGCTGGTGCAACTGCTGCTGATCTTGCTGCTTACAGAAATAAGAGTGTAGTGGGTAGCTGGTTCAGCTCATTGGGAGATGCTCCTGGTGGATTTGGTGAGGAAATGAGAGAAGTTTCTGTGGGTGCTGGTGCTGAGTGGAACTACAATGGTCAGTTCTTCTTCCGTGGCGGTTACTTCTACGAGAACAAAACAAAAGGAGATCGTCGTTATTTCACAACTGGTCTTGGTGTGAAGTACAATGTATTCCATTTCAACTTTGCTTATTTGATTCCTTCTGGTAGTGGTGTTAACCGTAACCCACTTTCCAATACCCTTCGTTTCCAAGTTTCATTTGACTTGGGTGGTAAAAAGTAATTATAGCGTTATACAATTCAAAAAGGCCTCGGATTACCGGGGCCTTTTTGTTTATTTGCACTAAATCATAACTATGTCTTTTCGAATAGGATCCGGAATTGACTTTCATCAGTTAGAAGGGGGTAAACCGCTTTGGATTGGTGGAGTAAATATTCCTCATCATAAAGGGGCAGTAGGTCACAGTGATGCTGATGTTTTGTTGCATGCAATCTGTGATGCCTTGTTAGGTGCTTTGGCTTTGGGGGATATAGGTGAACATTTTCCCAACACAGATCCTGCATACAAAGGAATTGATAGTAAGATTTTACTTTCCAAATGTGTGGCATTGATTCATCAAAAGGGATATCAGGTAGTTAATGTGGATGCTACGCTTTGTTTGGAAGAACCCAAAATAAGGCCCTTTGTTGCTTCAATGCAGGCTGCAATTGCTCCCCTATTACAGGTTCAGGTTGATGCGGTATCAATCAAAGCAACTACCACTGAAAAAATGGGATTTGCAGGTAGGGAAGAAGGATTGATGGCTCAGGCTACTGTACTCTTACAGCAATCCTAATCTTACCCACTTATCTTTGTGTGATGCCTACTCTTGCTGTTAAAATTATAAATCGTTCCTCCAATCCGCTTCCTTCTTATGCTACAGCAGCATCTGCAGGTATGGATATTCGGGCAGACCTTAAGGAACCCATTCAACTAGGAGTTGGTGAAAGAAAATTAATTCCAACTGGGCTTTTCATAGAATTACCGGTTGGTTATGAAGCACAAGTGCGCCCTCGTAGTGGCTTAGCACTCAAGCAAGGTATTACCTGTCTGAATGCACCCGGAACGATAGACGCAGATTATAGAGGTGAACTTGGTATAATCCTGATCAATCATTCCAATGAGGTTCAAGTGATACAGCCTGGTGATCGAATTGCGCAGTTAGTGGTACAATCTGTTGTGACTTGTAATTGGGAGTCCGTATCTGAATTAACTGATTCCGCACGTGGCCAGGGTGGTTTTGGTCACACGGGGATAAAATGATTATTATGATGCGCGCATTGGTGTTGTTTTTAATGGGCGGTATTTTTTTTACTTCCTGTCGAAGTACAAAAAAAATTCAGACGGCGCTAGTCAAGAAAGACTCCATACAGGTTAATATACTTTCTGACTTGGAAAGAGCTAGATTGGATTCTATTGTATTTATTAGGGAGCAGTATATGCAGTTGCAATCAAAGCGTATTCAGTATACTACGTTCAATGCAAAATTGGATGTGGATTACGAGGATGGTACAGGTCAACAATTAAATCTCAATGCACAGCTGCGCATGTACAAAGACAGTCTGATTTGGGCCTCCATTACAGCCATTCTGGGTATTGAAGGATTACGAGCCTATATCACCCGGGATTCTGTTAAGTTATTAGATAAGCAAAATAAAGTCTACATAGCCCGAAGCGTAGCTTATTTAACGGAGGTTACGGCCTTACCCCTGGATTTAAGTTCGCTTCAAGATCTGTTGATAGGCAACCCGGTATTTTTAGATTCCACTTTGCAAGCCTACAGCAAGGGAAATGGGACTATTTCCTTGCAGGGGGCCAATTCCTTTTTCAGAATGCTATTTACTATAGCGGAGCAGGAGAAGGTGTTGCTCAGTACCAAATTAGATGACCTGGATTTTACGCGTAACCGTACCAGTTTTTTGGGCTATTCCGATTATGACAATCGTACTGGTGTTTATTTTTCCCAACGTCGCAATATTGCAGTTTCTGAGAAAAAGAAGTTGAATGTAGAACTGCGTTTCAAGCAATATGCCTTTAATGAAACGTTAAGTTTTCCATTCAGTATTCCAAAAAATTATCGCCGCGGTTGACGAATAAAATTTATTTTGCATGGAATCGTTATAGTAAATCCATGCGTGTCAGCTTTTTAGTACTCTTATTGCTTTTGATCACTGCTTCTGTACAGGCCCAGCCGGGTGCGGAAAAGAGTCAATTGGAAAAGGAGCGACAGGAAATACAAAAAGAACTAAAGGAAATTCAAACCTTATATGAATCGGTGAAAGGGCAGACCAAAAAAACGCTTAGTCAGCTCAATGTCTTGAATCGTAAAATTTCCCTTCAGGAGCGTTATATCAATAGTATTAGCCGTGAGATTCGGTCTATCGATGACGATATTTATCTCAGTGAACTTGAAATATATCGGCTCAACCGCCAGTTGGATACACTGAAAGTGCAGTATGCTCGCTCGGTGGCTTATGCATATAAAAATCGAAGCAATTACGACTATGTCAATTTTATCTTTTCAGCCAGTAGCTTTAATGATGCTGTCAAAAGAATCTCCTACTTAAAGAGTTACCGGGATTATCGCGAAAAGCAGGTAGGAACAATTTATAAAACGCAAGAGTTGATCTTGGAGCGACGCAAGCAGCAATTGGTTCGTAAGGACCAAAAAAATGTGGCCCTGGAAACACAGACTAAGCAAGTACAGGAGTTAGCGGTCCAGAAAAAGGAAAAGAATGCAGTGGTTTCACAATTGAAGAGTAAGGAGAAAGAGTTATCTCGACAAATTGCAGAGAAAAAGAAAAAAGATAGGGATCTTCAAAATGCCGTATTAGCAATTGTTCGCCGTGAAATTGAATTAGCTAAAAAAGAAGCGGAGGAGCGTCGTAAAAAAGAAGAGGAAGAAAGAAAGCGTACCGGTGCAACTGTTGTTACTACTTCCACTGCCAAAACCGCTGCTCCCTCTACAACTAAGCCTACTACTAACACGCCGGCCCCAAGCAACGAGGAGCTGTCAGCAGCTGCCAAGCGAACAGACCCTACTCGTAGACCAGAAAGCTATTTGGATCTAAATGCCAAGGACATTGCATTGAATAGCAGTTTTGAAGCCAATCGGTATAAACTTCCCTGGCCTGTAGATAATGGGATTGTGTTATTAAAATTTGGAGATAATAAAATCGAAAATACTTATCTAACTATCGATAATCCAGGCATTACCATTGCAACCCCGAGCGCAGGAACCAATGTGAAATCTGTGTTTGAAGGAGAGGTACGGGGCGTCTATAATCTGGGAGATGGAATGGCCGTTACGATTCGGCATGGAAAATATTTTACCACGTATAGCAACCTCTCTGTTGTAAATGTTACCAAAGGAGCCCTTGTAAAAACTGGACAAATTATTGGTAAGACGGGTAAAGACGATGAAGGAAATGGCGGTCAGATTGATTTTATTATGACCATGGAGACTAAGAAAATCGATCCGCAGGGTTGGTTACGTCGTTGATCAACTTTTTACAAAGCGACTATAAAGCTTTTCGTACTGTGGTATGATGTGATGGATGTCAAATTTACAAGCCTGTTTGTAGGCATTGGCTCGGAATGATTTAAGTGTGCTCTCGCTTTGCAGCAACTGCATTACTTGTTCACTCATCAAATCAACATCTCCCACTTTGCTTAGAAAACCAGTTTCTCCATGAATGTTGATTTCAGCAAGTCCACCTGCATCAGTTGATACTACTGGAACTTTTGCGGCCATTGCTTCGAGTGCCGCCAATCCAAAACTTTCATATTCTGAAGTAAGTAAAAAGATATCTGCAATCGCGAGAATATCTTCCATTTGTTCTTGCTTCCCTACAAAAAGTACATCTTCATTAACGCCTAATTCACGACTTAGATCTTCAGCTGTACTTCGCTCCGGACCATCTCCCACAAATAAAAGTTTACAAGGAATTTTAGAACGAACAGAAGCAAAAATCCGAACCACATCGGGCACCCGCTTTATTTTCCTGAAGTTGGAAGCGTGTAACAATATGCGCTCGCCAGTAGGGGCGATTGCTTTTCGAAAGGCATCAATAGGTTTACGATTAAAACGCGCTACATCCACAAAATTCATGATCACATCAATTTCCTTATCGATCTTGAAATGCTTAAAGGTTTCTTCTCGAAGATTGTGTGATACAGCGGTAATCGCATCACTTTCATTGATAGAAAAAGTAACAACGGGGGCATAAGTTTTATCGCGGCCTACCAATGTAATATCTGTTCCGTGAAGCGTAGTAATAAAAGGAATCTGTATCCCTTCCTTGGCCAGAATCTGTTTAGCTAAATAAGCGGCTGATGCATGTGGAATTGCATAGTGCACATGCAAGAGGTCTAGGTGATGATTTTTGATAACATCGACCAGGGTACTGGCTAAGGCTGTCTCGTAGGGAGGAAAGTCAAATAGTGGGTATGTTGGTACCTGCACCTCATGATAAAAAATATTGGGAACAAAACGTTCTAGTCGTACCGGTTGCTGGTAGGTAATAAAATGAACCTCGTGATTCTTTTGTGCCAATGCCTTCCCTAGCTCAGTGGCTAATACGCCAGAACCACCAAAAGTCGGATAACAAACTATACCAATTTTCATACGCGTTGTATGGGTCTGCAAAGGTAGGTTATTTAAAAGGAGCGAATCCCTTCAAAGGATTCTTTAACTTCAGGATACTAAATAGGCTTGTTATGATTTTATTCAATCGAATTATACTTGTAATGGTGCTAGTTTTTACTGGAGCTGTTCAGGCTCAGTCTGTTGATTCTTTATTTATTAAAAAACTGGCTGATGAAATTCTATTACACTCGAAGGCATATGAAAACCTTCGTGTCCTGACAAAAAAGGTTGGACCTCGGTTGGCGGGTTCTACTGGAATGGTCAAAGCAGAAAAATGGGGATTGACTGCCATGCAACAAGCAGGAGCAGATAAATCCTGGATGCAGCAATGTATGGTTCCACATTGGGTACGTGGTGGAGAGGATAAAGCTGGAGCCATAGTGGACTTGGGTGATGGAAAACGAGGACTTTCCTTGGATGTGGTAGCATTGGGTAATTCAATTGGATCGGGTCCTAAGGGAGTGACGGCTCAGGTGGTGGAAGTAAAATCATTCGAAGAGTTAGAGTTAAAAAAGGAACAGGTAAAGGGTAAGATTGTTTTTTATAATTATCCCTTCAACGCAACGTTTGTTAGAACTTTTCAGGCATATGGTGATGCCAGTAAATATCGTGGACAAGGTCCCTCACAGGCTGCTAAATATGGTGCTGTGGGTACCATTGTCCGCAGTATGAGTCATGGAGCTAATAATCATCCGCATACGGGGGCTACTCGTTATGATAGTTTGTATGCTAAAATACCGGCTGTGGCAATTGGTTTAGAACATGCCGATCAATTGAGCCAGTGGCTACAAAAACAAGTGGTGCAGGTTAAATTGGAGACACATGGTTATTTTTTACCCGATACAATTGGTCATAATATCATTGGTGAATTAAAGGGTACTGAATTTTCCGATCAGATTATCACAGTGGGTGGGCATTTAGATAGCTGGGATAATTGCGAGGGAGCACATGACGATGGGGCCGGTTGTGTGCAAACCATTGAGATACTCAGGGCCTTTAAAGCAATTGGCTATCAACCTCGTCATACTATTCGTTTTGTATTATTTGCCAATGAGGAAAATGGATTACGGGGAGGTACTCAATACGCAGCAGAAGCAAAAGAGAAAAATGAACAACACATTTTTGCCTTAGAAAGTGACGCCGGTGGATTTACGCCGCGTGGTTTTGGATTTACGATGAGTGAAACTCAATACCAGCGTGTGCTAGGCTGGCAATCACTGATTGCCCCCTACGGCTGTAGTGAATTCAGTAAAGGAGGAGGAGGGGCTGATATTGGTCCATTGAATAGAACTTTTAATACTCCAGTTGCAGGACTTCAGCCCGACTCACAGCGATACTTTGATTATCATCATGCTCGCAACGATGTATTTGAAGCGGTAAACAAAAGAGAATTGGAATTAGGAGCCGTAAATATGGCGGCGCTACTATACCTCGTTGATCGCTATGGGTTACGACAATAATCCCTCAAGGGCTTTCTTTACTTCGTTGAAAGGGAAACCTTGTAAGGTTTCTTCCATCCGCGATTTGATTTGCGTGTTGCATAAATTACCCATGCTGCCCTCATGCGTGTGTTCTAGGTTTGTGGGGGCCTCATATGTTCCTTTTTCAATCGCTTCTCCAATCTGCCGGTAAGCATCGCGAAAAGGAACACCCTGATTGACCAGTGCATTGACCGCTTCTACGCTAAATAAATATTGATACTTTTTATCCTGAAGCAATTCTTTTTCAATTTGTATGGAGCTGATCATCAACTCCAGCATGGCAGTGCACTGCCGAATTTGTTCAAAAGCTGGGAATAAATGTTCTTTCAATAATTGAAGATCCCGATGATAACCGGATGGGAGATTGGTGGTCAATAGACTTATTTCGTTGGGCAATGATTTGATGCGATTACAATGCGCACGAACCAATTCAAATACATCCGGATTTTTTTTATGTGGCATGATGCTACTGCCCGTAGTTAATTCCTCCGGAAAAGAAATAAAACCAAATTGTTGATTCATGTATAAACAAGCGTCCATACTAAATCGGCTTAATGTTTCTGCAACACCTGCCAACGCCTGTGCCACCACACGTTCTGTTTTTCCTCTTCCCATTTGTGCATAGACCACATTGTAATTGAGATCTCCGAATCCCAATAAGGTAGTAGTATAACTTCTGTCAATAGGGAAGGACGAACCGTAGCCGGCGGCGGAACCGAGTGGATTTTTATTGACAATTTTGTAGGCCCCTTGTAATTGTATACAGTCATCCACCAAGCTTTCCGCATAAGCTCCGAACCAAAGGCCAAAGGAAGAAGGCATTGCCAGTTGCAAATGAGTATAGCCAGGTAAAAGAACATCTTTGTGTTGTTCGCTTTTTTCTTGCAACAACGAAAAAAGTGTTTGAATGGCAAAGACTGTTTTTTCTAACTCCTCTCGTAAAAAGAGACGGATATCCACTAATACTTGATCATTTCTGCTGCGCGCCATATGAACTTTCTTCCCAGTATCGCCAAGTTGTTGTGTGAGCTCCCATTCTATCTGTGAGTGAATGTCCTCCATCTCTGGACGCAAAGGAAAATTTCCTTGCTCAACTTTTTTATAAATTCCACGAAGAGCTGTTAATAATTGTTGTGTTTCAGCTGCTGTAAGTAATCCAACCTCTCCTAACATCTTTGCGTGTGCCAACGAACCAATCACATCAAATTTTGCTAGATACGCATCCATTTCACGGTCCTTACCTACTGTAAATGTTGTTACAGCGTCAGATGCTTCTGTATTTTTTTGCCAAAGTTTCATGCGTTCAGTTTTGAATTGGTTAGCTGATCAATGAGTATACAGTATAAGTCAACTCCATTTTCTATTTCATCAATACCCACCCATTCGTCTGCACTGTGGCTTCGAGCAGAATTACCCGGTCCCAACTTTAAGGCTGGAAAGGGTAGCAAGGCTTTATCAGAAGTAGTAGGTGAACCGTAATAGCTGAGCTGATTAGCTAGCCCAACTTTTACAAGGGGATGATCCAGGGGAATTAGGGATGAACGAAGTCGGGTACTTCTTGGTTTTAATTGTACAGCAGGTGGAATAACGGATTGTAGAATATCAATCACTTCCTGAAAACTGTATTGCTCGTTAACGCGAACGTCCACTACAAAATGGCAAGAGGCGGGTACGATATTATGTGCTTTATTCTCAGTTTCTATAACCGTTGTACTGCATTTGACTGGTCCTAGTAAAGATGATTTTCTTTCCCAACTAATATTTCGAATGGTCTGTATAGCATCCATTGCATGGTAGAGCGCATTTTCACCTTCCTCACGCGCTGCATGTCCTGGTTTTCCTTGTGCCACTCCATCGAGTACCAGTAAGCCTCTCTCTGCAATTGCCATTTGAAGAAGGGTGGGTTCGCCCACAATAGCACAAGTATGTGGGTGGATATTTTCCAGTAAAAAACAGCCTTTGGTTTGCTCAATAAAATATTTATCCTGTAGTAATGCTTCAATTCCTCCAGTTCCACTGATTTCCTCTTCTGCGGTTGCTGCTATGATTAAATTCCAGTTGCTTCTTTTGGAGGAACTGATCAGAAAACTTGCCACCAGTGCTACCAGGGAAGCACCTGCGTCATTACTTCCTAATCCATAGAGTTTTCCTTCTTCAATAAGGGGAGAAAAAGGGTCTCTAGTGTAATGTGCATTTGGTTTTACCGTATCATGATGCGAATTGAGAAGAAGAGTAGGCTGTAAAGGATTAAAACCTTTTGCAATTGCATAAACATTATTTCCAACACGGTATGGCTCAGCTCCCCATTGCTTCAAATATTCAACTAATATAGCAGCAGTTCCTTCTTCCTGTTTGCTAAAAGAAGGGATGGTAATTAAACGTTGCAATAAAGAAACGGCCTCCTGTTTTATGGTTGTACTCTTCATCTTATTTTACTAAGGTTGTACCTGCTTTACCTTGTATTAATTCATGTAGCTTTTCTGCTTTTCCAATAATTACCTGGTTGACTCCTGCCTCCAATGCTCTGAATGCATTATCTAATTTAGGAACCATCCCCGCAAAAATTTTGCCTTCTGCTTTTAAGTGATGGTATTCACCCGCGTTGACACTGGAAAGCAAAGAATCTTCATAGGCAAGATCTGCCAGTACACCTTCTTTTTCAAAAGTATAAAGGAGGCTGGTTGTAAAAGTATTGCTGAGAGAAACGGCTAATTCCTGTGCTAGTGTATCTGCATTAGTGTTGAGTAATTGGCCTTTGCCATTATGTGTGAGTGGAGCAACCACGGGCATAATACCAGTTTTCAGCAGCGTTTTGAATAATTCCGAATTAACTTGATCAATATCACCTACCCAGCCATACTCTATCTGGGTATTTTCTCTTTTGTGGGCCAGTACAGCATTCCCATCTGCTCCTGTCAAGCCCAGTGCATTACAACCTAGTTGTTGTAACTGAACTACTAGCTGTTTATTTAGATAGCCTCCATATACCATCGTTACAATTTTCAGGGTTTCGCTATCTGTAATTCTTCTTCCCTCTACCATTTGTGCAGGTACTCCCAATTGTTCACCCAGTTGTGTAGCCATTTTGCCTCCGCCATGTACTAATAATTTATAAATGGGTATCCCAGTGTTGGTGGTGGCTGGCAAGTTGGAGAAGAGTTCCAGAAACGCTGTAAGTCTTTTTTGATCATCAATCAGATGACCCCCTACTTTTATAATATAGAGTACCGGTTTATCCATGGGCCTGCAAAAGATTTTTTAAAACGGCTTGCGCTGCCCAAACACGATTGCCAGCTTGCTGATTCACTAAACTTGCTGTGCTATCTAGAATCTGATCACTTAATTCTATATTTCTTCGAACAGGAAGGCAGTGCATGACCTTGGCTTGATTGGTGACAGCCAAACGTTCAGGAGTAAGCATCCAAGACTGGGTGTCACCTTCAGCCATCTTACCATATTGCTGATAACTGCTCCAGTTTTTTACATAGATAAAATCTGCTCCCTCCATAGCCAACTTCTGATCATATACAATACCTGCTCCTTTTGTAAATGTTTCCTCCAGTTCCATGCCTGGTGGATGTGTAATAACAAAATCAGCTTTGCCCCAGGCATTAACCCACTCCGCAAAACTATTGGCTACACATTGTGGCAGCGGTTTAATATGCGGGGCCCAGGTTAATACCACACGTGGTTTTCTGTTTGTAAAATTGGCTGAACGGCTTGTGATATCCTCCTGAATAGTTAATAAATCTGCCAAGGATTGTAAGGGATGTCGAGTTGCAGATTCAAGACTTAGAATAGGAACGCCTGCATACTTGACAAATTGATTTAAAATATTTTCAGCATAGTCCGCTGTACGATCCTCTAAACCAGGAAAAGTGCGAAGGGCCAGGATGTCAAAATACTGACCTAAAATCGGAGCTGCATCCTTTACGTGTTCCACCGTGGTTCCATTCATGATCGCGCCTTCTTCAAATTCCATTGCCCAACCTTCTGCTCCTACATTAAAAATGATGGCTTCCATTCCTAATTGTTGCGCTGCAATTTGGGTACTCAGACGCGTACGCATACTGGGGTTGAGAAACAAACAGCCCAGTCTCTTTCCCTTTCCTAAAGCCTGGTCTGCAAAAGGATTCTTCTTGTAATAAAGCGCTTGTGCTAGTAACGATTCTATTGAATCAGCATCTTTTACAGATAAAAAATGTTGCATGGTTTAAGATGAAGAGGATTGAATTTCTTGTTGAAGACTAGCTATAAATTTACTAGCATCAGTTTGTGTTAAAGCAAGCGACGGGAGTAAGCGAATTACATTCGGCTTTGCCTCGCCGGTAAAAATATGTTGTCTGAGAAGGAGATTTTTTTTCAACTCAGGCAACGCTGCAGGTACATCAAATCCAATCATTAAGCCACGGCCTCTTACATTTTTCAAATCGGGGATTTGTTTCAATTGTTTGGTGAGCCAGTTACCAATCTGTAAGGCATTATTCATTAGATTTTCTTGCTCCATTACTTCCAAAACTGCCAAGGCTGCTGCACAGGCCAAATGATTTCCACCGAATGTAGTGCCAAGTTGAAAATGTTTGGCAGGAATTTCAGGTGCGATTAAAATTCCCGCTACCGGAAATCCATTTCCCATGCCTTTTGCCATGGAATAGATATCCGCGTTGACACCTGCATAGTCATGGCTAAAAAATTTGCCACTTCGTCCGTAACCGCATTGAACACTATCTGCTATGTAGAGAGCGCCGTATTGAGTGCATAGTGCACGTATAGTTTGTAAAAAAGAATCATCAGCCACATGAATACCTCCTACACCTTGTATTCCTTCAATAATAACAGCAGCAATTTCATTTCCTTGTTTTTGAAAACATTCCTCCAGTGCCGTAGCGTCATTAAAAGGAAGAAAGATTACATTTTCTGTTTCATTGACAGGAGCAATATAATTTTTATTGTCTGTGGCTGCTACCGCTAGTGAAGTGCGTCCATGAAACGCTTTGGTGAATGCAATAATTTTTTTTCTGCCAGTGTGGAAGCTGGCTAGTTTTAATGCATTTTCATTTGCTTCTGCGCCGCTATTGCATAAAAAGAGTTGATAATCAGGTTTGCCCGTAAGTGCCCCCAGCTTTGTAGCTAATTCTTGTTGTAGGGGGATACGGATAGAGTTAGAATAGAATGCAATTTGATCAAGCTGCGACTTGATACGTTCTACCCAGTGTGGATGTGTGTGACCTATGCTGATCACCGCATGCCCACCATAAAGATCAAGGTACTCCTGCCCATTTTGATCCCATACGCGGGACCCTTTTGCTTTTACAATGGTAATGTCTTGTAGGGGATATACATCAAAAAGGGGCATGATTAGAAATAGTTTGCTTTTAGTTGAAGTCCACATTCTTCCTCCAATCCAAATAAAAGATTCATATTTTGAATAGCTTGTCCGGCTGCACCTTTCAGGAGATTGTCAATGATGCTGTGTACTACTAATTTATTACCCTGTTTTTCCAATTGAAGCAGCGCACGGTTAGTTCCTACAACTTGTTTTAAAAAAATAGATTCCGTACTGATATGAACAAAAGGATGGGAGTGATAGTAGTCTTTGAACAGGCTTACGATTTCTTCCAGTTGATTTGAAATAGTAAGGGTTGAACTACAAAATATCCCCCTGGTAAAATCGCCTCGCCACGGAATAAAATGAACAGCGGGGGCTTGCTTGTTCATAGATTGACCTAGTGACTCGTTAATTTCATCTAGGTGTTGATGTGTTAGTGTTTTGTAGGCTTGAATATTATTTGCGCGCCAACTAAAGTGTGAAGTAGCTGCAAGTGTTTGCCCCGCACCGGTGGATCCTGTGATTCCTGTTGTATATATATCGGTCAACAAACCAGCCTTTGCCAAGGGTAGTAAACTTAATTGAATGGCCGTTGCAAAGCATCCTGGATTTGCAATCGCAGTTGCATTTTTTATTTGTTCTCTATTCAATTCAGGTAAACCGTAAATAAATGTTCGATTTCCTATTTGATTATTATTTTTTAGTCTAAAGTCATTGGTCAGGTCAATGATTCGAAGATGATCAGGTAGTGAAAGTTCTTCCAGTAATTGACGAGATTCGCCATGACCCAAACAAAGAAAAAGTACATCTACTGCTGTATCGATACTTTCTGTAAAATAAAGGTTGCTAAGTCCTGTGAGATCTTGGTGCAGTTGACTTACTGCTTTTCCCGCATTACTACGGCTATGGACAAAGCCGATCTCTACTGAAGGATGAAGTAGTAAAAGTCGAAGCACTTCTCCTCCGGTATAACCCGCTCCACCAATAATGCCTGCTTTAATCTTTTTCATGACCTGTTTGTTGAACACGATGATAAATGCCAACTTGATTACCAAATATTCGAGTAAATCCACGCACATCCTGCCCCGTAAATCCGGTGTTCATCTCTCCATATTTTCCAAACTTACTGTTCATCAGATCAAAAGGACTTTCTATTCCCGTAACCTGAAATCGGTAGGGAAGTAGTTGTACAAATACTTTTCCTGTTACTTGTTGCTGGCTATTGGTGAGATAAGCTTCTATATCGCGCATAACCGGATCTAATATTTGGCCTTCATGCAGCCAGTTGCCATAGAATTGCGCTAATTGATCCTTCCATTGCAACTGCCATTTACTAAGCACATGTTTTTCCAAAGCATGATGAGCTTTCAGGATAATCATTGGTGCCGCAGCTTCGAAGCCTACGCGTCCTTTGATACCAATGATGGTGTCTCCTACATGGATGTCTCTACCAATTGCAAAACCACCTGCAATTTGTTGTAAAGACTGAATGGCTTCTACGGGATGTTTGAATTCTTTTCCGTTAACTCCAAGCAGTTCTCCTTGCTTGAAATGAAGCACAACTTCCTCATGACCTTCTTTAGTAAGTGGAGTGGGCCAGGCTTCCTCTGGAAGCATACCGTTTGAGTGCAAGGTTTCTTTACCGCCCACACTGGTTCCCCAAAGTCCTTTATTGATGGAGTAAACTGCTTTTTCAAAATTCATCACCACCCCTTTACTTTTTAGATATTCAATCTCCTGCTCACGGCTTAATTGAAGATCTCGAATGGGAGTAATAATTTCAATACCCGGAATCAGGATTTGAAAAATCATATCAAAACGAACCTGATCGTTTCCAGCTCCTGTGCTTCCATGGGCAACCGCTTCTGCTCCTAATTGTTTTGCATGTTCGGCAATATGTAATGCCTGGCTAAGTCTTTCTGCCGAGACGGAGAGCGGATAAGTATTATTCTTTAATACATTTCCGTAAATCAAATAACGGATAATTCGGTTGTAGTAGTCGGTTGTGGCTTCAATAGTGGTGTGCGACTTCACTCCTAACTTTTTTGCGTGTGCCTCTATTCTTGCCAATTCAATTTCATCAAAACCACCCGTATTGACCAGGATGCTATGCACTTCATATCCTTTTTCCTCTGTAAGATATTTGACACAATAGGTGGTATCGAGTCCTCCGCTAAAACCTAAAACAACTTTTTTAGCCATTGCCTGTACGATTTATCGTGTAAAAAAATGATGAAGAAATCCTACGCTTTTACTGCCATTGCTTTTTTTCAAAAAGGGACGAAGTAATTTCCATTCCTTAAAGCGCAACAGTCGCTCAAAGCCTGTTTTGTTCTCCTCGAAATATTTTTTTGTTTCCTCTGGTTCGTAGTGATCTGCAGGATCGTAAAGCATACCTGTACACATACAATTTTTACGGTCCTTGCTCATCAGGATATCGTAATTGACACAGCTTTTGCACCCAGCCCAGAAGTCTTCATCTTGTGTAAGCTCAGAGTAGGTAACAGGTTCGTATCCCAATTCACTATTTATTTTCATCACTGCCAAGCCAGTGGTTAAGCCAAAGATTTTGGCCTTGGGGTATTTTTCTCGAGAGAGTTCAAATACTCGCTTTTTGATAGCTCTCGCTACGCCACTTTTGCGAAATGGTTGTGCTACAATTAAACCGCTATTAGCTACATACTCACCATGGCTCCATGTTTCGATATAACAAAATCCTACCCATTGGTTGTCGGGTGTGAGCGCAATGACAGCCTTGCCTTCTTCCATTTTTTTTGCAACGTATTCTGGGCTACGTTTTGCAATACCCGTGCCACGGGCTGCGGCAGAGATGGCCATCTCCTCAGTAATGATAGTGGCGTAGACCGAGTCGGCCAACGTGGCCACTCGGATTATGAATGGTACACTCAATGTAAATCTTTGGTAAAGGGTTGGATCACCAGTCCAGATAGGGTTGTCGGGAGTCATTCACTGACAGGGACCGGGGTGAGAGGTTCGTCCTGTCAGCAAATACGGAGCAACCTGGAAAAAAGAAAGAAATTGATTCTTTTCATTTTTGATCCTTTAGTTTATAAGGGATGCAAATCTAAATTAATAATTTAAATATGAACTCTTTTTTTAGCTTGCCTTGAAAGCAAATATGACCAGACGTCGGTGCAGATCAGGCGGATCTTTTCTCCAACCAACAACTGTTCGTGTGGCAATCCACTCAGTAGGGCTGGTTAAATCGGCAGCAACACAAAGCTGTGTACTCGGAGAAAGGCATTTCAGTAATGCCTTGAGCAGCGGGTTGTTACGATAAGGTGTTTCTATAAATAGCTGTGTACATTGCTCCCTTCTGGACTGCTGTTCCAGCTCTTGAATAGTCTTTTCTCTTTGTTTGTCTTCAATGGGCAAATAACCATTGAACTTAAATTGTTGCCCATTCAGACCACTAGCCATCAGGGCAAGCAGAATAGAATTTGGACCGACTAAGGGACGAACAGGACAGCCTGCTTCATGCGCTAGTGCCACGATGGCTTGTCCGGGATCGGCTACGCCAGGACATCCAGCTTCACTGACTAAACCAATTGTTTTTCCCTCTTTAAAGAGTTGTTTGCATCGAGCTATTGTACTAGGTTCCTCCACATTGAGCCATTCGTAATTATCAATGATAATGTCCTTGGAGAGGCGCTTGAAAAAACGGCGAGTAGTTCGTTCATTCTCCACAATAAAAACTTGGCAGGATAGAATCCCCTCCCATACATAGGGAGGCAAGGCTTGAAGGCCTTCCTCATGTAGAGGTGCAGGTATCAGTATTAATTGGCTCATACCTTTTTTACTTGTCTGACACTAAAAGTAGCAGCAATAATTGCATAAGCGGGGGCCAATAAAACAAATAGGTGCATAGCAAAAAATAATAAACCATTTCCAATGGCAAGCCCTTTATGGTGGCTGGAAAAAACAGCACTTTGTGCGGGAGTTAACTGATTGCGTGCAAATGAATAGTCCAACATGGAAACGCCAAAATAGTATCCTTGCATCAATAACGCTATCAATGGAGTGATCCATCCTGCAAAAGGAACCAACGCCAGTAAAATCAATCCTCCAAAATAGAGTGCTTCCAGCCCTGTATTTCTAATGGCTAATCGAATTCCTCTTTGCGCATCTTTCCAAACTTCGTTCCATTGAAAATGATGTTCTTTGTTTTCTAGCAATGCCTCCGTTTTTTCACTCAAGTAGGCAAAACCCGGAGCGCCCACAATCAGAATTAAGTTTTTGAAGAGTGCAAAATAAAATAGAAGAAGAACCAGTCGTAGCATCATGCCGTTCATCACAAATAAAAAACTGAGCCATTCACTTCTCTCTTTCTGTAACCATTGCTCAATTCCAATCGTTTGACTCATCCAACTCACGGCTTCATTGGAAGATATCATAAAGAGAATCAATCCTAACACAGATAAAAGAGTGTATAAAATTCCCGGCCATAGAATTCCCCGCAGCAGGTTATGTTGCTGAATAAAGTGGCGTGCTTCCTGCCAGGAGCGAAATGCAATAACAATCTCTTTCAAAACTGTATTTTAAAAATCAACCCTTAGAACTTAGGACAATTAAGGCGTTTGAGGCTGGGATCGGATGGCCTTTTAATATAGATCAACGATATTTCTAAACCACCTCTTGAATTAGAAGCTGGTTTTAACAAAGAAGTATTTGCATCATAACTTGCACCCAATCGGAGTCCACTGAATTCAAGACCGATATAAGGAATAACCGCATCGTTCACTCGGTACCAGCTACCTAAGTAAACATTCACCGGATTATCCTCATTTCTGTTTACACTGTATGAAAAAGCAGCACCTACGATGGTATTTGTTGCTTTTGACTGCATGCTATAATTGGCTGCAAGATGAATGTAGTGATATCCACCAACAGGAATGCGTCCCCCTGCTTGGAGTGTTGTACGGGTATTGAGAATATACTGACCGCCTTGAAAACTTTCTTTTGGACGATTGAGGTGGTACATCGAAGCACCCAGATAAAAATTATTGTAGCCATTGGTAGTGCCACTGTAGAGCAAGCCTGCACTCAAATCAAAATATCCAAGACTTAATTGGCGGCTGTCAAAAATTTCACTGGTCACACCGGTGAATCCTAATGGAGTTAGCTGATCGGCAAAAACTACTTTGCTAACATCTAATCTTTTATTAACAAAGGCGCCTTGAAAGCCAACACCGATCTGATGAAAACCATCTTCGTCCAATCCTTTGTGATAAGAGAAAGAGGCTCCTGCATAATTTGTAACAAGAATTCCATCGCCGGCTACATCAGTCATCCCTAAAAGACCCACTCCCATATTGTCGGAGCTGATCAATCGGTTTCTCATGAGTCCAAAATCAACAGATACTGTTTTTGTAACAAATGCATTTTCAATGGTTGGCCATTGATTGCGGTAATTACCGGCCACCCGGACTGAACCATCAAATTTCCCGGTAAGCGCTGGATTCAAGGTTAGGGGCGAAGCGAAAAACTGTGAAAAATTAGGATCCTGAGCCCTGATTATCAGGACTTGAGCAAAAATTAAGGTCAGACTTAGGATAATTCTTCGCATAGGTCTTAAAAAAACGGTCAAACAGGGCTTTTAATTGTGAGAGAAGCAAGTTACGATTTTTTGAGCCAACATCACTGTTGAAGCTTGGTCCCAAAGGCTAGGTCTCCGGCATCCCCCAAGCCTGGTACAATATAGCTTTTGGCCGTAAGCTCTTCATCAATATCTCCACACCAAATATGGGCATGAGGGGCAAGCCTTTGTACATGTTCAATACCCGCAGTGCAAGCAATGGCCACTACAAGGTGTACCGCGCTTGGTTTACCCTGAGCCTCCAGTTCGTGAATAGTTTTGACCAGGGAAGCACCTGTAGCTAACATCGGGTCAGCAATAATAAGGACCCGATTATTTAAATCTGGGCAGGAAACATATTCCAGACTTATCTCAAATGTTCCGTCTTTATGATGTTTACGATAGGCGCTTATAAATGCGTTATCTGCTTTATCAAAATAATTCAGCAGACCCTGATGCAAGGGTAAGCCCGCCCTTAAAATGGTTGCCAATACAGGTTGCGATTGCAATACCTGGTGGGAAGCAACTCCCAATGGAGTTTGCACATCTTTACGAATGGAAGGAAGAGTTTTGCTGATTTCATAAGCGGCTACTTCCCCGATTCGTTCCAAGTTTCTTCGAAATCGCATCCGATCTTCTTGTACGGTAACATCTCTGATTTCACTGATCCAATTACTAACTAAGGAGTGATCTTTACAAAGATTGACTAGCATGCGATTTGTTTCGGGTGAACACTTTACATTTACCCGCCGAATTTAATTTGTTTTTATGGTTTATCACGCATTGGGTATCATGAGTGGCAGTTCGTTGGATGGGCTCGACCTTGTTTTTGCTCATTTTCATGAACAAGGAGGCCAGTGGTCTTATGAAATCGAGGCTTCGGCCTGCTACAAATACACGGCCGATTGGGAGAATCGTCTTCGAAATGCAACCCATTTAGATGCACGTGCTTATTGTCAGCTTCATATTGATTATGGTCATTACCTGGGAAAAGAAGTAAACCGATTTATAGAGGAGTATAAGCTTCATTATAAAGTCAGTTTGATTGGAAGTCATGGACATACTGTTTTTCATTCTCCTGAAACCGGTCTGACAACGCAAATTGGGGAAGGAGCTGCGCTGGCTGCTGCGACGGGATTACCGGTGGTGACTGATTTACGTACGATGGATCTTGCCTTTGGTGGTCAAGGGGCTCCATTGGTGCCTATGGGCGAACGCCATTTATTTCCAGGGTATGAGTTCTTTCTGAATTTGGGAGGTATTGCTAATATTACGCATGCTACCGATTCTTATATTGCATTTGACTGTTGTCCCGCTAACCGCGTACTCAATTTATTAGCCCTGCAATTGGGTAAACCCTACGATCAGGAGGGAAATCTTGCAGCGAGCGGACAAATAAATGCGGCGCTGTTAGCTAAGTTGAATAGCCATCCGTATTATAAAAAGGGGTATCCCAAATCACTAGCCAATGAAATGGGTACGGACCAACTTTTTCCTTTGCTGATTGACAGTGGCAGCTCAATACCTGATTTATTAGCAACCTATACACAGCATATCATTGAGCAGATCAATCAATCCGCTCAATCGCTAGTTTCCTCTGAAGGGGATACTGAAAAAAAGTGTTTGGTAACTGGTGGAGGAGCATTCAATACATATTTGATTAAAGGCCTTGAAGCTACGCTGCAAAAACTTGGAATAACGCTAGAAGTACCTTCCGCGGATCTTATAAATTATAAAGAGGCATTGATCATGGCCTTTTTATCTGTATTGCGTTGGAGACAAGAAAATACAGTGATTCATTCAGTTACAGGTGCACGCAAGCCCAGTATTGGAGGTGCACTGTGGAATGGTCAGGAAGCTTGATTTAAAAAAGGCTGTGTGCGTGATTTTAATAGAGCAATGGCCTCTTCTTTGCTATGGAACATATTATCGATATTGACCAGCTTGTCAGCTAATTTGTCGTAGCGCTTTGTCATTAGCCAAATGAAAATGTGTAGGTAGTGTATCCCTTCGAACGTGAAAATTTTCTTTTCAGCCAGTTGGCTTTTTAGTCGTAAAAACTCTCCGGGTAAATCCGTATAGTGCATGGCAGGTCGGTCGTGGTGGATAGCATGATATCCATCGTTCCAACATACATGGTTATATTTTGTATTAATACAATTGATTGTATTTTCTTCTGGATTGTATGGGTCTACAAAAGCGTGTTGTGCCCAATTGCCGAGCATCATTACAATGCGAGCAAAGAAAAAAGGAATGATGAATATGAATAAGGCGGCTTTTGCATTGAGGACATATAATACAATACATGCTATGTAAAATGCAATCTCTCCTGCGGTCAATCGCATATAAAATCGTTTTCTTTTTCTGGAGAAGAAATAAAGAAATGTATCCCGAAAACCCAAGAAAAGAAAGCGGGAGACGTATTTAATAAAATCTCCTAGAGAATCTCGTCGATAGGGAAGGGTGCTACTTGCATCCTCCTCCATGTTGTTCTCTACGTGATGCATGCCCATGTGATGTGCAAAATAAGTTTCTGGGGTGTGGCCAAAAAAAGGACATACTATCCAAATTACCCAGTGTTGCAAAAACGCTACTTCTTTTTTAAATAGGCGTCGATGTACAATGCAATGTAGCATCAGACCAAAGCGGCCTTTAAAATAAAGCTGAGAGATATAGAAGTAAGGGATATAAGCTAACCACCAATACATCCCTTGCAATAGGGGCGTAAAAAGGAGTATTGCAACAGGAATAACCAGTAGGTGTATGCCAGTTAATAAATGAATAAAGGGTAAATCCCTTTTGTCATTTATGTAGGAAAGCCAGAACCGCTCGTACGCTGTAAAATGGTCTGGCAATTGATAAACAGGATCGTTGATGATGGGTAATGTGCGCATTGGACAGTCACCAAAGTTAAATCCTTATTCCTACATCTTAAGCGTTGGCTTGCTAGCGCGAACACCAGTGGTTGCGCCACCCTCCAGGGTAAGATTTACCGGCTGATTTTGCTTCCAGTTGCCCCTTGTAAAATCCGGAACATCAACTGTACGGGATCTTTTCTGGGTTGACAGGACACTGAGTGGAACAATACTGCTCCAGGAAGCAGCATCATAAACATCCTGATCCAAGGGTAATCCATTTCTTAAACAATCAATCATTCGCCAGTCCATAATAAAATCCATGCCACCATGTCCGCCAACTTCTTTGGCGATGGCACCAATATGTTTGACGATGGGGAGGGTGTATTTTTCCTCCAAGGATTTCATTTCCTCTGTTTTAACCCAACTATGTCCAAAAGCAATTCGTGCAGGACCAGGCCATTTTTGTGCCATCCCCTTTGTACCGCTTACAATATGAATACGTGAATAGGGACGGGGAGTGGATACATCGTGTTGAATCAAAATTGTTTTTCCTTTCACCGTACGGATCATAGTATTGTTCATATTTCCGCGATAGGATTTTCCAACATACGATTGAAAGAAAGAATCTTTGGCTGCCATTTCAGCCGCTAAGGGAGCCAGGCTAAAGTCTCCTGTGCTCATACTAACCAGATGTTCCATGAGATCACCTCGGTTGATATTCATACACTGCGCAACGGGTCCGAGTCCATGGGTAGGATATAAGCTACCATTCTTCCCGATGTTCTCTTTGATCCGCCACATATCTGCATAGGCTTTTTTATTGAAGAGCCATCCTGTGGAAAGGTCATGTATATAGGCTCCTTCTGCATGTACAATTTCACCAAATAATCCCTGTCGACTCATATTCAGCGTTAGCAATTCAAAAAAATCATAGCAACAATTCTCGAGCATCATACAATGACGCTTTGTTTTTTCTGATGTGTCAACTAACTCCCAACATTGTTCTAGCGTTAAGGCAGCAGGAACTTCTGTGGCGGCATGTTTTCCATTTTTCATGGCATACACCGCAATAGGGGTATGTAAAGACCAGGGGGTTGTGATATAAACTAAATCAATGTCATTGGACTCGCAAAGTGCTTTCCATCCTTCTTCACCACTATATTCTTTTGCTTTAGGACGATTGACTGCTGCCAATGTTTTTTGTGCACCAGCTAGTCTTTCAGGATACTTATCGCAAACAGCTACAATCTCAACTCCATCTATGTAAGATAGACGTCCTACCGCATCAGATCCCCGCATACCAATACCCACGATGCCTATTCGTACTACTTCCAATTTTGGTGCGGCATAACCACACATGTTGAAGGTGGGTGCTTGTTTCAGCATTTGTGCGGATTGCGCCAGAGATTCCTCTGTAGGTGCTGCAGCAAAAACAGGTAAGCCCGTAGCTAATGCAGAACCACCAAGTGTCATGGTGCGGATAAAGTCTCTTCTGGGAGTGGACATAATTTTAATTTAATCGTTCAATAAATCTGGCCTTCTTTCTTTTGTTCTTCGTAAGGCCTCTTCATACCGCCAGTCATCAATATTTTTATGATTGCCACTTAATAAAATATCAGGCACTTTCCAACCTCTGAACTCTTCTGGTCGGGTATATACAGGAGGCGATAGTAAATTATCTTGAAAAGAATCAGTTAGTGCGGAGGTTTCGTCATTTAATACACCTGGTATTAATCTTCCAATGGCGTCTACCAATATTGCGGCTGGTAATTCACCTCCACTCAACACATAATCTCCAATGGAAATTTCACGGGTAACATAATTTGTTCTGATTCGTTCGTCAATTCCCTTATAGTGTCCACAGATTAGTAAAAGATTTTGTTGTAAGGAAAATTGATTGACACGGGATTGTGTCAAGCGCTCACCATCGGGTGTTAAATATATTATCTCGTCGTATTTTCTTTTACCAGCAAGCGCGTCGATTGCGTTGGCCAGTGGTTCACACATCATCACCATACCGGCGCCTCCGCCATATTGGTAATCGTCTACCTGACCATATTCGTTCACGGCCCATTGTCTTAGCGAATGCACTTCAATCGTAAGCAGTCCCTTGTCTTGCGCCCGCTTCATCATGCTATGTTGAAAGGGACTTTCCAGCAAGCCGGGCAGAACTGTTAGAATATCAATGTGCATACTACAAATATAACCCTCTGCTTAGTTTGTAGCATACACAAAAAACCCCTGCCCACTTGGGCAGGGGGAACCCTCAAGGGGCCATCCCTTCATTAATTGACAGAGATCTTTTGCACGTTCTTGGGTTTTTTAACTTCAGTTTTAGGAACGATGATTTTCAGTTCACCATTTTTGTATTCGGCATCGATCATATCCCGATTACAATTTTCAGGTAAACTAAAAGTTCTGGACCAGCTATTGTAGTTATACTCTCTTCTGTTGTAATGTTCGCCTTCCTCTTTTTCCTCTTTTTCTCGCTCGGCACTAATGGTGAGCGTGTCATCGGTACTTTCAACTTTAAAATCTTTTCGCTCCATTCCTGGTGTGGCTAGCGATACGATATACTCCCGTTCGGTTTCGCTCACATTTACGGAGGGGACACTTACTATCCGACTTAAGCTGAAGTACTCATCCAGGGGCGTGTTAAAAAAGCGGTCTAACCAACCATCGCCTAACAATGCAGGCCATTGACGGGTACTTTTTTCTAGTTCTTTTGTTTCCATACGGTATTTTTTAGCATTTTAAATGATGCTACGAATCTATACCGTGGGAAAATCTGCTTCAATGATTCAATACAACTTAAACTTGATCACTATCAAGTTAAGGCAGCGAAATATTGGTGGAAATAGGGAATTGTTTCAATGCCCTTGAAATAGTTTTCAATATTATACTTCTCATTGGGACTATGCAGATTGTCGTTATCCAGTCCAAATCCCATAAATACAATTTTGATACCCAGTTCTTTTTCAAGAATTGAACAAATGGGGATGCTGCCCCCGCCACGAACTGGAATGGGTGTTTTACCAAAAGTTGTTTCAATGGCTTTTGAAGCAGCTTGATATCCTTTGCTGTCGATTGGTGTCATATAAGGTTCTCCACCATGGTGTAATGAAGCCTTTACTTGAACGCCTGCTGGCGCAATGGATTGGAAATACTGAATTAATTTTTGTGTGATGGTTGCGGCAGATTGGTTGGGAACAAGTCTTGCAGAAATTTTTGCGAAAGCTTTAGAGGGGAGCACTGTTTTAGCCCCCTCTCCTGTATATCCACCCCAAATTCCATTGACTTCTAGTGTAGGTCTGATTCCGGTGCGTTCATAGGTAGAATAACCTTTTTCTCCCCATAATGCATTAATGCCTAATTCTTCTTTGTAAGCTTTTTCATCAAATGGCGCTTTATTGATCAAGCTACGTTCAGCAGCACTGGCTTCAACCACATCGTCATAAAATCCGGGTATGGTTATGTGGTTATTCTCATCGTGGCAGCTAGCAATCATTTTTGCCAAAATGGTAATGGGGTTTGCTACAGCTCCTCCATAGGTGCCACTGTGTAGATCCCGGTTAGCCCCAGTTACTTCTACTTCAATGTAACTGAGTCCACGCACACCCGTGTCCAGGGAAGGGGTATCAAAACTCAACATGGCAGAGTCACTAATTAAAATCACATCTGCTTTTAATAGTTCCTTGTTTTTTGCTACAAAATCTCCAAGATTAGGAGATCCAATTTCCTCTTCGCCTTCAATCAAAAATTTAATATTAGTACAAAGTGTTTGCGTTTGATTCATCAACTCAAGCGCTTTTACATGCATATAGAATTGACCTTTGTCATCTGCAGAACCACGGGCAAATACTTTTCCATCTTTGATGACAGGTTCAAATGGGCCACTGTGCCACAGCTCTAATGGATCTGCGGGCTGCACATCATAATGTCCATATACCAGTACAGTAGGCGCATCTTTACTGATTATTTTTTCACCATATACAACCGGATAACCCTGGGTGGGCATTACGGCGACTTTCTCACAACCAGCATCTAACAAACTTTTTTTGACGGCTTCGGCGCAACGCAGCATGTCTTCTTTGTGCTCTGATTTTGCACTGATTGATGGAATCTTTAACAGGTCTATCATTTCCTGTAAAAAGCGTTCCTGATTTTGTTCTTGATAGTTTTTCCAGACAGCAGACATAACGTTGATTTTGTTTAGAAAGGGACGAACAAAAATACTACTTGTTTGGAGTCTTACCCTCGTCCATTTTGTCTTCTTGACGGGATAATATGCCTGCTTTAGTAAGCGTGTGCTTGCCAAAGCGATTGTTCAGTTCGTCAACAGCCTGATAGAGCTGCATTTTTTCAGCAGCCTGATCAAATAAACTCATTTGCAGGGAAATAGGGACAAGCTGGCTACAGCGAACCCCTAATAACCGAACTTTTCTTCCAGTTTGGTAGAGGTCAGTAAATAATTGTTTTGCTTTTGCAGCGAGTATATCATCGAGTGCTGTATAGTCAAGCGTCCCTTGTTTAGAGGTTACTTCAAAATCCTGGTATTTAATTTTTACGGTTAAACAACCTGCCATCTTTTCCTCTGCTCGAACTGCTGCCGCTGTTTCTTCTACCAGCTGAAGTAATTGTTGCAAGAGAAAATTGATATCATAGCTATCCTCTTCAAAGGTTTTTTCGTGACTAACACTTTTCTGCTCCCACTCTGTTATGATTGTTGTACTACCAATTCCCTGTGCTTTTTCCCATAGAGATTCTCCCCATTTCCCAACGTAAGTAGTCATTAATTCTACGGGTGTTCTTGCAATATCCTCTATATGATAGAGCCCTTTGCTCTTGAGTAATGCAGCTGTTTGTTCACCCACTCCGTTAATTTTATCAATCGGTAATGGCCATAGAAATTCTTTTTCTTTTCCGGGTGGAATGACCAAGAAACCATTTGGCTTGGCTTCGTTTGTTGCCATTTTGGCAATGTATCGCGCGGTGGCAATTCCACATGAAATGGGAAGTCCCGTTGTTTCTGTGATATGTTTACGTAGGGATTGTGCAAAAGCAGTAACTCCAAAAAAGCGATCCATTCCTGTTAAGTCAATATAGAATTCATCAATACTGGCTTTCTCAAATAAGGGAACTTTGGCAGCGATTAATTCGGTTACCCAACGGGAATAATGGCTGTATTGTTTTCGACTGGAATTGGTAATAATGGCTTGAGGGCAACGTTGCAAGGCCTGTTTAATGGGCATAGCCGAATGAATACCAAACTTCCTAGCCTCGTAACTGCAAGCGGCTACCACGCCCCGGTCTCCACCACCCACAATCACTGGCTTTCCTTTTAAGGAGGGATTATGAAGTATTTCAACAGAAACAAAAAAAGAATCGAGATCCAGGTGTGCTATATGATGAACAGACGCTGACATGAATTACTCAGGACAAATAAATGTCTAATAGCCCATCCGGTAGTTGCACTATCACTTTTTTAGCGGCATGATCTATGGAAAGCAACGTGTCCTCGTGAAGGGGGATCAGCACCTCCTGCTCTTGAATAAAAACTTTGCAAACTAATTGTTGTGGTTGTTCGATGACCTCAGTGATAAGGCCAATCTCTTTATCGTTTTCAACTATTTGATAACCGAGTAGATTAGCAGGGGCATTTTTGCTGGCTAATTGGTGATAAAGTTCTTCAGGAATCCAAACGGCTCTTGAAACTAGTTGTTGTGCTCTTTCCCTTGTATTGATGCCTTCCAAGCTGATGAAAACAGCATCCGCAGTTTTTTTTCTGCTGGATGTGACAAAATAGGGCAACAAGGCTTTTTTGTAATCCTCGATAAAAAGCACCTCTACTTTTTTTAAGGAACTTGCCTTACCTAAGGTGTGCTCAAGTAACAGTTCACCTGTTAAACCATGTGCACTAAGAATTTTTCCCAATTTTAAATAAGCGGCCATCAGTTGCAAAGCAAATCAATAAAGCGGAGCAAAAAAAATCCCGGTGAATTGAACACCGGGATTATCAATAAAATTAAGTGCAAGATTATGCTTCTTCTCCACTAGCTTCTTCAGCAGCGGGGGCAGTTTCTTCAGCAGGCGCTGCGACAACTACTTTTTTTGCAGCGGCCTCAGCAAGAACAGATTGACGCTTTTCACGGCGCTTGCGCTGGTTATCCTCATCTCTTTTTTTGATCTGCTGTTCATGTTGTGCGGTCCACTCTGTGAATTTCTGCATTGCAGCAGCTTCATCAAATAGGCCCATGCTTACACCACGAAGCAAATGTTTGAGGTAGAGCACCCCTTTGAAACTGAGGATACGACGTACCGTATCAGTTGGAGTAGCTCCTTTATTGAGCCATTCCAATGCTTTTTGGCGGTCTAACTGGACAGTAGCTGGAATCGTAAGTGGGTTATAAGTGCCCAACTTTTGAATGAACTTACCATCACGAGGGGAGCGGGAATCGGCAACAACGATGAAATAGAAAGGTCTTTTCTTAGACCCGTGTCTTTGAAGACGGATTTTGGCTGACATAAATAAAAATTTAACAGCGTTAAACAATACCCGGTAAAAACCGGATTGCAAATATAGGGCTAAATTCTTGTTTTTGATACTTCTAGCGGCGCATTCCGGGCATCATTTTCCCAAAAGCTCCCAACTTGTTCATATTCTTCATCATATCTCGCATTTGGGCGAACTGTTTTAGGAAATTATTGACCTCCTGAAGGTCTTTTCCGCTACCCTTGGCTATTCTCTTTTTTCGGCTCAAATCAAGTAAATCGGGGTCTGCGCGTTCAGCCGGAGTCATTGAATTGATCATGGCTTCAATTCCCTTGAATGAATTTTCATCAAGATCTACGTCTTTCATTTTACTTCCCATTCCCGGAATCATGGAAAGCATTTCTTTCATGTTCCCCATTTTTTTGAGTTGTTCTAATTGCAGTTTAAAATCTGCAAAATCGAACTTATTCTTACGGAGTTTGGCTTCGAGTTTTTTTGTTTCCTCCTCATTAAACTGTTCCTGGGCTCTCTCAACCAAAGTAGTGATATCGCCCATTCCCAAAATCCGCTGCGCCATTCTTTCCGGATAAAAAATATCCAGTGTCTCCAACTTTTCACCGCTGCTGATAAACTTGATAGGCTTATTTACGGTGTAGGTAACTGAAAGAGCAGCCCCACCACGGGTGTCACCATCCATTTTTGTGAGCACAACACCCGTAAAATCCAAACGGTCATTGAAGGTCTTGGCCGTATTGACAGCATCCTGTCCCGTCATGCTGTCTACGACAAAAAGAATTTCCTGTGGTTGTACAGCAGCACGAATAGCCGCTACTTCATTCATCATTTCCTCGTCTACGGCTAATCGGCCAGCCGTGTCAATGATTACAACATTTTTGTTTTTGCTTCTTGCACTCGCCACTGCCTGAGTCACAATTCGGACAGGATCTTTTTCTTCAGCTTCAATATGTACATCAACTCCTATCTGTTCCCCTAGAATGCGTAGTTGTTCCATAGCAGCGGGGCGGTACACGTCTGCGGCGACCAATAGGGGCGATAATCCTTTTTTGTTTTTTAGAAAGTTAGCTAGCTTGGCACTGAAGGTGGTTTTACCACTTCCCTGTAAACCGGCAATTAGCAAAACAGCTGGATTGCCTTTTGCATTCAGCGTGGCTTCTTGTCCTCCCATCAACGCGGTTAATTCGTCTTTGACAATTTTAACCATCAATTGTCCTGGGGAAACGGCTTGAATTACTTTTTCTCCAATTGCTTTTTCTTTAACTCGGTCAGTAAAGTCTTTAGCAATTTTAAAATTAACATCCGCATCCACCAGGGCTCTGCGAATTTCTTTGACTGTGGTCGCAACATTTATTTCAGTGATGCGCCCCTGGCCTTTGATATTTTTGAAGGCCGATTCTAATTTTTCCTGTAATCTGCTAAACATAGAAGGGCGCAAAGATAAGAAGCCTAGTCTTTATACCCTCCCAGGTATGGACGTAAAAGCTGAGTTCGTTGCCCATGCTGAAGTCGCGCAATTGCCTTTTCTTTTATTTGACGAACCCGTTCCCGGCTTATACCCAGCTCTTTTCCAATTTCTTCCAAACTTTTTCCCTCCGGCTGGTTGATGCCAAAGTAAGAGGTTAGCACAAATTGTTGTCGTTGAGACAGGGTAGCAAATGAACGTTTAATTTCTATCTGTAGCGAAGTAACTTCCTCCAAATGCTGGTCGGCTCTTTTAGTATACGGATCCGCTAAGGTATCAGCGAGATTTAGATTTTCTTCTTCAGCCATGGGCGCCTCCAACCTGTAATGACGAACGTTAACGACAAGACTGCTTTTAATTTCTTCTTTTGAAAATCCTGTGGATGAGGATAGCTCCTCCACCGTAGCATCCCGTTCCAGCCGCTGTTCCAGTACTGACTGCGCTTTGTAGACTTGTTGTGTAATTCCAACTTTGCTCAGTGGCACTCGTACCACTCTTCCATGATCGGCTAGTGCTTGCAGCACAGCTTGTCGGATCCACCAGACTGCATAAGAGATAAATTTAAAACCCTTTGTTCCATCAAAACGCCGAGCTGCTTTTAGTAAACCTAGGTTGCCTTCATTGATCAGGTCGCTAAGGGGTAGCCCCTGGTGTTGGTATTGTTTACATACTGATATCACAAAGCGAAGATTTGATTCAACTAGTTTATGCAGGGACTGCTCACATCCCTGTTTAATTTTTTCCGATAACAAGAGTTCGTCCTCAGCGCTAATTCTTTTAATCCTGGAGATTTCCTGCAAGTATCTTTCCATACTGGCGGTATCTCTAAAAGTGATGGAAGTGCCAATTTTTATCTGTCGCATTCGCATAGGCCGATATTTAAGAGTAAATTACCTGCCCCCTTGGGTGTTAAACAAGAGGATTTAGGCAAAAAAGGGGCGTAAAAACACCTTTTTTGGGAATGGTGTTATTTTATCTATTATTGCAACAGGTATAATTAATTTAACGAATGGCAAAGCAGCTCTATACATTGGAATTTCCCGTGCGTTGTTCCCCCTCTATTTTGTATGATTTTTTGGCTACCCCCACTGGTTTAAGTGAGTGGTTTGCGGATAAGGTAGACGAACGAGATGGTATCTTTTATTTTGCTTGGGACTCGAATGTCGAAAAAGCTGAAGTCGTGGAAACGGTAGAGGATAAATTTATTCGTTACCGCTGGGATGGCGCTCCTGCTTCTGAGTATTTTGAATTTGCCATTGATAAATCAGAAATTACTAATCAGACAATTCTTGTGATCAAGGATTTTGCTGAAAAAAAGGATATCAAGGATCAAACGCTTCTTTGGGATCATCAGGTTAAAGACCTGTTCCATCGTCTTGGCAATTGATTTTCTCCCTGCTGGAATAACCTACTTTTGCAGGACTACAATTACCGTGTTTAAAAAACTAGATAAGTTGGTGGTCAAGGCCTTTTTAGGTCCCTTCATGGCTACTTTTTTTATCACGTTGCTGGTGCTTGTCATTCAATTTTTTTGGCTCTACATCGACGATTTTGTTGGGAAAGGGCTAGGAGCGGGTGTTATCCTGGAATTCATCACTTACCAAAGTGCCGTGTTAGTGCCGCTAGCACTTCCTTTGGCAGTCCTGCTTTCTTCTTTAATGACGTTTGGAAGTTTGGGCGAGAGTTTTGAACTGGTAGCGATCAAATCAGCGGGCATCTCGCTACTTCGGTTTATGCGACCCTTATTTTTAATCAGTATACTGGTTGCATTTGTTGCATTTCTCTTTTCCAATTATGTAATACCGGTTGCCAATTTAAAGTCGAGAACCCTTTTGGCTGATATCGTATATGCAAAGCCTGCTTTTGATTTGAAAGAAGGAATTTTTTATGATCGTATCAATGGTTATGCAATTAAGATTGGAAGTAAGGAGTCAAACGATAGTATTATCCGTGATGTGATCATTTATGAACAAGGGAACTTGCTGCAGGATAATTTTATCATGGCTAAATCGGGTGTGATGCGTGTAACGCCTGATAAACGTATTCTGGAATTTAATTTACAGGATGGCTGGCGTTATCAGGAACGAGGGAATCCATATGAAGGAACAAAAAGCGAGTACATCCGAGTTGGATTTAAAACGTATAATAAGCAATTCGATTTGGGTAGTTTAGGATTCACCAACCGAACGGCAGATAGTGTCAACAAGAATAATGAACGCATGTTTAGTATGCGACAGCTCAATAAAGCGTTGGATTCCTTGGGCCAAGAGACTAGTGCTGTTGCAGCAAGAATGTCCACGGATATGGTCTACTTATTTCCTTTTTCTGGCGTTTTGGAAAAGCCCTGGAAAACAGACCAACTACCTGCTGCTGAAAAGAAACGAATTCAGCGTATAAAATTTTATAAAGAATTACTTCCCGATACCGCAATTATTAATGTGGGCTCCGCTGCAAAAAGTACGGCGTCCTCTGTCCGTATGAGTGCAGAGTCGCTTCGTTCTGTGCTAGAGGATAAGAACCGTGTTATCCGTCGTCATTCGATCGAGTGGCATCGAAAAATTACACTCTCATTAGCTTGTATTATTCTTTTCTTAATTGGTGCGCCCTTGGGAGCTATCATACGGAAGGGGGGGCTTGGTACTCCGCTAATTTTTGCGATTGTATTCTTTATGCTTTTCTACTTTTCTAGTACTATTGGCGAAAAGTTTGCGAAAGAAAATACAGTATCACCATGGTTAGGAATGTGGATGGCTACCATAGTTTTGTTACCTGTTGGGCTATTTTTAACTTATAAAGCCATGCGTGACTCTAAGTTGCTCAATAAAGAAACCTATACACCATTACTTCGATTTATTTCCCGCTTTTCATTTCGAAGGAAAAGTATAATTACAACATCATGAGTCTGGCTGTTTCTAATCATAAATCAAAGCAGAATTTACGGGTTCAGCAGTTCGTGGCTATCATTTCTGTTTTGTTGTTACTGATTAAAATCACGGCTTATTATCTTACCAACTCGGTGGCCATTCTGACTGATGCCTTGGAGAGTATTGTGAATGTATCGGCTGGTTTTATTGGGCTATATAGTCTTTACATCGCCTCCAAGCCGGCAGATCAGGATCATCCTTATGGGCATGGAAAAGCAGAATTTATCTCTGCTGCAATTGAAGGTACCTTGATTTCAACCGCGGGTGCGCTCACTATTTACAAGGCAGTTAAAACATTTTTTTATCCCGAGGTATTATTAAGCGTTGATACTGGAATAGGGTTGATCGCATTGACCGCTTTAATAAATTTTATTACGGGTCAATATTGCATTCAGGTGGGTACCCGCAATCAATCGATGGCTTTGGTTTCCAGTGGCCGTCATTTGCAAACAGATACTTTTTCTACACTTGGGATCATAGCAGGGCTTGTGCTGATGTATTTTACAAATCTGGTGTGGCTGGATAGTGTAGTTGCATTTTTATTTGGGGCTTTGATTCTTTATACCGGCTATACTATTTTGATGAAATCGATAGCGGGTATTATGGATAAGGCAGATCTTTTGTTACTGAATCGGATGGTGGGTGTACTTAATGCAAATCGGAGCAAAAACTGGATTGATTTACATAACCTCCGGGTAATCAAGTATGGGGCTATTTTACACCTGGATTGTCATCTCACCTTGCCCTGGTATTTAAATGTGCATGAGGCACATGCAGAAATTGATCAATTGGCTTCATTAGTTAGAGCGGAATTTGGTGAGTCCTTGGAGTTGTTTGTACATAGTGATGGGTGCATGCCCTTTTCTTGTCAGATCTGTGGAAAGGATTCCTGTTCTGCCCGTCAACAACCATTTGAAAAAAGAGTAGAATGGAACTTAGATAATATTATTTCCGATCAAAAGCATAAACTAGTATGAAAACGATTACTACTTGGAATGGCGATCTTGAATTTGAATCCATGCAAGACAAAGCGGGACCACTTCTCATGGACGGAAATTTAAAAAAAGGGTTAAGCCCGAAAGCGCTACTATTGGCTGGTTTAGCGGGATGCTCTGCTGTAGATGTGGTAGAAATTCTTCATAAGATGCGTGTTCCTTTCGACTCCTTGCAAGTTCTTAGCGAAGCAGATCAGACTGATCAGCATCCCAAAGTCTTCAAAGACATCACACTGACCTTTATTTTAAAAGCTGATGCCAGCGACCTGGATAAGATCAAGAAAGCAGTTGATCTCTCGATGGAAAAGTATTGTGGAGTTGCTGCGATGTTACGGAAGAACAGTTCCATTCATGCAGCCGTGCAGCTTATCTAAAACTGGTATTTTTTTGTCGCGCGTATTTTCGTAGCTGCAATAAGGTTACTTGTAATTCTTTGGGAAGTTCAGCTTGTAGCGTTATTTGTTTTCCATCTGCATCCGTGAATATTAATTCCATGGCATGTAGCGCCAACCGGTTTAATAAAGGCCTTTCCGACTCTTCGTGTTTACTGATTTTATAGCCTGGCTTAAGTCTTGATAAATACAAAGGCAGCCCATCTCCATATAGGGAGTCACATACCAAAGGAAAGCCAATCGACTGCATATGAACGCGAATTTGATGGGTTCTCCCTGTTATGGGTTCAAATAAGACCCAGCTATAGGGCGCAAACTCCTCTGCAACTATATAGTTTGTTTGCGAAGGTTTTCCATTTCTATGAGTGACCATCTTCCCCAGTTGTGCATGATGTTCTTTGATGGGGCTTGTAATACTATCTTCCAGGGGCAAAGGTTTTCCAATCACTAGTCCTCCATATCTTTTCTGAACAGTTCGTTGTTCAAATTGCATGGATAAATAACGATGTGTATCCTCATTTTTTGCAAACAGGATCACGCCACTAGTGTCACGGTCCAGGCGATGCACAGGCCAGATTTTACCCAATCGTTGTTGAAGTTGTGTTTTGAGTGACTCTTCTTTGCCCTCCCGGTCTGGGACAGATAGTAGACCAGCGGGTTTATTAACGGCAATCCAGTGGTCAGTTTCGGCGAGGACCTGTAATCCTTTTTTCATCTTTCTTATTATTTCCAAAATGCTTGAGTAGACGAATTTCTTTTTCGTTTAAAAAGCGCCATTTACCACGATCCACATTTTTTTTAGTCAGTCCTGCAAAAAGAACACGATCCAGATTTTTAACATCGTAGCCTACATGTTCAAAAAGTCTTCGAACAATGCGGTTGCGTCCACTATGAATTTCAACACCTATTTGTCTCTTGTCTTTGGGATCTGAGTAGGCAATCGCATCAACCGTTGCGGGTCCGTCCTCAAGGACAACTCCTTTTGCTAATTGTTCAAAATGATTTTTCTCTAAGGGCTTATCAAGCGTTACCTGGTAGATTTTACGAATTTGGTGACTGGGATGTGTCAGTTGCTGTGCAAGGTCGCCGTCATTAGTCAATAGCAATACACCCGTAGTATTTCTATCTAATCGACCTACCGGGTAAATTCTTTCCTTGGTTGCTTTCCCTAACAGATCGATAACTGTTCTTCTTTTTTGTGGATCATCAGTTGTAGTGATATAATCTTTAGGTTTATTCATGAGTATATAAACCAAGGATCGTTGGGGTAGCACCTTTTTGCCGTTTACCGTAACGATATCAGCTGGAGAAACCTTGTATCCGGGTTCATTCACTACAGTTCCGTTGACTTTAACTAAGCCATTCTTAACCAATTCAGCGGCTTCCCGTCGGGCTGCCACGCCTCCATGTGCAATAAATTTATTTAAAGGCATCTTTTCAGTAATGGGTACTGAATTGGTGGGAGCGGTTGGTTGTGCCTGCGGATTGCGAAGGGAGGCTTTTTTCTTTTCAAAATATTCCTCTCGTTCTTTCTTGGCTTTTTTCTTTTCCTGACGAAATTGTTCCTTGATGGCTGCGTTGGACTTGCGAGGTGCAAATTTGGCAAAGGGGTTGCCGGTAGATTTTTTCATATTGAGGGTGCTGTTTTACAACAGGATATTACAAAGATACAGTAAATGCTAAGAAGCACTAAAAAAGCCCTCTTGAGAGGGCTTTTGACTTATAATTCATTCAGTTCCGGTTTTGTTTTACGAGGGTGAGAGGGTGGTGGACCCTTTCTGTCCTGAGGGCCTCTAGGTCTTTCTTCAATTTTACCACGAAACTCTTGCATTTGCTCGCGCATCATTCGTTTGTATTTTTCCAATTGTTCCGGATTTAATAATTGACTCAGATTATTTTTCTGCTCCTCCATTAGGGATTTTAATTCTGCACGATGACTATCCCTAAAGGCATCCGCTTTCTTTTTTAGGGATCTCATGGATTGCTGAAACTTTTCCTGTTGTGCCTGAAGCTTCACTACTTGTTCGTCCGAAAGCGATAGCGCTTCTTTTAAACGAGTCGCTTGTCTTTTTTTAGCACTGTCTTTTCTTGCGGTCTGTTGCTCTTTTAATTCTTTGAGTTGCTTTTTTTGGTCTGGAGTTAAAACCTTTTCTAAAGCTTTCTCTTGCTCTTTCTTCAATTGCTCCCGCTGAGAGTCACTTAAATTTAACTGTTCACTCAGATTTTGTTTTCTCTCTTCACGAACTCTGGTTAGTTGATCACGAGGGGCTACTTTACGTTCAGGAACAGGTTGCGCATTGACTAATGTGCTCATCAATGCCAGTGCAAGTAAGTAAAAAGGCTTTTTCATAGTATTAAAATGTTTAAATGCAAAAACTGGTACTATGAAGGGAATGAACCAAAGAGGTTTAATACTGGATAAAAAATCATCCTTTATTAGCTAATTGCCCGCAAGCGGCATCGATGTCCTTGCCCCGGCTTCTCCGTAATCTTGCATTCACCCTGTTTTTACTTAAGTAATCCATAAACTGGTCTACCTTGACGGCATCTGGTTTTTCAAAACGGGCTTTATCAATCGGATTGTATTCGATAATATTTACAAGATCCGCGGGGACCTGTCTGTAAAGTTTCACCAACTCATCAGCATCCCGTTGCCCATCATTGAAGTCTTTAAATAAGATGTATTCAAATGTGATTTCATTTCCAGTTTCCTGGTAGAAATAATTGAGTGCATCCACCAACGACTTAATATTATTAGCGTCATTGATCGGCATGATTTGGTTTCTTTTTGCATCGTTCGCCGCATGCAGTGATAGGGCAAGTTTGAATCGGACACGATCATCAGCCAGTTGCCGAATTCCCTTTGCTACGCCTGCAGTTGAAACAGTAATTCTTCGGGGGCTCATACCTAACGCATCGGGTGAGCTAATTGTGTTGATGGCGCGTAAAACCTGTTTGTAATTCAGCAAGGGTTCGCCCATGCCCATAAAAACTATATTGGTAATCTTTTTGTCCAACATCCGTTCGGCTTGTTGATTCAACAAAACAACTTGATCCACGATCTCGTCGAATTGCAGATTTCTTTTTCGCTCCATATAACCGGTAGCGCAAAACTTACAGGTGAGTGAGCAGCCTACCTGTGAAGACACGCAAGCCGTGATTCTTTTGTCCGTGGGAATTAATACCCCCTCAATAGCATGTCCATCCCAGGTTTTGAAACGGGACTTTATAGTACCGTCTGCAGAGTACTGGGTAGTCTCAACCTGTAAAGCAGGGAGGCTAAACTGTTCACCTAATTGTTGACGTAATACCTTGCTCAGGTTTGTCATATCAGCAAAACTCATGGCCTGCTTTTTCCAAAGCCATTCATGTATTTGTTGTGCTCTGAATTTCTTTTCGCCGGATTGTTCTACAAATTGTTCAAGCTCAGCTAAGCTTAACTCACGGATGTTACGGGGTTGATTACTCACCCTGCAAAGATAAAGGCCCGTGAACCGTTTTGTGGAATTAACGGATATTTGTACAAAGCATGCTATGAAACCAGTCTTTGTTGTTGATGCAGTACGTACGCCTATCGGACGTTATGGTGGTGTTTTGAGTAACGTGCGTCCTGATGATTTGTTTGCGACTGTACTCCGTGCATTACTAAACCGAAACGAATCAATCGACCCTTCTCATATTGGAGATGTGATTGCGGGTGCAGCTAATCAAGCTGGAGAAGATAATCGCAATGTGGCCAGAATGGCTGCATTATTAGCAGGACTTCCTGTAACAGTTCCGGGAACTACGGTCAATCGACTCTGCGCTTCGGGATTGCAAGCTATCATGGATGGTAGTCGTCAGATTGCATGCGGAGATGCATCGCTTATTCTGGCAGGAGGAGCTGAGAGTATGACGCGTGCTCCTTTTGTTATGGCTAAATCATCGAGTGCATTTGATCGGAATACCTCTGTTTTTGATACAACCATGGGTTGGCGATTTGTTAACCCTTTACTGGCGCAACAGTATCATCCATTTACCATGGGTGAAACGGCAGAAAATGTGGCAGATCAATGGAAAATTAGCCGGGAAGAACAAGATGTTTTTGCATTGAACTCCCAGCATAAATACGCCACTGCTAAAGCTGCAGGTAAGTGGGAGGAAGAAGTAGTGGCCGTTGAATTAAATAATAAAGGGCTACTGAGTTGGGTAGTGGATGATGAACATCCGAGACAGACTTCACTAGAAAAATTAGCAGCCTTGCAGCCGGCATTTAAAAAAGGCGGAACCGTGACTGCTGGAAATTCTTCTGGTATAAATGATGGGGCAGCGGCCTTATTGTTGGCGGGTGAAGAAAGTATAAAATCATTCTCCTTACAGCCCCTGGCCCGTGTGGTGGCGATGGCGGTTACCGGTGTGGATCCTGCCATTATGGGAATCGGTCCTGTTACGGCTACTAAACGGGTGCTGGAGCGTGCCGGATTGCAACTAAAAGATATTGGCCTTTTTGAATTGAATGAGGCGTTTGCATCGCAGTCATTGGCTTGTATAAAAGAATTGGGGGTAGATCCTAGCCGCGTGAATGTAAATGGTGGAGCTATTGCAATCGGTCATCCACTAGGATGTAGTGGTGCAAGAATTTCTGCAACCTTGCTTTATGAGATGAAGCGTCAAAAAGTAAAATACGGTATAGCCACGATGTGTGTAGGAGTGGGGCAGGGAGCTGCAGTACTTTATGAATTAGCTTAGCAATTCCTTGCTCAAGGCTGTCCAGGCTACAATTTCTTGTTTTCCTGTTTGCAAATTTTTGACGGTAGCAGATTCCGCTGCAATTTCTTTATCTCCCATAATAATTACCGTGGCAATTTTTTTTCTTTCTGCGTATTTGAACTGCTTGTCAAATTTGACTGCTTCCGGGTAAAGTTCGCAGGAGATTCCAGCTTGTCTTAATTTTTGCATTTGGAGAAAGGCAACTTTTGCTTCTTCTGCTCCCAAATTGAAAAATAATACCTGCGTGCTTGTTTGTGTAGTGGCTGGAAATAGTTGTAATTCCTCTAACACGTCATAGATTCGGTCAACACCAAACGATATACCCACGCCTGGCATATTGGGAACTCCGAATAGTCCTGTTAAATCGTCGTACCGACCTCCTCCTCCAATACTACCGATCTTAACCGACTCGGGTGCTTGCATTTCAAATATCACGCCGGTATAATAATTTAATCCACGTGCCAAGGTGGGATCGATCTGCACGTTCACTCCTTCCTCTTGTAGTGAATTGTATAATGTTACAAGGTCATTTGTACCTTCTTGGGCAGCCTCTTTGTTGCCAAGTAGGGTAGTCAGTTCTTGTAATAAGGCAAGTCCATTTCCTTTTGCGGTAAGATATTTTTCAACGATGCTTATCTGTGGTTCCTCTAGCCCTCGCAAACGAAGCTCGTCCTTGACTTTATCAAGACCAATCTTATCGAGCTTATCAATGGCTACTGTAATCGGTACTAGCCAGTTTAATCCTCCACATTGTTCTGCCAGTGCCACCAGCAATTTTCGGTGATTGATGCGAAGTGTGTAGTTGGGTAATCCCAGTTTAACAAATACTTGGTGCGTAATACATCCCAATTCAACTTCATTCAATAAAGAACTACTTCCCACGACATCCACATCACATTGGTAGAATTCACGATAACGTCCTTTTTGTGGTCTGTCAGCCCGCCATACGGGTTGAATCTGATATCGTTTGAAAGGAATGGGCAGCTGCTGATGCCAGGTGGCTACATAACGGGCAAAGGGAATAGTTAGATCGTAACGTAAGGCTCGTTCTGTAATTTGTTTACTAGATTTTCCTGCTAATACTTTTTCCCATTCTTCCCGGATGCCTTTTTCTTTTTCTGGATTATCCAGTCCGTTATTTAAAATTTTGAAAATTAATTTGTCGCCTTCTTCTCCATATTTACCCTGCAAGGTGTCCAAATTTTCCATGGCCGGGGTTTCGAGTGGTTCAAATCCATAACACTCAAATACGCCGCGAATTGTGTCCAGAATAAAACGTCTTTTTCGCACGACGTCCGCACTAAAATCTCGGGTTCCTGAAGGAAGGCTGGGCTTTGACATTTTATTTAGCGGCGTTGTTGTTTTGATACTTTAAAATTAACTGGTCACACACTTCATCCAGCAATTCATATACTTCATGAAAATCAGGTTCACCCCCATAATACGGGTCGGGTACATCCAGATTTTTGCCAGGGTATTGTTCATTAAGAAGCAAATCTACTTTTGCGCTGTCGAATTTATTACCTGTTATTCTTTGTATATCATTCAACACATCTCCAGCTAGGGCATAGATTTTATCGAATTGAGTTAGATCCTCGGTTGTAAATCTTCTGGCTCGCTGCTGGCTAATATCAATTCCATTGATCAATGCAATTTTTTGAGAAAGCGGATGCGGGGCATCGCCGGTATGGTAATGGTTAGTACCAGCACTATCAACAACCCAGTCAAGTCCAGCCTTTTTTACTTTTTCCTGAAGAATACCTTCCGCCAGTGGACTGCGGCAAATATTACCCAGGCAAACCATTAGTATTCTCATTGTTGCAAATATAGTTAGCTCTCTTAACGAATTGGTCATTCAACTACAGCCAAAATTTGTCTAATTTGCCACCATGCGGATCGATTTTCAAAAAGAGAGAAGGAAACAGCAAAAACGCTTCCTAATGCTTCGTGACGTGAGTATGGGAATTATTGTGCTGGGTGCAGGACTTTTCTTTTTAGGTCGATCTTGGATGAACCTGGATTTTAACCAGCGTTATCCGCCTGATCAGCTGGATAATTTATTTGGAATTGTTTGTTTACTCTATGGCGGGTGGCGTGTGTACCGGGGGTACCAACAAACCCGTTCGTCCTCAATTTTTTCTCATGATGAACAAGAATAATGCTTGGGTTTTGCTGTTTCTCTTTTTTGTAATGGGGTGTACTTCCTATGAGGAGCAGCGCAATCAATTGCCGGATACACCCGACAGAGGACAAATCAGTATTGCTGTGGACGAGACCTTCAAGCCTGTCATGGACGAACTAGTGCAGGTTTACCAATCCAATCATCCACAAACAAAAATTGAAATAGAGTATAAAACTGAGGCGGATTGTTTGCGCGATGCGCTTAGTGATAGTGTACGATTGCTTTTTGTTACTCGTCGATTGTCTCTTGAAGAAAAATCGCTGTTGTCAGATTCGCTTCGACTCAACGCACGAAGCCTGGTAGTGGCAAGAGATGCCATTGCTGTTATTGTTCATCCTAATTCTCCTGACACCATTTTTACAATGCAGGAGATCAAAGAGATTCTTACCGGGAAGTACAAGAAAAAGTTAATTCCGGTATTCGATGGTGTCAAGGCTACCAGTACGGTCCGATTTGTTGTAGATTCAGTATTGCAAGGAGATTCTCTGACTCCCACCGCAATGGCGGCGCGTAGCAGTGAAGGGGTGGTCGATTTTGTGGCAAAGAATCAGGGTGTAATTGGTTTTGTGGGCGTAGGATGGGTTGGAAATCCAGAGGATTCTTTACAGATGAGTTTTTTGAAGAAAGTAAAAGTGGCACATTTGGAAAGCACGAATAAAAAAGGAGCGTACGTGAAGGCATACCAGGCTAATATTTACGCAAAGCGTTATCCTATGGTACGGGACCTGGTCTATGTGCTCAAAGAAAGACATCGGGGTTTGGCTACCGGCTTTGCTCATTTTGTTAGTGGAGAACTGGGGCAACTTATTTTCAGAAGGGCGTATCTAGCGCCGGCACAGAAAAGGTTAGGAATACGTCCTGTTAAACTCAACGAGTAATTCCATTATATTTACAACCCTTTAAACGTAAAAAGATAAAGATGAATCGTGCCCTTGTATTGCTTAGTTGTTTTGTACTGAATGGCTTTGTTCTATGTGCGCAGTCTATCCAGGAAGGAAAAGCTCATTTTTTTGCGCAGCGCTATCAATTGGCTGATGCTGTATTTCAGCAACTATTAAAAGCCAACCCTGCTGATGCTGAAGCGTTGTATTGGGGTGGACAATCAGCGATTAGCCTGGAGTTAGATTCTACTCGTAAACCTTCTGTTGCTAGAGCTTGGTATGACAAGGCCATGCAAACGGCTGCTGCTTCACCACTAGTACAAGTGGGTGCTGGGCAAGCAGACCTTTATGAAAATAAGATCAACGAGGCACGTCAGAAGTTTGAGTCGGCTCTAACGCAAACACGTACGCGTAAGGGTGACAATGCAGATATTTTAATTGCGATAGCACGTGCAAATACAGATGCTCCATTTCATGATCTGGAAACTATCATAGCAAAAATTAATGCGCAGGTTGAGAAAGGAGAAAAGAATGCTGAATTATACCTCATGTTAGGTAATGCTATTCGTAAGGCAAGACCTGGTGAAGGAGGGGGAGAGGCTTTCAGAAACTACCAGGAAGCACTTAAATTGAATCCAAATTATGCTTTGGCCAGCTATCGATTAGCTCGTTTGTTTGATTCTCAGAAAAACTGGGAAATGGTATCCCAGTATCTCAACGAGTGTGTGCAGAAGGATCCAAATTTTACGCCAGCCTACTACGAATTATTTTATTATTATTTCTATCGCAGGGATTATGCCACTGCGGAGGATCAGCTCAAAAAATTTATTGCTACCAAGCAACCAGAAAAGGATATTCAGGATGAATTCCTGTACTCTCAATTGTGTTGGGCACGTGGTGATTTTAATTGTGCAATCACTAAGTCTGAAACTGTGTTGACAGCCTTGGGAGACAAGACTAAACCTCGGGTTTTTCGTTTATTGTCCGATGCTTATTTTCAAGTAGGCGATACCTTACAAAAACAGGGAAATACGGAGGGGGCTACTACTTCATTTGCTAACGCAAAAAAATACAGTGATCGTTTTTTTGGTAAAACTGGAGAAGAGGGGGATGCGGTAATCCTTTACGATTATCAGCTGCGTGCTGATATCCTGGATAAAACAGGCGGAACACCCGAGGAAATTTCCACCACCTATCTGCGTGCAACTCGTGTAGATACCTTGTACAACCTAAAGGTTGATCTGCTGAAAAAGGGAGCAGACCGTTTTAAAGCAAAGGGAGATAGCCTCAGTAGGGTATTGGAGGGGGTGCTTCGCACGGAGGTGATAAAAGTGAAGCCTACTCCGAGCAATCGTGATTATTTTGACGCGGGGTTTGCCTTCTACCAGGGCAAGGATTATACCCGTGCAGATAGCATTTTCTCTATTTATGTAACAAAATATCCTGATGAACCATTTGGTTACATGATGCAATACAATATTCAACGTGCGGTGGATACTGCCATGGAAAAAGGTTCAGCTGTTCCTTGGGCCATCAAGTATCTTGAGATTTTGGAGCGGGATACTGTAAAAAATAAAAAGACCATTATTGGAGTAGCGGGTTACCTGGCTGCCTATAGCGCCAATATCCTTAAGGATAAAGAAAAAGCGCTCCAATATTTGCGTAGGATGCTTTCATTGGATCCAACCAATGCAGCCATTCAGCAGAATATTACGGTGCTTGAAAAGGCCCCTGCTAATAAGCCAGAGCCTCCCAAAGAGACGGCCCCGGCCAACCAGCCGCCTAAGCCTACCGGAAATAGGCCCTGACCCTTTAAAACATAAGGTTTTCTCCTGCCCTCACCCTAACTTTGCGGCCAATAAAAAAGGGCTATGTTTTATTTGCTGCAGGCAGGTGCTTCTTCTTCTAGTGCAACCACATATTTGCCCCTTGCTTTACAGGTCCTAATTGCAGTGGGATTGGTGGTTTTTTTGATGGTGCTTACCCACTTATTGGGACCCAGTCGTAAGACCTCCGACAAACTTCAGAATTTCACTAGTGGTATTGAATCGCATGGAGATGCCAGACAACCCATGGCCATCAAGTATTTCTTGACTGCTATTTTATTTGTGTTGTTTGATGTAGAGGTAATTTTCTTCTACCCGTATGCTGTAAACATTCAAGGCCTTGGATGGTCGGGTTTTTGGGCTGTTTTGTTATTTGTAGGTTTTTTCCTTTGTGGTTTTCTTTACATCGTCAAGAAGGGTGCGTTGAATTGGGAAGATTAACGGATTTGTAATCAACTGATCGCCTCCCTGCTTGTTAATTATAAAACGTGTTGAATATGAGTCGTCCGGTTTCTTACAATTTGATTCAAAAGCCGCTGGAAAAAGATATCAGCGTGGCTTCCTTACCTGATGGACATCAGGGAGAGGGATTTTTTGCAACTTCACTGGATAGTGTAATTGGACTTGCCCGTAAAAATTCCATCTGGCCTCTTCCATTCGCCACTTCTTGTTGTGGTATTGAATTCATGGCCACCATGGGTTCTCACTATGATTTAGCACGATTCGGTTCTGAGCGGGTTGGTTTTTCGCCACGGCAATGTGATTTATTGATGGTCATGGGAACGATAGCAAAAAAAATGGGACCTGTTGTAAGACAGGTTTATTTGCAGATGGCTGAACCGCGTTGGGTGATTGCGGTGGGAGCATGCGCCAGTAGCGGAGGAATATTCGATACCTATAGCGTTTTGCAGGGTATTGATCAGGTGGTACCTGTTGACGTATATGTACCTGGTTGTCCTCCTCGTCCGGAAGCGATTATAGATGGGGTGTTGCGTATTCAGGATTTGGTGGGTAATGAAAGTCTTCGCAGACGCAATAGCGAACATTATAAAGCACTCCTCAATAGTTACGGAATTCAATAAATGATTTTGAAAGTATGGCTTTGACTAACGATACAATTCAACAGCGGCTTCAGGAAAAATTCGGGGAAAGCGTATCTGCATTTCGTGATAGTCATGGCATGCTAGAGTTTTCTGCACCGCGGGAATTAAATCTCAAAGTGCTCAATTTTCTCTATGACGACGCTACACTACAGTTTCAATTTTTAACTGATCTAACAGGTGTGCATTATCCTTCCAACAAAGGAAACGAGTTAGCTGTTGTATATCATCTGCACAGTTTAAAGCAAAATAGCAGATTGCGATTTAAAGTATTTGCTCCGATAGAAAACCCTGAAGTGTACACAGCAACTGGGTTGTTCTCAGCTGCTAATTGGATGGAGCGAGAGACCTATGATTTTTTTGGAATTCTATTTGTAGGTCATCCCAAGCTTAAGCGAATCTTGAATGTCGATGAGATGGATTATTTCCCGTTGCGCAAAGAATTTCCGTTGGAGGACCAAACTCGAATTGACAAAGACGACGAAATGTTTGGAAGAGGGGGAACTATAAAATAAACTGATTGACGCGATAGTATATGAGTGAACAGCACATCAAATTACCCGAAGGCTCTATTGAGAAAACAACCACTACGCTCAACTTGGGTCCTACGCACCCGGCCACACACGGGGTGATGCAAAATATCTTGGAGTTGGATGGGGAAAGAATAGTATCCGCTGATCAAACAATTGGATATATCCATCGGGCCTTTGAAAAATTGGCCGAGCGACGTCCCCTTGCTCAAATCACTACGCTTACTGATCGTTTGAATTATTGTTCTGCCCCGCTCAATAACATGGGTTGGCATATGACTTGCGAAAAGTTATTAGGCGTTCAAACTCCTAAGCGAGTTGATTACCTACGCGTGATTATGATGGAGCTAGCTCGCATTTCCGACCATTTGATTTGTAATTCAATCATGGGGGTAGATGCCGGAGCTTATACAGGCTTTTTGTATGTGATGCAATATCGCGAGTTGATCTATGAAATTTATGAGGAGGTTTGTGGGGCACGCTTGACTACAAACATGGGCCGAATCGGTGGGTTTGAACGAAACTTCACGGACAAGGCCTTTCAAAAGCTTGAGAAATTTTTAGAGGAATATCCCCCCGCGCTGAAGGAGTTTGAGAACATGTTCCAGCGGAATCGAATTTTTATGGATCGCACAATGGGTGTCGGAGGTATTGCTGCGGAGCGCGCTTTGAATTATGGATTTACAGGACCCAATTTGCGTGCAGCTGGTGTTGATTATGATGTGCGGGTGCAAAATCCTTATTCCAGCTATCAGGATTTTGATTTTATAATTCCTGTTGGCTCCACCGGGGATTGCTATGATCGTTGGTTGGTTCGTGAGCAGGAAATGTGGCAGAGTTTGTCTATTCTTCGTCAAGCCTATCAAAAAATTCAATCTTTTAAAGGAGCAGAAGCGGATGTATATCATGCAGACACACCTGCTTACTATCTCCCCGAGAAGAAAGATGTTTATACAAAAATGGAGGCCCTGATTTATCATTTTAAAATTATCATGGGTGAAACGGAAATTCCTGTTGGGGAGGTATATCACTCTATTGAAGCGGGGAATGGTGAGTTAGGATTTTATTTGATCAGTGACGGTGGTCGTTCGCCCTATCGATTACATTTTCGCCGTCCCTGTTTTATTTATTACCAGGCCTATGAAGAATTGGTCAAAGACTCAATGCTGAGTGATGCGATTATGACCATGAGTAGTTTGAATTTGATTGCAGGAGAAATGGACGCTTAAAGTATAAAGATGAAAGTAAGTTTTACAAGCGAGCAGTTACAGGAAGTTCAACGACTAGTTAGTCGTTATCCGGAAGGACGTGAGAAAAGCGCCCTTATTCCTGTTTTGCATTTAGCCCAAGACACATTCGGGGGCTGGCTGAGTACTGATGTAATGGATTATGTGGCATCGTTGCTGCAATTAAAGCCGATCGAAGTGTATGAGGTGGCTTCTTTTTATTCCATGTTCAATCTTTCTCCGGTTGGAAAGCATTTGCTGGAAGTTTGTCAAACGGGTCCTTGTATGCTCAATGGCAGTGAATCCATTGTTGAATATATCTATGTGCGGTTGGGGATTCGTCCAGGTGAAACAACAACAGATGGTCAGTTTACCTTGAAAACGGTAGAATGTTTAGGGGCCTGTGGTTACGCGCCCATGTTGCAATTGGGGGAACATTATAAAGAGCATTTGACCAAAGAAAAAATTGATGCGCTGATTGAATCCTGCTATGCTAAATCAGCTGCACTAAACTGAATTAAAGAATGGGAAGAAAATTATTATTAGAAAAAGCACACGTCGAGAATATCCGCTCTTATGAGGTTTATAGAAGAGAGGGGGGCTATCGTAGTGTAGAGAAAGCGCTTAAAACCCTTTCACCAGATCAGGTAACCGAAGAGGTTAAAAAAAGTGGACTGCGTGGTCGTGGTGGTGCGGGTTTTCCTACCGGTATGAAATGGAGTTTTTTGGCTAAACCGGAGGGAGTACCTCGTTATTTAGTAGTGAATGCGGATGAATCAGAGCCTGGTACTTTCAAGGATCGTTATCTGATGGAGTTCATCCCTCATTTATTGATTGAAGGGATGATTACTTCCTCTTATGCTTTGGGCTCAAACCGATCTTATATCTATATCCGTGGAGAATATGCCTGGATCACCCATATTCTTGAGCAGGCTATTGATGAAGCGCGTCAGCATGGATGGTTAGGAAAAAATATTTTGGGCAGTGGGTTTGATTGCGAGATCTATGTGCAACGTGGAGCCGGTGCTTATATCTGCGGTGAGGAAACGGCGTTATTGGAGTCATTGGAAGGTAAACGCGGTAATCCACGTATCAAGCCTCCTTTCCCTGCTGTAAAGGGGTTGTGGGGTTGTCCTACCGTAGTTAACAACGTAGAAACTGTTGCTGCGTTGGTTCCAATCATCAATGAAGGAGGAGAGGAGTATGCAAAAATTGGAATTGGAAAATCTACGGGTACTAAACTCATATCCGCTTGCGGTAATATCAACAAACCTGGGGTATACGAAATCGATATGACCATTTCGGTGGAAGAGTTTATTTACAGTGATGAATATTGTGGTGGCATACCGCAAGGGAAAAAACTGAAAGCCTGTATTCCAGGCGGTTCTTCTGTTCCTATTCTCCCTGCCAATTTATTGTTGAAAACAGCCAAGGGCGAAACGCGTATGATGAACTATGAGAGTTTGGCTGACGGAGGATTTGCTTCTGGATCCATGATGGGTTCCGGAGGTTTTATTGTAATGGACGACAGTCAGTGTGTGGTTCGTCATACCTATACGCTTGCAAGATTTTACAGACATGAAAGTTGTGGACAATGTTCACCTTGCAGAGAAGGTACTGGCTGGATGGAAAAAATTCTTTGGAATATAGAGACAGGCAAGGGACGTTCCAGTGATATCGACTTGCTCTGGGATATCCAGCGTAAGATAGAGGGGAATACCATTTGCCCGTTGGGTGATGCGGCTGCATGGCCAGTGGCTGCTGCGATCCGTCATTTCAGAGATGAATTTGAATGGCATGTTAGCCATCCGGAAGAAGCGCAAAAACGTAATTACGGATTGGCTCATTATGCGGATCCACTGACAGTACCTGTGGCTTGATGGTTGAATAAAAAAGAAATTGATTATGGCAGACGAGATAAAAAAAGCACCCACCTCTCTTAAGGTAACCATCGACAACATCACCGTTGAGGTTCCCGCTGGGACTACTATTTTAAATGCGGCCCGGCAAATTGGCGGGGATGTTACACCTCCTGCTATGTGTTACTATAGTAAACTCGAGGGAAGTGGTGGTAAGTGTAGAACTTGTTTAGTAGAAGTAGCGGCAGGTTCTGCTGCGGACCCACGTCCGATGCCTAAATTGGTAGCGAGTTGTCGCACAACCGTGATGGATGGGATGGTGGTAAAAAATATCACCAGTGAAAGAGTACAAGATGCGCGTGCCGGAGTTGTTGAATTTTTATTACTCAATCATCCGTTGGATTGTCCGGTCTGTGATCAGGCTGGTGAATGTCATTTACAGGATTTAGGATACGAACACGGTAAAGAAGGAACGCGCTATGAATTTGACCGTCGCACTTTTGAAAAAGAAGATATAGGGCCCACGATACAGCTGCACATGAACCGTTGTATTCTTTGTTACCGTTGTACCTATGTGGCAGATCAGTTAACGGATAATCGGGTGCATGGCATATTGGATCGAGGTGATCATGCCAATATCTCAACACATATTTCTAAAGCAATCGATAATAACTTTAGTGGCAACATGATTGATGTTTGCCCGGTGGGCGCCTTAACCGATAAAACATTCCGTTTCAAAAATAGGGTATGGTTTACCAAGCCAGTGGATGCGCATCGCGATTGTCCTGATTGTTGTGGTAAGGTTACACTTTGGCAGCGTGGAGACGAAGTATTGCGTGTCACCGCTCGTAAGGATGAATGGGGAGAGGTACAGTCTTATGATGGAAAGCCAGGATGGATCTGTAATACTTGTCGGTTTGAAAAGAAAGCAGCTTCTGATTGGGTCATTGAAGGGCCAACTTCCATTAACCGCCACTCTGTAATATCTCAGGGGCATTATTTGGGATTACAAAAATCAAAAGAAACAATTCAGGATGTAATGGGCGGACTGAATCCTCGTTTACTCATGGATATTCACGATGTGAGTGAGGTGAACAAATTGGAATTGAGTCAACTCCCCGGTGCGGCCACCAGCGCTAATTTTAAAAACGAATCAACTAAATCAGAATAATGGTGATAGCTGCTGTTACATTATGGTTTATACTGGAGAAGGTCATTTTGATTGCTTCCATCATTGGGTTGTCATTCTTTGTGGCGATGTACACCACGTTGGCAGAACGGAAAATTGCAGGTTGGATGCAAGATCGTCATGGTCCGAATCGTGCGGGTCCCTTTGGTATTTTGCAACCACTCGCCGATGGAGGAAAATTGTTTTTTAAAGAAGAAATAACTCCTGTTACTTCCAATCGTTTTTTGTTTTTACTCGGCCCCGCACTCGCAATGATCGTAGCCTTGGTAACTAGTACTGTGGTTCCCTGGGGTGCTCCTGTAATTACTGCTACTGGTTCGATACCACTTCAGGTTGCTGATGTAGATATGGGCATCTTGATTGTATTCAGCGTGGTCAGCGTAGGGGTGTATGGTATCATGATTGGAGGCTGGGCATCCAATAACAAGTTTTCGCTGCTGGCGGCAATTCGAGGTGCTTCGCAAATGGTTTCTTATGAATTGCCCATGAGTTTAGCCCTGATTGCTGTACTATTTATGACAGGCTCTTTAAAGATGAGCGAAATAGTTTCCTATCAAATGACTCATGGCTGGAACATCATCTTTCAGCCACTCGGTTTTTTGATATTTTTTATCTGTGCACTTGCTGAGTGTAACCGTACCCCTTTCGATTTACCCGAAGCGGAAAATGAATTAAACTTTGGGTATCACCAAGAGTACTCTTCAATGAAGCTGGGCTTTTATCTTTTTGCCGAGTACATCAACATGTTTGTTAGCAGCGCTGTCATGGCTACTTTATTTTTAGGGGGCTATGATATTCCTTTTGTCAATGAAGCTAATTGGGGATTGGCTCCTTGGTTGTATTCACTAATCAGCTTCAGCGTAATGATGGCAAAGGTTAGCTTTCTGTTATTTGTATTTATTTGGATTCGTTGGACCATTCCTCGCTTCCGCTATGATCAATTAATGAATCTGGGCTGGCGTAAGTTGATACCGCTGGCGCTTTTTAATATGGTATTGAGTGCGGCCATTCTATTATGGCTTAAATCATAAACTGAAACGTGTAACTGACTATGCAACTCACGCAACGAGCAAAACCGGTAGACCGCAGTCCCATGACTTTCCTGGAAAGTCTGTATCTGTGGAATATAATTAAGGGGATGGCCATCACCTTAAAGCATATGTTTCTAAAAAAAGCCACGATACAGTATCCGGAAGAAAAACGTCCTTTTTCTCCTGTATTTCGTGGCTTGCATGTATTGAATCGTGATGCGGAAGGGCGTGAAAATTGTACGGCTTGTGGCCTATGTGCCGTAGCCTGTCCTGCAGAGGCCATCACTATGGAAGCGGCAGAAAGATTACCCGGTGAAGACAAATTATACCGTGAGGAAAAGTATGCGGCCAAATACGAGATCAATATGCTCCGTTGTATTTTTTGTGGTCTCTGTGAGGAAGCTTGTCCAAAAGATGCTATTTACTTGTCACAAACTTTTGCTCCTGCTAATTATGCCCGTAAAGGTTTTATCTATGGGAAACAAGAGTTGTTAATACCTCACCCCATCGAACAACCTGAAGCTTATCAAAAAGCGCTGGGTGATCGTCAACCTTCTTCTAGAAACGCAAACCAACCTGTCGCATGAGTATAACCGCAATTTTGTTTTGGGTGCTGTCGGTTGCCGCTTTGTTTAGTGCACTCATGGTGGTAACCAGTCGCAACCCAATCCACAGTGTAATCTGGCTAATCGTTACTTTTTTTGCTATATCTGGTCATTATATTCTCTTAAATGCACAGTTTTTAGCAGTGGTAAACATTATTGTTTATGCCGGAGCCATTATGGTGTTGTTTTTATTTGTGATCATGTTGATGAATCTAAACAAGGAAAGTGAGCCGGCTCGTCACCGTTGGATGCAGCTGGCGGGTGGAACGAGTGGAGGTGCTTTGTTGCTGGTACTAGTTGCAGCACTCAAGGATACAGAGTTAAAGTCTCAACAATCCTTATTGCTGGAGGGAGATACTGGCTTAATCAAGACCTTAGGGCAAGAACTATTTTCTACCTACGTAATTCCATTTGAGTTAAGCAGTATCCTCTTTTTAAGTGCAATGGTGGGGGCTGTTTTAATTGGTAAAAAAGATTAATCGGAACATCATGCCAATCAATTATTATTTATTCTTAGCGATTGCTCTTTTCTCCATTGGGGTGGTGGGTGTTTTGACCAGGAGAAATGCAATTATTGTATTTATGTGTATTGAGCTCATGTTGAATGCAGTTAATCTGCTATTGGTGGCGTTTTCAAAAATGCACTACAAGCTGGCAGCTGCGGCCGCCATACCCATCGCTAATCCGGGAATTGATGGACAACTTTTTGTTTTTTTTATTATGGTAGTGGCTGCCGCTGAAGTAAGTGTGGGCTTGGCTATCATTGTAATGCTATATAGAAATATTCACTCGGTGGATATTAATTTTTTAAACCGATTGAAACACTGATCAAACTGAACGCTTTATATGCAATCCTCTTTTCAACTTGCTTTTTTAGTTCCCTTGTTACCCTTGATAGGTTTTTTGATCAACGGGTTGGGGCGTAATAAGCTCTCTAAGCAATGGTCCGGACTCATTGGCGCTGGAACTATTTTAGGATCCTTTCTGATCAGTTTATTTATTTTTCAATCCGTGAATGCAGGACAGACTGCGGTAATCGCTTATTTCGATTTTATACGAGTTGAAGGATTACGTATCCCATTCGCTTTTCAATTGGACGCTTTGTCCTCTCTGTTTCTTCTCATCATTACAGGGATTGGATTTCTGATTCACGTTTACTCTATCTCATATATGCACGAGGAATCCTCTTCCTCCTTTGCACGCTATTTCTCTTACTTGAATTTGTTTGTTTTTTCCATGTTGCTCTTGGTGTTGGGCAGCAATTATGTAGTCTTGTTTATCGGATGGGAGGGAGTAGGTCTTTGTTCCTATCTGTTGATTGGGTTTTGGTTTAAAAATCAGCAGTATACAAAAGCAGCTAACAAGGCATTCATCATGAATCGAATTGGAGATTTGGCTTTCCTACTTGCTATTTTTTGGCTCATCATTAAAACTGGATCTGCTTCCTTCCAGGAAGTTTTTGAATTTGTACAAGCCAACCAGGGAACTGCAAAATTCTCAGCAACAGATATCACCATTGTTACGCTATTGTTGTTTATTGGTGCAACTGGTAAGAGCGCACAGCTTCCTCTTTATACCTGCTTACCCGATGCAATGGCGGGCCCTACTCCTGTTTCTGCCTTGATTCACGCGGCAACCATGGTTACGGCTGGTATCTACATGATTGCACGGAGCAATGTTATTTATTCACTGGCGCCTTTCACACTTTCCCTGATCAGTTGGATAGGATTGGCCACTGCTTTGTTGGCGGCTACAATTGCTTTACGTCAGTATGATATCAAAAAAGTACTGGCTTACTCAACAGTCAGTCAGTTAGGTTTTATGTTTCTTGCACTTGGAAGCGGCGCTTATATTGCTGCCGTATTTCATGTGCTTACGCATGCTTTTTTCAAAGCGCTTTTATTCTTGGGCAGTGGTAGTGTTATCCATGCTATGGGGGGCGAACAAGATATTCGTAAAATGGGCGGACTCTCTGGTAAGTTGAAGGTTACTTATGTTACCTTCTTAATTGGATGTCTCGCTATTGCAGGACTTCCTCCATTGAGTGGATTTTTCTCTAAGGATGCTATCCTCTTGAGTACCTTCCTGCATCAGCCACTGCAATATGGAATTGCTTTGTTTACTGCTTTTCTGACTGCATTCTATATGTTTCGTTTGTTATTCTTGACTTTTCATGGTTCATTTCGAGGTACAGCCGAACAACAAGCGCATTTGCATGAGAGCCCTGCTTTAATGACCATCCCGCTTATAGTATTGGCATTGCTCTCTGTGGTGGGTGGATGGATTGGTATACCTGCTGTATTAATGCATGAGGCAGATTGGTTAGGTTCTTTCTTGGCCCCCGTTTTGAGTTCCTCCACGCACGAAGTGTCTCATGCCACAGAATGGATGTTGATGTCTCTTTCTGTGGGAGGGGTATTACTTACTATTGGATTTGCCTGGTTTCTTTTTCGCAATTACACTGAGAAAGAATCAAAAGGACTATTACAGTTTTTTGAAAATAAATGGTATGTGGATGAACTGTATGACCGATTAGTGGTAAGACCTATTTCTTATATCGGCCGTTTGTTGAAGGAATGGATTGAGCCTCGCTTTATCGATGCATTGGTCAACGGGGCTGGCAAAACAGTGCAATTAGCCGGAAGACAAATACGGTTTTTGCAAAGTGGGCAGATTGGAAGTTATGTGTTGTTGATGGTGCTCGCCATGGTGGGAGTTCTTTTGGTTCAATTTTTTATCAGAAAGTAAAAGCGTAAGACGTAAAAAATATGGTTGTTCTATTATTACTCTTGATTCCGTTGATTGGCGCCTGTTTTCTCTTTTTATATAAGGGAGACCATCGGTTTGCTTCTGCTGCGGCACTTCAGGTTTCCTTTGCATCATTACTGGTCATGGGAGCCCGTCTCTTTTATTGGAATACACCCGAGATGCTTATTTTTTCTGCTCCCTGGTTAACCTCACTGGGTAGTTCTTTCTCCTTGCAAATGGATGGCTTGGGTACTATGCTTAGTTTGCTCACTACTATTTCTTATTTCTTACTATTCTGGTATCTAAAGGGTCGAACCATTGAAAGACCGGCTGCATTTTTTGGTTGGTTGTTGTTGGCGCAGGTGGGTATGTTGGGTGTTTTTCTATCCATAGATTCCTTGCTGTTTTACTTCTTCTGGGAGCTGGCTTTAATACCCATGTATTTTCTAGCTTCTCAGTGGGGTGGAGCTAAGCGAATTCCGGTTACGTTCAAATTCTTCATCTATACGTTTTTAGGATCTGTGTTCATGCTGATTGGTATTTTGTATTTACAGTCTAAAACAGCCGATCATTCATTTGCGCTAGAAAGTATCAAGAAAATCAGATTAAGTAACGAGCAGCAATCTTGGATGTTCTGGCTTTTCTTTATTGCCTTTGCTATTAAGCTTCCCGTGTTTCCTTTTCATACTTGGCAACCGGATACATATGAGGAATCGCCCACTCCCGTAACCTCCATACTAAGTGCTGTAATGGTTAAGATGGGTATTCTTGGATTATTACGTTGGCTATTGCCCCTATTCCCAATTGCATCTTATATGTGGGGTGATGTGGTCATGTCGCTGGCGGTTGTAGGTATTGTTTATGCATCCTTATTAGCTATGCAACAGTCTGATTTGAAAAGACTGATTGCCTATTCTTCCATTGCGCATATTGGGCTGATGACGGCGGGAGCCTTTGCATTAAACAATATGGCCTATCAAGGTCTCCTGCTACAGTTGTTCACCCATGGTATCAATATTCTTGGTATGTGGATTCTTGCTGATATTATTGAACGTAAAACAGGAACTCGGTCCCTTGATTCGCTCGGTGGCATAGCCCAACAATCTCCTACGCTGACCATTTTCTTTGTGATCATTGCGCTGGCTAATATTGCGCTACCGCTTACCAATGCATTTGTAGGAGAATTTCTTCTTTTCAATGGCATTTTAGCAACTCCCTCTAATTATTATTGGGTTTTTGCGGCTGTGGGAGGATTGGGTATTATCCTTTCTGCTGTTTACACGCTCAAAATGATACGAGCCATATTTTATGGCGAACCTAATACGATCACGAATAAGCCCATTCAGTTGGAGTCACATGAAGTGATGGCATTAAGTGTTATTGTGGGTTTAATTTTATTCTTTGGGGTATATCCTCAACCTCTCTTAGATATGACGGCTGATTTTTCTAAAGAATTATTTAGCCAAACTGATATAACCTCCTTATTTCGCAAATCTTAAGCATCCACTATGAACGCGTTACTTATATCTGCAATACTTGGAGTTTTATTAATGCTCAGCAGTGTGTTTATAAAAAATAAATCACTGATACATGTGTTGGCCTTGATAGGATTGGCAATTTTGTTCATCCTAAATCTGGCAGAGATCAATGGGTGGTTGCTTTTTGAAATTGATGTGAAGGGGATGCTTCGTTTTGATCGATATGCATTGGTGATGAATGCAATCATGCTGGCTTCACTTTTCTTTTATCTCTTGTTAAGTGGACGAACTATGGAAAAAGTGGGTCCTCATTATGCCGATTACCTGGCCTTACTCTTTTTTATCTGCGCAGGATTATTCATGGTTACGGGCTATGCCTCTTTATTGATTCTTTTTCTGGGGATCGAAGTAATTTCAATTCCCTTGTATATACTCACCGGCAGTGATAAGCGTAATCTTAAGAGTAATGAAGCAGCGTTAAAATATTTTTTGTTGGGATCTTTCTCAACTGGTTTACTATTATTAGGAATTGCATTTTTTTATGGAGCGCGTGGTAATTTTAGCGCCACAGTGTCTGTGGATCCTACGGTTGTTGCTTCTTCACTTCAGTTAGCTTCGCTCTTGTTACTGTTATTTGCGATGTCATTTAAGGTTTCCGTTGCGCCTTTTCATTTTTGGACCCCCGATGTTTATGATGGGGCACCTACTGTATTTACTTCTTTTATGGCTACCATTGTAAAGGTTGCTTTGTTCGCCGCTTTTGTTCGACTTTTTGAAGACACATTCAGTTTACAATTTTCTATCTGGCAGCCTTGGGTGGCCGGATTTGTGGTGTTAACCTTGCTGATTGGAAATCTTACTGCAGTATTCCAGCAAAGTGTAAAGCGAATGCTTGCTTACTCAAGTATTGCACAAGCAGGATTTATGTTGCTGGCGGTTTATGCAATAAATGGGGATAGTAAAGAGGGCTTGTTGTTATATGCAGCGTCTTATTCCCTAGCCACTATTGGCATATTTGCAGTTCTAACATATTTACAAGACTATACATTTGAAGGATTCAACGGACTTGCAAAAAAGCAACCCATTGTTGCAGCTTCGCTTGCCATTTTTTTCCTTTCCCTCGCTGGCATACCGCTTACCGGAGGGTTTATGGCAAAACTTTTCATGATTAAAGCAGCTTTATCCTATCAGCCTTGGTTAGCCATCGTAGCAGTGGTTATGGCCGTAGTTTCTGTATTCTATTACTTCCGTGTAATTCAGGCCATGTATTTTCGTTCGGCTGATCAGGGTACACAGTCGGCATTTCCAAAAGCATTTCCAGCTCTCCTTCTTGTTACAGCTTTGCTTGTGGTGCTCCTTGGGATTTTTCCGGAGGCTTTATTAGGGCTTCTATATTTTTAATCGGCTCTACAAGCCGTTCATCAAGCTTTTCTTTGTATGGAGTAGTTCGGGTAGTACCTTCATCGTTCTATGATGCAATTTGCTGATATTTTTTCACTGGCTTTCAGAACCATCCGAGGTAACAAATTACGGACTGGACTTACTGTTTCAATCATCGCATTTGGTATCATGGCTTTGATTGGGATCATCACAGCTATTCAGGCGATGAATCAAAAACTCACAGAGAGTTTTTCCACCATGGGAGCCAATGGGTTCACCATTCGTTATAAACAACGCAATATTCAGTTCGGACAGGGTGGTGGTCGTAATAATTCCGAAATGAAGCTTAGTCAAAAGGGAAAACGAAAGGAACGCACTTCTAACCTGGATAAAAAAATTACAATTCAGCAAGCTGAACTATTTGTCGATAGTTTTCAATTTCCTTCTACTATTGGAATCGGGATCAGTGGCGGACGCAATAGCATCATTTCTTATGAAACCCGGAAAACAAGTCCTAACATCTTTTTATTAGGCGGGGACGAAAATTACCTTGCCCTCAATGGATTTGCTGTAGAAGTGGGGCGAAATTTCAACAGATTGGATATTCAATCCGGTCGCAATGTTTGCTTGTTGGGTTATGATGTGGCCAATAAATTATTTAAACAGGGTCTACAGGGCTCGGTTAATAAAATAGTGCGGATCAATTCCATTCCTTATCGCGTGTTGGGAGTTTTGGAAAGCAGGGGTTCCTCTTTTGGATTTAGCCGGGATAATGTAGTGCTGACTACATATACAAATATGCAGCGCAACTTTAATACGGGGGGGTCTTACAATATTGCTATACAGGCATCTGATATCAATCAGGTGCCAGCTGCAATGGGAGAGGCGGAAGGATTATTTCGTTCAATACGAAGATTGAACACAACGGAGCAAAGTAATTTTGTATTGGATCGTGCAGATAGTGTGGCTGAAAAGGCTATGAACAGCCTCGGCTTTTTAACTATTTCCGCAACAGTAATTGGATTAATTACACTGATTGGTGCAGCTATCGGATTAATGAATATTATGTTGGTCTCGGTATCCGAGCGTACGCGCGAAGTAGGACTCATTAAGGCCATTGGGGGTAAGCGTCGCTCTGTAAGCCGTCAATTTTTATTGGAGGCAATTATAATTAGTATACTGGGAGCCTTTTTTGGAATTATCCTGGGTGTTGCTGTAGGCAACTTATTCTCTTTTGTCCTAAAAACAGGGTTTGTAGTACCCTGGAATTGGGTGTTTTATGGAATTGTGATTTGCACCGGTGTAGGATTGGCAGCCGGTATTTATCCTGCCCGTAAGGCGGGAAAGCTAAATCCCATCGAAGCGCTACGCTACGAGTAGTTTTTTAATAGTTTTCCCACATTTTATCCTACTTTTTGGGGCTTGCAGATCAAGTTATTATGAAATTCTGGTCTAAAAATTTGCCCTTTTCAAAAATTCCTTAACTTGACACTCCTTCCATTGGGAAGGATGGAAAAGAATTATTTAAACACCTATAACTCAACAAAAAATCAACGACCATGGCAGAGACTAAACCAACTGCAACAGCTGCTTCAAAGGCAACTTCCGTTCAGGCGAAACATGACAGTAATATGATTTCATGGCTTGCGCCTTTAGTTTGTACACTAGCTGGCTATGCAATCTGGCGTTTTATGATGGGAAGCGCAGATGGATTTGCTGAACCCGATTCAAGTGGTGGCTTTTGGCCTTCACATAAAGGACCAAAGGATGCATTCCATCGTATCTATGAGGGAGGTATTATCGTTCCTTTGTTGATTGGTATGTTCTTGATGGTGGTTGTATTCTCTATCGAGCGCTATATGACTATCCGCCGTGCATTGGGAAATGGTGCCATTGCTGATTTTATCCGCAAAGTGCAATTCCAGTTAGCAAGTAAAAACGTAGATGCTGCAATCGCTGAGTGCGACAAGCAACGCGGTTCAGTAGGTAATGTGATGAAGGCAGGACTTCGTCGTTATAAAGAAATGATTACTGAAGGTGGTATGTCCACTGATCAGAAAGTGATTGCTATCCAAAAAGAGGTAGAAGAAGCAACGGCATTGGAACTGCCAATGATGCAAAAGAACTTGGTATTCTTGTCTACGATTACCTCTGTAGGTACCTTGATCGCCCTATTGGGTACAGTATTGGGTATGATTCGTTCATTTGCTGCCCTTGGTGAAGAAGGGGGTGGAGGAGCTGCTGCTGACCTTGCGGTTGGTATCTCTGAGGCCCTTTATAATACTGCGTTAGGTATCGGTACCTCTGCGATCGCATTGATCCTTTATAACGTATTTACTACAAAGATTGACTCTATCACGCACGGTATCGATGAATCTGGTTTCACGTTGACACAAAGTTTTGCTTCTTTATATAAATAAGCAGAACAACAATTTATTGTGTAACTGATTCCTCACGAAAAAACTAATTCATCATGCCCAGTGCCAAGATACCCCGGAGAAGTACGGATACCGATATGACCCCGTTTGTGGATATTGCGTTCCTGATCTTATCCTTTTTCATCATGGCCACCAAGTTCAAGCCACCTGAGCCTGTAGAAATTACTACACCTGGTTCAGTGCTTTCTCAGAAACTTCCTGAGAACAATGCTGTGATGATCACGATTGACTCTTCTAACAAAGTTTACTTTACCGTATTGTCTGATCGCGATCCTTCCAAATATGACGCAATCATCCAAGGGTTGAATACTAGCCAAAATCTTGGCTTGAGCCCTACTGAAATGGCAAATTTTAGAAAGACATTTCTGGTGGGAGTAGACTTTGCAAACCTCAAACAGTTACTGGCTACTGATTTTCGCGATCAGGCAAAAATCAAACAACCAGGAATTCCTGTTGCAGATACACTGAATAACCAGCTTGTCTGGTGGATCAAAGAAGCAAAAGCTGCCTTTGCAGGTGAAAAATTGAATTACCTGATTAAGGGAGATGGACTTTCTAAGTACCCCACTTTTGCGGCAGTTGTATATGCATTGAAAAAGAATGAGGAGTTTAAGTACAACCTGGTTACTTCACTTGACGACGTTCCTCCAGGAACTGAGTTGTATAAGTCGGAGCAAATCAAGAAATAAATTATAACCACTAACGACACTTAATTATGGCAAGTATAGATACTGGTGGGGAACAAGGTGGCAAGAAAGGCCCAGGCGTCAAGAAAGCAAAGAAGCTTTCTACCCGTGTGGATATGACTCCCATGGTTGACCTTGGCTTTTTGTTGATTACCTTCTTCGTTTTTACCGCTACCATGAGCTCGCCCACTACCTTGGACTTGAACATGCCTAAGGACATCAAGAAGCAGGAGGATCAAACAGAAGTAAAAGAATCATCTGTTTTAACCATCATGCTGGGAAAGGCTGATCAAGTTTACTATTACGAAGGAAAACTGGTGGTGGACGCCACAGGTAATAATTTCAAGCAAACCACGTTCAAAGGTATAAGAGACATCATCGTTAATAAAAAGAAGGAGGTGATGGATCGTTATTACCAGAGTCCAAATCCCGAATGCGAAGCTAAGGCCAAGGCTGAAGGAAAGCCTGTTAGCAATTGTGCGGACAAGGACTTTGTGGTAATTATTAAACCTAGTGATGATGCCACTTATCGCAACACGGTAGATATTTTGGATGAAATGACCATTAATCAGGTCCGTACCTACGCCATGGTAAAAATTGCGGATGTAGAATACGAATTGATTAAGAAGACAGAAGAATCTAACGGCATCAAATAGTTAACGACAAAACAGCGAGCATGGAAGTCAACAAAATACTATCCGCAGATTTGCTGGACATCATATTCGAAGGAAGAAATAAAGAATATGGTGCCTACTATTTGCGTAAAACGTACAACGAAAGAGTTAAACGAGCTTTGATTATTACGGCTTCAATTGCCGGGATGATCCTCCTGATCTCTTTTCTGAATCAAACTCTGGGTGATAAAGGTGATTCCAAAGTAAAGATCAATGAAATGACTTTACAAGATGTAAAGCAAGAAGAAAAAGAGCCACCACCACCGCCCCCGCCACCTCCTCCAAAGCAGGAGCCCCCAAAAGTGGAGATGAAGCAGTTTACTCCTCCCGTTATCAAGAAGGATGAGGAAGTTGAAAAACCACCGCCACCACAGGAGGAATTAAAAGAAGCAAAAATCGATGTAGTTAATGTGGAGGGTATCAAAGACGAAGGTTTAGCGGCTCCGGTTGATATCGATCAGGGTCGTCAAATTGTTGAAGAAAAAATTGACGATAACAAAATCTTTGATAAGGTAGAAATTGAAGCCAGTTTCCCTGGTGGAGACAGCAAATGGCGTCAATATCTCGAGCGCAATGCCAACGGACAGGTTGCTACCGATAATGGTGCACCGGAAGGAACGTATACGGTAGTAGTTCAGTTTGTAGTGGACAAGGAAGGAAACATTTCTGACGTTCGTTCACTCACCAACCATGGCTATGGAATGGAAGAGGAAGCTATGCGTGTAATTCGTAAGGGTCCTAAATGGAGTCCGGCTATTCAAAACGGACGCCAGGTTAAGGCGTATCGCAAACAGCCTATTACCTTCCGTGTGGAATCTGAATAATCGCCAAATACTTTATTTTGTATGTCCCCTCCTTGTGAGGGGACATTTTTTTATACCCCCGATCCCTTTGTGTTAATTTTGTGCAATGCATCAATTGATGGGTTGGGACGATACGATCGTGGCACTGGCAACACCTCCGGGTGTTGGTGCAATTGGAGTAATTCGCCTTAGTGGAGAAAAAGCTATCGAGATTGCCAATAATTTGTTTCCCTCTAAAAATTTAGCGGAACAAGCTTCACATGCTGCGCATGTTGGTTTATTGCAAGAAGGCAATCGGATTTTAGATGAAGTAGTGATAACGCTTTTTAAGTGTCCGCGATCATATACGGGTGAGGACGTGGTAGAAATCAGTTGTCACGGTTCTCCTTTTGTTCAGCGGCAGGTCATTGACGCAATTATTCAAAAGGGTGCTCGGTTAGCTCGTCCAGGTGAATTTACACAGCGCGCTTTTTTAAAAGGCAAACTTGATCTCACACAGGCAGAAGCCGTTGCCGACCTAATTGCCTCTGGCACACAAGCTGCACAACGTGCCGCCTTACAGAGTCTACGAGGAGGTTTTTCTGAAGAGCTAAAGCAGTTGCGTGAGCAGTTAATTCAATTTTCGGCCTTGTTGGAATTAGAACTGGATTTTTCGCAAGAGGATGTAACCTTTGCCGACAGAACCCAGCTAAAAGAATTACTCCTTCGGTTGGAGAAAGCTACCCAGGCATTGCTTGATTCCTTCAAATTAGGTAATGTGATAAAAAATGGAGTGCGTGTAGCCATTGTAGGAAAACCAAATGCTGGGAAAAGTACGTTGCTGAATAGTTTACTGAATGAAAACAGAGCTATCGTCAGTGAGGTTGCTGGCACAACCCGGGATACAATTGAAGAGATTCTAAATATTGAGGGCGTATTATTCCGATTGATTGATACGGCCGGACTTCGGGACACTACCATGGATCAGATTGAGCGGGTGGGTATTGAAAGAAGTCGTGAAAAAATGAAGTCGGCTGATCTGATACTCTATTTATTTGATATAGCGGATTCTATCAACGAGATAAAGAATTGGGTACTCGATGCCCAAGCGCAGGGTTTTCATTTTTTACTCGTTGCCAATAAATTGGATCTTGCTGAGTCAGCGTTGCTCGCTGAAGTTTCCTCCAATTTGTCTGTGATACCGTTATTTATTTCAGCAAAAGACAAAACAAATTTGGATGAACTGAAAAAAGCCATGTTACAGGAAGTGTTGAGTGGGGAGATGTTACATGAAAATACAATTGTGACTAACGAACGTCACTACCAGGCATTGCAGCAAGTTGCATTGGCTTTGGCAGATACGAATCGAGGTATAGAAAATGGATTAGCCAGTGATTTGTTAGCCTTGGAAATACGAAGATGCTTACAGTATCTCGGAGAGATTACAGGGGAAATCACCAATGAGGATCAACTTGATTTTATTTTTAGTAAGTTTTGTATCGGAAAGTGATAACCCCTGCAGCAGACAAAAAGTATGTATCTCAACTGAACCCTACAATATGGGGCTTGGTAGCTTTTTGGGCTTTTGTAGAATCTTTTTTGGGAGGCATACTTCATGCCTTACAAGTGCCTCTTCGTGGTATTATTCTTGCTGGTGTGGCAGTTGCTTGTCTAATTACGATTGCTGCAGTAACAGGAGGATACTTGACTAAGAAACCAACCCGAATGTTTTCGTTCGATCTAATCAAAGCAACCCTGGCGGTCATGGCCGTTAAACTAATATTAAGCCCTCAGTCACCGATTACGGCCTATGTGGCCATGCTTTTTCAGGGAGGCCTTGCCTACTTACTATTTGGATGGCTACCTTCATTTCGCTTGGCAGCTATTTTGTTTTCTGTGTTGGCACTGGTCGAAACCGCCCTGCAAAAGGTGCTATTGCTTTATTTATTTTTTGGAGCTGACTTTTGGACTACCGTTTCTTCTTGGGTTAATGAGTTGCAAGTGAACTTTGGTTTTTTGTCGTTGAGCCTTCGCGGTATTGTTATAGCATATTTGCTGTTGTATTTTTTGATGGGTCTTGCAATTGGGTATTGGTTTGGATTTTGGCCCAGTCGAATAAAAATGAAAAAGGACTTGCTCTTATCAGCCTTTCAACAAGAAAAGCAAACGACCCTGGCTGTGGTACCTTCAACCCGATATAATCGCTTTAGATTTTGGCTTTTTTTTCTGCTTATTGCTCTTATGGTCAGCCTATTTGTTCTGCCCTACTCGTTGTTAATGAAAACGTTGGTACGTGTACTTGTTATTAGCTTGGCCATTTATTTTTTGACGCCGCCCTTGCTGAGATTTCTAACTCGAATTTTAACAGCAAAAATTCAACAGCACGTTACCATGCGACTTATCGATTCGATGCAAGAACAAAAACTAATCTTTTATTTTTGCTGGCAGCGATTTGCAGGTAGAGGAGTCATAGTGCGATTATTATTGGCCTTCGAGGCGGCACTTATTCTCTCGGCCACAAGGGATGATGATAGCCACCCACTCATCTAAACAGGAATTTGTCATGTCATTGACTAGTCTACAAAAGCTTCAGCAGCCGATTGAATTCCTGAAAGGGGTAGGCCCTTTACGTGCGGACTTGCTCAAAAAAGAGCTGGGCATATTTACCTATGAAGATTTATTAAATTATTTCCCTTTTAGGCATATTGATCGAACGCGCGTGAGCCCTATTTCTGAATTAAAGCAGGAGGAAGACTTTGCGCAGGTGGCAGGAGTTGTGTTACAAGCGGAGGTCATTGGACAAAGAGCATCAAAGAGATTGGTCGTTCAGTTCAAGGACAAAACTGGCATCATGGAGCTTACTTGGTTTAAGGGGATCAATTGGATTCAAAAATCGGTACAGCCCGGACAGTCCTATTTAGTGTTTGGACGGTTGAGTTTTTTTAACGGGCGCCCTCAATTTGTTCACCCAGAGATTGAACGAGTTGAGGCGTCCCAGTCATTAGAGAAAAATTATTTAGAGCCTGTATACTCTACAACGGAAAAGCTAAAAGCAAGGGGACTAGGAGGGCGTCAATTGGCTAAGCTTTCGTTTAGTTTATTCAGTCAACTAACACCCCATTCAATTCCTGAAATTTTTCCGGCAAACTTATTACAGACTTTACAGCTGATGGGCCGTTTCGACGCATACCAGCAAATTCATTTTCCTCAAACTGCTACGCAAGCTACAATGGCCATCAAGCGTTTAAAGTTTGAGGAATTATTTATTGCGCAAGTAAGAATGCAATTAGTTCGCGCCAAGCGGCATCATCAATCTGCAGGAGTGATATTTGAAAAAGTGGGTGATTATTTCAATCAATTTTATTCTTCTTGTTTGCCATTCGAATTAACAGGGGCACAGAAAAGAGTAGTGAAAGAGATTCGAACAGACACAGCAAAAGGAAGACAAATGAATCGCCTGTTGCAAGGGGATGTGGGAAGTGGTAAAACGATTGTTGCCCTGTTAGCAATGTTATTAGCTGTTGACAATGGTTTTCAAGCCTGTTTAATGGCGCCAACTGAAATTTTGGTTCAGCAACATTATGCTTCTATCCGCTCTTTACTAGCTACGATGGATATTACTGTTGCAGTGTTAACAGGATCAACTAAAACTGCCGAGCGTAAAAAAATACTAGCTGCGTTGGAGGAGGGTTCCCTCTCTCTCTTAGTGGGTACACATGCGCTAATTGAAGAAACGGTGCAGTTTAAAAAACTTGGCTTAGTGGTGATTGATGAGCAACATCGATTTGGAGTAGCACAACGAGCGCGTCTATGGAAAAAAGCAACGGTGCCTCCTCATATTTTAGTGATGACGGCTACCCCTATTCCTCGTACGTTAGCCATGACTGCTTATGGTGATCTTGACTATAGTGTTATTGATGAATTACCCCCCGGCCGTAAACCGATTCAAACAGTTCATCGTTATGAAAAAGACCGGAGTCGCGTCATGGAATTTATTCGATCCGAGGTTGCCAAGGGTAGACAAGTATATATTATTTATCCGTTAATTGAGGAAAGCGCAAAGCTGGATTATGAGAACCTAATGAAGGGGTATGAGGAGGTGAAAGCCTTTTTCCCTGAACCAAACTATTGGATCAGTATGGTACATGGTCGACAACCCACAGTACAGAAAGAAACAAATATGCAACGGTTTGTTAGTGGTGATACACAGATCATGGTAGCCACTACAGTCATTGAAGTGGGTGTAAATGTTCCGAATGCCAGTGTTATGCTTATTGAAAGTGCTGAGAAATTTGGTTTATCGCAGCTGCATCAGTTGCGAGGTAGAGTGGGCCGGGGAGCTGAAAAAAGTTATTGTGTCCTGCTTACCCCGCCAACAATTGGGAAAGAGGCTAGGGAGCGGATGAAGATAATGACGCAAACTTCAAGTGGCTTTGAAATTGCCGAAAAGGATCTTTTATTGAGAGGTCCTGGGGAAATCGAGGGTACTCGTCAAAGCGGTGCTTTGAATTTCAGGCTGGCCGATATTATGCAAGACCGTTCTTTATTGGAGGCCGCCAGCCAACAAGTAACACTATTATTGGATAAAGATCCTACGCTTGTAAGCCCTGAAAATCAACCACTCCGATTATATCTTCAGCAACAAAAAACTAATGTAAACTGGAGTAAAATATCCTGAGGGATTGAACGTTTTTTAAGTGGATCAGTCATAGGATAGTCAAAATCAGGGTAAAGCCTGGTTCTTAACAGTTTTTTCCAAACCTCGGGACTCTAAATTCGTTACTTTACTATAAACTCAAAGAGTTGCAACTGCTTTTCTACATACTTACATTTTTGCTCCCTGTTCAATTCCTCTGTGCACAGGAGGCTATTCAGTTTGTGGAAAATAAAGGACAGTGGAATCAAGCTGTTCGCTATCGGGGTGAAGTTTCCAATGGTGTATTTTTTATTCAAGATCGAGGGCACACCTTGGTGCAGCATAGCCCCTCTGACATGGTACGTCTGCAGGAAGCAAAGCACCGTACTAATGATACTTTTTTAATTCGTTCCCATGCTTGGGAGGTTCGATTTCTGACTAAAGAGGGCGTTGAGAAAAAAATAACTTCCAATATTGTTCCTGAAAAAAAAGTGCCTACTTACAATAATTATTTTTTTGGAATCGATTCCTCCCGTTGGGCTTCAGCCTGCTCCATCTATCAGGTTATTACGGTTAAGGATGTGTATCCAAATATTGATGTGCGTTATTATACGGATCAAGGTACACTCAAGTATGATTTTCTTGTGAAGCCGGGTGGACGTGTTGAAGACATCCTGTTACAGTACGCGGGTGTAAATGGATTATCTGTGAAGAACAAAGAGTTATTGGTGAATACATCACTCGGTACTTTTCGCGAATCTGCTCCATACACCTATCAACCTACAACCCAAGGCAGGGCGGTTGTTTCCTGTCGATATAGTTTAAAAGACCAATTGGTTCGTTTTGAAATAGGCGATTATGATAAATCACTGCCTTTAGTAATTGATCCTTCCATTATTTTTTGCTCATTCTCTGGAAGCACTGCAGACAATTGGGGATTCACTGCCACTTATGGTCCAGATGGTAGTCTTTTTGCAGGCGGAATAGTATTTAATGATGCGGGTCGATTTCCAACATCACTAGGCGCTATACAATCTAATTTTCAAGGTGGTGAAACTGATATGTGTTTAATCAAATTGAGTGCGGACGGTAGGAATCGTTTATGGGCAACCTACTTGGGAGGATCTGGGAATGAACAACCACATAGTTTAGTAGTGGATGCACAGCAAAATTTATTTTTAACTGGACGAACTAATTCTCCGAATACCGCTACTGGATTTCCTGTGATAGGCAATGGTGCTTTGGCTGGAGATGGGTTTGATATTGTAGTAGCTAAAATTAATTCAACCGGTACCGCTTTGCTTGGAGCACGTAAAATTGGTGGCAGTAGTGCCGATGGAGTTAATATTGCCACAACAAGAGCGTTGAATTCCTTGCAACGGAATTATGGTGATGATGGAAGAGGGGAGATTGTTCTAGATCAAGGGGGAAATGTTTGGATCACTTCTCATACACAGTCAAGCGGGGCAACTTCAGGCTCAGGAAAATTTCCTGTTACCGCTGGGGCCTTTCAAACAAATTTTGGAGGTGGTTTACAGGATGCGGTTGTACTCAAACTATCTAATAATCTTTCTACACTACTTTTTGCAAGTTTTTTTGGTGGAACTGCTAATGATGCTGGATATGTATTGTCTGTAAATCCCAGCAATGGAAATGTATATATGGGAGGAGGTACTGAAAGCCCCAATTTGATTCCAGCTTCTCAAACAGGTACCATTATTGGCCCTGCATTAGGAGGAGCTATTGATGGATACCTTACTATTATTTCACCAGATGGGTCACAGCGATTACGTACTACTTATGTTGGAACAACGGGAATTGATCAGGTATTTGGTGTGCAGTTCGACGTGAATGGATTTCCCTATGTGATGGGACAAACTACTGGTGCCTGGCCTATTCTGAATGCAGTGTTTAATAATCCAGCTGGAAAACAATTCATAGCCAAATTACAGCCAGACCTCTCTGCTTTTGTTTATTCCACTGCATTTGGTTCTGGCTCGGTTATCCCTAATATTTCACCTGTTGCTTTCTTGGTGGATCGTTGCGAGAATGTTTACATGTCTGGTTGGGGTGGCACTGGTTTTGGTTCTGGTTTTACAAGTGCAGGCACTGCCGGATTACCAGTAACCCCTGATGCGTTCAAATCAAATACAGATGGCAAGGATTTTTACTTTTTTGTTTTAAAGAAGGATGCAAGTGGTCAATTGTTTGGTAGTTTTTTTGGCGAAGACAATTCTGTGAATGGAGGAAATGACCACGTTGACGGAGGCACCAGTCGATTTGACCGCAGTGGTGCTATTTATCAAGCTATTTGTGGAAACTGCACCATTGGTAATGGTCCACGTCCAAATTATCCAGTTACTGCGGGTGCCTGGTCAACCACTAATAACTCGAGTGGGGCAGGTTGTAGTTTAACTATGGTAAAAATTGCGATGAATCTGGCGGGTGTTCAAAGTGCAGTTCGCTCTAGTATCAATAATGTGACGGGGGATACCTTGGGTTGTGTACCCCTTACTGTTGCTTTTCTTGATACAGTGGGGAATGCGCAGTCCTATGAATGGGACTTTGGAGATGGTTCACCCCGTGTTACAACCAATACACCTAATAATACCCATACGTTTTCTACAGTAGGAACTTATCGAGTTATGTTGATTGCCACGGATCCATCTTCTTGTAATGGTAAGGATACTTCTTATGTGCAGATTCGGGTAGGTAATATTGAGGCAAGTCTGAATTTTAATCCTGTTAAGTTAGCGCCCTGTACTTCATTCAATTATCGCTTTGATAATTTATCGACTACTTTACCAGGCTATCCGTTTCGTGCAAATTCTTTTATCTGGAATTTTGGAGATGGTTCCACCCCTGTTACGGCTGGGCCAGGCCCTGTTTTGCACAGCTACTCGGCCCCGGGAAGTTATCCGGTTACACTTTACTTGGTGGATACTACTTATTGTAATGCGCCAGATTCAATACGTATTACCGTTACGGTAGCAGAAAATGTGAAAGCTGCTTTTACAACGGGCTCTATTGGTTGTGCGCCTTATAATGCTGTATTCAATAACACGTCTACTGCCGCACAAACCTACCAGTGGATATTTGGTGATGGAAATTCATCCTCCCAAGCCAGTCCTTCCAATACGTATGCAACACCGGGTACTTATCAAGTATTGTTAGTTGCCAATAATCCCAACACTTGTAATCTTACTGATACGGCTCGATTTACTATTCAGGTATTGGATGCTCCGCTGTCTAATTTCAGTTTTTCACCGTTAACTCCAATTCCTAATACGCCACACATATTTACCAATCAGTCCAGTTCAGATGCTATCCGCTTTAAGTGGACATTTGGTAATGGAGACAGCTTGCTTACCACTTCAAGACTGCCTATCACTTATCAGTACCGATCAGCAGGAACTTTTCAGGTTTGTTTAACCGCCTATAATCAATTGGATTGTCCTCGTGTTTTTTGCAGAACCGTAGAGGCGTCTATTAATCCGCTGGTGGATGTGCCTTCTGCTTTTACCCCACAGAGTGGGGATATTAATAGTGTGATACAAGTAAAGGGTTTTGGGATGGTAAAACTCAAATGGGAGATCTGGAATCGTTGGGGTCAAAAAGTTTTTGAAACTAGTGATCAGTCTATTGGGTGGGACGGAAAATTCAAAGGTGTGCTGCAGCCAATGGATGTGTACATGTATACGCTCTCAGTAGAATTTTTTGATGGCAGGCTACTTAGCAAAAAAGGGGATATTACATTAATTCGTTAAGCGAAAATGAAGCGTTTATTCATACTAATCTTTTCCTTTTTGTCGCTGCAAATGCAGGGACAAGATCTTCATTTTTCTCAGTTTATGCAAACGCCATTATTGATCAATCCGGCTAACACAGGATTTATACCGGATGGCGATTATCGGTTGGGAGTTAATTATAGAAACCAGTGGGCCTCACTCTCCGCTTTTCCGTATAAAACAATAAGTGCTTATGGCGATTGGCAGTTATTGCAAAATCGAGAGGAAACAGGTTGGCTGGGCGCTGGCGGACTGATACTTCGAGACGTGGCGGGAACCAGTGTATTAACTTCTACAAAAGTATATGGCTCATTGGCATATCATCAAATGATCAATAATGGAAGTTTACTAAGTCTTGGTTTTAATGTAGGATGGGCGAACAAAAGAATTACTACAGCTGATCTAACTTTTCCCTCTCAATGGAATGGACAGTTTTTTGATGTTCATCAAAGTGCACAAGCCCCCTTACTTACAGCCAATCAAACAAATTATCTCGATTTGCAAGTGGGTATGAATTATGCATATTTCCCCAGTTCGTCCGTATATATTAATGCGGGTTTTTCCGCTATGCACCTGAACAGGCCTACCGAGAGTTTTTGGGCTAATGCAACAGGAATTGATAATCGGGTTGCAGTTCGATATAATGGTTTTTTAAATGCTAGTATAAAACTAAATGATCAAGTAATAATCCAGCCAAACGTTTATTATTCCCGGCAAGCTGGCTCTTGGGAGGCAGTGGGTGGAGTAGCGGCCTTGTATAATGTTTCGGGGGATGGCGAGTACACGCTATCTGCGGGGGCCTATTATCGCCTCAGTGAATCGATGATCCCTCAGGTTGGATTGGGTTTGCGACAACTGCAGTTTACTTTCAGTTACGATGTTACTGCCTCTACACTCAAAAACTTTACAAATCGCAGAGGGGCCTTTGAGCTTTCAATTACAAAGCAGGGTATTGCAGATCCTTATCGGGGAAATCGCCAGCAGTCGCTTTGCCCAACTTTCCGTTGACTTTTCTTATTGCTTATTTATGCCGAATTTTGGGCTCAACCTATTATTATGCCCAAGCAAGGAGCTTTAACTAGCCAACATGTTGATCAGTTTCGTGAAATTCTGGGTAGCGAGTATGTATTGCTGGATCAGGAAACATTGGAACATTTTTCACATGATGAAACAGAAAACCTCCGTTTTTTACCTGAGGTAGTTGTTAAGCCACGTACTCCGGAAGAGATCAGTGCAATTTTAAAAATATGCAATCAGCATCTTATACCTGTAACACCAAGAGGTGCAGGAACTGGATTAAGTGGTGGTGCTTTGCCGCATCTGGGAGGGGTATTACTTAGTACGGAGCGGTTGAATAAAATTCTTGAAATCGATGAGCGTAATCTGCAGGTTGTCACCGAGCCGGGTGTAATTACTGAGGTATTACAAAATGCAGTCAAGGCAAAAAAATTATTTTATCCGCCAGATCCCAGCAGTCGTGGATCCTGTTTTATTGGAGGTAATGTTGCTGAAAATAGTGGGGGGCCAAAAGCGGTGAAGTATGGAGTGGTCAAGGATTATGTGTTGAATCTGGAGGTGGTTTTACCTACGGGCGAAATAATATGGACAGGTTCTAATGTTATTAAGAATGTTACCGGCTATAATCTCACACAATTGTTGGTTGGAAGCGAGGGTACCTTGGGAATTGTTACCAAGATTGTCCTCAAGCTGATACCACTTCCGACACATGATTTATTGATGCTGGTTCCCTTTCGTAATCTGGAGCAGGCAGGCGAAGCAGTTAGCGCCATCTTTAGAGCAGGTTTTACACCCAGTGCCCTTGAGTTAATGGAAATCGATGCCTTACGTATAGTTAGTAAAATGGTAGACGATACAGCCGTTCCTATTACGGAGGATACAGCCGCTCATCTGATTATTGAGGTGGATGGCAATGACCAGGATGTTTTAATGCGGGAAATGGAGGCCATTGGCGAATTATTGACGCAATACGATATTGGGGAAATATATTTTGCAGAAGATACCACACAAAAAGAGAGGCTGTGGAAGCTCAGACGAAGGGCAGCTGAAGCTGTAAAATTGGTAGGATATACGATTGAGGAGGATACGGTTGTTCCAAGAGCAGAGTTGCCTACTTTAATTCGTGAGTTAAAAGCCTTGGGGAAAAAGCACCAGGTGGATGTAGTGTGTTATGGTCATGCTGGAGATGGTAATTTACATGTGCGCTTACGTAAAGAGGGTACCCCCAATAGTTATGGGGATCCAGAAATGAAAAAAATACTGACAGAGTTATTTGAAATTGTATACCGTTTGGGAGGCACTATCAGTGCAGAACATGGGATTGGTCTTATTCAAAAGGATTTTATGCCCATTGTATTTCATGCAAAGAGTCTTGACTTGATGCGTTCTATCAAATCAGTTTTTGATCCAAATTCAATATTAAATGCGGGTAAGGTTATTTAGTGTTCTATTGCGGGCGGGTCTTCAGCTTCCGCTTTTCCAGGGTAAATAAAATCAGCCTTATAACAAGTGAAGCAGGTCTAACGGCTTTTGGAGAATGTGTAATTTATCCAGCGAATTAGCCGTCAAAAATCCTTCTGCTTTCATAGTATCTAGTTGCTTGAGTAGCGATTCGTAGAAATTATTGGTATTTAGAATAAAGATTTCTTTATCGTGAATAGTTAATTGATTCCAGGTTAGCACTTCAAATAGTTCATCGAGGGTGCCTACACCTCCCGGTAAAACAAGCACAGCATCTGCTTTACTGTAAATTTTCAATTTTCTTTCATGCATGTCATCGCATACAATTAATTCGGAGATGGCTCTGTGTTCAACCTCCCATTCTACCAATAGTTTTGGTATTATGCCGGTTACCCATCCGCCTCCACGCATAACCTCATCTGCTACGACGCCCATTAATCCAACACTTCCTCCACCATAAATCATTTTGATTTGCTTGGCCGCGATTAGCTTTCCTATTTCCTTGGCTTGATCACTATAGCAAGGGGATGTCCCTTTTTTTGATCCGCAAAAAACTGCGATAGATTCAATGGCCATTGAATGTGTTTAGTCGAGCAAAGAGAATCTTTTTTTGGCTATCTTCAAAACTCAATCCAACCCATTTTTATGTCGCCTCAACTTCTTTTTTCCTTTGTGATTGGGTACTTCCTTTTATTACTGGGTGTTGCCTGGTATACTTCACGAAACGCAGATAACGAATCTTTTTTTATCGGCAACCGTAATAGTAACTGGATGCTGGTTGCTTTTGGAATGGTGGGAACTTCACTTTCTGGAGTAACGTTTGTAAGCGTACCGGGTAATGTGGGCTCCATACAGTTTAATTATTTTCAATTAGTAATTGGTTATGTGCTTGGTTATGCGGTAGTGGCTTTTATTTTATTGCCACTTTATTACAAAATGAATTTGACAAGCATCTATACGTATCTGGAAAAACGATTTGGGATCAATGCGCATAAGGCGGGTGCTTTCTTTTTTATTTTATCTCGGACCGTAGGCGCTACGGCTCGACTATACCTTGTTATTAATATTCTTCAGTTATTTATTCTTGACAAGTTGGGTATTCCATTTATTGCTACAGCCCTGGTAATCTTGGTGTTGATTTTGCTTTACACCTTTGAGGGTGGGGTGCGTACCATTATATTTACGGATACCTTACAGACTTCCGGTATGTTAATTGGACTAGTAGTCTGCTTGCTGGTCTTGATGAACACGCTTGGGACAGACTTGGCTGGAACTTGGCAGTTGATTAGTGATAACAATTACAACCAGGTGCTGAATTGGGATGTTAAAAGTCCATTCAATTTTTGGAAGCAGTTAATAGGGGGTATGTTTATTACCATTACAATGACAGGGCTCGATCAGGAAATGATGCAGAAGAATATTAGTGTTCGCACGTTAAAGGATTCCCAGAAAAATGTAATGACTTTAAGCTTTATACTGGTGATTGTAAATGCCTTGTTTCTTCTCTTAGGTGCCGTATTGTATTTATATGCTAGTACTACTGGATTGGCAGCAAAGGGAGATGATCTGTTTCCTACTATTGCATTAAGTGATGCATTTTCTGGTACGATCGGGGTGATATTTATTATTGCGTTGATTTCCGCTCTCTTTCCAAGTGTGGATGGGGCTATTACTTCTTTGACTTCCAGTTTTTGCATCGATATATTAGATTTCAATCGAAGTGAAGCGAATGAGGCTGTTAAAAGACGTCGTCGTTTAGCGGTTCACTTAGGTTTTGCCATTGTTTTTCTGATTATGGTATTGCTATTTAAAGTGATTAACGACAAAACAATCATCCAGTTTATTATCAAGTTTGCTGGTATTACTTACGGGCCATTACTTGGACTTTTCTCTTTTGGTATTTTAACTCGACGCGTACTCAAGGATTCTATGGTATGGCTTGTTTGTGTGGCTGGGCCGCTATTAACACTTGTGTTGGATGTACTTTGTAATCCTAAGTACTATGAGGGGTTATTACATACACAATTGGGTATCGATACCTTTTCCCAACAACTATTTAATGGTTATAAGATTGGGCCAGAATTGATTTTACTCAATGGAGTAATCACTTTCTTTGGTTTATGGTTGATCTCAAGCTCATCCAAGAGTCCTCGCAATTGATATAACAACCAGTACCTTTGTTATTAAAATTATTCTGTGGATATCCTTCATCCGCTAGCCCAGCAATACGCAGAAAAGCATAGTACTCCTCAGGATCGGTTACTCCAGGAGCTGGAAGCTTATACGCGTTCAAATCACGTAGCTCCTCATATGGTAAGCGGTTTTTTACAGGGACGATTTCTTCAGTTATTTAGTTCTTTGTTACGTCCCCAGGCCGTGTTGGAGATCGGAACCATGACAGGATACAGTGCTTTGTGTCTTGCAACGGGTCTCACCGCTTCGGGTACCTTACATACAATCGAGTTAAGGGAGCAAGATGCTGCCATCGCGCAGTCTTTTTTTGATCGTTCTTCGTATAATTCCCAAATCCGTCTTCATTGTGGCGATGCGCATCTGATTATTCCCACTTTACAACAAACTTGGGACCTGGTCTTTGTAGATGCTGATAAGGTTTCTTATTTGGACTATTTTAACATGGTTTTTCCCGCTGTTCGTGTAGGTGGCTATATCTTAGCGGACAACATTTTTTTCCATGGGCAGGTGTTTACGGAGGAAATTCATGGGAAAAATGCAAAAGCCATTGCACGATTCAGTGAGATGTTATTAGAGCGAGACGATGTGGAGGTCACAGTTGTCCCGCTGCGAGATGGATTGAGTGTGATTAAAAAAGTTAGATAGTATGCGTCTTTGTTTTTCGATCATTTTGTTTCTTATTATGGAGACTGTTATGGGACAGCCTGCTGTAACCATACAACAGTATATTGATCAGCACAAGGATCTTGCCATTAAAGAGATGAAGCGTACGGGGGTTCCAGCCTCTATAAAATTGGCACAGGGCATTCATGAAACCATGGCTGGACAAAGTCCGTTAGTGCTAAAGTCCAATAATCACTTTGGAATCAAATGTAAAACAGGTTGGAGTGGCCCTTCTGTTCGTCACACAGACGATGCTCGTAATGAGTGTTTTCGAAAATATAACTCAGCTGAAGAGTCTTATCGGGACCATTCTAATTTCTTGAAAGGAAGTGGTCGTTATGCACCACTGTTTGAACTGGACCCTACAGATTATGAAGCCTGGGCCAGGGGGCTCAAAGCAGCTGGGTATGCCACTAATCCCATTTATGCCCAAACGTTAATTCGGTTAATTGAAGAATACGATTTACAACAATATTCGATGGTTGCTTTAGGGTATGAGAATGGAGAAGAGGACAGTGCTGAAACAAAGGATGCAGAAAAAGCGGTTCTTCCAGCAACAACTTCTGTTAGTGCCCCCATAGCGCCCGTGGTAGCTGCTGACATTGTAATTGAAGATGAACCCAGCAACGCGGAACAGTCAGTTTTGAGTTCCTCAACGAATTTGCAAGAGAACCGTTATCCTAGTGGTGTATTTAAGGAGCAGGGTTATCGGGCTGTTTATGTGACAGCAGGCACCCCTTTTTTAGTAATTGCACAGCAATATAAAGTCCCACTTGCCCGAATTTTTGAATGGAATAATTTAGCGCCAACTACCGCCGCCCACGTATCGCAAGTCCTTTTTTTGGAGCGAAAGACTAAAAGTGTGCTGCGGTTACCAACCTTTCGTTCCAGATTGTAACTTAGCTTTTAAATTTTTCTATGGAAACAATTCGCGTTCATGATAAGGTATTCAAAGAATATCTCTCCGCGGATTTGATCCAGCAACGTGTCAGCGAATTAGCTGCACAAATCAATACTGACTATATCAATAAGCGACCTTTATTTCTGGCTATTCTAAATGGTTCTTTTATGTTCGCTGCTGATCTGTTCAGACAAGTAAGTCTTGACGCTGAAATCTCATTTATAAAAATTGCTTCTTACCAAGGAATGCGTTCGTCCGGTCAGGTTATGACTGCAATTGGAATGGACCAGGATCTGCATGGACGAGAAGTTATTGTGGTGGAGGATATTGTAGATACTGGGAAAACATTGCACCATTTTCTTCCTTCACTTCGTCAGCAAGAGCCTGCTTCCATTAGAATTGCTACATTTTTACATAAACCGGAGGCTACTAATTTTTCGGTGCCATTGGATTATGTTGGGTTTTCTATTCCAAACAAATTTGTAGTAGGGTACGGCCTCGATTACGATGGGCTGGGGCGTAATTATGGTGCATTATATCAGTTGGTATAAGACCACTTTTCTGCGTGGGTTTAATAATATAATTTATGCGTCGTGGAAGGATTTTATTGTTCTTCTCATTGTTTTACACAGCTACTACCGTGGCGCAGGAATTCTATGTAAGAGGTGAAGTAAAGGACTCAACCGGACAGCCTTTACAAAATGTGCAGATCAGGCAATTCTCTACCGGGCTGCTTTTCAAGTCTGGAGTTTGGGGCAGTTTTGGTTTCTCCTCCCGTTTTTTTGCAGATACATTACAGGTTTCACTAAGAGGATACCGTACTGAGAAAGTTGTAACAGCAGGCGAAGCACCAATCAGAATCGTGCTAAGGGCTTTGCCTCCTGGGCAGCGTTTATCAGAGAACTCTCGTTTAGCCTCGCGCACGGCTAATATGAATAGGGAAGAACGCAAAGGTTGGTTTACAGGCGATGAAACCTATGCCGATTTACTTGAAAACAAGTGGGTGAGTACGTTAGCTTTTCCTTCAACAGGACTTTCGCTGACAGTAGATCAGGCTTCTTATTCCAATATACGCCGCTTCATTTCCCGAGGCACCTATGTTCCCGCTGATGCAGTTCGAGTGGAGGAGATTTTCAATTACTTCCCAACAACTTATTTACCGCCTGCCGATTCAGCGGTGTTTGCTGTTTCCTCCCGCGTAAGTCCTTGCCCCTGGAATTGGAATAATCATCTTTTACATTTAAATCTATCGGCTCGTAAACTTAATTTGGATTCACTGCCACCGGCTCATCTGGTTTTTTTAATTGACATCTCCGCATCGATGGATATGCCCAACCGATTGCCTTTGCTTCAGTCTGGATTTCGCATGTTGTTGTCTAATCTTAGAGAAAAGGATTCTGTTTCCATTGTTGTGTATGGAGGTATGACTGCGGTATTGGTGCGTGCGCTTAGTGGTTGTGAAAAGGATAGTTTAACCACCGTAATCAATGGTCTGGTTCCGGGTGGTGCAACACCCGGTGAGTCAGGCATACGCATGGCATACCAAGTGGCGAAGCAGCATTTTATCGAAGGAGGTAATAACCGGGTGATTTTGGCAACTGATGGAGATTTTAATGTAGGGTTAAAATCTGAAAATGAGTTAGAGGAATTGATCAGTATTCAAAGAGAACAGGGAATCTATCTTACCTGTCTGGGTGTTGGAATGGGTAATTATAAGGATTCAAAAATTCAATTATTGGCTGAACGGGGTAATGGCAACTTTGCTTATTTAGATCAGGAAAAAGAGGCAGAGCGGGTATTGATGACTGAGTTTACAAAAACACTTTACGCTGTTGCAGATGATGTTTATATGAACGTATCATTTGATCCTTCCTTGGTAAAAAATTATCGGCTGATCGGATTTGATAATAAAGCAGGCGCTTTATTAGACTCGCTGGCACAGCTGGAAGGAGGGGAGGTAGGATCCGGTCATACGCTTACCGCACTTTTCGAAATTGAGCCAACTGAAAAATTTGCATCGGTTGCTTACAAAAAGCAGGATCCTGATTCAATCGCATGGATACAATTGCAGTATCGCTTACCAGGAGATAGCGTGCAACGTAAGGAGCAGGTTCGCATTCCACTTTATTATGTTTACCTAGAACAAGAATTGAAGCAATCCATGTTTATGGCTTCTTTGGCGCAATTTGGAATGTTGTTAAAAGGATCTCCATTTTTGAATAAATCAGACTGGAAAGAATTGGTGAAACTTGGCGAACAGGTTGTCGATAGCGCTAATCCTGACCAATTGGAATGGCTTGCTTTAGTCCGTAAATGCAGTGAGCTCTATGATAAAAAGAAAAAGCGAAATTGGAATCGTCTCAGACGTTAGTTATTGAAAAATATCCTTGATTCTATCAAAGAAATTCCTTTCTGATTTATCAGGTTGCGGTTGCATATTAGGAGAACCAGTTAGTTTCTCAAGCGCTGCTTTTTCATCCGCATTCAATTGCTGTGGCGTCCAAACGCTCACCTGAATTAACTGATCTCCTTTCTCATAAGAATTTACCGCAGGAAACCCTTTCCCCTTTAATCTAAAAATTTTTCCGCTTTGTGTACCCGCCGGAATTTTAATTTTTGCTTTTCCATCGATGGTGGGCACTTCCACTTGTGTACCAAATACAACATCGGTAAAAGAGAGATGTAATTCGTAGGCTACATTGAGGCCCTCTCGATAGAGCTCTTTGTGAGGTTCTTCTTCTATCAGAATTATCAGATCTCCGGGAGAACCACCTCTTTCGCCGGCATTTCCCTTGCCAGTAACATTGAGTTGCATGCCTTCTTGTACGCCAGCTGGAATTTCAATTGTTACAGTTTCCTCCGCATAGGTTCTTCCTTCCCCTTTACAAGCGGTACATTTTGCGGTGATGGTGGAACCTTCCCCATTACAGGTAGGGCAAGTAGTTACGGTTTGCATTTGTCCCAGAAAAGTATTTTGTACTCTTCTTACTTGACCACTTCCATTACAACCTGTGCAGGTTTGCGTGCTACCCTTGTCTTTGGCACCGCCTCCTCCACATGTAGTGCAGGGGACATATTTTTTAACTTTTATATTCTTGCTAACTCCATTTGCAATCTCCTCGAAATTCAGTTTTAATTTGATTCTGAGATTACTACCTCGTACACCGCGGGCTCTTGATCGTCCACCGCCACCACCACGCTGGCCGCCTCCAAAAAATCCACCAAACAGATCGTCACCGAATATATCTCCAAACTGACTGAAGATGTCCTCCATGTTCATTCCTCCTCCATATCCTCTGTTACCAGCTCCACCTACACCGGCATGACCAAACCGGTCGTATTGCGCGCGTTTATCTGCATCACTTAAGACTTCATAGGCTTCCGCTGCTTCTTTGAATTTTTCTTCAGCAGCCTTATCGCCTGGATTTCTGTCTGGGTGATATTGCATCGCAACTTTGCGATACGCTTTTTTTATTTCGTCTGCTGAAGCAGATTTGCTTACGCCCAGTATTTCGTAAAAATCTCTTTTGCTCATAGCTTATTTTCCTACCACCACTTTTGGATGACGGATTACTTTATCATTGAGTAAATATCCCTTTACCACTTCATCAATAATCTTTCCTTTCATCTCTTCGTTGGGCGCGGGAATTTCGGTAACGGCTTCATGTAAATCTGCATCAAAGGGCTGATTGATTACTTCCATTGCTTTGAGCCCTCTATTTTGCAACTTTGATTTGAGTTTATTGAATACTAACTTGACCCCTTCCCAGGCAGCGGATTCTGCTACTCCTGCTTTTTCCAAGGTTTGCTGAGCCCGATCACAATCATCTACAACATCCAGCAATTCAGTAATAACATCCCTTCCTGCTGTTTGCATTAGTTCAATTCGTTCTTTAGCATTACGACGTTTGAAATTATCAAACTCTGCAATAGTCCGAATGTATTTGTCTTTGTAAGATTCCAGTTCGGCTTTTAATTTTTCTAGTTCGGACTCCTCCACTAGCTTTTCCTCGGGTAGGGGCGCGCTTGCATTGGTTTCTTCCCCACCAAGGTCCATTTCTTGAGATTTGTTTGCTTGTTCTTCCATAGACTGTTCTAAATTGGTTGCAAAGGTAAGTCCGACAATTTTACGGCCAAGCGAAAACTACTCGACGCTTCTGTTGATTTAAAGACAAATTGACTTTAAATACTAGGGGATAGCGCCTTTCTGTCTGTCTTTGAAAAGCTATCTTCGCCTTCTATGAGTCGTGTTTTTCTGCGTCGAAAAATTGCTCCGCGTGTCCAAAATGGGCACCCCTGGATTTTTATGAATGAAGTGGACCGGGTAGAGGGTTCACCCGCCCCAGCTGACATAGTGGAGGTATTTTCACACGATAGTAAATGGATAGGTAGCGGGTATTATAATCCCCAATCGCAAATTGTAATTCGAATTCTTTCCAGAGAGAAAGGACAGGAAATTAATGCTGACTTTTTCAAAGATAAGATCCGCAGTTGCTGGCAGTATCGCCAACAGACAGGTTATACTGAGAATTGTAGATTGGTATTTGGAGAAGCCGATGGATTGCCTCAATTGATCATTGATAAGTTCAATGATTATTTTGTTATTCAGACGCTTGCATTGGGGATTGATCGTTGGAAGCCCGTTATTGTAGAGGCTTTATTGGAAATTTTTTCTCCCAAGGGCATTTATGAACGAAATGATGTTCCTGTACGGGAGCTAGAAGGGCTTCCACAACAAAAGGGGTTTTTAACAGCACCGTTTGAAACAAAAATAATTATCAAGGAAAATGGGTTGCAGTTCTATGTTGATCTAGCCAATGGACAGAAAACCGGTTATTTCCTCGATCAGCAAGATAATAGAACAGCAATTCGGTCTATTGTAAAAAATGCCGATGTGCTGGGGGCTTTCACTTATACGGGGACATTCGAAGTACACGCAGCCCACTATGGAGCAAAATCTGTATTGGGGTTGGATATCTCGGCTTCAGCCGTTGAGCAAGCCAATGAAAATGCAAGACTAAATGGTCTTCAGGATCGTTGTTCATTTGAAGTAGCTAATGCCTTTGACCTCTTAAAGCAATGGGCAAAAGAAGGCAAGCAGTATGATGTGGTTATGTTAGATCCTCCTGCATTTACTAAAAGTCGTGCTACCATTCAAAAGGCAATTACAGGGTATAAGGAGATTAATTTGAGAGGTATGAAACTGGTAAAGCCAGGTGGATTTCTAGTAACCTCTTCCTGTACGAACCTTGTTCCAGCTGAACTATTTTTAGAAATTATTGGAATGGCAGCAAAGGATGCAAGAAGAAAAATAAGACAGGTTTGTTTTCAAACACAGTCAGCAGATCATCCAATTGTATGGGAAATGGAGAATACGCAATACCTCAAATTCCTGATTGTTCAGGTATTGTAACAGCAACTATTTAGTGACTTGAAATTTTCCGGATTCAACAATCTTGCCGGATTTTTCTACGAGGTGATAAACATAAATACCTCGCGTGAATTCGTTGAGAGGGAGCGTAATCCTTTCTGGGTTAATCTTTGTGTCTATCATCTTTTTCCCGAGTATTCCATTGTAGACCTGTAAGCTTAAATCTTTGCGACCCGTATTTTTCAATTCAAATACAACATAGCTAACAGCTGGGTTTGGATACAGCTTTACCAACTTCTCTGTGGTCCCAACGGCTGGGGTTACAGGAGTTTGCTGTGCCTGGATAGAAAATGACAACAATAAGAGACCAACTGATATGAAAAACGGTTTCAACATCAATTCAAATATACTTCTTTAATTAAAAAAAGGCTATAATAAAATGCAAAAGCCCAAGAACCAGGATTCTTGGGCTTTGATGATCAGTGAATTAAGCAAGATTGTTTATGCTAATGATTTCAATGTTTCATTTATTTTTTCAAAATTGGGAACTTCTCCGGGGTTCTCCAGTACTTCTGCATATTGAACAGTTCCATTTTTATCGATTAAAAATGCCGATCGTTTTGAAACGCCTTTCATATCCAGAATCCAATCCTGATAAATGGTTTCGTAAAGCTCAGATACTTTTTTGTTGAAGTCGCTGAGGAGTGGAAAATTAAGTTGTTGTTCTTCTTTGAATTTTGCAAGCGTAAATACAGAGTCTACAGATATTCCAAGTACAGTTGCATTAGAAGCATTGTAGAGCGCAATATTGTCTCGAACGGAACAAAGTTCCTTGGTGCAAACTCCAGTGAATGATTGCGGAAAAAATAATAGTAGCACGTTCTGACCTTTCAAAGAAGAAAGCTGTAAGGGGTTCTTGTCAGAATCAAATAGGGTGAAGTCGGGGGCTGTTTGACCAATTTGGATGCTCATTGTGATTGATTTTAGTTGAGTTAATTCTATAAGACAATTCAGTTGTAAAAAAGTTCCCGCAAAGATGCTCAAAATGCACGTATTTTGAAATACCACAATAGAATTACTATGCTAGTCCGTGACATTACTTATTATCTGGATACCGTGGCACCGCCCTCTTTACAAGAGTCGTACGACAATGTTGGTTTGCTCGTTGGGGATGGCAGTAGTGCTTGTACCGGAGTACTCTGTTGTTTAGATGTAACCGATTCAATTTTGGATGAGGCGCTCGAGAAGGGATGTAATTTGATTGTGGCACACCATCCATTGATTTTCGGTGGAATCAAACAAATTAATGCTAACGATGTCACAGGCCATTTGATCATTAAATCTATCAAAAACAATATTGCTATTTATGCCATCCACACCAACTTGGACAATACTATTGATGGGGTAAATGGTAAAATGGCGGCACTACTTGGGTTAACTGATTGCAGTGTTTTGTTGCCTAAATCAGGAACTTTAAAAAAGCTGATCACTTTTGTTCCTCAAGGCCAAGTGGAGCAGGTTCGCTCTGCATTATTTGAAGCGGGAGCTGGTCATATCGGCAAATACAGCGAATGTAGTTTTTCAAGCAGCGGAGAGGGTACGTTCAAAGCCGGTCCAGGAACTTCCCCATTTGTTGGAACAGAAGGCATCAGGCATACCGAAAATGAAGTAAAACTGGAGCTGATTTATCCGGTTTATCTTGAATCAATCCTCCTCAGCGTCCTTAAAAAAACGCACCCTTATGAGGAAGTGGCCTACGACCTGATCACCTTGGATAATAAGTTTGATGGAATAGGCGCCGGATTGATCGGGCAATTGCCAGCTCCAATAAAAGCCCATCTGTTTTTAAAGCAGGTAGGGGAAGTTTTTAAGACACCACTGGTTCGTCATACAGCCTTATTGGACCAGCCTGTCCAAAGGGTTGCCCTATGCGGTGGGGCAGGCAGTTTTTTAATTTCTTCTGCTTTACGTGCTGGTGCTCAAGCTTTTATAACTGCAGACTTGAAGTATCATGATTTTTTTAAAGCGGCAGAAAAGCTTGTCCTAGCGGACATCGGGCACTTTGAGAGTGAACAGTTTACCATTGACCTTTTACAGGAGCGTTTAGCCGAAAAATTCCCTACCTTTGCCGTCCTCAAAACAAGCGTTTCCACCAATCCGGTCAACTACCTATGGCACAAGTAAAAGATTACTCGATTCAGGAAAAGCTGGTCTCCCTGGTGACCCTTCAGCAGATCGACAGCAAATTGGATGAAATTAAAATCCTGAAAGGGGAGCTTCCTATGGAGGTAGCTGATCTGGAGGATGAGATCACAGGCCTCAATGCACGTAAAACGCGTATTGAAGAAGAGATCAACGGCGTTACTGAGTTCATTGAGCAGCGCAAAATTGCTATCAAGGAATCCGAGGCCCAGATCAAGAAGTACGAAAAGCAAAGTGAGGACGTAAAGAACAATCGCGAATACGAAGCCATTAACAAGGAAATTGAAATGGCTCAGTTGGATATTAAACTGGCAGAAAAGCATATCAAAGATGCTACTGATGAGATTGCAGAGAAGGCTGTTTTGCTCGATAAAGCCAAGAAAAATATCAGCTCCAAAGAGGGTGTTTTGACTAGCAAAAAAGAGGAGCTTGAAAAAATCATTGCTGCTAACGAAAAAGAAGAAAAGCAATACAATAAAATGGCCGGAGAAGCAAAGGGAAAGGTTGACCCCCGCTTATTAGCCAGCTATGAAAAAATTCGCAGCAATTATAGAAATGGATTGGCTGTTGTTCCAGTTGAACGTGATGCCTGTGGAGGTTGCTTTAATGCCATCCCCCCTCAGAAGCAAAGCGAAATTCGCCAGCATAAAAAAATCATGATTTGTGAAAACTGCGGACGAATTCTGGTGGATGAAGAACTTAAAAATTCAGTGCAATTTTAATATTGCGTTATAAATAGCCGAATCCCGTTCAATTTCGAACGGGATTTTTTTTGGTTTAATGGGATTATACTGTGTGGGAACACTTTGAGACTCTACTAATTCGTACTAATTTGTGCACATGCTCCAGCGCCTTTTTATACAGAACTATGCAATCATTGAGGAGATTGAGATTGAATTCACAAAGGGATTAGTTGTAATTACAGGCGAAACGGGTGCAGGTAAGTCGATTCTCATGGGGGCTTTAGGATTGATTTTGGGAGAGCGTGCAGAGACAGGAGTCCTAGTTAATAAGGAAAAAAAGCTGATCGTTGAAGGTGCTTTTGACTGTACGAATAATAAGTGGGTTGCTTCTTTTCTTAAAGAACAAGAACTGGAAGAAACTGATATCCTGCTGGTCAGACGAGAGATCAGCCCACAAGGGAAGTCTCGTGCATTTGTCAATGACTCACCCGTTAATCTTTCTCAACTGCAGGAGTTGTCGGCTCAGTTAGTAGACCTGCACCAACAATTTGATACCCTTTCATTGGGGCAAACTAGTTTTCAACGGGAGGTATTAGATGCCTTGGCTCATCAGCTGGGTAAAGTTGAGGAGTATAAATTGATTTATAACGAATGGGTACAAGCAAAAGCCGAATTAGCCGATTTGCTTAGTAAGCAGTCTCGTGCAGAGGCGGAAGCAGCCTATATACAGTTTCAATATCAGGAGTTAGAGGAAGCCAGTTTTCATGAAAATGAAATAGAAGAGCTGGAGCAAGAAGTCAAATTATTGTCTAATGCAGAAAGTGTGCAACAATTTTTAGCACGCACAACTGACACTCTTTCCTTGGGAGAAGAGCCCCTGGTCAACCGCTTAAAGACATTATTGAACGAATGGAATTCCTTTTCTTCCTTTCATGCTGATTTTCCTGCGCTTGCGGAAAGACTTCGTGCTGCCTATGTTGAACTTCAGGAATTATCAAGAGATATAGAGAGGGTTGCAGATCAGGTGCAATTGGATCCTCAGCGTTTGGAAGTAGTAAATACACGGTTATCCTTGGGGTATAAACTTTATAAAAAACACCAAGTAAATACAACTGCTGGATTGCTTACTATTCAATCAAACTTGGCAACGCAATTAAGTGGAATAGAACAGGGAGGTCAATCAATTCAGGCAAAGCAAAAGCTGGTCGAGGAGTTAGAACAAAAAGCAATTTCATTGGCTGCTCTATTATCCAAAGGCAGAAAAAAACAAGTTTCATACTTGGAGTCTAATGTGCAACAATTACTACATCGGGTGGGCATGCCCGCTGCTCAATTAAAAGTAAACTTATTGCCTGGCTCACTCGGTGCCGAAGGGGTAGATCAAATTGAGTTTTTATTTGATGCGAATCGCAGTGGTCAATTTAATCCTTTACGTAAGGTAGCGAGTGGGGGAGAACTGAGTCGGTTAATGCTTTGTATCAAATCTCTGGTTGCAGAGTCCATACAACTTCCCACTTTGATTTTTGATGAAATTGATACGGGTATTGCTGGAGAAGCAGCGCGGCAAGTGGGACTTTTATTAAAGGAACTGGCACAGCACCGACAGGTGGTATGTATCACACACCAACCACAGATTGCCGGCAAGGCCCACACTCATTTTTTTGTTTACAAGCAAGCTGGACTGTCCAATACTGCTGCAGTTCAAACTGGTTTACGCTTACTTAGCCCTGAAGAGCGAGTAGAGATTATCGCTCAAATGATTGGGGGGGAACATCCAACGCCTGCCGCTTTGGCCAATGCTCGGGAGCTTTTAAGCTAATTGTGGATAACCTTCAATTTTCCGTGCAGAATTCGTGAAGAAAGAAAAATTTTTTCCATTTTCTTTTTGGGGCTTATTTCGTTGTCCAACTTTGAATCTATTCGATAAAATCATCCGCAATGGAACTACCTAATTTGAACAAAGACAGACAACGCAAACGCAAATCTGCGGTTGAACTCGGAAATATGGTCTATGGAAAAGTCCCTCCGCAAGCCAAGGATTTGGAAGAAGCTGTTTTGGGTGCCATGATGCTGGAGCGAGGTGCTTTTGATATTGTGGTTGAAATTTTAAAGCCAAATTGTTTTTATGTTGAAGCGCACCAGCGAATTTTTGGTGCCATGCAGTCACTGGCCAACAAAAGTCAGCCAATAGATATCTTGACTGTTGCCGAGGAATTACGAACCAAGGAAGAGTTGGATCTGGTGGGTGGGCCTTACTACTTAACTCGCCTTACCAATGCCGTTGTCTCGGCTGCAAATATTGAGGCGCATGCACGAATCATTCTTCAAAAGTTTATTCAACGGGAACTGATTCGTGTAAGTGGCGAAATTATCAATGATGCTTTTGAAGACGCTACTGATGTGTTTGATCTTTTGGATGATGCTGAAACCAAGTTATTTGAAATAACTAATAATAACCTCCGCAAGAATTTTGAATCCATCGATTCGGTGTTGGTCAATACCATCAAGCGAATTGAGGATCTACGAAACAAGAACGAAGATTTGACAGGTGTAGCCAGTGGATTTCCTTCTTTGGATCGTGTTACCTATGGATGGCAGCGTACCGACTTGATTATTCTGGCTGCACGTCCTGCGGTGGGTAAAACGGCATTTGCATTAAATCTTGCGCGCAATGCCGCGATGCAAGCTGGGAAGCCTACCCCTGTTGCATTTTTCTCACTAGAAATGAGCGCCAGTCAGTTGGTACAACGTATCCTCTCAGCGGAAAGTGAAATATGGTTAGAAAAAATTAGTCGTGGTAAAATGGAAGAGCATGAGATGAAGCAGTTGTATGCTCGAGGTGTTCAGCGATTGGCGCAGGCTCCCTTGTTCATTGATGATACACCCGCACTAAACATTTTTGAATTGCGTGCTAAGTGTCGTCGATTGAAAAATAAACATGACATTGGAATGGTTATCATTGACTATTTGCAATTAATGAGTGGAACAGGAGACGGGCGTAACAGTAACCGTGAACAAGAGATCAGTAATATTTCAAGAAATTTGAAAGCGCTAGCAAAGGAATTAAGTATTCCAATTATTGCACTTTCTCAGTTAAGTCGTGCTGTTGAAACACGTGGTGCTGGTAAGGATGGCACCAAAATGCCTCAGTTAAGTGACTTACGTGAGTCAGGAGCAATTGAACAAGATGCTGATATGGTTATGTTTCTCTACCGTCCCGAGTACTACGACATTACCGCTAATGAAATGGGGGAGAATAATCGCGGGGATACATTTGTTCGAATCGCTAAGCACCGTAACGGATCCTTGGAAACGATCAAGTTGCGTGCTTTGCTGAATATTCAAAAGTTTGTAGAAGACGGCGGCGGTATGGGCGTTACCGGAATTCCTGGAAATTGGAAACCAGTTCGTGATGAAGATGGAAGTGGCAGTGCCCGCGTATTTGTACAAACCGGAAGTCGGATGAACGAATTGGATGCAGATATTGATGACCTTCCTATATAGACATGTCCGCTCCTTTATTTTACAGTGCCACACTTGGCCAGCCTGGTTCGATACTTGTATTAGATGAAGATAATAGCCGTCATGCTATTCAGGTACTACGATTAACGCAGGGTAGTTCACTTTCTATTACGGATGGGAAAGGAAATTGGGCTGAAGCAACTATTTGCAAGGCGGATCGTAAACACTGTGGAATACAGTTGCAATCTGTTCAACAAATACAGCGTCCAACGCGCTCGATCGCATTGGCTATTTCATTGTTAAAAAATAGGAATCGTTTTGAGTGGTTATTGGAAAAAGTTACCGAGTTGGGGGTCACTACAATCATACCCTTGCGTTGTGAACGTACCGAAAAGGAAACCGTCCGCATGGATCGATTGGAAACTATTTTAATCAGTGCACTCTTACAAAGCAGACAAGCTTGGTTGCCTACTTTATTATCTCCTCAGCCGTTTGCTGATTTGCAACAATGGAAATTGAAGCAGGGTGTTAATTTAATTGCACATTGTGAAAATACATCGCGCAGTGTTTTATCTGTTTTGTCTTCTTCACTACCTGACCCAACACTGATAGCGATTGGCCCGGAAGGTGATTTCACCCCCGACGAAATTGAGCAAGCATTAGCAGCTGATTTTATTCCCGTTCAATTAGGGGGTACTCGATTAAGAACAGAAACAGCTGGTGTTGCAGCCGTTGCTTTGTTGGCTTGTTAACAGCCATCATTAAATTGTTCCTTCAGAAATATTCTTTGCAATTGCAGGTCCTTCATAAACAAATCCAGTCCAAACCTGAACGAGTGAAGCGCCAGCTTTGAATTTTTCAGCAGCATCTGTAGCCGTAAAAATCCCTCCGGATGCAATCAAGGGTATTTTCCCATTTGTTTTTTGATGAATGTATTGAAGCAGCGTTGTGTTTCTTTCCTGGAGTGGTGCTCCACTGAGTCCGCCTGCACCCATTCGGCTTACGGCATTGGGTGCTGTTAGTAATGAATCTCTACGTATCGTGGTATTACTGACCACCAACCCATCCAGTCCAATGGCCAATACAAGTTCAATGACTTCATCTACCTGTGACCATTCCAGATCAGGAGCAATTTTTAAAAAAATTGGTTTAGGATTCTTCATTTCCTGATTCCTCTTCTGCAAACCAGTTAGAATTTTTTCTAGAAAGCTTCGGTCTTGTAATGCACGTAGGCCTGGCGTATTCGGAGAGCTGACGTTCACCACAAAATAATCTACCCAAGGATGCAATCTTTCAAAGCAAAATTCATAATCCCTCCAAGCCTCCTCGTTCGAAGTGCTTTTATTTTTTCCGATATTTCCGCCAATAATCAGTGGTTTTTGCAAATCAACAAATGGTTGCACTTCTTCTCTCCAATGTTTTAAACGCTTGGCAATGGTGACTACTCCATCGTTATTGAAACCCATCCGATTAATTAGTGCATGATCTAAGGGTAAGCGAAATAAACGCGGTCTTTCATTTCCACGCTGTGGTTGAGGTGTTACAGTACCGATTTCAACATGTCCAAATCCCAAACAACTTAACTCCCGGAGATGTAAGGCGTTTTTGTCAAATCCTGCTGCCAGTCCTACCCGGTTACGAAAGTGAAGGCCTGCTATTTCAATTGGTGAAACTTTAGCAGGTTCAAAAAAATTACGAAGAATCTTTCTGGTCAGGGGAGTACTACAAATCAATTGCAGTAAAAAAAGGGAAAGCTGGTGCGCCTCCTCAGGAGGAAGTAAAAACAAAATTTTTCGGATCAGTTTATACATGGGACGGGCAAATATATTGCAAGAATACACCCCTCGCACAGATTGGCAAGAAGCATTTCGGGTGTAAATTTGGAATAGAAGGTTGCATAAACAACTAAATAATTCCTCATGCAAGAAGCATATATCGTAGCGGGGTTTCGTACAGCTGTTACAAAGGCAAAAAAAGGAGGGTTTCGTTTTACAAGACCTGACGATTTAGCTATTGATGTAATCAAAGGACTGATGGCTTCTCTGCCAGCGTTGAAACCAAACCAGGTAGATGATGTGATAGTAGGTAATGCAGTTCCTGAGGCAGAGCAAGGATTACAGGTGGGTCGTATCATTGCGGCGCGTGCATTGGGTATTGAAGTCCCTGGAATTACCATTAATCGATATTGCGCTTCCGGGCTAGAGTCAATTGCTATCGCCACAGCCAAAATTCGGGCGGGGCTGGCTTCTTGCATTGTTGCGGGTGGTGTGGAAAGTATGAGTATGGTTCCTACGGCGGGATGGAAAACGGCTCCTGCTTATTCTATTTCTAGTGAGCAACCCGATTATTATTTGAACATGGGATTAACCGCAGAGGCGGTTGCAAAAGAGTATGGAGTTGCTCGTGAAGAGCAAGACGAGTTCTCTCTTCAATCGCACCAGCGAGCTTTAGCTGCAATCGAAAAAGGACATTTTAAGAATGGAATTTTACCTATAACGGTGGAGGAGATCTATCTGGATCAAAAACGAAAAAGACAAAAGAGAAGTTTTGTGGTGGATACAGATGAAGGTCCGCGTGCGGATACTTCATTAGAGGCTTTATCAAAGTTGAAGCCTGCTTTTGCTGCTAAAGGAGTTGTAACCGCTGGTAATTCATCGCAGACTTCAGATGGAGCTGCATTTGTTGTAGTCATGAGCGAATCAATGGTAAAAGAACTTGGTCTAACACCCATTGGACGTTTGGTATCCTGCGCAGTAGCAGGAGTTCATCCCAGAATCATGGGAATTGGACCCGTCGTTGCAATCCCAAAGGCGCTGCAACAAGCAGGCATGAGTATGTCGCAAATTGATCTTATTGAATTGAATGAGGCTTTTGCAGCCCAAGCGCTAGCTGTAATTAGGGAAGCAGAACTGGATTCATCAAAAGTTAATATCAATGGCGGAGCAATTGCCTTGGGTCATCCGTTAGGTTGTACCGGATGCAAGCTCACGATTCAAAACCTCCATGATCTTCAACGACTTAATAAGAAATATGGAATGATCACAGCCTGTGTGGGAGGGGGACAGGGTATAGCAGGAATTATAGAGAGACTGTGATTTTAGCAAATTCTCTTAATTATTTCCAGAATTCACACAGGGTTTTGAGTTTTTTTATACCTTTTCGGTATGGACCGCCGTGGCTTTTTTAGTGAATTAACAGCTGGTGCAAAAAACGCCCAACCCGTAATTGCAACTGGACGTACGCAGTCAGGTTTGAATCCATATACAGGAACCTGGGGCGAGGAAGAAGTTTTGCATTTACTCCGTCGTGTACAGTTTGGCGCCAAGCGTAGTGATGTGGCTTATTTTAGAGGCCGAACAATGAATCAGACAATTGATGAATTGTTAAATCCAACTGCTCCTGATCCTGCTTCCCCAATCAAAGAATATGTTACTCCCACTACGGTTGGAGTGGTTCCTGATCCAACTGTAATGCAGGGAACTACCTGGATTAATAATGTAAACAACGACGGAACTATTCAGAGTTTACGTAGAGCCTCTTATAAAAAATGGTTAACTGGTAATATGATCAATCAGGATCGAAGCATCCGTGAAAAGATGATATTATTTTGGACCGATCATTTTGGAAATGAATCAACCGATGTTGGCAATGCCAATTTGATGTACAATCAGCATGCCTTGATTCGTAGACATGCATTAGGAAATTTCAAAAGCATGGTGCGTGATATTACCATTGATCCTGCCATGCTACGCTATTTAAATGGGTATTTGAATCTGGCTTCTGCTCCAGATGAAAATTATGCCCGTGAGTTAATGGAGCTGTTTACATTGGGCAAAGGACCAGATTCGAATTATACAGAGACCGATGTAAAGGAGGCAGCTAAAGTGTTGACTGGATGGACTATCAATTACAATACCTATCAACCCAGCTTTGTCACCACCCGTCATAGTACGGTTAATAAAACATTCTCCTCTTTTTTCAATAATACAGTAGTTACAGGACGAACAGGAACTACCGCAGGACAACTTGAGATTGATGATTTGCTAAATATGATTTTTGCGCAACCAGAAGTTGCTAAGTTTATCGCGCGTCGTTTTTATCGCTGGTTTGTATATTATCAAATTGATGCAGACGCAGAGCGAAATGTAATCACACCCCTAGCTGATATTTTCCGTAGTTCAGGTTATGAAATCAAGCCCATGCTTTCCGCCTTATTAAAGAGTGAACATTTCTTTGATAAGATGAACCGCGGCTGTTATATCAAATCACCTGCGGATCATGTAATTGGTTCACTTCGTGAAATGGATGCAACTTTTGCGCCTTCCACTGATTGGGATACCAACTACGGTTTGTGGAATACATTCTATTCCTGGATGGTTAATATGGGACTTAATTTGCACGATCCTCCCAATGTGGCTGGATTTCCCGCCTATTATCAGGAGCCTTCCTATCACGAATTATGGATCACTTCCGATAGCCTTCCCAAAAGAAATCAGTACACGGATATCATGATCAGTACGGGATATTTACGTAATAATGTTCGTGTACAATTTAATTGTGTACAATGGGCTCGTAGCTTACGTAATCCGGGAAATCCAAATGATCTTTTAAATGAGGCATTAGCCTTTTTGTATCAAAACGCGTTGAGTCAGGTTTCTAAGGATCAGATTAAAATGCAGATTTTACTGACTGGACAGCAATGGGATTATTATTGGACCAATGCCTGGATGGCGTATGAGTCCAATCCGACCACCGCTAATTTTAATATAGTCAATAACCGACTGAAATCACTTTTTCAATATTTGTTTAACCTTTCTGAATACCAGTTGATCTGAGTATGCAACGTAGAGACTTCTTATCAGGGGCCTTACCAATGGCTGCACTCCTGCCGGAGCTGATCAATGGCTACTCCGTGAAGGCATTCAATATGAATTCGCCGCTGGTGCAAGCCTTGCTGCGTGGCAATACACTCACTGATCATGTATTGGTGATTGTACAATTATCCGGAGGTAATGACGGGTTGAACATGGTGATCCCCGTTGCTGATTATTCTAAGTATTATAATGCACGTACCAATATTGCAATTCCTGAAAATGCAGTGCTTCCTATAGCCGGTGTTACAGGAACAGGGCTACACCCCGCCATGACCGGCCTACAAAGTCTTTTTGCAGAGGGTAAGGCAAATGTGGTGCAGGCTGTTGGATATCCTCAACCAAACTTTTCACACTTTCGTGCAACGGATATTTGGATGAGTGCATCCAATAGTCGTCAGGAAGTTTTTAGTGGTTGGGCCGGTCGTTATCTGGATTACGAATATCCCAATTATCCAATTGGTTATCCTAATTCTGACATGCCCGATCCATTAGCAATACAGATTGGTGGATTAACCTCTTTGACTTTGCAGGGCCCCACGCGTAATATGGGGATGAGTATTACCAACCCTACTTCATTTTATAATTTAATTTCTGGCACTAACGATTATGCACCGAATACCCGTGCAGGGAAAGAACTGACCTATGTTCGTAATATAAATCGTCAAACACAGGGTTATGCTACTGTGATTCGTAGTGCTGCTAATGCTGTAACTGTTCAGTCTCCTTATCCAACTGGAAATTCACTAGCTGATCAATTGAAGATTGTGGCACGTTTGATTAAGGGAGGACTTAAGACCCGTGTTTACATGGTAAGTTTTGGCGGATTTGATACACACTCTGTTCAGGTGAACACTGATAAGGTTACCGGATCACATGCTACCTTATTGGGTCGTGTTTCTGCTGCGATTAAGGCTTTCCAAGACGATATTAAATTCTTAGGTGTTGAGGATCGTGTACTAGGTATGACTTTTAGTGAGTTTGGTCGCCGTATTAAATCTAACTCTAGTACGGGTACTGATCACGGTGCTGCTGCGCCACTCTTTTTGTTCGGCAATCAGGTTGAGGCTGGAATGCTGGGTGTAAATCCAACTATTCCTACTAACGCATTGGTCAATGACAACGTTCCGATGCAATATGACTTCAGAAGTATCTATGCTACCATCTTGGAGAAGTGGTTCTGCCTTGATAAATCGGTGGTTCAATCCTTGTTCCCACCTGATATCAATACACAGCTCCAGGTTCTTCCATTGTTAAAGCCGGGAGCTTGTAATGGTGTTGCTCCGCCACCTCCTCCAGTGACCAACACCGATTTATTGGTTACGAATTTCCCCAATCCTTTCACCAGCCGCACTACCGTTCAATTTACTACGGCAGGGGGCCATACTTTATTACAAGTATTTGATACGTTAGGACGATTAATTACTGTGTTGACTAATCAGGAATACACTGCTGGAACGTATCGGATTGACTTTGATAGTGAAGGGTTGCCTGCTGGATTATATTATGCACGCTTCCAAAATGGAATTACACAGCAAGTGCGGGCTATGATGAAAGTTCGTTAGAAAACTTATTAGTCCGTAAGTCGGTGTCCGGCGTTTACCCAATCTGTAATCTTTTGTTTGTCTAAACTGGTCAGCTGACCGTTTTGAGGCATGAAGGTAGGCTGCCCATTTACACAACGTAAGCGGATCCTATCCCAACTTGCAACTATACTGGAGTCTGAATCAAGATTTTTTCCTCCGCTAGAGCCTCCGTTTAAATGACAGGGGCCACAATAGCCCATCATTAACTGACGAACCGCAGCATACTTCGGGCCATAAGCCGAGATCAAAACGTGCAGCGTATCCGAACAGCCTTTTTGATTGATCACTTTTACGATATTGTTGCCAGCTGCAAGCCCCGTCAGATAAGGACTTTGTTGTGGCGTACCATTATTGACCGCATATTTTAGAGTATCTCCGCGAGGAGTCAACACTGTTATACTGCCATTGTTGACGCCTCCTATTGCTGCGGTCTTTACAATCTGAATGTCATAGGACGTCCCTGAACAGGGATCAGGGCCTTTATCTTTATTACATCCCAAGATAATAGCCCCCATAATTAGCAGGGCTGCTGTTAGGTAGCTTGACTTGGGAAAAGTGAATTGAGATAGCATATCCGAATATAAAATATTTTTTTTTGTAACATTGTTGCATTTTATATTTGCAACGTTGTTACAAAATTTAAAGCCATGCGTAGAAAAACTATTATTTTATTTTTTGTTTTCTTTTCCGCTCTAACAATTAGTTTGAAATCGCTAAGCCAGGGTCAAAATGCGCTGCAGTTGAAGGGTACCGTTGTTCATGCCATCACAAAAGAGCCATTGGCAGGTGCTACGTTGACTATAGCTGATCTTCGTAGAAGTATACAAACCAACGAAAAAGGATTCTACTCAATCAGTGGAATTGGAGCAGGTCATCATGTAATTGAAGTGACCTATACGGGATACGCAACCCAGGTAATTCACATTGAAATGCTTCAGTCGCAGGATAAAAATTTTTTATTACTTCCCGTTTTTTTAGAGAATCAAGGTGTTGTTGTTACGGGAACAGCTGCACCCACCAGTTTGAGAAAAACGCCTGTGCCTGTAACTATTTTTCGCCAGGCAGATTTAATGCGAACTGCTTCCTCAAATATAGTTGATGCATTAAGTCAATTGCCGGGTATTTCTCAGGTTACTACAGGACCTGCCATTTCTAAACCACTGATTCGTGGTTTGGGAAGTAATCGGGTAGTAGTGGTGAACGACGGAGTAAGGCAAGAGGGCCAGCAATGGGGTGATGAACATGGATTGGAAATCGATGAACTCAGTATCCAAAAAGTTGAAGTGGTGAAAGGACCCGCTTCACTTTTATATGGTAGCGATGCCCTAGCCGGAGTAATCCATTTTCAGTCGGCTCCTCCGGTTGAGGAAGGCTCCATCAAAGGTCGATTTTTATCGAACTACCAAACCAATGGTGGATTGATCTCTTCTCATGTTAGGTTGGCAGGGAATAATCATGGATTTAATTGGAGTGGTTATGGCAGTTCAAAATCATCAGGAGACTATAAAAATAAAATGGACGGGCGAGTGCTCAATTCAAGATTTCAAGAGAATAACTGGGGTGGACAGGTTGGTGTCAATAAAAAATGGGGTTATTCGCAATTACTTTTTTCAAATTTTGATCAGCGACTGGGAGTGGTAGAAGGGGAGCGTGATGCTAGTACCGGTCAGTTTATTGTAAATGGCGGTACGCCACTGGAAAGAATTGCAACAGAACAAGATTTGAAGGGCCGTGAAGTTTTAGTGCCTAACCAATGGGTGCAGCATGCAAAATTAGTATCCGATAATGCTGTGCAGGTTGGTCAAAGTAGACTCAAGTTAACAGTAGGAGCACAGCAAAATAAAAGACGGGAGTATGGAGAGGCAGAAGCACCTGATGAAGAGGAATTATTCTTTGACTTAAAAACATTGAACTACAATTTTCAATGGCAACTCCCCGAGCGAAAGGAGTGGCATACAACGATTGGGGTAAATGGAATGCGTCAAGCCAATAAAAATAAAGGAGAGGAAGTTTTGATACCAGCATATCAATTATTTGATGCCGGGGTCTTTTTGTACACCCAGCGTTTTATGAACTCAGTAACCTGGAGTGGTGGGTTACGACTCGATAGCAGATCCATACGCGGAGAATCCTATGAAGAAGGAGGTCAGCTGAAGTTTTCTGAATTTAAAAAACGATTTTCAAATTGGTCCGGAAGCCTTGGGTTTAGTTACGAACCCTCCAATGATGTGGTTTTAAAAGTAAATCTTGCTAGAGGATTCAGAGCTCCGTCCTTGCCGGAATTAGCAAGCAATGGAACCCATGAAGGAACCAATCGTTATGAATATGGAACATTAGATCTTCAATCTGAAACAAGTTGGCAAGGGGATGCGGGTTTGGATTTGGAGTACGAACATTTTGGCCTTTCTGCCAGTGTTTTTTATAATCATATCAATGATTTTATTTTTTATAGAAAATTGAGTGCTGTTGCTGGAGGTGATTCATTGGTGCAAGTAGGAGGGGAAGAATTAACCGCATTTGTTTTTCAGCAACAGAATGCAAGCTTGGCAGGATTAGAGTTTACGTTGGACATTCATCCACACCCAGTACATTGGTTGCATATTGAAAATACTTTCTCCTTGGTGCGTGGCCGTTTTGCACAGCCAATTGATAATAATACACCGGGGAGTGAAAATTTACCGCTTATACCTGCCCCTCGGTGGAATTCAGAAATCAGGGGTGATTTTGAAAAGGGATTTGGTCCATTCCGGCAAGCCTATTTCCGTTTTGCTGCGCAGCAAGTTTTTACGCAAGATCGATTTTTCAGTGGCTACGATACAGAAACTGAAACGCCGAGCTATCTTTTAATGGACTTTGGAGTAGGAGCCAATTGGGTTGACCGTAAAAAAAACACAATGGCATCAATTCATTTGGCCATCACAAATCTGGGTGATGTAGCTTGGCAATCTCACACAAGTCGGTTAAAGTACACCGCTGAAAATCCTGTAAATGGGCAGATGGGAGTATTTAACAGAGGACGTAATATTTCATTGCGTTTGTTGGTGCCCTTTATGTGGAAGCAAAAAAACTAAGCAGAAGGCAACGGTTGTTTACGCTCTCCAATTTGCTGCCGCCACATGGCATAATAAAGCCCTTTATCAGCAAGTAATTCTTCATGCTTGCCCGTTTCGACTATTTCACCTTTTTCCAATACATAAATTTGGTCGGCGTGCATGATGGTGGATAGACGGTGTGCTATCAGGATAGTAATTTGTGTGCCTGCTTTTGAAACTTCACGAATAGTACTAGTGATTTCTTCCTCTGTCAATGAATCCAGCGCCGAAGTAGCTTCATCAAATAAAAGGAGTTTTGGCTTTCGAAGTAGTGCTCTTGCAATGGAGAGGCGCTGTTTTTCACCACCAGATAATTTAAGACCGCCCTCTCCAATCATGGTATCCAAGCCATTTTCAGCACGGGTGAGCAAATTTTGACAGGATGCTTTTTGTAAAACCTCCAGCAACATGGCTTCGGTAGCCTGTGGATTGACAAAGTAAAGATTTTCTCGAATCGTTCCAGAGAACAGCTGTGTATCCTGTGTTACAAATCCAATTTGATTTCGCAAATCCTCAAAATGAATACTGTTTTCGTCGAGTCCATTGTAAAGAATTTGACCGCTGTCTGGACGATACAAGCCCACTAGTAATTTCATCATGGTTGTTTTACCCGAGCCAGAGGGTCCAACAAAAGCAATGGTTTCTCCTGCGCTGACTTTAAAGCTGATGCCATTGAGTGCTTTTTGAAGTGCGGTTGGGTGTTGAAATCCCACTCCTTCAAATGCCAATGTTTCAATTTCTCCGAGCGGTGATGGATTGACAGGAACAGCTTCAGGTGCTTTTTCCATCAATTGATTAAAATTCTCTAAAGAGGTTTGCGCCTCTCGATATGTGAGAATGATGTTTCCAATCTCTTGGAGCGGGCCAAAAACAAAGAAGGAGAATATTTGCATGGTAACCAGTTCTCCTGCATTCATTTCGTCTTTAAATACCAGAAACAGGAGCATAAAAAGAATAATCTGGCGTAGGGTGTTCACAAAAGTTCCTTGTAGAAAACTGATGCTTCTGATTTTTTTGACTTTGGTCAGTTCCAGTCCTAAAATTTTAAAAGTATTACGGTTTAGTCTTGCTACTTCCTGTTCAGTTAGCCCCAAGCTTTTTACCAATTCAATATTGCGGAGTGATTCTGTAGTGGCTCCTGCTAGTGCTGTGGTTTGTGCCACAATTTTTTTCTGAATTACTTTGACTTTCTGGCTGAACTTATTTGAAAAATAGACTAACAGGAAAATTCCTCCAAAGTAGAAAATAGGTAGTCGCCAATCAATGGCAGTTGCATAGACCGCCACAAAGACAATTCCTATGATTACCGGAAATAAAACGTTAATAAATGAGGATACTAAACGTTCTGTATCCACTCTAACTTTTTGTAGGATACTTAATGTTTCTCCACTACGGGCATCTTCAAATTCCCGGAATGGGAGTTTCATGGCATGTTGTAGTCCTTCTGTGAAAACCGAGGCACCAAACTTTTGTGTTATTAGATTGAGCGTGTAATCCTGAAAAGCTTTTGCAATTCTACTTACCATAGCTACTGACACGGATGCCAGCAATAAAGCCAGTACGCCATAATGCGGGGTAGCGGAGAATGAAAAGAAGAATTTTTCATTTGTATATTGATCACGGTGCTGGGCAAAATGATTAGCAAGATTGACCAGCTTTCCAAATATTATAGGATCAACCAACGAAAAACCAATATTGATTGCGGATAAAATAAGCACCAGACTCACTAACCAACGGTGCGGTTTTACGTATCGAAATAAAATTTTCATGCCTGCGATTCTGTTTTTGCAAAAGTCGCTTAAATTGATGAGAGTTCATTCCTGAATCTGAACAGTACTTAAATAATATTTCTAAATTGAATGGCCTCTGCAAAATGACATGTTTGAATATTGACCTCTTCTTCAAGGTCAGCAATAGTTCTTGCCACCTTAATCAGTCTGTCCAGCACGCGTGCTGAATATCCAAATTTAGTCGCTGCCTTTTCTAGTATTAGTAATCCCTGTTTATCTATTCTTGAGTTTTCTCGTATTAATTTTCCAGTTGCCTGAGCGTTACAATAGTGGTGTGGTAGTTTTTCCCATCTTTTTTCTTGTATACTTCTTGCTTTTTTTATCCGATGTTGGGAAGCCTGCAAAGAGCAATTCTCCACTGAAGAAGTCTGAATCAATTGAGTGGCTAATAGGGGTTTGACTTCTACGTGCAAATCAATTCGGTCTAACAAGGGGCCCGAAATCCGATGTTTGTAGCGTTGTATCATTCCAGGAGTACAGGTACAATTGATGGACGGATGACCATCATAGCCACAAGGGCAGGGGTTCATGGCGGCTACCAGCAAAAATGAACAAGGGAATCTACAGGTCTGTCCTGCTCTGGCTAGCACGATGCATCTTTCCTCCAGGGGTTGTCGAAGGGCTTCGAGCACATTTCGTTTAAATTCAGGAAACTCGTCCAGAAATAATACGCCATGATGTGCCAGGGAGATTTCGCCGGGTTGTAAGGTTCGACCTCCGCCTATCAAACCTGCATCAGAGATTGAGTGATGTGGATCACGAAAGGGTCTTTTACCCAGCAGCAGCATCTGATTGATTCCTTGTCCAGCAGCTGAGTGTATTAAACTTGTTTCAATAGCTTCCGGATACGATAGCGATGGTAATAGTTGTGACAATCGACGTGCTAGTAATGTTTTTCCAGCACCTGGTGCACCATAGAGAAGCAAATGGTGTCCTCCAGCTGCTGCGATTTCCAATGCTCTCTTTGCCAATTCTTGTCCGATAACGGTCTCATTAGATTCAGGTTGTTCAATATTTTTTTTGAAGGGGGGTAGTATATTTTTTTTATGTGTTTCTTTTCTTTCAAATGATTCATTAAAAAGACTAATCACTTCATTGATAGTTGTGGCTCCTACGATTTGAATCCCCTGGATTAAAGACGCTTCAGCTGCATTTTCATCTGGCAGGATAACACCTGTAAAGCCATCCTGTTTTGCTTGGAGTGCAATGGGGAGTGCACCTCTGATTGATCGAATGCTCCCGTCAAGTGCTAGCTCACCCATCAGTAGGTATTTCCGTAATAGGTTAACTTCTTTTAACTGCCCAGATGCTGCCAGAATACCAATCGCAATTGGCAAGTCAAAGGCAGTGCCACTTTTCCGGATATCCGCTGGAGCGAGATTGATTACCAATTTTGTACGCGGAAACTTATAGCCGTTTGTTTTGAAAACACTTTCAATTCTTTCCAAACTTTCTCGAATGGCACAATCTGGTAAACCAACCAGGCTAGATGATTTTCCCGTCAGTAACCAATTGACTTCAATATGAATTTTTTTTGCCTCAATGCCAATCAGCGCACTTCCATAGGTAGTCACAAACATACCCGAGTTTACGAGGTAACTCTACTAGTGTCAAGGAGAATATAAACGAATGAGAAGGAGAAATTCTATGGAAAAATTTTAACCTCTTTTATATGCATTGAGGATGTACAATTCATCAACCCTCAAGATGAATGGAGAATATAATCATGCGGCTTTGGATTCTGTCGATCACGTTTGAAAAGCGAAGATCTTGATCGCGAGCATGTATATTTCGAATACCATTACTGATTTTAATTTCGGGAGAAAAAATAAAAGTGGGGAAGAAAAAATTGAACCCTATTCCAAATTCAGGACCCCAGTCATTTTTTTCGATCTTCACCAATTGCTCAGCACGCTTTGCTCTCGCATTGCTGGCCATATCAATATCTCCTTTGATCCCTGCGAGGGTGTATACCCTAAAATTACCGATTCGGTCACTTTGAAACTTAACATGAACAGGGAAGGACATGGTAACTGATTCTACTTTTTTTGTTACTTCAGTTTCGTTGAATGAGGCGGGATCAGGATAGCCTAACACATATCGAATGCTTCGGTCTACAAAAAATAATTGGGGATTGAAGCGAAACTGAAAGCGATTAGAAAGGCGAACAGTTGCGGACAATCCGAGCGAAGCACCTCCTGTATTGTTTGGTTCTGCAACCAGTACGCTATCGGATTGTAAAAAAGTGGGATGAAAGCTGGTGTGAAAGCGGGAGCTGTTTCCTCCTATGGTAATGCCAAAATAATAAGGCTTGCTATCATGCTCGGCCAAGTTAATTTCTACACGGCTATTGTAACGTTGTGCCATTACTGTTTGCGTAAACAGTAATACAATACTCAGGGTTATAATTTTTATTTGCTGGCGGTGTAGATACAACATATCCCAAATGTCAAAGGTTGGAAAGAGGGAGCCGCATAGCCGGCTTCTTTCAATAAAACGATGAATTTTTCTCTATCTGGAAAGGCATTGGTGGAGCGATTGAGATAGGTGTAAGCCTGATGGTCCGTTCCAAATAACCGGGCCAGTGCTGGGGCTATACCTCTCATATACGTGTTATAGAGAAAACGAATCAATGGGTTACGGGGGGTTGAGAATTCAAGAATCAGTATTTGTCCATTCGGTTTCAGTACGCGATGCATTTCGCGAAGTCCTACCAGTAAATTTTCAAAATTTCTGACACCAAAAGCCACGGTTACTGCATCAAACGTATCACTAGGTGCATTTATTGTTTCGGCGTCACCCACGTGCAGCTCAATAGTGGCCTCTAGCCCTCGGGCTTTGATTTTTCTTTTCCCTCCATCCAGCATGCCCGCTGATATATCGATGCCTGTAATGTGCACAGGAGTAAGCATATCATATGCCATCAACGCAAAGTCAGCAGTTCCGGTAGCTACATCCAATATATGTTTTGGTTGCTTTGTCCTTAGCTGACGTAAAGCAATTTTTCTCCATTGTCGATCTATACGACCAGAGAGAATTCGGTTCATAAAGTCATAACGGCCGGCAATGCGGTCAAACATGTCTGCTACCTGTATTTTTTTAGACAGCGAGGAGTGCTGTTGTGGTTTAATAGGGTCGTGCGGTAGCTGCATTTCGCAAATGTACGAGTAGCCGGGCAGAACTTGCTTGCTTGTTGATTGCAATGAAAATGGTTACTTCGCATATATAAATGAAAGAGCCTACTTTACAAGCCAAGTATCTAATTAGCAGTGAAACCCATAAACAGTGCCCTCCTGCCGATAAACCAGAGTATGCTTTTATTGGGCGTAGTAATGTTGGCAAATCTTCATTGATCAATTTATTGACGGGTTCCGCCAAACTCGCTAAAACTTCTGCTACACCGGGTAAAACCCGATTAATCAACCATTTTGAGGTGATCGATACAGATAAAACAAAATGGTATTTAGTTGATTTGCCTGGGTATGGTTATGCGGCAACGGTTTCTCAAAAAGCACGCCGTAACTGGGGAAATATGATCGAATCTTACATTCGAAAAAGAGAGAATCTGCAAAACTTATTTGTATTGATCGACAGTCGTCATACACCGCAGCCTATTGATCTGGAATTTATTCATCAACTCGGTGAATGGCAGGTCCCTTTTAGTATAGTCTTTACCAAAACTGACAAGAACAAACCAGGAGCTACAAAAAGAAACGTAGAGTTATTTTCCAGTCGCCTGCTGGAGGAGTGGGAAGTCCTTCCTCCAATTTTTTTAACTTCTGCTGTTGCAAAGGAAGGCCGGATTGAGTTGCTACGCTACGTACGTAGTTTACACCAAACAAAGAGTAAAAGACGTTAGTTTACCATTTTATTCGCACAGCTGGTGCTGGCAAAGGCCTCTGGTTTAGCCTTGAAGGCAAAGCCCATACCCAGGATATAGCCCATTGCTTCACGTAACGCATCATTACTTTTAAATTGAGGATTAGTGTTAATGTCTGCATGCACTTCCATATCTACATCATATTGTGTAAAGAGCGAACATAATTCGTAAGCTACTTCAATGCTTTTAGATACTTCCATTAGCATGCGCTCTTTGATGGTGAAGGGCTGACGCGTTTTTTCATTATGAATAAACATAAAACCACCCTGGCCTTCTCGCAAAAAAACAATCACTGTCGCAAACTCAGTTTCTTTTCCTTTTACTTGCGAGTCTGTACCAATACAAACTTTTAATCGGTACCCTTGTTGGGTTTCACGAATAATAGCAGCTTCCACCGCTTGAAAAATGGGAAGCTCCACCGGGTCTCCGTTGAATTTTCTCCATTGCATATTTTTTCTGTTTTCCTAATTTACTATCTAATTCAATGTTCATTGATTAAGGAATCATTAAGATATGCACAGAATGTGCAGGACGGTGTGTATGGGGATCCTGATCAATTCAATATTGACCAGTTCTCAGCAGAACCAGTGTGCAGGCCTCCAGGGTATTGATTCCGGCCTGCTCTGCTAGTGTTAGGAGTTCGTCATTTTCGGCTCCGGGGTTGAAAATGATTCTTTTAGGATTAAGCTCCAAGATGTATTGGTAATAAGGCTTTTGTCTTTCGGGGGAAAGATAAAGGGTAACTGTATCGATTTCAGCTATATAAACACAGGAAGTTTCAATTGGGATATTCCCAACCAACCCTTTTCGGGCTCCGATGGCAAAAACAGGGTGTTGGTATTGTTGGAGGTCTTTGATAGCTCGATTGCTATATCGCTCTTGGTTTTCTGATGCTCCCAACACGAGGGTAGGTTTTATTGGTCCCATTTTGTAAAGCTACATGAATTCAAAAATGAAAGGAAGCGTCGAAGGAATCTTTAGTATTTTCCCATTATGAAATTTAACACACTTGCCCTAGTGCTGCTTTTCCCTTTCCTGGTTTGTAGTCAACAAGGTTCTTTTCGTTTTGCGTTTGTCACGGATACGCACATTGGGTCACCCAATGGAGCTGCAGAGGAAGATTTAAGACGAACAGTACAGGACATCAATGAGCAAAAGGATTTGGCATTTGTGCTTTTGACAGGCGATATTACTGAGCTAGGTACCCAAGAGGAACTCTTGCTCGCCAAAAAAATATTAGATAGTTTAAAAATTCCATGGTACATCATTCCCGGTAATCACGATACGGGGTGGAGTGAGAGTGGTGGGCTAGGTTTTACACAGGTTTTTGGAATGGATCGATTTAGTTTTTTATATGCTGGTGTACAATTTATCGGTTGCGCATCTGGTCCTTATGTCCGGATGAGTGATGGACATGTTCCTCGTGATGCAGTCAATTGGTTAGATAGTACACTGACTACATTGTCGGATAGTATTCCCTTAATCATGGTCAATCATTACCCGCTGGATAATTCTTTGGATAACTGGTATGATGTGACTGATCGAATTCGAAGGAAAAATATTTCTCTAGCAATTTGTGGACACGGGCATGCAAATAAAAAAATGGACTTTGAAGATATTCCAGGAGTCATGGGTCGTTCTAATCTTCGCGCTAAGGCAGAGGTGGGCGGTTACAATATCGTAGAGGTTAAGGCGGACAGTGTATATTTTGCGGAGAGAAGACCTGGAAGAAGGACACTTCCTGTCTGGAATACGGTATCGCTTTATCGAAAGAAAGAGGAGGTAGTCAAAAATTATCCCCGGCCATCCTATGCAATCAATTCAACATATAAGCAGGTGAATCGTGTTTGGGAAATTGCTGATCAAGCTAATATCATATCTACACCCGCCTGGTCAAAAAAATGGGTGGTTGTGGGCAATCAGGCTGGAGTTATTAAAGGATATTCAGCAAAAACCGGAGAACAAAAATGGCAATATGTTACACAAGGGCCTATATATTCTTCACCGGCTATTCATGATGACAATGTTGTAGTTGGATCTGCCGATGGTGGAGTTTATTGCCTGCAATTACAAACAGGACAATTGCGTTGGAAATGGCAAGCAAATGCTGCTGTATTGGGGTCACCGGTTTTAGCAGGGGACACGCTTTATATTGGTACCAGCGATCATCGTATTGTTGCACTACATGTCCAATCTGGAAAATTGATCTGGCAATTTGAAGGACTGGAAGGTCCCGTGGTTAGTACGCCACTTCTTGTTGATGGCAAGTTGATAATTGGAGCCTGGGATCGTCATCTTTATGCAATTGAAACTTCCACTGGAAAACTGGTTTGGAGATGGAACAATGGTAGTATGGTGAGAAATTTTTCTCCAGCTTCCTGTATTCCTGTTGCATCAAATGGAACAGTATTTATAATGGCTCCTGATCGATTTACAACTGCCATTGATTTAGCTACTGGTCAAACTCGTTGGCGCGTAAAGGATGGCGGCGTGCGTGAGTCTATTGGAATGTCTACTGATGGTCAGTGGGTATTTGGTAAATCCATGCAAGATACTTTGGTAGCTTATCAAGCTCTTCCAACTCCACAGGTTGCTTCGTGGAAAATGCATGTTGGGTTTGGATATGAACATGTGCCTTCCATGATCATTGAACAGGACGGACTATTGTTATTTGGCACTCGAAATGGAGTGGTGTATGCTGTTGACCCAACGCTGAAAAAAGTTAATTGGGCCCATAAACTGGATAACTCCATGGTCAATACGGTAAGACCTATAGGAAAAAAGAAAGTATTGATTTCAACAATGGATGGCAAGTTAGCCTTGCTGCAATACAAAAACTAAAGAAAGAGTTGGATAGGGTTCTCCAAAAACTTCTTAACGGTTTGTAGAAAGGCCGCACCGGATGCACCATCAACACTACGATGATCGCAACTCAATGTTACTTTCATCACTTGTGTAGCTGCAAATCCATTTTCCTTGCGGATAATTTTTTCGCTGATACGACCAACGGCTAGGATACAACTATCTGGTGGGTTGATGATAGCTGTGAATTCATCAATATCCATCATCCCTAAATTAGAGATGGTAAAAGTATTTCCCGTGAATTCGTTGGGTTGTAGTTTTTTGTTCTTGGCTTTGCCTGCTAACTCCTTTGCCTCCGCAGCAATTTGAGGAAGCGTTTTGTTATCAGCAAATCGTACTACAGGAACAATTAATCCATCCTCGATCGCTACAGCAACACCAACGTGAACATGATGATAACGTCTGATCTTGTCTCCGAGCCAAGAGGCATTTACAGCGGGATGTTGGCGAAGTGCCAGCGCTACCGCTTTGATCACAAAATCATTGAAGCTAACCTTGACGGGACTCACTTCATTTAATTGTGTTCTGGCTGCAATAGCTTGATCCATATTTATCTCCATTTTGAGATAAAAGTGAGGAGCAGAAAACTTGCTTTCAGCCAATCTACGGGCTATAATGCCACGCATTTGTGAGTTGGGTATATCTGTGAATCCTTCCGTAGTCTGTCCAGTATAAACGGGCGCTGCACTGACCGATGCCGTTGGTTTTGCTCCGGTTGGGAGTTGATCCAAATCAGCTTTAATGATCCTGCCTCCATCACCACTTCCCCGAAGTGAGGATAAGTCTACACCTTTTTCCTGCGCTATTTTTTTGGCTAGAGGAGATGCTTTAATTCTTCCATTGGCCATTGATGTTACAGCTTCCGTTGTAGTAGATGTTGAGGTAATGGCGGGTGCAGGAGTAGCGGGTGTTGAAGTTGTTGGGGCTGTCGCTGTGTTTGCTTGGGTAGGTGAGGAGGTACTCACTTTAGCAGCGGCAATAATGGCGTCAACATCCACTTTTCCTTTTTCTCCAATCACGCAAAGAAGACCATTAACCGGAATTTTCTCTCCCTTTTCTGCGCCGATGTAAAGCAAAGTTCCATTCTTGTAACTCTCTAATTCCATGGTTGCTTTATCGGTTTCAATATCTGCTAGTACATCACCTTTTTTTACGGCGTCTCCTACCTGCTTATGCCAACCTGCAATTACACCTACTTCCATGGTATCACTTAGACGGGGCATTAGCACCACTTCATCCATTTTGGACAAATCCAAGGTTGTGGTTGAGGCAGTTGAAACGATTGTTTCCGTGGCAGGCGAACTGGATGGGGTAGAAGATGGAGAAGGAGTAACAGGCGTTGCCGCGGCTGCGGGTTTGCTCAGTAAGGATGAAATATCCTCGCCTTCATTGCCAATAATGGCCAACAGGTCATTCACCTGGATTTTTGATCCTTTTTCGCCTCCTAAATGTAAAAGCACACCATCCTTGTAGCTCTCTAGCTCCATGGTTGCTTTATCAGTTTCTACTTCTGCAAGCAGATCACCTTTCTTAACTTGATCACCAACCTTTTTATGCCAGGCAGCGATAACACCTTCGGTCATCGTATCGCTAAGTCTCGGCATGAGGATCACTTCTGCCATTCCCAAATGAATTTGGGGCCGAAATTAAGATAAAATAAGGGATTAGTAATCCAGATCAAGCTTCAATCGTTCTTTCAATTCCTGGATAAGGGGGTAACGCTTGACCATTTCCTGGTAGCGTTCTTTGGAGCTAAGTATTCCCTCTGTTGAAAGAGCGATCCCTTTTTGTTCATCTGTGACCACACTGAACTGAAGATTTTTATTAAACAGGCGCTCCTGGAGAAATGCATACAATTTGTTCCGTTCCTGCTCAATAAAACGTTGTTCAATATTGTTGGCGGTGACCACTTCAAAGGTGCAGGAATCTATAATCCGTAAACTGGCTGAGTCAAAGGGTTGCGCGGCAGGGTTTTTCGATTCTTTGAGTTGTAATGTGTATTGTTTCCAGGCCTCCTGCAAGGAAGATTCTTCCAAAGCTTTTTCTTGCACGGATTCATTTCCATTTGTTTGTTTAAACTGCTCTCGGATTTTTGATAGCGCACTCAGTTTTGGTGTCTGTTTTGTTTCGACAGGCTCCTTTAAAGATGGAATATGTTTTTCAATGGGTGTTTCTATAATCAGTTTAGCGCTAACCGAGGAGACTGAAGGTTCTGTAGCTGCAATTTTTTTTGTAGCTATTTGACCAAAAGGCCGAATGGCAGAGACCCTAAACCCAATTCCAGCTTCAGTTATTTTTTTTTTTGAAAGACCTGCATCTCCGTTTGTAATTCGCAGCGCCTGTTCCAGGTAACAGATCTTAATTAGCACTAGTTCTACAAATAGTCTTTTATTGCGGGCAGCTTTGTAGTTTAATTCTGCTTCATTTAAAATACTCAGCAGGCTAACCAAACTTGCAGTTGGAATTACTTTTGCCGTCTCTTTGTATTTATCTTTAAAGGACTCAACTACATCTAGTAAAACCACTGCTTTTGCATCTTGGCATACCAGTAGATTTCTGGTAAATTCTGCTAATCCATTCAGGAAGATATCGCCGTCAAATCCTTTGCTATTGATTTGGTCATATAATAGTAATGCCGCTGCAAGATCCTGGGATTGCATACACTGGATGAAGCGAAAAAAATAATCCTCATCCAAAATGTTTAAGTGTTCAAGCGTTTGCGTGTATTCGACCGATCCGTTAGTAAAACTTACAATTTTATCTAATAGGCTGAGGGCGTCTCGCATGCACCCTTCACTTTTTTGGGCAATCACCTGCAAGGCAGGTTTATCTGCTTTGATTTTTTCTTTTTTGCAAATAGCCTCTAGATGTGCCACTGTATCTGCCGTTGTGATTCTCTTAAAATCAAAAATTTGGCAGCGACTTAAAATAGTAGGAAGAATTTTATGTTTTTCAGTAGTGGCCAGAATAAATATGGCGTAGGGTGGAGGCTCCTCTAATGTTTTTAGAAATGCATTAAAGGCAGCCGTGGAAAGCATGTGTACCTCGTCTATCACATAAACTTTATAGCGGCCGCCCTGCGGAGCAAATCGTACTTGTTCTGTCAGCGTTCGGATATCATCCACGGAATTATTCGAAGCGGCATCCAGTTCAAAATAATTGATTGAGCCGCCTTCTCTGAATGAAACACAACTGGTGCATTGATCACAGGCTTCACCCTCTTTGGTGGGTTTTTCGCAATTAATTGTTTTAGCAAGTATGCGTGCACAGGTAGTTTTACCAACTCCTCTGGGCCCACAGAATAAAAAAGCGTGGGCCAGTTGCTGGTTTCGAATTGCGTTTTTAAGGGTAGTAGTAATATGTTCCTGCCCCACCACGGAGTCAAAAAGCTGGGGTCTGTATTTTCGAGCAGAAACAATAAAACGGTCCATAGTCGCAAGATAAGAAACTCAACATTCAAATACGTGCCTATAAAATTGGATGTCTTTCAAACGGAAGTGTTCGATCAAATTGGTAACGCCAGGTAATTAATTGTCGGGTCATGTAGGTATCGCCCAACCCTTCGGCTACATTGATCATTTTTGGATTAAAGTCCCCGATCCACTGGAGTTCGTAATAGTTGTATCGATTTAATGCCTGTACCACAAACTTGGCTTCATTGATCATAAAAGCATCGATCCCTTTTCCTTGAAACTCAGGTACCACTCCAAAAATAATTCCAGTAAATCTTTTGTTGGGTCTGGTTTTTTTGATCCATAATAATTTCAACTTATGGAAAAGATCAAACTTGCCATTCAAGTATTTGAACCATTGATTCAGGTCGGGGATATTGATAAAAATTCCAATCGGCTGGTCATGGTAATAAGCAAACCAAACAATTTTCTCGTCCATCACCGGTTTCATTTTATTGAACATGGAAATGGCCAGATCCTGGCTAATTTCTTTGAGTCCTCCATGTCCTGCCCAAGCTTTGTTGTACACAATTGAAAAATCTACAGCAAACTTTTCCAGCTCTTTTTTTGTGGCGCATACTGCTCTAAAACCTGGATCTTTTTTAACTTCTGCATGTCGATCTAGTAATTTTTGGCTAATCTCCCGGGTGGGATCTAATCCATAGCAGTATTGGTGAAAGAAGGGTTGAAATCCATACTGCTCAAATAAATTTCGGTAATAGGGTTTACTATAGCTCATACAATACAAAGGAGGTTGAAATCCCTCCACAATCAGCCCCCACCAACGGTCCCTTTCCCCAAAATTGATGGGGCCGTCCATGGCACCCATGCCCTTAGCATTCAGCCAATCGCGTGCTGTGTCAAATAGGAAGTTAGCGGCTTGCTGGTTTTCAATGCAATCAAAAAATCCCACACCGCCCACTGGAAACCGATCCCCTTTTGTTCTGTATTTTTTATTGACAAAAGCAGCAATTCGTCCTATTAATGTACCGTTTTGGTCCTCTAGGATCCAACGGATAGCTTCCCCAAACCGAAATGCTTTGTTCTTATTGGGATCAAATACCTCCTCCACGTCCTTGTCAAGGGGTTGAATATAGTTTGGATCCCCTTTGAAAAGGGTCACGTTAACTTTTAAAAAATCCCTTTGATCCTTTAGGCTTTTTACCTCCCGAATTCGCATGGCGCAAATGTAGGAAAGCCAGTTGGCCTCTCGTGTTTTACACCCGGTTCATTCTTTCAATTTTTCTTTTCATTTTTTCCTACTCCGCCCCTACCTTTGCGGCCTGAAAACGTGGGGTCGACCGGATCCCTCAAAAAACCTTAAAAAATGGCTATAACTGGTAAAGTTAAACAGGTAATTGGAGCCGTAATCGACGTGCAATTCGATGGCAAACTTCCTGAGATCTTCAATGCGTTAGAACTAAAGAAAGATAATGGTGATATCCTGGTGCTTGAGGTACAACAGCACCTTGGAGAGGACAGTGTTCGTACAATCGCAATGGATGGTACTGAAGGATTGGTACGCGGGATGACGGTGGTAGATACTGGAAAGGCGATTGCAATGCCAACTGGTGAAGGAATAAAAGGTCGTCTGTTCAATGTAACAGGAGATCCCATTGATGGACTGCCAGCTGTGACTAAGGAAAATGGTCGTCCCATTCATAGCCAGCCTCCCGCTTTTGAAAACCTCAGCACGGCTAGTGAAGTACTGTATACTGGTATCAAAGTAATTGACCTGATTGAGCCATATGCAAAAGGTGGAAAGATCGGATTGTTTGGTGGAGCCGGTGTTGGTAAGACCGTATTGATTCAGGAGTTGATCAACAATATTGCAAAAGCCTATTCTGGTTTATCTGTATTTGCCGGTGTGGGAGAGCGTACCCGCGAGGGTAATGACCTCATGCGTGAAATGATTGAGGCGGGTATCATGAAATATGGCGATGCTTTCAAGCATAGCATGGAAGAAGGTGGATGGGATTTGAGCAAAGTGGATATGAAGGAACTCGCTGACTCAAAAGCTACATTCGTATTTGGGCAGATGAATGAACCTCCTGGAGCTCGTGCGCGTGTGGCCCTCTCTGGTTTGACTATTGCAGAATACTATAGAGATGGTGATGGACAGGGTAAGGGTCGTGACATCTTGTTCTTCGTAGATAATATCTTCCGTTTTACGCAAGCAGGTTCTGAGGTGTCTGCACTTTTGGGTCGTATGCCATCAGCGGTGGGTTATCAGCCAACACTTGCTACCGAAATGGGTATCATGCAAGAGCGAATCACCTCTACCAAGAATGGATCAATTACTTCGGTACAGGCTGTTTACGTGCCTGCGGATGACTTAACTGACCCTGCTCCGGCTACAACCTTTGCGCACTTGGATGCAACTACTGTATTGTCACGTAAAATTGCTGACTTGGGTATTTATCCTGCTGTGGATCCGTTAGATTCTACATCGAGAATTCTTACTCCTCAAGTAGTGGGTGATGCACATTACAATTGTGCAAACCGTGTGAAGTCCATGCTGCAGCGTTATAAAGAATTACAGGATATCATTGCAATCCTTGGTATGGATGAATTGAGTGAAGAGGACAAGATGGTAGTTTTCCGTGCACGTAAAGTACAACGTTTCTTGTCTCAGCCTTTCCATGTGGCGGAAGCTTTTACAGGATTGAAAGGAGTACTGGTTCCAATTGAAGAGACGATTCGTGGTTTTAATATGATCATGGATGGCGAAGTAGATGAATATCCAGAAGCTGCATTCAACTTGGTAGGTTCAATTGACGATGCTATTGAAAAGGGCAAGAAATTAATGGCTCAGGCTAACGCATAAATGTAACGGACATGACTGTTGAGATTCTGACACCTGAAAAAAAATTATTTAGTGGCGATGCTTATGGTGTGCAAATGCCAGGCCTCACTGGATCATTTGAAGTGTTAGAAAAACATGCTCCATTGATCAGTGCACTGCAGGCTGGCACAATCAAGGTGTTACGCGACAAGCAGAATGATTTGGCTCGTTTCTCCATTCAAGGTGGTTTTGTTGAGGTATTAAACAACCGTGTGACCGTGTTGGTGGAGGGTGGCTCAGCCTTGTAGATCTTCTATATAACTTCTTCTAAAACCCCTGCCAATTAGCAGGGGTTTTTTTTAGCGTTAAAAAAATGTGAATGCGCCCATTTAATTCCAGTGACTGCTCTAAGAGGTTGTATTTTTATCCCTTGTGAAAAAGGTTTTTGCTCCCATTACACTGCTGATTAGTCTTTCCTTAATCGGTATTATACTTATTCAGGTATCCTGGATTAAGAATATGGTACTATTGAGAGAGGAGCAGATTAAACACCGTGTTGGCGAAACGGCCAAGTTGGTGGCGGAACAGCTTGTAGAGAGTACTAGCTCGTATGCTCCCAGATCCTCTATGAAAAAAAGAGGATTGATAGAAGGGTTTGGCTTGGATTTCTTCACCGTACCCACTGTGGCGAGCCGTCATACAACAGTAGAAATTCAAAAACGCTTTGTAAAGGCATTTCAGCAAAATGATTTGAAAGAAGTATCCTTCGAATTTGGAATTGCCACTATTGGGCCGTTGGGGAATAATATTTTTGAAAAAACATCGCCCCATTTTTTTCAGGTGTTTGAAGACACGACTAATAATTATTTCACGATACGCGGTTTACGTGACCCTGCCTCAGTTGGTTTTATGGGAGAGGGCATGGGGGTTAATGAATTATTATTTGTGGCAGTTCCGGGGATTAAAGAAATCGTGCTTCGTTCACTACGCTGGAATATTGTGGCTTCCATTCTTTTTACCATAGCTATTCTGGCTGCTTTTTATTTTACTATCCGTACCATGATTCAGCAGAAAAAAATCGGTGAGATGAAAACGGATTTTATCAATAACATGACGCACGAGTTCAAAACGCCATTGGCTACTATTTCACTGGCGGTAGATGCCATGCGGAATCAAAAAGTAATTCAAGACCAGGAGAAGATGCATTATTTCAGTGGTATTATCAAGGAGGAAAATCTGCGGATGAACAGACAGGTGGAAACTATTTTAAAGGCATCTCAATTTGATAAAGGTGAAGTACAGCTCAATTTAAAACCAATTTCTGTTCATGCTATCGTTGAAAAAGTAGTTGATAATTTTACGCTGCAATTAGAACACGCGGGTGGGCATATCACACTATTTCTTCGGGCGAGTGTTGATACGGTAGAAGCGGATGAGGTTCATCTCTCCAATTTGCTAACTAATTTGATAGATAATGCTATCAAGTACGCAAGAGAGCAAGTTGCTCCGCAAATTCAAATTGATACACGCTGTACGGATCAATTCATTCAGTTGAGGGTGGAGGATAATGGATTAGGGATGAACCGAGATACCCTTAAGCGAATTTTTGAAAAGTTTTATAGAGCTCATACGGGAAATAAGCATAACGTGAAAGGGTTTGGATTGGGGTTAAGCTATGTAAAAAGTGTTACAGAAGCCATGGGTGGAACAATAAAAGCGGAAAGTACTTATGGAAAAGGAAGTGTATTTATTCTTGAACTTCCCTTGCAGCATTCCTAGTCATCTACCCCTCTTTTTTCCAGAGTAAACTACTGTCTCCATAGCTGAGGAAGCGATAATTATTCTCTAGCGCATGGGCATATATTTTTTTCCAGTCCTCGCCAACTAGCGCTGCAATCAGCAGTAACAAGGTAGAGCGGGGTTGATGAAAATTTGTCAGTAATGCACAAATTGTTTTAATGGAATAACCAGGTGCAATCAATAGAGCCGTTTGTGTTAAAACCCTGTCTAATTCTCTTTTTTCCATCCAGTTAATCAGACTTATTAAAGATTCCTCCAGTGTACATGCGTTTACTGCTAGCTGATAAGGCTCCCATTGCTGCAGGGTGGGCATAGTAGAAGGATTTTCCAGCTTTATTTTTAGGCCTAACCAATAGAGCGATTCCAGGGTTCTTAGTGTAGTGGTTCCTACTCCTATCAAGGGCTGATTAATTCGGTCTAACCATGTTTTCAAAAAAGTAAGCGATGCATCAATCCACTCTTGGTGCATCTCATGATCCTGTAAGATGGAGGCTTTTACAGGTTTGAATGTCCCAGCACCTACATGTAGCACTACATGAGCGGTAGAAATGTTGCGCTCTTCTAATTGTTGAAGCACTTTTGTTGTGAAATGTAGTCCTGCGGTGGGAGCTGCTACAGAGCCCTCCTTTTTTGCATATACAGTTTGATAACGACTCGAATCACTTCCTGTTGCTTTTCTTTTGAGATAGGGCGGCAAGGGTGTTTGTCCAAACACATCCAAAATGGTAGCTAATGTTTCATTGGCAGGGAACCAGGAAAAATCCAGCACAAAGGAATCTTGCGCTTTTTCGCGTAATTGTGCTTCTAGCTTGATGCCATTTTTTTCTTGTATTAATACAGTTCCTTTCTTCCATTTGGATGCACCCCCTACCAGACAATGCAGTGAAACTTCCTTTGTACTACTTAATGCTTTGTGCATGTCTCCAATGGATTCTATTGGTTCCAAACAGAAAACTTCAATTTGACCGCCTGTTGGTTTTTCAAAAACAATTCGAGCGGATATTACTTTAGTTTGATTAAATACAAGCCAGGCATCAGCCGGTAATTGTGCTGGGAGATCATAAAAAAAATGATCGGAGATCACTTTGTTCTTGTACTGTAATAGTCGCGACTGGTCTCGCTCTTCAAGTGGGTAAACTGCTATTTTCTCTACGGGAAGCTCGTAGTCAAAATCTGCTATCTGCAGATTATGTGGTTTTGTGATCATACAACTAACTGTTGTGGTCCGTAAAGGTCGTAAAAAGACTTGTTTTTTGGGTCATTCACTGGTTATCCACAGCTATCCACAGGTAATTAACATCAAAAAATGGGTAGACATATTCCCACCTCATACAATCATTGCTGGATAAGGATTTCAGCCTATTATAATGTGGGGATAAATATAGAATGGCAAAATTTGGAATCAAGGTGGGAAAAAGTGTTATTTTGTGTCAATAAGAGGAAAAAACTCTTCAAATCACTGATAATGACTGGTTTTCTAGGAGAATTTGAGGCTACACTGGACGCAAAGGGGCGTTTTCTGCTTCCTGCCGGCTTTAAAAGGCAGGTAGCTGAGGAAGAGTTAAACCGCTTTGTCATTAACCGTGGTTTTGAAAAGTGTCTGGCTATTTATACCCTGAAGGAGTGGGAACCCCTGTTTGAAAAAATTAAGGGGTTGAATGAATTCAATCCGCAGCAGCGGGAATTCAGAAGAGCATTTTTAAATGGTGCCACGTTTGTGGAACCAGACACGGCAGGAAGAATTCTGCTTCCGCCAAATCTTAAGGCATATGCGGAACTGGAGAAAGACATTGTTATTGCATCTGCCGGCAACAAAATGGAAATCTGGGATAGTAATAAGTACAAAAAGTTCTTTGACTCCTTTTCTTCTGATGCTTTCAGTGATTTGGGAAGGGATGTTATGGGGGGTGGAAACTTGAATTGATCGAAAGCGGTGCAGTCAGCGTATCATATACCCGTTCTGCTCCGCGAAGTAATTGATGCACTCAACATTCGTCCGGATGGTGTCTATGTGGATTGTACGTTTGGGGGTGGTGGACATTCAAATGCCATTCTTGAAAAGTTAGGTCCTACTGGTCGGTTGATTGCTTTTGACCAGGATGAGGATGCCCGCAAGAATCTTCCCCATGATAATCGGTTATTGTTTGTGCCGGAGAATTTTCGACATGTGCAGCGTTTTCTTCGATTACACAAAATCCAGGAGGTGGATGGATTACTGGCTGATTTGGGTGTCAGTAGTCATCAACTTGATTGCGGTGAGCGGGGATTTTCCACCCGCTATGATGCAGCCTTGGACATGCGCATGGATCGTCGTGCCTCCCTTACAGCTTGGCAAATTGTAGAAACGTACAGTGAACAGGCCTTGCATAAACTATTCGAGCAATTTGGCGAAGTGACCAATGCAAAAACACTAGCGCGTACCATAGTGCAGGTTAGGCAATCACAATCCTTGCGAACTATTGAAGGGTTCAAACAATCCGTTCACGAAGCAGTAAAAGGAAATCCAAATAAATACTTTGCCCAGGTATTTCAGGCTTTACGCATGGTAGTCAATGATGAGATGGGATCGCTTCGTGAGTTGTTGACGCAATTACCTGCCTTTATCAAACCGGGCGGACGTGTAGTAATCATCACCTTTCATTCAGGAGAAGATCGAGTTGTTAAACAATTTTTTAAAAGTGGTTCATTGGAGGAGCTGCCCGACAATCCATTTATCTCCGTTCCTGTTCAGCAACATTGGAAATGGGTATTTAAAAAGCCGTTGATGGCGAGTCAAGAGGAGCAACAGCAAAATCCACGATCCCGTAGTGCAAAACTGCGCGTTGCAGAAAAATGTTAAGTATAGTCACTAAAGCAACATGACAACAGAAAAAAAAATAGATAGAAACAAACAAGATTGGAAGCGCTGGCTGAATTATCATTCCATCGTACAGCAGGTTCCTTTTATGCTGTTTCTCGCATTTTTGGCTGTTTGTTATATCTATAATGGTCACCATGCCAATAAAACTATTCGAGATATCAATCGTTCAGAACGTGCCGTCAAGGAGTTAAGCTATGAGTATAAAACAATAAAGGGCGAACTGATAGCAAGCAGCAAGCAGAGTGAATTAATAAAGGCAGTCGAACCATTGGGCTTGAAAGAACTAGTAGCGTCTCCGGTTGTGTTGGTGGATAGTGGTCAAACTAAAGCAGAATAAACGAAGTGGAAGTAAAACGCGACATATTGTGGAGAGTCTATCTCTCATTTATCGGACTAGCATTGCTCGGGGTGCTCGTGATGGGAAGGGCTTTTTACATTCAACGAATTGAGGGTGCTTATTGGCGCAACATGAGTGACAGTCTTCATCAGCGCTTTGTAACACTTGATGCGCAGCGAGGCACTATTTATAGTGAAGATGGACAATTTCTCAGCACTTCAGTTCCCACTTTCGATATCTATCTGGATCTATGTGCAGATGGTTTGCGCGAAAAAAAGGGAAAGCGATTTAGAGAAAATATTGATTCATTCACTATTGCTTTAGCTGGATTGTTTCAGGATAGAACCCCGGCTGCTTACAAAGAAGATATCGTAAAGGCATGGGAAAAGAAGTCTAGATACTATCCGCTCAAGAAGAAATTAAGTTTTGCGCAGTATAAGTTATTCAGGGAATTACCCTTGGTTCGCTTGGGCCCCAACCGAAGTGGGGTAATTGTGGAGACTAGCAGTAAACGCTTGGTTCCTTTTGGTCTTTTAGCGGGACGGACTATTGGACTTTCCAGAGAACATATTGCCAGCGATGGTAAAGTGAAAAAACAGAACGTAGGAATTGAAAAAAGTTTTGATACAGTGCTCAGTGGGAGAGAGGGGCAGAAGTTAGTTCGTTTTGTTGCTGGTGGTGCTGCCATTCCCATTGCAGGGTATGAAACAGAACCTGAGCATGGGAAGGATGTATATACTACTCTTGATTTACGCATGCAGGATATTACCGAAACGGCACTAATGCGGATGATGTTGCAAAGTGAATCCTTGTATGGTACGGCAATTGTGATGGAAACGGCAACAGGTAAAATCAAAGCTATTGCCAATTTAGGCCGTCGTCCGGATGGAAGCTATTGGGAAGATGATAACTATGCCTTGCGAACCACGGAGCCCGGATCAACTATCAAATTAGCCACTTTGCTGGCTGTATTAGAGAAAGGAACAAGTAAAATTTCAGATCAAGTCGAAATTGGGAGTGCAGGAAAAGGGATGGTGGGCCCTAAACTTGTATATGATGCTGAGCGCTCTCCCAAACCATTTTTAAGTGTACAGGAATGTTTTTCGCATAGCTCAAACATTGGAATGAGCAAGTTGGCTTTGAAGGCATTTGGAAAGAAACCAACGGAGTTAAAAGATTATTTGCACCGGTTTCAGATGGATACGCGCTCTCCCATTGACTTAAATAATGTACCCCGTCCACGCATGGCGCCACTAAATGAAAAAGGAAGTTCATTGGGGAATATGCTGTGGATGAGTTTTGGTTATGCACTGCAAGTGAGTCCGCTTCATACGCTCACTTTGTATAATGCAGTGGCCAATGAAGGGAAAATGATGAAGCCTTATTTGGTAAGCCGTATTCAACAAGGAGGAATCATATTTAGAGAATATACGCCTGCTGTATTAGAAAGTCAACTTTGTCGTCCTGATGTGATTGCTGCAGCCAGAGCTTCTATGGAGTCTGTGGTTACCGAGGGAACTGCAAGACGTGCTTTTGAGGGAATGCCTTTTGCCGTTGCTGGTAAAACTGGTACGGCCTTAGTTGCAGATGGTCCAATTAAGTATGGCGATCGAGTTTATCAAGCCTCTTTTGTTGGTTATTTCCCTGCAGAACGTCCTCAATACTCTTGTATCGTAGTTGTTCGTACTAAACCTTTTGCTGCTTCTCACTTTGGCGGCACTGTTGCTGCACCTGTGTTTCGTGAAATTGCTTTAAAAACCTATGCGCTTTACGTAGAACGCAAGGATGCTTCTGCGTTTGTTGCAAAGCGTGATAGTTCCGTGTATTACTATGCAGGGTATGCACCTGATATTCAAAAAATTTATCGTGCGCTTTCAATGGGATATGCTGATTCTATGCAACAGCAAGATTGGGGAAGGGCCTATGCAGAGAATGGAAAGTCTGTATTAAAAGCACAACCAATACGGAGTAAGGTGATGCCAAACGTGAAAGGCATGGCCTTGCGAGACGCTTTGTTTTTACTGGAGAATATGGGAGTGCGTGTAGCAGTTAAAGGAAAAGGAAGAATAATAACGCAGTCAATACCGCCGGGGACCGCATTAGACAGGCCTTTGCAGGTAGTGCTGGAGTTAAGTTGAAAGAAAAATTGAAATGAAGCTGAGTGAATTGTTGCAGGGAATCGGCACTATAGCAGTGCAAGGGTCGGTGGATATAACTATCCAGTCGATTACTACCGATTCGCGGCAAGTGAAAGAGGGGACATTGTTCATTGCAGTGCGAGGGACACGGCAAGATGGACATACGTTCATTGAAAAAGCAGTGCAGGCGGGTGCAATAGCAATACTGTGTGAAGAGAAACCCACTCATGTAGCCAAGGTGGCTTGGGTGCAGGTTGAAAACACCACAGTGCTTGCTGGAAAGTTAGCCGCCCGTTTTTTCGGAGATCCCAGCTCTCTCATGAAAGTGATAGGAGTAACGGGTACCAATGGAAAAACAACGATAGCAACCTTGCTATACAAGCTCTTTACAAGTCGGGGATATACCTGTGGTTTGATCAGCACAGTTGAGAATAGGATTGGTGAAATTAGTAGGCCTTCTACGCACACCACTCCTGATCCAATTGCCTTGCAGTCATTGCTAAGTCAAATGAAACAAGCGGGGTGTACACATGTATTCATGGAAGTTAGCTCTCATGCCATTCATCAGCAGCGTATTGCTGGTTTGGAGTTTGCAGGAGGAGTATTTAGCAATATCACCCATGATCATTTGGATTACCACCAGACGTTTGAGGCCTACTTGGAAGTCAAGAAGTCTTTTTTTGATCAGCTAGGCGCTCATGCTTTTGCAGTGAGTAACGCAGATGATAAGCGGGGTAAGGTGATGCTTCAAAATACAGCGGCCAGAAAAATCTATTATGCGCTCAAAACAATGGCCGACCACAAGGGCAAGATACTGGAGAATACATTAACCGGTTTGCAGTTGGATATAGATGATGTGCAAGTGCATTTTCGGTTAATCGGCAGTTTCAATGCTTATAATTTATTGGCTGTTTATGCTGCAGCACGTGCACTTGGCTTGGATAAAACAACTGCATTAACTGCGCTGAGTGAATTGACAGGTGCGCCAGGACGGTTTGAGTGTATTGTTTCACCTCATGAAAATGTAATGGTGATTGTAGATTATGCACATACGCCGGATGCCTTACTGAATGTGTTAAGTACAATCAAGCAATTCAGAAAACCGAGTCAGCAAATCACTACCGTTACGGGTTGCGGAGGAGATCGAGATAAAACTAAGCGTCCATTAATGGCAGCGGTAGTATGTGCGCACAGTGATCGTGTGATTTTTACAAGCGATAATCCACGCAGTGAGGATCCTGCTGCCATTGTGTTGGATATGGAGCAGGGAATTCCTGCAGCAGATCGAAAAAAGTATATCCCCATTTTGAATAGAGAAGAAGCGATCAAAACTGCTTTGGTTCTATCGCAAGCCCAGGATATTATTCTGGTTGCGGGAAAAGGGCATGAGACGTATCAAGAGGTAAAGGGGATCAGAGAACATTTTGATGATCGGGAAACTGTTCGAAACTGGATTAATAAACTGAGTAAGTAAAAGAAGCAAAAATGCTCTACCATTTGTTTGATTGGTTGAATGAAGAAGGAATACGGTTTCCCGGTAGTCGTGTCTTCGACTTCATTACTTTTCGAACTGCACTAGCCATCTTGCTTTCCCTTTTTATTACGCTTGTCTATGGAAAGAAGTTGATCCTTTTTTTACAAAAACATCAAATTGGAGAAAGTATTCGCGAGGAAGGATTAGCGGGTCAAGCTAGTAAGAAGGGTACTCCCACGATGGGAGGTATTATTATCATTCTGGCTATTTTAATCCCCACACTTCTCTTAGCCGATTTAACTAAAGTGTATGTGCAGTTAATGATTGTCAGTACAATCTGGATGGGTGTTATAGGATTTATTGACGATTATTTAAAACTGCGAAGTAAGCGTCTTGCACTGGAAAAGGGGGAAGATTATAAAAAGTCGAATGCGGATGGTTTAGCAGGATGGTTTAAGATTCTTGGTCAAGTTGGTTTAGGATTAACAGTAGGGGCTACTCTGTATTTTAATACGGAAACCGTTATATGGAGAGAGTATCGCGGTAAAAATCCAGCGGCGGATTCCACTGTATTTGCAAAGACATTTAATGGAAAGACACATTATTATGTTGAAACAAAAACTCCAATTACTACCATTCCTTTTGTAAAGAATCATGAGTTTAATTATGCTAAACTCTTGCCTGCTTCCTGGAGAGCGTATACCTGGTTACTCTATATTTTGATTGTAATTTTTATAATCACTGCTGTTTCCAATGGCGCCAACCTAACAGATGGATTAGATGGTCTTGCAACCGGTACTGCTGCGCTTATTGGTGTCTTGCTGGGAATCTTTGCTTATGCCAGTGGCAACCTGGTATTTGCCGATTACCTGAACATCATGTATATCCCGAACCTTGGTGAGCTTTCGGTCTATATCGCTGCCATGATTGGGGCTTGTGTTGGGTTTTTATGGTACAATTCATTTCCTGCACAATTGTTTATGGGCGACACGGGAAGCTTGATGCTGGGGGGAGTTATTGCATCTCTATCAATTATTGTTCACAAGGAGCTATTGATTCCAATTTTTTGTGGCGTATTTCTGGTGGAGTCATTGAGTGTTATTCTACAGGTAGGTTATTTCAAATATACCAAACGCAAATACGGAGAAGGCAGACGCATTTTTCTTAAAGCGCCGCTACATCACCATTATCAGGTGCAGGGTTTTCATGAAGTGAAAATTGTGACTCGATTTTGGATTGTCACTGTATTGCTGGTGGTATTGAGTATAGTAACATTAAAGTTGCGATGAAACTGGTCATAGTAGGTGGAGGAGAAAGTGGGGTCGGTGCGGCCTTGTTGGCAAAGAGAAAGGGATATGACGTGTTTTTGTCGGACGGAAGTTCTTTGAAGGAAAACTATCGTAAGGAACTCAAGGAAGCGGAAATTCCTTTTGAAGAGGGAGCGCATACGCTGGATAGAATTTTAACTGCGGATGAAGTAGTTAAAAGTCCTGGTATACCAGAGAAAGCAGCGGTGATGAAAGCAATCCGTGCAAAAGGAATTCCTGTGATCAGTGAAGTGGAGCTTGCCTATCGGCATAAAGGGGAGAGTCGCATTGTGGCTATCACCGGTAGCAATGGAAAAACGACAACTACTTCATTGGTCTACCAATTGTGTAAGCATGGCGGTCTTGACGTGGCATTGGTTGGGAACATTGGTTACTCTTTTGCCAGACAAGTTGCTGTAGACCCGCGTCCGCTCTATGTGTTGGAGGTAAGTAGCTTTCAGTTGGATGATGTACAAACATTCAGACCCAACATTGCCATACTGACCAATATCACGGAAGATCACCTGGATCGTTACGAATATGTTTTTCTCAATTATATAAAAAGCAAGTTTCGGATAACAAGCAATCAAAAGCCCGAGGATTATTTTATCTATTGTGCAGATGATGCAGTTACCGAGCAGCATATTAAAAATTTTTCAATTCAATCAACACAACTGCCCATTAGCATGAAAAGAGAAGTACCAAACGGAGGGTTTATTAAGGATGGAGACATGTACGTGCGTACAGGTAATGAAGTGATGTCAATGAGTGTCTTTGATTTTGCACTGAAGGGCAAGCATAATCAGTACAACACGATGGCAGCATGTGTAGCGGCCGCTACATTAACCATTCGGAAAGACAAGATCCGTGATGCCGTTCAAAATTTTGAGCAACTCGAGCATCGAATGGAGTATGTGGCAACGGTGCGTGGTGTTGAATTTATCAATGATAGCAAAGCCACTAATATCAATTCAACTTGGTATGCATTGGAGAGTATGACACGCCCTACGGTTTTGATTTTAGGAGGAGTTGATAAAGGAAATGATTATTCATTATTGCTGGAGGGGGTAAAGGAAAAAGTGAAAGCTATTATTTGTCTGGGTATGGACACCCAAAAGATTCATGAGGCATTTGAAGGTATTGTGCCTACTGTAGTAAACACACAGGATGCAACAGAGGCAGTACAACTGGCATTTCGGTTGGCTACAAAAGGAGATACGGTCTTGTTGAGTCCTGCGTGTGCCAGTTTTGATTTGTTCAAAAATTATGAGGATCGTGGTCAACAATTTAAAAATGCTGTACGCGATTTATAAGAATGGAAACGACTAAAGACATACGATTTGGCGAATTAAGAAACAGTTTCACAACCGACCGTTTATTACAAAAAACGCGGGGAGATAAAGTGATCTGGGCGCTGGTTGTTGTACTAACGCTGGTTTCTCTTTTGGCCGTTTATAGTGCAACGGGATCACTAGCCTATAAATTTTACAAAGGGAATACGGAGGTGTATCTGTTCAAGCAAGTTGCTTTTATTCTGGGCGGTTTACTTGTTATTTATTTTGCGCACCTGGTCAATTATACATTTTATTCCAAGGCAGCTCGAATTGTATTTCTACTTTCCATCCCCCTCTTAATCTATACTTTATTTTTTGGCGTGAAGATGAATGAGGGAAGTCGGTGGATTCGGTTGCCGTTGATCAATATGACGGTACAAACATCTGATTTTGCCAAACTAGCACTTTTTATGTATCTGGCTCGTCTGTTGAGTAAGCGACAGGAAATGATCAAGGATTTTCGGCAAGGCTATCTCATGGTTATTTGGCCCGTTGCAGTAACCTGTTTATTAATTGCACCTGCTAATTTGTCTACGGCCTTATTGTTAGGTGCTAGTTGTTTGCTACTATTATTCATTGGAAGAGCTAATACAAAGCATCTTTTATTGACCATCGGTTTGGCAATGATACCCATCCTGATGCTGATTGGAGCGGCTGTCTATCAACATCAGCAGAGTGAGCCGGAGGAGATTGTGACACCAGTTAAAAAAGAGGAAGGTGCTTTAACCCGAAGAGTGGATACCTGGATTAACCGTGTAGAGAGTTTTATATATGGAAGTGATGATATTAATACAGACGCTTACCAGGTCAATCAGGCAAAAATTGCAGTTTCCAAGGGGGGCTTATTGGGGGTAGGGCCTGGAAATAGTACCACAAGAGATTTTTTGCCACAAGCTTATAATGACTTTATATATGCAATTATCATTGAAGAGTATGGTTTAGTAGGTGGGGCATTTATGGTATTTATTTATTTAGTGTTTTTATACCGTTGTATTCGCATTTTCAAGCGATGTCCTTTTGCGTTCGGCGCTTTTCTGGCACTTGGTTTAAGTTTTACATTGGTTATTCAAGCGCTTGCTAATATGGCAGTAACGGTCAATCTTTTCCCCGTTACTGGTGTAACGCTTCCATTGGTGAGTATGGGGGGCAGTAGTTTCATTTTTACCTGTTTGGCAATTGGCATCATATTAAGTGTAGCACGAAATGTGGAGCAGTTAGAAGGAAAAAACAAAGAGGAGCAAACTAATATAGCTGTTGAATGAGTAGAAGAATGATCATAGCAGGAGGAGGAACCGGGGGACATATTTTCCCGGCATTGGCTATTGCTGGTGCCCTAAATCGTGCGGATGAAACACTCGAGTTGCTCTTTGTGGGGGCTAAAGGAAAAATGGAAATGGAAAAAGTTCCTCAGGCAGGGTATACTATTGTTGGATTAGATATAGCAGGTTTTAACAGAAGCTCTTTGATAAAAAATATTGGATTGCCTTGGAAATTATTAAAGAGTTTTTGGCAAGTCCGGCAAGTGTTTAAGCAATTTCGTCCGCATGCTGTTTTAGGAGTAGGAGGGTACTCCAGTTTTCCGGTGGTGCGTTATGCGCAGGCCCTTGGTATTCCTAATTTTTTACATGAGGCAAACTCTTATGCTGGTCGATCTAATCAGCTTTTGGCAAAAAAAGCTACCCAAGTTTTTGCTGGTGTAAGAGGCTTAGAGAAATTTTTCCCTTCAGCCAATTTGTGTTTTACCGGTAATCCAGTTCGTACTTCCATCGTTCATGCTGCAGTAACTGCGGAAGCCGGTCGTTCACATTTTGGATTGAATCCTCATAGTACAACCTTGTTGATTATGGGAGGAAGCTTAGGTGCACGTTCAATCAATAAGGCAGTTGAATCGGGAATTAGTCAATTGGTGGAGGCTGGAATTCAAGTCATATGGCAAACTGGAAAGAATGAGGAAGGACGTTTGTTGCAATTGATGAAGCGCTATAAGGGAGTTTGGGTTGGACCTTTTATCCAACAAATGGAGTTTGCATATGCCGCTGCTGATTTAGTAGTAGCCAGAGCAGGGGCACTAACTGTTGCAGAGCTAGCTGTTGTTGCAAAACCCGTGGTCTTTGTTCCTTTTCCATTGGCTGCAGAAGATCATCAAACTGCAAATGCAAAGCAATTGGTTAACCAACAAGCTGCTTTATTGGTACCTGATTCTGAGGCACAACAAAAATTAATACCAGTTGTGCTTGACTTAATTAAGGATTCAGCTCAGTTGCAGCATATGCACGAACAATTGAAACCACTTGGAATAAAAGATGCAGATCAACGAGTTGCTACAGAAATTTTGAAATGGATAAACGCATGAAAAAGCCGCTACTTGATACCAGTTTATTGGCCGTCCCTTTTAAAGGTGCAGCCGGTATCAAAGAGGTGTGCTTTATTGGTATTGGAGGAATTGGGATGAGTGCATTAGCCCGCTTTTTCCTGGAGCAGGGAGTTGCGGTTACCGGCTATGATAAAACGCGCACTATGCTCACGGCTCAATTAGAAGAAGCTGGAATGCAAATCCATTACAAGGATAGTTTGGAATACTTGTCTCGTGGTGCAGACATCGTTGTATATACACCCGCCATTCCAACGGATCATCTGGAACTAAATTGGTATCGAGATAACGGATACACAGTTTACAAGCGAAGTGATTTACTTCAACGAATTACCGAGGGCTCTTTCAATATCTGTATTGCAGGTACACATGGCAAAACAACAACCAGTACCCTTGTGGCACATATTCTTCGCTACAGCGGTATAGGATGTAATGCTTTCTTGGGCGGTATAGCCAGTAATTATGGTACTAATTATTGGAGCAGTACAACTAATTGTTGTGTGGTGGAAGCAGACGAGTATGATAGAAGTTTTTTAAAACTACGTCCCCACCTTGCATTGATTACGGCAATGGATCCTGATCACCTAGATATTTATGGTACAGCCGAAGCTATGGAAGAGGCTTTCCTTTCTTTTAGTTCCTTGGTTGCATCTGGAGGCCTTTTGTTATATAAAAAAGGATTAAAACGAACAGAGGCGTTACGAGCTCCACAACTATTGAGTTATCACTTGCATGATACATCAGCTGATTGCAGATCAATTGGGCTGCGTGTGCAGGAGGGGGCCTATCAATTTGATATTGCAGTTGCAGAAGACGTCTTGACTGGGTTTCGATTACATATGGGAGGGTTGCATAATGTTGAGAATACGGTTGCTGCAGTTTCTGTCGCCTGGTTGTTGGGAGTTGAGCAAGAAAAAATTAAAGAAGCAATTTCAAATTTCAAGGGAGTGCAGCGACGTTTTGAGTTGATTTGGAAAAATGAGCAGTTTGTATTAATCGATGATTACGCCCATCATCCTGCCGAATTGAAAGCGTTATTGGAGGGAGTACGTTCACTGCATGGAGATACACCATGCACTATCTTTTTCCAGCCTCATCTGTATACACGTACTCGAGATTTGGCAGCAGAATTTGGTGCTGCTTTGGAAGCTGCGGATGAAGTGGTCCTCCTTCCAATCTATCCAGCCCGGGAAACTCCGTTGGAGGGTGTACAGAGTGAATTGATTGCTGCTCATATAAAAAAAGCAGCTGTAACGATTGTTCAGAAAGAAGAGCTTGCAACCTGGATTAAGAATGATTTGCTTCAACATAACAAACAAAAAAAAGTTTACATAACCGCTGGTGCAGGCGACATTGATCAATTGTTGCCCTCCCTACATCAATTATTTAGTACAACGTGCAATTAAAGAAAACCATACAACGTATTTTATTTATTCTGTTTTGGACAGGAATCGGAACCGGTATGATCTTCTTATTGGGCGCAGCTATTGGAAGAAGAAATCAAGAACGTTTTCGTGATTATACCATCGAGATAAAAGGGCAATATGGTGGTTCATTTTTGAATGAAGATTCTGTAGAACGATTACTTCGTCAGCATACTGAAGGAGTAAAAGGAGAGTTATTGTCTGTTTTCAAATTGCGTAAAGTAGAGGAAGGATTGAAGCAACATCCTTGGATTCGTGTCGCTCAACTATATTTTGATAATAAGGATGTATTGCATGTTGGCATAACTGAAAAGACTCCTGTAGCCAGATTATTCACGCTAACGGGGCAATCCGTATATCTAGATGAGTTAGGACAGCGAATGCCATTGGCGATACATCGGACGGTGAAGGTTCCTGTCTTTACGGGCTTACCTGATCAAATCGATAGCCGTGTACAGGACAGTTTGTTCTGTCTTCGAATTCGGGATATGGCAAAGCTGATTATACAAGATAGTTTCTGGTCAGCGCAAGCAGCACAATTTGATCGAGTATCCGATGGCAGCTGGGAAATGATCCCTGTGATCGGTAATCATGTAATCCGGTTACAGGATGGAGAAGAATTTCAGTTACAACTAAAGAAGTTAATGCTGTTTTATAAGCAAGTTTTAGTAAAAACTGGATTTGATCGATATCGTGTTATTGATCTTCGGTTTGATAATCAAGTAGTGGCATCTTATAGTGCATCTACACGCGTTGACTCTATTCGATTACGTCGAAGTGTAGAGCAACTATTAGCACAATCTCGTTCGGAGGAGTCGGATACAGTGGTCCGCTATTTGCCTAAGCCATTACAACCCTTGTTAGCCGATGACACAATTTCCATTACAGCAGAAATGAAAAATAGTTTACCACTTGATACTGCGGCTTTACCGCTAAAACCCGTTAAAAAAATAAACAACTAAAAACAACATCCCTATGAACAACGAAAACCCCATCATTGTCGGTCTGGACATCGGTACCACCAAGATCGCTGTGATTGCCGGTCGTAAAAACGAGTTTGGCAAGCTCGAGATTTTAGGATTTGGCAAGGCTAACTCCAATGGTGTAAAACATGGGCAAGTGCTCAATATCGATGAGACCATCAAGGCGATACGCACTGCCTTGGATAATTGTTTTGCATCTAACCCCAATCTTGAGATTGGTGAGGTTTATGTCGGTATTGCCGGACATCACATTAAAAGCTTGCAAACCCGTGGTGATATGGTTCGTCATCGCACTGATGAGGAAGTGAGTCAGCATGAGATTGATAAGCTGATTGATGATCAGTACAAAACATATATCCCTGCTGGTGATCAGATCATCGATGTAATTCCCCAAGAATTTACAGTTGACAATATTCCTAATATCGCCAACCCCATAGGATATGGAGGTGTAAAAATTGGAGCGAATTTTCATATCATCACTGGGGATAAAAATGCAATACGCAATATTAACCGCAGTGTCGAAAAAGCGGGTTTGCATACAAAGGATTTAGTATTGCAACCACTTGCTTCTTCTGCTGCCGTCATGGCACAGGAAGATTTAGAGGCGGGAGTAGCCATTGTAGATATTGGGGGAGGTACTACTGACTTAGCTGTTTTTAATGAGGGTATATTAAAGCATACTGCCGTAATTCCTTTTGCAGGCGAGAATATTACCAATGATATTAAATCGGGATTAGGCGTGTTGCGTACCCAGGCTGAGCAAATGAAAGTTCAATTTGGATCCGCTTTAGCCAATGAAGCAAAATCCAATGCTTATATCACCATACCCGGATTACGGGGTATGCCTGCTAAAGAAATCAGTGTTAAGAACCTGGCTAATATTATTCAGGCCAGAATGAGTGAGATCATGGATTTTGTTACATACCATTTGAAGCAGGTTGGGTTGGATAATAAAGCATTGAACGGAGGAATTGTTTTAACCGGAGGAGGTTCACAGCTTAAACACCTCATTCAATTAACAGAGTATGTAACAGGATTAAATGCGCGTATTGGGTTTCCCAATGAGCATTTAGCAGCTGGTCATATTGAGGAACTATCCAAGCCAACTTACTCCACCTGTATCGGTTTAATCTTAAAAGGGTATGACGATTTTGAGCATAACCGCAAAGAGTTTGATAAAGGATATCGCAAAGTGGATGTGCCAACTACATTACGTAAAACAGCAACAGGTGAGGTGGTAGATGCAACTGAGCCAACTACGATCAGTGAGGATCAAATGCGGAAGCGCCGAAACTTGACTGGATTTTGGAGCAAGTTCAAGGATCGCATTATTGATCTCTTCAAAGAGGAAGAAGATAGACATCTCTAAAATAATAAGAACTAAACTAACCCACTAACAATTCGAAAACCAACTTCCAATGATTCAATTTGATCTTCCTACTGAAAAATCATCCATCATCAAAGTGATCGGAGTAGGCGGTGGTGGAAGCAACGCCGTCAACTACATGTTTAATCAGCACATCGATGGTGTCAATTTTGTGATCTGTAATACAGATGCGCAGGCGCTGGCCATCAGTGGCGTTCCTAACCGTATTCAGCTTGGGCCCCTTTTGACGCAAGGGCTCGGTGCGGGTGCTAATCCAGATATTGGTAGACAGGCTACTGAAGAATCGCTGGAAGAAGTCCGTCGTATTCTAGAGGTAAATACCAAAATGGTATTTATTACAGCTGGTATGGGTGGTGGTACCGGTACTGGAGGAGCACCCATCATTGCAAAAATTTGTAAGGAAATGGGCATTCTTACTGTTGGTATTGTTACCACTCCGTTTGCTTACGAAGGAAAAAAGCGATTACAACAAGCAGAAGAAGGAATTCGACAATTACGTTCACAGGTTGATACGCTGCTGATTATTAGCAATGATAAATTAAGACATCAGTTCGGCAATCTCAAAATGCGTGAAGCTTTTGAAAAGGCCGATAATGTGTTAGCTACTGCAGCGCGTTGTATCACGGATGTTATTAATAGCACTGGTCAAATCAACGTGGACTTTGCTGATGTATGTACCGTAATGCGTAATGGTGGAAGAGCTATCCTAGGTCATGCATTGGTGGCTGGCCAAAATCGCGCGCAGCTGGCATTGGAAGAGGCATTAAGTTCACCCTTACTTAGTGACAATGATATTTTGGGTGCTAAGTGGATATTGATCAATATTAATTCAGCTCGTGGCGAACACGAGTACACCATGGATGAAGTTGAAATCATTCAACAGTTATTATTGACCAGGGCTGGAGAAAATACAGATGTTATTTTAGGAATGGGGTATGACGATAATCTGGGCGATAAGCTCGCGATTACCTTGATTGCGACTGGATTTGAGCATATGGATGGTATTGCTAAACCTTCCCCTGTTCGTGCCAAAGTACAGGAGGAGGAAAAAATTGTAATGGTACTAGGTCAACCGGAGAAGGAGAGTTTGCCTGCAGTGGCTACTCCGTCTATTGAAACTCCATCCGCAACAAATAGTACTCCTCCCGTAAAGGAGGAAGAGCCTGTTGCTACTGTTACTGTAGAAGAAATGCCAATTCCTGATTTGATGCCAAAATTAATTGAGGAGTTGGAGCCGGCTATTCAGGCAAGCGAGTTAGAAGAAGTAGTATCTATTAAAGAAACAGAAGCCAGCTTTTTAGCGCCTGCTGTTATTATGCCAGAACCTACTCCTGCCATGCCAATTGTTTCTGGGGGTTATTTGGCTCGTCCTGCTAATATTTATGCAGAAGGATCTACGCAAGAGCAAGTTACTCCAGCAGTTGATATAGTTACGCCTGTTTCTCAACCAGTATCAATTCAATTTGAGCAGGAAGCGCCCACTACTCAATCGATATCAGCCGCTCCAGCAGCAGAGGAGGTTTCTGAAATGTTTGAAATGAAATTAGTGGAGAAAGATGAAGACCCTGCTCCTGCAACACCTTTGTTATTTGAATTACATCGATCAGTTCCTGCTGAGTCTATTGATTTACCTGAGGTGGATGAGACAATTGTGCAGCAACGTCGTGCAGCTGAGCGTTTGCAGAAACTTCGTAATCTTTCATTTAATGTGAATGCAGCAGATCCTAACAATGAGTTTGAAACAATACCTGCCTACATTCGTCAGAATATGGAAATGTATAATTCGAAGACACAGATTGAAAACTTTTATAGCAACTATGAGGTAAAAGATGATCCATCCAAGCAAGGCCCTATCAGTACACTCAATAGTTTCTTAAATGGAAAAAAACCTGATTAAAGAGGCTCACTTCGCACGGAATTGTGAAGTGATTTAAATAGGTCTGTTTTTAGTTGTTCCTCCCGGATTTATCCGGGAGGTTTTTTTATACAGGAACTTCAACCCTTGTACCTTTGTCCACTAACATGGAAACAATTTTAATTACTGGGGGTACAGGATTGGTGGGTAAGTCCTTGACCAATTTTTTGCTGGAAAAAGGATACCGTGTTGTGGTGTTGACAAGGACTGCTTCTTTGGGGCATGGTGTTTCTACTCAAGTATCCAATCTGTCTTTTTCTTTTTGGGACCCTGTTAAAAAAATTATTGATGCTACCGTATTGGCTACTGCTGATCATATTATTAATTTGGCTGGTGCGGGTGTGGCTGATAAGCGTTGGAGTGCTGCCCGTAAACGCGAAATCAGGAATAGTCGGGTTATGGCTGGCTCCTGTATTGTGCATGCGCTTCAACAATATCCAAATCATGTCAAAACAGTAGTGAATGCTTCTGCTATTGGTTGGTACGGTCCTGACGCAGGAGCCTATCCAGCAGGCTTTACAGAAGAAGCCCCTGCTTATCATGATTTTTTGGGCTCCACTTGCAAAGATTGGGAAGAGAGTACAGCTGCTGTAGAGAACCTTGGTATTCGACTGGTCACGCTTCGCATCGGTATTGTATTAACTCCTGCTGGCGGTGCATTGCGTGAATTTTTGAAGCCCTTGCGATGGGGAATTGCCACGGTATTAGGCAGCGGAAAACAGCAAATCAGCTGGATTCATATTGACGATTTGATTTCGCTCTTTGAATTTGCAATTAAGAGTACAGCATTAAAGGGAGTTTATAATGCAGTTGCGCCTCAGCCTGTATCCAACCGAGAATTAATTCATACACTGGCAACAATTCGCCGCAATTATTTTATCCTTTTTCGAGTTCCGTCGTTCTTGCTTCAATTAATGCTGGGGGAAATGAGTGTGGAAGTCCTAAAAAGCACTACAGTCAGCGCAAAGAAAATAGGAGGCGCAGGGTTTCAATTTCGTTATCCAGCTATTTATCAAGCGCTTTCCTCCTTTCATTAATTTCGAATCGGTCTGCCGCTAGTCAATACACTTTGAATTCGTTCTAGTGTTTTCTTTTCACCACATAATGAGAGAAATGCTTCTCGTTCCAAGTCAAGTAGATATTGTTCATCTACTGTAGTGGGTTCACTCAAGTCACCTCCACACATGACCGTTGCTAATTTTCTAGCCACAAGTGCATCATGCTCGGTTGCATAGCCAGCTGTTTTCATTGCATGAATCCCTGCCAACAAAGGCCCCAGTCCTGCGCGACCCAACACGGGAATAGCTGTTTCTTCTAGTGGTCTTGTATAGCCTGCTTGATGTAATTGTAAAACCGCTTGTTTGGCATTGGCAATTCTTCGGTTTGGATTTAACACGATTTCATCAATTCCTTTTCTATAAATCCCAAGAGAAAATGCCTCCTGTGCGGATGTTCCCACTTTAGCTGTTGCAATGGTCATGAATCTGTTTTTTAATGTATTCAGCTCAGGTTCATCCGAATGCATTTCTTTGCCTGCGCGCAAAACAAATTCTTTTGTTCCCCCTCCACCGGGTATTAGTCCAACTCCTAATTCAACAAGTCCCGTGTAAGTTTCTGCTGCTGGAAAACATTGGTCAGCATGTAAGTTTAACTCACATCCGCCTCCTAAGGTTAATCCGTGTGGAGCTACCACCACTGGAACATTTGAGTAACGTACCCGCATCATCGTTTGTTGAAAGTATCGAATGGCAATATTCAGCTCATCAAATTCCTGTTCAACCGCCAACATAAATATCATTCCCACGTTGGCCCCTGCGGAAAAATTGGATCCTTCATTGGCAATTACTAGCCCTTTGTAATTGGCCTCTGCTTTTTCAATGGCTGTTTGTATGCCTGCTAATACATCTCCGCCAATACTTCCCATTTTTGTATTCCACTGAAGTCCTAAAACTTCGTCTCCTAAGTCAACTAGCTTACAGCTAGCATTTTTCCAAACTAGTTTATCACTTCGGTGGCTTAGAAGTAAGTATTCGCTACCACCGGGTAATGGTTTATAATTCTTACTTGCGGGATCATAGCAATAACGTTGGCCATTATCAATTTTATAAAATTGACTATTACCGGCTGCCACCATTTCTTTAACCCAGGGGGCCACAGGGAGATCATGCTTTTCTATGGTTTGGATGATTGCTTCAATGCCCAATAAGTCCCAGGTTTCAAATGCACCAATTTCCCAACCAAAACCGGCTTTCATCGCGTCATCTACACGATAAATCTCATCGCTTATTTCTGGAATGCGTAGTGCAATATAGGAGAACAAATGCGCATGTAGTTGTTGAAAAAATTCACCTGCTTTGTCGGTAGCCTGGTTTAATAATTTTATCCGGCTGTGTAAATCCTCAAGAGGTTTTGCGGCATCAAGTGATGGGAACTTTGGTTTTTGTCGGGGCTTATATTCCAGCGTATTCAAGTCGAGGGTAAGAATTTCCTTTTTCCCTTCTTTTGTTTTAGTTTTTTGAAAAAAGCCTTTCCCTGTTTTGTCACCCAGCCAATTATTGCTCACCATTTTTTCCAGCCAAGCCGGTATTTTAAATAAATGACTGGATTCGTCGTTGGGGCAATTTGCAGCTACGCCATTCGCTACTTTAACTAGTGTATCAATCCCCACCACATCGGCGGTTCGAAAGGTTGCTGATTTTGGTCTTCCAATGATGGGACCAGTTAAGGCATCAATTTCATCTATACTCAAGTTCAATTTTTCTTTGATGTGCATGATGGCCATCATGCTGAACACGCCAATACGGTTAGCAATAAATGCCGGCGTGTCTTTACAAAGAACGGTGGTCTTTCCTAGTTGCTTGTCTCCGTATGCCATGAGAAAATCAACAATGGCTGGATCTGTAAGGGGAGTGGGAATAATCTCCAATAATTGTAAATAGCGAGGAGGATTAAAAAAGTGTGTACCCAAGAAATGTTTTTTGAAATCCTCGCTGCGTCCTTCGGTCATGGAGTGAATGGGAATACCAGATGTATTTGAACTGATCAAGGTGCCTGGTTTGCGGAATCGTTCCACTTTTTCAAAAAGCTGTTTTTTAATTTCCAGTTGTTCTACCACTACTTCAATAACCCAGTCTGCTTGGGTAATTTCTTGAAGATTATCTTCAAAATTGCCTGTTTGAATATTCTTCTCAAACTGCTTTTCATAAAGTGGGGCAGGGGAAGATTGAAGCGCCGCTTTCAAGGATTCATTTACAATTCTATTTTTTGCAGCAACGGGTGCATCTGCCGACAGGTCTTTTGGAACGATGTCTAACAGTAAAACCTGATGTCCAGTGCCTGCAAAATGACAAGCAATGCGGGAGCCCATCACTCCACTTCCTAAAACAGCTACTTTTTTAATAAAACGCTTCTTCATAGCTAAATAGTTAGTTATGCAACTAATTTACTATTTCTAAGTTAGTTCATTTCGTGAGCGCCAAAAACTTTATTGTCTAGCTAATGATGGAACCCGGTTCAATAGGATGCTCCGGATGTACAAAATGTAGTTTTCCATTCTTATCGGTAGCCATTAATATCATTCCGTTACTCTCAATTCCCCGCATTTTTCGGGGGGCAAGATTACAGACTACGGTTACCTGTTTTTCAATTATATCTGCGGGTTGATAATGTTCGGCAATTCCACTTACGATTGTGCGGACTTCTCCAGCTAGTTCAACTTCCAACTTTAAAAGTTTGTCTGCTTTTTCTACTTTTTCAGCTTTGCGAATGATGCCTGATCGAAGCTCAAGTTTTGCAAAATCTTCATATTGAATGACCGGTTTATTGGTCACTGCGTCATTTTTTTCTGGTATAGCTGGAGAGGCTGGAGTGGAGGTGGGATTTGTCATTCCGTTTTGAAGTTTTTCAGTTTGCGTGATTACCTCTTGATCTTCAATTTTTCTAAAAAGTAATTGAGGCGCTCGTAGCGGGTAACCAGCATTCAATAATTTTAAATTCCCTGCATTTTCCCAATCCAACATCCGGTCTACCACTTTCATCATCTGTAAGAGCGTTTGGGCGGTGTTAGGTAAAAAAGGATTAAACAGTATAGTAAGATTTGCGGTCAATTGCAGACAGAGATGCAGACAATTGTCAATCTGTTTTTGCGCATTGGGGTCAGTATCTATTTTTTTGGCAAGCATCCAGGGCTCTTTCTTCTGCATGTACTGATTTCCTTTTCGGGCAAGGTCCATCACTTCGAATAATGCTTCCCTGAATTTATATTGTTCAATCAATTCACTGATACGTGCGGGTGCAGCTTGAATATCTCGTATGAGATTATTTTCATTTTCGTCAAACAATGCAGGATGCAAGTGTGGTACTTTCCCATGGCATAGTTTATGCATGAGTACCCATGTCCGGTTTACAAAGTTGCCAAAAATGGCAACTAATTCACTATTGACTGCATCTTGAAATCCTTTCCAGGTGAATTCGCTGTCTTTTGTTTCGGGAGCTATTTGGGTTAGATAATAGCGAAGCATATCTACACATTGCCCGCCTCCCTGCTCTGCTTTAACAAAGTCATTTATATAATCACGCATGTCGAGCTTCCAGTTTCTGCTGGTGCTCATTTTATCGCCCTCTAGGTTTAAAAACTCATTCGCAGGAACTTGCTCTGGTAATATATAGCCATGCAGTTTTAGCATCACTGGGAAAATGATACAGTGAAAGACGATATTATCTTTTCCAATAAAATGCACCAGTTTGGTTTCTTTATCCTGCCAGTAAGGCGTCCAGTCTTTTCCATTATCAAGCGCCCATTGCTTAGTAGCGCTGATATATCCAATAGGCGCATCAAACCAAACGTATAGCACTTTGCCGTCTCCCCCCTGTATTGACGCAGGTAGTTTTACGCCCCAGTCTAAATCTCTGGTAACTGCACGAGGTTGTAAACCACCTTCGATCCAACTTTTACATTGTCCTACAACTGTAGGACGCCAATCTTTAGCATGTTGTTCTAAAATCCACTCCCGTAAAAAAGCCTCGTGCTGATCCAGGGGCAGATACCAGTGTGTAGTTTTTTTCTTTTGAGGTGTTGCTCCGCTGATGGTACTGACCGGATTAATTAATTCGTCAGGGCTTAGTGTACGACCACAGGTCTCACATTGATCCCCAAACGCACGATCACTTTTGCAATGAGGACAGATTCCTTTGATATAGCGATCGGCTAAAAACGTATTCGACGCTTGGTCATAATATTGTTCGCTTTCCTGGGTAAGAAGAGCCCCTTTTTCATGTAAGTGCGTAAAAAATTCTGCAGCAGTTTGGTGATGCAGCGGCTCACTGGTACGGTGATAAATATCAAAGCTCACCGATAGGGCTTCAAAGTCCTCTTTGAGCGCCTGGTGATATTTATCAATAATTGCCTGGGGGGTCGATCCTTCTTTTTTTGCTTGTATTGGAATAGCAGTACCATGTTCGTCACTGCCACAAACAAATACCACATCTCTTTTTTGTGCACGTAAATAACGAACGTATATATCCGCAGGAATATAGGCGCCTGCCAGGTGTCCTATATGTTTTAGCCCATTAGCATAGGGTAACGCAGAAGTAACCAGATATCGTTTTGGAGTAGACATGCGGTGCAAAAATACCGGAAACCGACGCTTGCCCAAAATACAATGCAGGCATTACCTTTACAGTGCTTTTATCATGCTTACACCCACTTATTTAAAATCTGGAGATACGATCGGATTGGTATGTCCAGCTGGTTATTTGCCTGCCCCCGCTGTTCAAACCTGTGTTGCTGTATTAACACAATGGGGGTATCGCGTAATTCAGGGTTCAACCATTGGAGGTAGCTCTCAAACCTATTTTTCTGGAACCGATCAGGAGCGTTTAGTTGATTTACAACGAATGTTAGATGATCCAACAGTCAAGGCAATTCTATGTGGTAGGGGTGGCTATGGAACCGGGCGTATAATTGAGCAACTTGATTTTACAAAGTTTAGTCAGTTTCCGAAATGGATTATTGGTTATAGTGATATAACAGTGCTTCACGCACATATTCATCGTCATCACCAAATTGTAACACTACATGCACCCATGGCTACTGCTTTTAATGGGGAGGGATGGAAAAGTGAATACATTCATTCCTTGCGAGAAGCATTGGAAGGGATTAGTTCAGCCTGCTCAGGACCCGAACATGCATTTAATCGGTTGGGGGTCGTAAGTGCACCACTGGTGGGTGGTAATTTGGCTTTACTGGCTCATTTGGTAGGGACCTCTTCCGATTTGGATACGGAGGGCAAAATCCTTTTTATCGAGGATATTGGTGAGCAGCTATATAATATAGACCGTATGCTCTACCAGTATAAACGAAGTGGAAAGTTGCGGTCGCTTGCTGGATTAATTGTGGGGGGCTTTACGGAATGTAAGGACACCGAGCGCCCCTTTGGTAAGACAGCGTATGAAATTATCCAGGAAGCCGTGGCCGAATATGCTTATCCAGTTTGCTTTGATTTTCCAGTGAGTCATACCGAACGAAATGTAGCCTTAAAAGTGGGGGCCACTTATAGCTTGCGAGTAGATGCTACGGGTTCTTTATTGGCAGAATAGCATCACAATAGCCATTTTCTCAGCGTAATTCTCGCTTGCTGAAAATTAAATAAGTTGTTGTGCGAGCCATCCTCAATAAGAAGCAACTCAATTCCTTTTTTTCTTTTGGTCAATTGTATGGCCTGCTGATGTGAAATTACAAAATCACTGGTACCGTGTACTATTCGAATGGGTACATCAACTTGTTGCAAATACTGTTCTGTGGGAAATTGATAGTGTAATAGAGATTCGAACGGATAAATGGGCATATAATGAGAAAATACAGCTGGAAAATTTGAGTAGGGCGTTTCTAGTATTAATTGGTTACAATCTTTTTTTGATGCCAGGTAAGAAGCAACTCCAGTACCTAAACTCTTGCCGTATAAAATAATTTGTTTGGGTTCATATTTTTTTCGCGCTAGCTGATAAACCCAAGTAGCCCATTGGTAAATTTTAGACTCCGATCTTTCGCCTCTGCTTTTCCCATAACCTGGATAGTCCATCATCATTACTTCATATCCTTCCTGGGTAAACAAATCTGCTTGTGGAGCATACCATTCAACATTTTCTCGGTTACCGTGAAAATAGAGCACTACTCCGCGCGCTGGTATTCGCGTGGTTTTAAAGAGGACTAGCTGTAAAGTATCTTTTTGGTCGATCGGGATGCTTAACTCTTGGTGGGGGGAATTAATTTTAAGTGGTTCATTAGTTTGAATCACGCGGGCTCGAAAAATAAATCTGTCTTGATTGGCATAAAAGATCCATCCAAGTAAAAGATAGAGGAGCAGGAACCAGCCAATTGGTTTTCTCCAGCCGTGAATATGAGTGAATATGTTATTAAGCTTCATTAGTATTTTAATATATCTCGAATAAAGTTGTGGTATTCATCAAATGAAGGCAGATTGTTGTGTCCTCCTCCTTCTATTCGTATTAAGGTTGTTTTGCGGGGATGTTGTGCTTGCAATGCTATGCTGTGTCGAATGGGTATCAGCCTGTCTCTTGTGCCATGAATAATATAGGTATGACATTTAACTTGGGGAAGCCATTTGTCAGACCGAAGCTGATATCGAAGAACTAGTCTAACGGGTAAGAATGGTAAAAATCGTTCAATCACCTTTTTGAAATTGAAATAGGGGGCATCTAAAATGAGGTAACGAGGGTTATTGTCTGACGCTACTTTTGTTGCAAATCCACTGCCTAAACTTCTTCCGTATATAATTAAATGGTCCTCAGGATACTTTTCTCGTAATTGATCATATACGTACTGCATGTCCTTGAGCATCTCTTTCTCATTTCGTTTTCCCGTACTTTTTCCAAAACCCCTGTAGTCAACTAACACCACATCATAGTCATACCGGTAAAAATCTTTTGCATAACGCGCCCATCCTTTAATACTACGTGTGTTACCATGAAAATATAGAATTAGTCCTTTTGGATTATCTCGATAAAAGTGAAGTCCATTGATTCGGACGCCAGGGGCACTGTCAAAAAAATATTCTCGGAAAGGAATTTCGTATTTAAACGCGAAGTCTGCTTTTAATATTTCTGGACGAAAAATAAATTTTTCTTGTAGCAAATAGGCAAGAATAGAAAGTAGAAGAATACTTCCGAGGATGTACCACAAAAATGTGGGTATCATAAATTACTTTTCTACTCGTTTGAGTCGAAGATTAGTAACGGGGGCCACAATCAAGGGGAACTTCTCAACTGTTACGTTGGCCTGATCCAAGCCAAATCCTTTTTCCTCCGATAAGCTATGGTCTTTGAGCCAGAAGTAAAACTTCATGATTACTCGTTCGAAAAAAGGTAGTTCATTGTCTTGACTCAGGTACTTTTCCATCACCATAAATTGAAAATCACCTACTACTTTACTTTGAGACAAACTCTCGTAGCGACTTGTTATGGTTACTTCTTGATTGGCGACCAGTTCTTCCACAACTTTTTTAAACATTAGGTTAACGCGAGGCTCCATTCTAAATCCGAGTCTGAAATCAACACGAATAATGTCATCAGGAATGATGTGGGTTACTTTATACTCACATGCGTAGGGGTCATCCACTGTATCTAAATGTACAAACCAGTAAATATCCGCTCTTTTGGGTTTTCGGTTGAGTATAGAGTAGATAATCTTATGCTCAATCTCTTTAGGATTATTGGCACTGGTCATGTATACCAGGTGCGTTGCATACTTTGGAACGGTTGCATCGCGACTCAACTCCTGTATTTTATCTAAGTAGTGGTCGAGTCTTACAAATTCAATATATCGATTTTTGATTTTTCTAGCTCTATACCAGATATACATCACCGCAAAAATAAATATACCAATCAGGAGGGTGATATATCCACCGTGCATGAATTTTACAAGCAATGCAATTAAATAGGATATCTCAACTGTTAAATATCCTACTAGGAATAGATAGATCCAAGAGGCTTTGATTCGATGTAATACCAAGTAGTTGGCAAATAGAATGGTAGTACTTAGCATCGTAACAATAATAGCAAGCCCATAAGCAGCCTCCATATTGGAGGACTTACGGAAGTATAGAACCACTCCAATGCAACCTAAGAACATCAGAATATTAATGGTAGGGATAAATAATTGCCCTTTCTCCTCGGAGGGGTAACGGATTTTTAGTTTTGGCCATAAGTTCAAACGCATGGATTCACTAATCAGTGTAAAGGCTCCAGACACCATGGCCTGACTGGCGATAATGGCAGCTGATGTTGCCACGATGACCCCAGGAATAATGAACCATTGTGGCATCAAATCGTAGAAAGCATTGATACGAAGCTGTGTTTTTATAGCACTAGTGATAGGAGAATTTAGATCTACCAGATTGGTAAGTTTGCCGTTCCAATTGTATTGCTGGGCTAATAAGGAAGCACCTTGTCCAAAGTAATTGATCAGCAAACAGATCTTTACATAGATCCAGGAAATGCGAATGTTGCTTCTTCCGCAGTGCCCCAAATCACTATATAAGGCCTCGGCACCAGTTGTACATAGAAAAACTGCACCCAGCAACCAGAAACCGTTTGGGTAGGTTCTTAAAAATTCTATAGCATAGTGTGGGCTGATGGCTCTAAAAATGGACAGGTCATCAAAAACATGGGTAATACCCAGGACAAGTAGCATGGTGAACCATATAAACATAATGGGTCCAAAGAATTGTCCAATGGAGGCGGTACCAAATTGTTGAAGAAAAAAGAAAAGAGCCAGAATGGAAATCACAATAATTACTACGGTATTACTTCCTTCTTGGATGCCCAACGAAGGAAGTTCTTTTAATCCTTCTATTGCTGAGGTGATGGAAATGGGAGGAGTAATGATTCCATCTGCTAGCAGGGAGGCGCCCCCCACCATGGCAGGAAAAACTAGCCATTTTCTTCTTCTTCTTACTAATGCATAAAGGGCGAACGTCCCCCCCTCTCCGCGGTTATCCGCTCGGAGGACCATCAAAACGTATTTAAAAGTGGTTTGAAGGGTTAGTGTCCAAATTATGCACGAAAGTGTGCCCAGAATTAACTCTTCCGTGATAATACGATTGTCAATAATTGCGTTGAAAACGTAAAGGGGGGAGGTGCCGATGTCTCCAAAAATGATTCCTAGTGCTACAAGCAGGCCAGCGCCCGATAACTTGTTGGTCGAAACTTTCACACAACAAAGGTATAGGCAAAAATGTTAATCAATTCGAGGTAACTTTACAGAGCTATGAAAAAACTAGCAAAATTCTTTGCCTTCGGGGCGATATTAGCAATTTCTCTATTCCACGAACAGTCGTTCGGGCAGCGGATTATTTATTCTGATCCCGAAAAAGATGATAATAGACGCTTGAACTTTGAAATCATCGGAAGAGTGGGAGGTAATTTTTTAGTTTTTAAGAATAATCGTTCCCGAAGTTGGATTACGGTAATGGATGAGGAGATGATGGTAACTGGCAAAGAGGAACTGGGATATCTTCCTAATGCCGATAAAACTATTAATGTTGATTTTTTTGCCTACCCTGAACATGTCTGGATGATTTATCAGTTCGAGCGACGCAATGTTGTTTATTGTGTTGCTGCCAAATTGGACCGGTTAGGTAAAAGAGTGGGCGATTTGATTGAATTGGATACCACGCATGTAGGTTTTGCTTCTGATAACCGCCTGTATGCTGTTGCAGGTAGCGAGGATAGGCGAAAAATTGCAGTGATCAAGATTAATACCCGGGAGAGGGGACTTTATCGCATGTCCGCAATGATTTTTAATGAAAAGATGGATTTGATACGAAAGAACCAGTTATTTATTCCCATGGAGGATCGTAATGAACAGCTGGGGGATATTGAAGTGGACAATGAAGGTTCGCTTGTACTAACTCGTTTTCAAAGAACCTTTAATGATAATATTGCAAAGGCCTCCTTGCTTTTCTTAAAGCCTGGGGTTGATACCTTGGTGGAACATCCGCTTTCCATCGAGGGGAATTGGTTGGATAATCTTCGACTTAAAATAGACAATTTCAATAAGCGTTATATTCTCACTTCTTTATATAGTCGTGAAAGAAGAGGGGGAATTGATGGGTATTATTTTCTGGTTTATGATAAGGCTCGATCAGTAGCTGCGGTAGAGCGTCTCCATACTTTTACAGACGAAGTGCGACAAGAGGCAAAGGGTAATGCCACTACAAAAACTGCATTTAACGATTATTTTATTAGACATCTTATTACCCGTCGTGACGGCGGAGTGCTTGTTGGTAGCGAGTCTTATTATACTACGTCTCGGGCTAATACTTGGAATCGTTGGGATTACTTATACGGCTCTCCAATGTGGGGAATGAATAATTTCTATGTATCTCCTTACTCAAATCGCATGTGGTGGGGGAGTATGCCACGAAATCAGCAGGCCGTTCGTTACCATGCCGATAATGTGTTAATCCAGTCTTTCAGTTCTTCTGGTGAGTTAGAATGGAGTTATGTGATCAATAAAACGCAGTTTGATGACGAGACAGACGATCTGCTCTCTTTTCAGCTGATGAATACAGGAGGTGAATTGCATGTTTTGTACAATCAGCAAGAACGAAGGGATAAATTATTAAATGATATTAGTGTTCGGTCAAATGGACAGGCCACTAGAAATCCTGCATTGAAAAATTTAGACAATGGACACCAGTTCATGCCTTCAAGAGGCAAACAGGTCAGTAGTCGTATAATGATTATACCTACTGTCTACCGCGGTTATATCTGCTTTGCCAAAGTTGAATACAATTAAACCCTGTCTTCTTGATTGCATTATTTTACAAGAAAAGCCCTTACACACCTATTCTATTGCTAGTTTTTGCAGCAGTGGTAAAGCTGCCTCTTTTTCTATCGCCTTCGCTTCCTTTACTTGATCAACAAGATGGAATTTTATTTCGGGTAATCACTGAATGGATTGTTGCACAAACGCCAGCAGCTCCTTTACTTTTTTCCTTTCTCACTTTTATTATGTTAGTAGGGCAGGCTATTTACCTCAACTATTTTTTTAATCGTCACCGAATGACAAGCCGGCCAACGGATTTACCTGGAATGGCTTATTTATTGTGTTCTTCATTACTGCCTGCCTGGTCTACGTGGAGCGCACCACTTTTGATCAATTTTTTAGTTTTATTCCTGCTGGCTCATTTGTTCGAAAGCTATACACTCTCCGATATTCGTAAGCCATTATTTAATCGCGGATTAGCTATTGGCTTGGGCGTATTTTTATATCCGCCATCCTTGTTATTGGCCATCTGGTTTGTGATTGCTGTTGCTATTATACGCCCAGTCCGATTACAAGAAATATTGATTGCTTTATTAGGCTTACTAACTCCATTTTATTTCTTGGTCATTGTATTATTTTGGACGGATCAACTTGGTAAGCTATCTACCTTGTTTTCACTTTCTTTTTCTTTTCCTAACTCTTTGCCTGCCGTATGGATCGGTGGATTATTATTCATATTGATCATTCCCTTTTTGATTGGCTTCTATCACATTCAGGATCAGGTTCGCAAAATGTTAATTCAGGTCAGAAGAGGCTGGACTGTTATTTTCATACTCCTGCTGACCGGCTTTTTTAGTCCGCTGTTCTCTGCTACCCCCTTTACTGGCTGGATGGTGTTATTGATTCCTTTATCCGTCTATCATGCCTCCTTCTACTACTACACCTCATTTAGGATTTTTCCACTGTTGTTTTTCTGGATTAGCTTTTTATTTGTATTACTTAATCAATATTCCGGCTCAGGCGGAAAGGTTATCTTTGCACCTTAATTATTATCAGTATGAAATTTGGAGTGGTTGTGTTTCCTGGTTCTAATTGTGACGCGGATATGCGTGATGCCCTTCAAGAGGACTTAGGGCAAGAAGTAATCATGCTCTGGCATAAGGATCGGGATCTATCCGCATTCAGTAAAACGGATTGTATTGTGTTGCCAGGTGGATTTTCCTACGGCGACTACTTACGCTGTGGCGCTATTGCGCGGTTCAGCCCCATGATGCAATCTGTTGTTGCTTTTGCACAGCAGGGAGGAAAAGTATTTGGGGTCTGCAATGGTTTTCAAATTCTTTGTGAATCACATTTATTGCCTGGAGCGCTGCTTCGAAACTCCAATCAGCAGTTTGTTTGTCAAAATACTTTCATCAAAGATGCTGCTGGGCAGGTTTATAAAATTCCAATTGCCCACGGCGAGGGTCGATACCACGGATCTCCTGAATTGCTGAATCAATTGCAGCAGAACAGTCAAATCATATTTACTTATTGTACGGAGGAGGGAGTTGTTACGGACGCTGCTAATCCTAATGGTTCTACCTTGAACATTGCAGGTATTTGTAATGAGAACCGAAATGTATTTGGTATGATGCCGCATCCGGAGCGTGCATGTTCCGCAGCATTGAATAATACAGATGGAAGAGCCATCTTCGAACAATTACTAATGGCTGGGGAATTGGTCAAATAAAATCTATTACATGAAACTATTATTTCCTGTATTTTGTCTTTTGCTTGGCTTACAAACTACTGCTCAGCCTAATCCAGTGAGCTGGACTTTTAGTGTCAAGAAAACAGGCGACAAAACTTTCGAGGTAGCAATGAAGGCAACCATTATTCAGGGTTGGCACCTTTATTCCCAACAACAGCCTGCAGATGCTATTGCAATTCCTACGGAGTTTGTTTGGAATCAAAATCCACTTATTCAATTGAAAGGTAAAATACGTGAAGTGGGTAAAATGGAACGTTATAAGGATGCAACACTCGGTGTAACGGCTCATCAATATTCAGGCCAGGTTACTTTTGTTCAAACAGTGGAGCTAAAGGCAAAGGTTAAAACCGCTCTTTCAGGAACCGTCGAGTACCAGACCTGTGATGACGAAAAATGTCTTCCTCCTAAAAAAATACCTTTTTCCATCTCTTTAAAGTAATTGATGCTTTTGCGCTACTTCTTCTTTTGCTTTTTATTTTTAAACTTGTTTATGCCTGTTGCTATTGGGCAAGAGGTAAGTGCAGATAGTCCAAGTTGGAAGGTACAAGCTGAAAAAGTGAATGCGCAGCAATACCGTTTGGTTTTTAGTGCTTCAGTCAATGGTGGATGGACAGTTTATATTCCTCAGCAATTGATCTTTGATCAACCGGCTGCACAAATTCAATTTGGAGACTCTTCTATTCAATTGGTAGAGCCCTTGAATCATGAAGGAAGGGCACAGCGCATCAACAGCGAATTACTTTCTCAAGAAGTGGAGTGGCAGCAGGGGAATATCACTTGGAGCACATTAATAGAGATCAAAGGAGTTGTGCCTGCCGCTATTCAGGGTACATTGCTATATACCTATGGTCGTGATGCTGAAATTTATCCCGCCACACCTTCGGTTTTTGTTGTTCCGTTAGAAGGAGGGCAAGCACAAGAGAATATCAGACGTTCCAGCATTCAACTGGCCTCGCCCATAGCCCCTTGTGGTGATCAAGGTACCTCTCAAAAAAGTTTATGGAGTATCTTTCTGCTCGGCGTATTAGGGGGGCTAATTGCATTACTCACTCCTTGTGTTTTCCCTATGGTACCGGTTACCGTAACTTTTTTTACAAAAAAATCGAACGACCGTAGACAAGGAATTGTCAATGCCTTACTATATGGTTCTTTTATTCTACTCATCTATGTTTTATTGACTGTGCCATTTCATGTGGCTGGAAAAGCTATCAGTCCAGAGGTATTCAACAATATCTCAACCAACGTTTGGCTGAACCTCTTATTTTTTGCAGTATTTATTGTGTTTGCACTTTCTTTCTTTGGTTTGTTTGAAATTGGTCTTCCTGCTGGTTTTGCTAATCGAATGGATTCACGTGCTGGGTTGGGTAATATCGGAGGTATCTTTTTTATGGCTTCCACTTTAGCTATTGTCTCATTTTCTTGCACGGGTCCCATCCTTGGAACTTTATTAGTTGGTGTGGCAGAGCAAGGTGCCTGGCCACTGACGGTAGGTGCTGCGGGTTTTGGGCTAGCATTAGGCTTGCCATTTGGACTATTTGCACTTTTCCCAAATTGGTTACAGTCTTTACCACGTTCAGGAGGATGGATGACTGATGTAAAGATTGTTTTGGGATTCATTGAACTTGGACTAGCAATTAAATTTTTATCCAATGCTGATTTAGTAGAACAATGGGGTATTCTAAAACGCGAAATCTTTATTGGTAGCTGGGTAATAATTGGAATATTTATTACACTTTATTTAGCAGGATTCTTGCGCATTGGTCAGCATCGGGTGGGTGGTTCTAGTAGTTTATTCCGGTATTTCTTTTTGCTACTTTTTGGCTCTTTCACGTTGTACTTGATTCCAGGTCTTACTAAAACAAAATATGCTGAGCTTGAATTGATCAGCGGATTCCCGCCTCCCATGACCTACTCTTTATATGAAAATCAGAGTAAGTCTCGTTCGATTTTCAAACCCTTGCATAACGAATATGAAAAAGCGTTGGAACTGGCTGCCGCAGCTGGTAAACCCGTATTAATAGATTTTACAGGATGGGCCTGCGTCAATTGTAGAAGAATGGAAGAGAAAGTGTGGACAGATCCTCGTGTTGACAGCCTGTTACGAAATGCCTTTGTGGTGGTCTCTCTATATGTGGATGAGCGAGTCAAGCTTCCATTAGCCGAACAACAAACTATAAAGTTGCCGGATGGCTCCAGTAAACAAATTGAAACAGTTGGAGATAAATGGGCAAGTTTTCAGATCCAAAATTTTGGAGCTACTTCTCAGCCGCAATATGCGATGCTTACTCCTGATGAAAAATTGCTGAGTCTTCCTAAATTTTATACCCCTGATCCTGCAGCATTCTTGGATTGGTTGGAATGTGGGCTTAATGCCTTTGCAACGCAGCAGAAAAAATAGAGTTACAACGAAATCTGACGCTGCGTCATCATCTTCCGCAGGTTAATCAACCCATAGCGCATTCTTCCTAAAGCTGTATTGATACTGCAATTTGTCATTGCTGCAATCTCTTTAAAGCTCATATCGGCATAGTGGCGTAATATGATTACCTCGCGTTGGTCCTCAGGTAATTGTTGTAAAAGTGCTTGTACACGATCTTGTCTTTGTTGACGAATGATTCTTGTCTCTGCATTTTCTTCCGTGAAACTCAGCGTTTCGAAAACATCTTGGTTTTCAGCAGTTCGAATAACCGGACTTCTTTTAACACGACGAAAATGGTCTACGCAGCAGTTATGTGCAATTCGCATTGCCCAGGGAAGAAATTTTCCCTCTTCGGTATACCGGCCTGCACGTACCGTATCTATTATTTTAATAAACACATCCTGGAAAATATCCTCTGCCAGGTATTTGTCCTTGACCAAAAAGTAAATTGAAGTATAGAGCTTGTCTTTATGACGAAGCACCAAGGATTCCATGGCCTGTTGGTTTCCAGCACAGAAAAGCTGGATCAGTTCAAGATCGGTCAACTTGGAGAGTACTTGCATAACTTTTACGCATTGCGCTGTTTAGAAACAGCTGGTTCTCAATAAAGGCCGCTTACTTAGCGACCGGTTTTGCGTAGAAGTCTAACGATAGGCGTTTTTTTGGTTTTTCCGCAAAAGCGGAGGATAAATATACTTACTTTTTCGAAACTAATGATTCTTGGCAGGAATTGCCAGCTTGGGCCCGCCAAAAAAATGTTAATTGCCAGTACCTTTGCTCTCCCCGTATGGACCTTTCTCCCATTCTGATCAAGGGTGCACGCATGCACAACTTAAAAAATGTGACAGTAGAAATACCTCGTCGCAAATTAGTAGTGATTACGGGTGTATCCGGGTCTGGTAAATCATCACTTGCAATTGATACGTTGTATGCAGAAGGGCAACGTCGATACGCTGAAAGTCTCAACTCATACGCCCGTCAGTTTTTGAATCGTATGGACAAACCTGATGTAGACACCATAAAGGGTTTAAGTCCTGCCATTGCTATTGAACAAAAAGTGATCACTCGAACGCCCCGAAGCACGGTGGGAAGTCTCACAGAAATTTATGATTATCTCCGTTTGCTTTTTGCACGTGTGGGTCATACGATCTCTCCAATTTCAGGAAAGGAAGTTCGTAAAGATGATATTGAGGATGTGCTTGCAACCATTAAGAAATGCAAAAACGGAGATCGACTCTACATTGTTGCTCCTCTTTATTTTAAGAATAAACGTTCCTTGCGCGATGAATTAAGTGTGCTTCAGCAAAAAGGATTTTCTCGTGTTTATTTGGAAGCCCATCCAGAAGAGCCGCTACAAACAATTGATTCTTTATTAGAGCGAACCGATAAAGACTTGAAGAAGTTTCAGCCCTCTCATTTATTAATTGATCGAATTGTTGTAAAAGAATTTGAAGAGGATGACTGGCATCGACTTAGCGACTCTATTGCTACAGCCTTTTACGAAGGAGAGGGGACTTCTGCATTATTACAAAATGATAAGAACTGGCATCTTTTCTCCAATCGATTTGAACGCGATGGGTTAGTATTTGAAGAGCCGGTTCCTAATTTATTTTCTTTCAATAATCCGTTTGGGGCTTGTCCAACTTGCGAAGGATTCTCTCAGGTGTTAGGCATTGATGCGGAGTTGGTACTCCCCAATAAAAAATTGAGTGTGTATGATGGGGCTGTGGCACCCTGGAAAGGGGAAAAGATGGATTGGTGGCGGCAACAATTTGTAAAGGGTGCTAAGAAACTCGATTTTCCCATTCATAAACCAATTGAAGATTTATCCTCCAAGCAGTTGAATGCGCTTTGGAAAGGGGGAGAGGGTGTGTATGGGATTGATGACTTTTTTAAAGACGTGGAGTCTCATTTATATAAAGTACAGTTTCGTGTATTGTTAAGCCGGTATCGTGGACGAACTACTTGTCCTACTTGTGAGGGGTATCGATTAAGAAAAGAAGCCTTGTATGTAAAAGTGATGGGGAAGCATATTGGTGAATGTTGTCGGATGCCCGTTCAACTTTTGCTGGATTGGGTTAATGAAACAGCGTCTAAACTTTCTGCAGCAGAACAAAAAATAGCAACCCGCATATTTATTGAATTAAAAACCCGTTTATCTACACTCTGTAAAGTGGGGTTGGGTTATTTGACATTGGATCGATTGGCTAATACACTCAGCGGAGGAGAGAGTCAGCGGATTCAGTTAACACGTCATCTAGGAAGCAACCTGACGGATTCACTTTATATTTTAGATGAGCCCTCTATTGGATTACATCCCCGCGATACAGAAAATTTAATTACAGTTTTGAAAGAGTTGCGTGAGTTGGGAAATACTGTAATCGTAGTCGAGCACGATGCCATGATCATGCAGCAGGCGGATCACATTATTGATATGGGACCCTTGGCTTCTCATTTAGGCGGGGAAGTAGTAGCAGAGGGTGATTATAAATCCATGTTGAAAGAATCCAGTTTGACAGCAAAGTATCTCCGTGGCGAACTAGTAGCTGCCGTACCCCGCAAGCCTCGCTCCTGGAAACGTTCTATTGAAATCAAAGGAGCCCAGCAGCATAACTTAAAAAATATTGATATACAAATACCGCTTCAAGTCTTTTGTGCCATTAGTGGAGTGAGTGGAAGTGGTAAAACAACTTTGGTAAAACAGATTCTTTACCCCGCTTTGCTTCGGCACTTGGGTGACTATTCATTGCAGCCGGGTGCCTTTTCAAGTTTAGGAGGTGATCTTGATATGATCACGCAGTTGGAGTGGGTGGATCAAAATCCTATTGGAAAATCCTCACGAAGTAATCCAGTTACCTATATCAAGGCCTATGATGCAATTCGTGATTTATTTTCCAGTCAGCCACTTAGTAAAATGAGAGGCATGCAACCTCGTCATTTCTCATTTAATGTAGACGGAGGTCGTTGTGATACCTGTAAGGGGGAGGGCGAGCAATTGATTGAGATGCAGTTTTTGGCTGATGTTCATCTTACCTGTGAATCTTGTGGCGGTAAACGGTTCAAAGAAGAAGTGTTGGAGGTTACCTATAAAGAAAAATCAATCTTTCAGGTATTGCAAATGAGCGTGGACCAGGCCATTGAATTTTTTGCAGGAGAAAATGCATTGGTGAAAGCTTTATTACCGCTGCAGGAAGTAGGGCTGGGATATATCAAGTTGGGACAATCGGCTACCACGCTATCGGGAGGGGAGGCACAGCGTGTCAAGCTAGCTTCTTTCCTGGGTAATAAACGGGCCTCCCAAAAGATTTTATTCATTTTTGATGAACCAACCACAGGGTTACACTTTCACGATATCGGAAAACTATTGCAGTCCTTGCAAGCGCTCATTGAACAAGGGCACTCTGTGTTAGTGATTGAACACAATACGGATGTACTCAGTGCTGCCGATTGGATCATTGATATGGGGCCTGAAGCTGGAGAAGGTGGCGGCCAAATTGTATTTGCCGGAACACCACAAGAGCTGAAACGCGTTAAAAAAAGTTTTACCGCACAGTATATTAAGGCCACTTAAGAAAGCTCAGGATACAGCGGGAATTTTTTCATCAATTCTTTTACTTGTTCACGTGTTTCTGTAATTACATTTTCATTATCTGCTTGCAATAAGACCTGATCGATCAGTGTAACAATTTCTTCCATTTCTTTTTCTCGCAATCCGCGTGTTGTAACAGCCGGCACTCCTACACGAATTCCAGAGGTAACAAAGGGAGACTTATCGTCAAAGGGAACCGCGTTTTTATTGAGTGTGATATGGGCTCGATCTAGTGTTTCTTGTGCTTTTTTACCTGTTATGTTTTTATTGCGGAGATCGATCAACATCAAATGATTTTCGGTGCCCCCGCTAATAAGATGGTACCCCTTACTTACAAAGGATTTGGCCATGGCCTGCGCATTGGCAATAACCTGCTTTCCATATTCTTTAAAGGAAGGGTCTAATATCTCTCCGAATGCCACTGCTTTTGCAGCAATCACGTGCTCGAGCGGGCCGCCTTGCATACCTGGAAATACGGCCAAGTCTAATAAGGCGCTCATGGAACGAATATTTCCTTTAGGATCTTTTACGCCCATCGGGTTGTCAAAATCATTACGCATCATGATGATGCCCCCGCGAGGACCGCGCAACGTTTTATGTGTGGTAGAAGTTACTATATGACAATGTTCTAAGGGATCATTTAGTAATCCTGCGGCAATTAATCCTGCGGGGTGGGCAATATCAGCCAATACTAGTGCTCCAATTTCGTCAGCTACAGCACGGATGCGTTTATAGTCCCAGTCGCGGCTGTAGGCTGAGGCACCGCAAATAATCATCTTTGGTTTTTCTTGTCTCGCTACTGCTTCGAGTTGATTATAATCTACGAGTCCTGTTTCGCGGTCTACTCCATAGAAAAAAGCTTGGTAGTTTTTTCCGCTAAAGTTGGCAGGACTTCCATGGGTAAGATGACCTCCCATACTTAAATCAAGACCTAAAATTTTATCACCCGGTTTTAAGCAAGCCAGAAAAACAGCCGTGTTGGCTTGTGCACCACTATGGGGTTGAACGTTTGCCCAGCTGGCATTGAAAACATTTTTTAGTCGATCAATGGCGAGCGATTCAATTTGGTCTACAATTTCACAACCACCATAATATCTTTTTCCGGGATATCCTTCGGCATATTTATTAGTGGCTACTGAACCCATGGCTTGCATCACTGCAAGTGAGGTAAAATTTTCAGAGGCAATTAATTCAATTCCTTCGCGTTGTCTTTTTAATTCTTTATTAAGTAATTCAAAAAGTACGGTGTCTTGTATGGCCATTTGCTAAATAAAAAGTTTTCACAAAAGTACGTGCTGTACAGAAAGTGAGGCGTACCCCCACCATTTAGTTTTCCTCAAAAGAACTACATTCGTGGAAGCATGAAAGCGATTATACCTGTTGCCGGGGCCGGTACCAAGTTGCGTCCTCACAGTTACACCCAGCCTAAGGCATTGATTCCGCTGGCGGGTAAAACTATTTTGGGTATCATCATTGAACAACTCCAAGCGGCCGGTATCCAGGATTTTATTTTTGTTGTTGGATATTTAGGCGAAAAAATTGAAGATTTTGTTCAACAACGCTACCCAACATTAAACGCGCATTTTGTTCATCAGACCGATCGGCAAGGTGTTGGACAAGCTATTCTTTTGACACGCGATCTGGTTCAGGGCGATGATATCTTTATTGTGCTGGGTGATACCATCTGTGAATATGATATCAAAGCTGTGATGGCTGAATCCCGTTCTATGATTGGTCTTCGAAAAGTAGAGGATCCACGTGATTTTGGTGTGGCAGAAATTGACGACAGTGGCTTTATCGAGCGCTTGGTCGAAAAGCCTCAGATCCCAAAGTCTAATTTAGCCATGGTAGGGATTTATCGTATTAAAGAGAGTGAGCAACTGTTCCGTTGTCTGGAAAATAATATCAGTCAGGGTGTGCGCTCTCATGGGGAATATAGCTTAACGGATGCATTGGATTGTATGATTGGACAAGGTATTCCACTCAAGTCCTTCAAAGTAGATAATTGGTTTGATTGTGGTCGAAAGGAAACGTTGTTGGAGTCAAATGCACTATTGTTGAAAAAGTTTGCCGGAGAAATTCCTACTGATCACTTTGAAAATACCGTATTTATTCCTCCGGTAGTAGTTGGGGCAGGTTGTTTAATTCGTAATTCTGTGATTGGTCCAAATGTTGCCATTGGGGAAAACACCGCTATTCAATCCAGTGTCGTTAAAGAATCAATTATTGGCTCGTACACCACGCTACAAGATATTGTGGTGAGTGATTCAGTGATTGGCAGTGATACATTATTACAAGGAGAAATTCGTTCTCTTAATGTGGGAGACAATACCAGTATCGATTTAGGTTAATATCCTATGCAACCATTTTCCAATCGTGTTACAACATTGTTAGGGATTAATTACCCCATTATTCAGGCGGGTATGATCTGGACCAGTGGCTGGCGTTTAGCCGCTGCGGTTAGTAATAGTGGTGGTTTGGGCGTTATTGGAGCGGGTTCTATGACACCTGCATTATTACGCGAGCATATTCAAAAATGCAAATCCGCCACCAGCAAACCATTTGCAGTAAATCTTCCTTTACTCTATTCTGGTATTCAACAACAAATTGAAGTTTTAGCCGAAGAAGAAGTGTCCATTGTAATTACTTCTGCCGGTAATCCTGCAGCGTGGACGCCTTATCTAAAATCAAAGGGGATGAAGGTGTTGCATGTAATAAGTTCAAGCAAGTTTGCTCGCAAAGCAGCAGCAGCCGGATGTGATGCAGTTATTGCCGAGGGGTTTGAAGCAGGTGGACATAATGGCCGTGAAGAAACAACCACGTTGGTATTGATTCCGGCTGTTTGTAAAGCGGTACAAATACCAGTGATTGCAGCGGGTGGAATTGCAACGGGTCGTCAATTATTTGCATGCATGGCATTGGGAGCTGAAGGAGGACAAGTAGGTACTCGCTTTGTGGCCAGTGAGGAAGCCTCTACGCATATAAATTTCAAAAATCGCGTAATTCAAGCAGGCGAGGGTGAAACGCAATTGAGTTTGAAAAAGTTGACTCCTGTTCGTCTGTTACACAATAAATTTTTTGAAGCGGTACAAGAAGCTGAAGAACGTGGCGCCTCTGAAGAAGAATTGTCTCAGCTCTTAGGAAAAGGTCGCGCAAAAAGAGGGATGTTTGAGGGTGACTTAGAGGAAGGCGAACTTGAAATTGGTCAGGTCAGTGCTTTGCTGGATACCATATTGCCAGCCCATCAAATTGTCGAAGACATTTGGAATGAATTTCAGGAGGCGATGCAAGAACCCTTCATCACCAGGTAGAAATTATCCTTTGGTGAATGCCCAGCGAATCATTTCCTTCCAGGTTACTTTTTTGCCATACATTAAAATACCTGTTCTGTATATTTTCCCGGCAAACCAAACGGTAAATAAAAAGCCTGCAATCAGTAAAGCCATGGAGAGAACTAATTGCCAAATTGGAACAGTGCCGGGTACGCCATAAGGTATACGCGCCATCATTACAATAGGAGAGGAGAAGGGAATAATACTACCCCAAACTGCAATGGGTCCGGTAGGATTGGCAACGGCTGCGGTCATAATGGCAATGGATAGAATAACCAACATGGTCACGGGAAAGCTAAGTGATTGTGCTTCGCGCATATCTTCATTGACCGCACTACCAATAGCACCATAGAGTGAAGCATAAAAGAAAAAGCCGCCCAGAAAATAAAAAGCAAAACATCCTAAAATCAATGGCACATTAACAGAACCAATCATTCGCTGTATTCCGCCTACTGCTTCAGCCATAAATCCCATGGATGTGCCTGATTTGACTCCCACATTGTACACCACAAACACAAATACAATCCAGATCAGAAATTGTGTAAGCGCTACAGCACCAATTCCTAAAATTTTGCCCAACATCATTTGAAAGGGACGAACCGAAGAGACAATTACCTCGGCAATTCGATTTGTTTTTTCCTCCATCACTCCCATCATCACCTGTGAACCATAGATCAATAAAATAAAGTACACCAAGAATCCTGCGAAATAGCCGATGCCTTCGGCAGTAGCACTGTTGGCCTGTTCGTCACTAATATTTTTTGTAACAAGGCCAATTTTACTTTGAGCCAGGATAGCTTGTTTACTCAGGTCCAATTGTAAACTGTCGTTTAAGATACGTCTCCAGATCCTATTTAGTTTAGCCTCTACAACACCTGTTGAAGCACTTCCGTATGATTTGTATGTTTTAAAAATAAGTGAGTCTGTTCCTTGCTGCCAATTCAGTGATGGAATCTCAATATACCCATCATATCCATTTTCTTCCTCCTTGTTGTTTTGTTGTGGCGCACTCGTTAAGAGCACAAGCGACGAACTAGGGTCTACTTGATTTTCCGCTTCAATGGCCTCTTTGGTAAAATAACCAGAGGAATCAATAACGGCAACCGTCAGCGTCTCTTTACTTTTTTCAGCAATGAATCCCATACCACCAATCAAGGCTACGTACAGCAGGGGAAATAAAAGCGTAGAGATCACAAATGTTTTTTTGCGAACTCTTGTGAGATATTCTCTTTCTATGATAATCCAAGTCTTTTTCATGCGCTTAAATTTTTTCGAAAGTGCGTGCAGTGGGGGTGTTTCCTACCAGTTGAATAAAAATATCATTCAGACTTGGCAACAGCTCTTGAAAAGCATTGATCTGAATATTTCGGTCCAATAAAAAGCGTAGTACATCAGAAGAATTATTTTGCGCAGCAATCTGAATAACAAGTGTATTTTCCTTTTGACTTACTACGGTAAATGGAGCCTGGTCCAGCGATAATTTCTCTATTCCATATCCGCTTACGCTGTACTGATGTTGTTTGTAATGTTGTTTTATTTCTTGAACAGTACCATCTAAGATTTTCTTTCCTCTATTCACCAGCGCAATGTGGTTACAAATTTCTTCTACCTGCTCCATGCGGTGTGTACTGAAAATGATCGTGGAGCCTTGCTGTGCTAATCGAAATATTTCGTCCTTGATTAAATTACTGTTCACGGGATCCAGTCCGCTGAATGGTTCGTCCAAAATTATCAAACTGGGATCGTGCAGCACCGTAGTCACAAACTGAAGTTTTTGTCCCATTCCTTTTGAAAGATCTTCCACTTTTTTATCCCACCAGCTTTCCATTCCAAATCTTCCAAACCAGTTCTCAATTTTTTGTTTGGCAGCTTGTTTGTCAAGGCCTTTTAATTGTGCCAGGTAAAGTGCCTGTTCACCCACTTTCATTTTCTTATAGAGTCCTCTCTCCTCTGGCATGTATCCGATTTTTGCCACATCAAGTTGCGGGTCAAATTTTTTGCCGTCAAAAAATATTTCGCCCTGATCGGGGTAGAAGATTCCTGTGATCATGCGGATCAAGGTTGTTTTTCCTGCTCCGTTGGGACCCAGCAAGCCAAAAATTTGTCCACGTTCAATTTCAAGGGATATATCATCCACAGCTTTTTGTGACTCGAAGTGCTTGCGTAAGTTTTTCAGTGATAAGATTGAATCCATAATTGTTGGTTGCATTCAAAATTAGGTTGAATTATTGCAAGGTAATATTGTATTACACCGATGGTGATGAAGAGGGGGGAGTGGTTTTTATTCCCCATTGCTGGAGAATGGCCACTGCTACTCGTTCTCCATCCATGGCTGCACTTACTATTCCGCCTGCGTAGCCTGCCCCTTCTCCACAGGGGAATAAGGTGGATACCTGCGGATGATGCAGTTTCTCGGCGTCACGGGGAATTCTGACCGGTGATGAAGTTCGCGATTCAGTAGCTACCAGCACAGCATCATTTGTATAGTAGGTTCTCATTTTTTGAGCAATCTGTTTAAATCCTAATTGTAATCGCTCATGAATGAATGAAGGAAGAACTTCTTTCAAGTTGACGGATACGATGCCCGGTACGTAAGAGCAGGAGGGCAGATTTATGCTTGATCGATTTTCACAGAAATCAACTAAGCGCTGTGCAGGTGCTTGCAGGTTTCCTCCTCCTGCCTTAAAAGCTAATTGTTCTACCTGCTGTTGAAAACGCAATAAAGCAAGTGGGTCCTGCAAATTATTTTTAGTTCTTACATCAGCCATATCTACACTTACTACAATTCCGCTATTGGCATAGGGGTTGTTTCTTTTGGAAGGGCTCCAGCCATTTACCACCAATTCTCCTGGTGCAGTGGCAGCAGGCGCAATAATTCCTCCGGGACACATGCAAAAAGAAAATACGCCTTTGCCATTTACTTGTTCAACCCAACTATAGGCAGCCGGGGGGAGAAAGGGATCTCTGGTTTCACAGTGATATTGTGTCCTGTCAATTAGTTGTTGGGGATGTTCTACGCGAACTCCAAGCGCAAAGGATTTGGCCTCGATGGCTAATTTATTCCGATGAAGTAATTCAAAAATATCACGAGCGGAATGACCCGTTGCCAGAATAAATGCATGGCCTGAAAAACTGTTCCCTTGTTTAGTCCGAACAGCTGTTAGTTTCCCATCGATTATTTTCAGTTCATTAATACATTGCTCAAAATGAATCTCTCCTCCAAATTCCAGAATAGCTTCCCGCATCTTTGTTATTACATGCGGTAATTTGTTTGTTCCAATGTGAGGATGTGATTCGTAAAGTATTCGTTCGTCCGCTCCAAACCGTACAAAAAGCTCTAGGATCCTGTTTACATCCCCTCTTTTCTGGCTTCGAGTATAAAGTTTTCCATCACTATAGGTGCCCGCTCCTCCTTCTCCAAAACAATAGTTGCTATCAGGGTTTACCACGCCTTCCCGATTCATGGCAGCCAGATCCCGGCGCCGGGCCCTGACATCTTTGCCTCTTTCCAGGATAATTGGCTTGATGCCGGCTTCAAGTAGCCGAAGAGCAGCAAATAAGCCAGCAGGTCCGGCTCCTATAATTATAACTTGCTTTGGTGCTTTAGAAACATCCTTGAACGAAAAGGTACGTAGAGGCCTTATTTCAGTGGGTTCGTTGATAAAGGCTTGAAGTGTAAGGTTTACCCACGTTGTTTTACCACGGGCATCAATAGACTTTTTAAGGATGACAAAGCCTTGAATGCTACTTAAGGGCACCCCTTTATGCTGGGAAATAAGCTGTTTAAGGAAGAGGTCAGCGGCCGCTTCGGCGGGCTTTACACGTACTTGTATAATTTGAGGCATAGGTCAGGTTTTTATCCTGAAACAGGCACAAAGATGAACTATTTTTAGTCGAATCGGGGCAATAATTTGGGGTATGGTGTTAGGGATGAATTTTCCAAATTTTGCCACTGATTTTTTTCTATTTTGAAAGAAATATTTTTTTCCAAAAAAAGAGTCCCGAAATTTTTTTTTGTTTGGTGGGGTTTAATGATATTCGTTCCCCTGCGCAAGTTTTTTTATTGACAATTGTGGAAAAGCATTGAAACCTGCGTGGAGATGTGAATAACTCCTATTAAATCGACATAAACCTGCTTGAAGTAAAGATGGATAAGAACGCGGAAAAAGTCTGGGGAAATTGCTTAAAGATCATCAAGGATATCGTGGAGTGGCAACATTTCAAAACCTGGTTCGAACCCATACAGCCCGTTTCATTAAAACAAAATGTTTTAGTGATTCAAGTTCCCAGTCAATTCTTTTTTGAATACCTCGAAGAACATTACGTTAATCTATTAGCCAAGACGCTGAAGCGTGAATTGGGGAAGGAAGCCAGATTGGAATATCGTATCATGGTGGACAGTGGCAGTAGCCGCACCAAACCTATGACTGTTGATGTAAGTGGACAAGGTTTCAAATCTTTTTCAAACAATGAAATGGATTTCCCGCTGGTGATCAACAACCCCGTTAAAAATCCTTTTGTTATTCCTGGTCTGAAAAAAATGCAGATCGATCCTCAGCTCAACCCGTCTTATACGTTTGATGCATTTATTGAGGGTGACTGTAATCGAGTTGCACGTCGTGCAGGGAAAACAGTGGCTGAAAAACCGGGAGCCAATTCTTTCAATCCACTAGTGATCTATGGTGGAACCGGTCTTGGTAAAACGCACTTGGCACAAGCCATCGGTAATGAAGTAAAACGTCTGCATCCTAATAAAGTGGTCTTGTATGTGAGCTCTGAGAAGTTTATTAATCAGTTCATGGATCATAGCCGCAATAATGCCATTAACGACTTTATTCATTTCTATCAATTGATCGATGTGTTGATTCTCGACGATGTACAGTTTTTTGCAAAGGCTGAACGTTCTCAGGATGCTTTCTTTGCCATCTTCAATCATCTTCACCAGTCACAGAAACAATTGGTGCTGACTTCTGATAAGTCTCCTAAGGATTTGGAGGGTGTACAAGATCGCTTGTTGAGTCGTTTCCGTTGGGGGTTGAGCGCCGATCTGCAAGTTCCCGATTACGAGACAAGGATTGAGATTTTAGAAAAGAAAATGCGCAACGACGGGTTGGAAATGCCAAAAGAAGTTGTCAAGTATATCGCTTACAACATCAATAATAATGTACGTGAGTTAGAAGGCGCTTTGATTTCATTATTGGCGCAGTCCTCGCTCAATCGCAAGGAGATAGACCTGGATCTTGCTAAAAAAGTTCTTCGCAATTTTGTAAAGTCTTCCAGTAAAGAAATTACTATTGATACCATACAAAAGATGGTGTGCGAATATTTTGATGTGCCTTACGATAAGCTACTTCAAAAAACACGCAAGCGGGAAATTGTACAAGCTCGACAGATCACCATGTATTTGGCCAAAGCGTTCACAAAGAATTCTCTCAAAACAATCGGTGAACATTTTGGAGGTCGGGATCATACCACCGTTATCCACTCTTGCCAAACAGTCAAGGATTTGATGGATACGGACGGCATTTTCCGTGAAAATGTGCTGGAACTTCAACAGAAAGTCCAGTTGGCAGCCATGTAATTTCTCTTTAATTTTGTCCTCCCTTTTAAGGTTCGTTTTAGGAGAGGTGCCTGAGTGGCCGAAAGGGCCGGTTTGCTAAACCGTTGTACGGACTTAAATCTGTACCGAGGGTTCGAATCCCTCCCTCTCCGCATCAGAATTAGAGCCCCGCATTTTGCGGGGCTTTTTATGTTTTAGGGCGAACCAAGCTTGCTTGGGTGAGCTATGAAACATAGAAGACACAGGCTGCGAAGCAGCCGGGGCTCTAATTCTGATGCAGGCTCCCAAACCTGGGATCACGTTAGTAATCCCTACACGAAGCGAGGACAATCCCGTACGTCTAAATAAAAATGCTGTAGTACTATAGCACCTCCACACTACGCTCCACGAACTTAGTCAGATCAGCACCTTTCAATAATCCTTGGGAGAGTAAGGCCAGATCACAGGCTTGTTTTGCCAAGGTGGTTTGTGAAGCCTCGTCTGCGGCAAGAATTTTTCCGATCAATCGATGATTGGCATTGATGGCTACCTTGTAGCTGTCAGGCATTGAGCCGTAAAAGCTCATAGGCCCTCCACCCATTTTGCTCATCTCTTTCATTCTACGCATCCATTCCTCCATAGTGATTGTAACAGGCAACGCTTCTGCGGCAAGACTCTCAACTTCTACCTTCATAGCTGTATTGTTCAGTGCCTTCTCAAATAATGCTTTGATTTGATTGCTTTGCTCTTCAGTTAGTGAATGTTTAGGAGCTTCCTCTTTTTCTATCAACTTTTGAACAATATCTGCATCTACCCGCTTGAACGTAGTTTTCTCCAATTTCATCTCGAGGTGTTGCATAAAATGATTATCGATAGGGGAGTTCATTAACAATACATCGTATTGCTGTTGATGGGCACTTTGAATAAAACTGTGCTGTTGGTCTGCATCACCGGTGTATAACCAAATTAATTGGCCATTTTTATCGGTTTGAAAATCTTTCACCTTTGTCTTGTACTCCTCTGGTGTATAAAACTCTTGTTGTGTATTACTTAGTAAAACAAAGTCTTTTGCTTTTTCATAAAACTTCTCATCAGAAAGGGCACCGTATTTTACAAAGAGGCCAATGTCATTCCATTTTGATTCATAGCCCTTACGATCTTTATTGAATAACTCCTGTAGTTTTTCAGCTACTTTACGACTGATGTAGCTATTGATCTTTTTGACATTGCTATCACTTTGTAAGAATGAACGGCTCACATTTAAAGGAATGTCTGGAGAGTCAATTACGCCATGCAACAGCATCAAAAACTCAGGCACTACATCTTTTACTTCGTCGGTGATAAATACCTGGCGACTGAATAATTTGATTTTGTTTTTCTGGATTTCAAAATCATTTTTCAGTTTGGGGAAGTAGAGCACACCAGTTAGGTTGAACGGATAGTCTACATTCAAATGAATCCAGAATAATGGATCTTCTGTGAACGGATATAATTCTTTATAGAAGCTGAGATAATCTTCGTCCTTTAATTCAGAGGGTGCTTTTGTCCAAATGGGTTGAGTTTTATTAATGATGTTCGGAACATCAATGCTTTTGTATTTGGTTTTCCCTTCCTCATCTTTTCCATCCTCTACCGATTCTGATTTAGTGCCAAATTGAATGGGAACGGGTAAAAATTTAGCATACTTATCCAGGATCTGTTGAATGCGATGGTCCTCCAAGAATTCAGCAGATTCCTCGTTGACGTAAAGAATGATATCGGTTCCTCGAGTTTCTCTTTTACCCGCTGCAATTTCAAAAGCAGTGCTTCCATCACAAGTCCACTTGGCGGGTTCTGCCCCTTCCTGGTAAGAAAGGGTTTGAATCTCTACTTTTTCCGACACCATGAAAGCTGAATAGAAACCAAGGCCAAAGCGCCCAATAATTTCATTGGCATCTTTGGCTTCTTTGAATTTTTCCATGAATTCGGTAGCCCCGGAGAATGCCACCTGATTGATATATTTTTTAAGCTCTTCAGCCGTCATTCCCAATCCGGCATCTGAGATAGTAATGGTTTTCTTTTTTTTGTTGACTTTGATCTGAACAGTCAGTTCTCCCAGCTCTTTGTTGTACTGGCCCAGGGAACTGAGGCGTTTAATTTTTTGGGTAGCATCGATGGCATTGCTGACCAACTCCCTTAAAAAAATCTCGTGGTCTGAGTAAAGGAATTTTTTAATGATGGGGAAAATGTTCTCCGTGTTAATCGAAATCGTGCCTTTTTCCTTGATCATGGGACTTGGTTTTGTGTTTCCTCAACTAACGCAAGAATTGTTCCAGCCATCAGGGGGTTGACAGATTGACATATTATAATTATCGCCTATATTCTGTCCTGAGAATAAGTCAGTATTTCCTATATTTGCAGCCCTTCCTGAAAAGGATGGCGGGAGGTAGTTCAGCCCGGTAGAATACCTGGTTTGGGACCAGGGGGTCGCAGGTTCGAATCCTGTCCTCCCGACAACAAGATCAAGCCTTGGCTTTTAGCCAGGGCTTTTTTGTTTTGAGGAGCGATAAAGTAAAAAAATCATACATTTAGAAGCTAAAACATAGCAGCCGAAGGCTGCAAGGCTTGATATTGTTGGTTACCTCCCCCAAATGGATCACTGAAAGTAATCCTGTCCTCCCGACAACAAGATCAAGCCTTGGCTTTTAGCCAGGGCTTTTTTGTTTTGAGGAGCGATAAAGTTAAAAAATCATACATTTAGAA
>ENA-OUVC01000005-OUVC01000005.1-marine-metagenome-genome-assembly--contig:-NODE-5-length-191013-cov-5.205750_pt1 | contig 191013 bp, 181 predicted proteins | sample MGYA00248622_ERZ508571 | MGnify/ENA primary metagenome ERZ508571 (study PRJEB26236, sample SAMN06267175) | marine metagenome | isolation source: Columbia River Estuary | place: USA:Columbia River... | reverse complement strand
TTGGATGTTCATACACATGTCCATAAAATTGGTCTAAGCTGATCCACTCCTCTCGGTTTCGCAAGTGGTTGATGACCATTAATCCGACGAACCAACTGACAACAATTCCACTTAAATACCAGAAATTATGCATGAAATCGTAATGCTCATTGAAGGAAATCGCAATCGCAATCGCCACATGGTTCAACATGATCAAGGTCAAACTTTTTCGCACACTGTCTTTTTCCGTAAAGGCTTTCACGACAATTAAAAATCCAGAAAAAGCAAAGAAAAAAGGCAGCTGATGACGAAGAAGTGCGGGCATTTGATCCCGAAATTGAATCGCGATTAATCCAGAAAGTATGACAAAACCAATAAAATAGAAGACATACTTAAAATTTAATAGCTGCCAGTTTCGTCCAATTTTCTTCAATGGATTCCATAGAATGGTGTACATCAAATTGTCTAGATTCCACTCCTTCAAATTCAGGATGTAAAACGCGTATTCAAAGCGTTTCGGCCAAGAATCCTCCAAGGTCGCTGGTTTGCGTTTGAAGTGGTAAAACTGCTCGCGAATCTTGTAACTCACAACCGAAGGAGAAATCAATAACTGATACGTGCGTAAAAACGCATTTCCCGTAATGTGAACCAGTGCAAACACTTCCCAACCAAGCGCAATCTCCATAAAAACCAAGCCGATTTGCGCAATAGAAGCATAGGCAATTTGTGATTTAATCGAACTTTGAACACGGCTGATGAAGGTGGCAATGATTGCAGTTAATAGTCCAGAAAGAATCAAGAAGACCTTGAAAATGATTTGATTTTCCCAAAAGTGCATCGTTCTCAACATCAAAAACGCACCGATGTGCACCGACAAGGAACCATAGAAAATGGCACTGGATGGTGTTGGTCCTTCCATCGCCCTTGGCAACCAAGATGAAAATGGCAATTGTGCAGATTTCGCCGCAGCGGAAATGTAAAACATAAACGCGATTGCTAATCCAACCAAGGAATTCTGCATGATGTGCTCATGTACCAATTCAGCATTGTGCAATTTGGCAAAGGAAATATTTTCATGCCACAGATGGTGCGACAACCACATCGCCAAAATGATTCCAACATCTCCAATTCGATACACCGAAAATACCTTAAGGGCATTTTTCACCGGTAAATAACGATCGCGGTAAAAGGCGATGAGCAAGAAAGAAGAAATCCCCAACACTTCCCATCCGATGAACATGGTTTCCAAGTTCCCAGCGAAAATGATGATGATGAATCCAAGGAAAAAGAACAAAATCGTATTAAAGAATCGCTTGTATCCCTCTTCTCTGTGCAAGTAATACCTAGAATAAATGGTGATTAAAAACGTCAATGAAGATCCCAATAACAGGTAAACCATGGTTAACTTGTCAAAATAAAAATCTAGATAGAAGTCATAATTTCCATTCTGATAAACCGAGAATTCTTTCAAGTTTATTTCGTGAAAACCATGACTTGCCCATTGATAGGTAAAGAAAATACTGACCAAGAGTTGCAGTCCAACGGACGTATACGCCAATATGGACAGTGCATTCTCCTTCTTTTTTGGAATAAATAAGCTCAACAAAAAGCTTACAAATGGAAGAAGAATGAAAAAATGAATGAAGAATTTAAAAGTAAGTTCCATCGTTTCTTATCGTGTTAATTCAACAACAGGTAAATTCTCGGATTCATTCGTCACAAACTTCATGGCATCATCGATGTGCATCAGTTGTTCCTGCGGAAAATCGTAGCGGACAAAAACACCGTTGGCAAATTGATAGAACTGTTTTTCCACCGGATGGAATGCCACCAAATTCACCCAACTGTTTAAGAACCATTCGTAGGTTGCTGGATTCGTTTGAATGGTTTTCAAAACGACTTCAGGAAAATGTTCCACAATGACTAATAACCTCATCGGACTATGAACCTCGATCATCTGACTAGGCAATCCAGTGCGCAAATCTCCATCGATTCCATTCGCAACGCCAATAAGTCCCATGACATTATGTGGCAACTTTGTTCCTGCTCCCAACTGTTGATTGTCCACCCGTGAGAAATAATACTCTAGGTTAATTCCCCCACAAACGGGCGCTACTGCATTGAGAATTCCCAACAAGTAATTTCCATCTGGATCAACTTCATAATCAAAGGAATTTAAAAAGGAGCGGCGATCTAGAAACAATCCTCTTGAGAAGGAACGTCGACCCACAATGCACAAGGTATTTGTCGCGTGATTTAATTCTGGTCGCGGCTCAAACAGAGACACAGAACGCAATTTCACGTTTTCATGAACCTTTTTCACTGCTTTTCTTGAATTCATCACCACAAATCTTCTCGATCTTTCCGTTGCATTGAAATCCAAGGCTTGGTCAAATAAACGGGTGTTCACTTGATGTCTCTCTTGATTTCGTTTTGACAAAACGGCAAGATCGTAGTAGGTGAACTCATCGCGACTTGTATCGTGCAAAACGGGAACAAATTGAGTGCTTTCTGGAAGTTCAATTCCACGTTCTTTGAGCTTTTCTCGAACAATTGGATGATTTCCAATGTGGCAAATCACTCGTGCGTTCACCGATCCCGGACGTCCAGAACACGCTCCGCAGTCGTATCCTGCGTAGTGGGTATTGTTCGAACTGCTTGACCCATGTCCGACCACATAAATGAGTGGAGCAAAATCTTGATTTAAGCCAATACTCATGAGCAAGGCATGAAGGCGATTTGTCATTTCGTCCACTGAAAACCCAATGCTCAATCCGTCTTCCGTTACTTGTCCATTAGTGTTTTCAATGATCAAGGTCGAATCCGCGCGCATGTGTCCACCGGAGGAAACCGCTACCGTATTCATGGATGGTTTGAAAATGGCTAAAGCTAATTTCAACGCGGACCAGAATCCCATCGTATGGGTTAAAATCCAACCGAAAACCAGTCCGTATGACCTTGTATCAAAATGATATTCTTTATCGGATTTCGCTTCGTTCGCTTGTTCTTTAATTAAGAACTTCGGAGTAACTGGCGCCGGACAAACCTTGGTTCTAAACGTGGATCCAAAAGGTTGGAAATAGAATTCCACGCCAAAGAATCCAGCTGTACCGAAAGTCTGAACACCTGGATGTCCTTCTTCGATGTACCGGCGAATGGAACATTCACGGTCATCAATGCAGAAAATACCTTGTAACTCGGGATTTTTTTCCTCCACAATTGACTTTTCTTGTAAACCATTGAGCACTTCGTTGTAGTACGTCCACTCATAGGCTTCTTGCCAAATGCGTTTGACTTCATCTAACTCTGTTCCTTCAATCGGAGCAAACAAATCGCGAATGGACCTTGCATGTTGACCGATTGGCATCCAAATTTCGCCAAACTGTGCATCGAGGGCATCAATTTCCAATAAACATTCGAAAATCATCCAATCGACAAAGTCTATTTGACGTTTGTCAATTAACGCAAGTGCGTCGGCAGACAGGACAGAAACCATACCTGAGTAACCTGGGTGAGCAAATTGTTGATCGAATAGATAACGCTCATACAGTTCTTCCTTGCCTACTAAAATAGCGAGGCAATCTTCAATGTTCAGCGTTGTTTTCTTTAACAGTTCCTTGGCGCGTCGCTTTTTGAAAAAACTCACTGTGCCATTGGACTCTAGATGTCTCATGGCAGCTAGAAATCCCAAATCTTTAATTGGGAAATTCCAAACGGAAATTCCTTGATCTAAGTAGCTGCTTGTGATTCTAAAAAGGGTAGAATGCGTAAAGTTGTCTAAGTCAATTTTATACTGTGCTTTCCAATGCGCTCGCAGCTCCCCTATGCGTGGATTCGTTTGTTCGCTGTACTCTTTGTCCAGTAAACAAGATGTCCAATACGATTTATCCTCAGAAGGAATAAAACGTTGAAGAAGTAGTTTGTTGATTTTACCTTCCTGGAATAATTGACGGTATTCACTTAGTTGTAAATACGTTTTATATCCAAATAGTTTACTTGATTTTTTCAATCCCTCATGGAACGAATCATGTTGAAAGGCATGAAGCGTATTGTGGTGAATAAAATCTTTCAGTGGTGACTGAGAAGGGAGGTAATGACTTAACTTTTCTACAACTTTTTCAAGTTGAAAGGTGTTTTTCATGCAAATAGTTATTTGTTAAACAATTGATTTTGGGGTCAATGCGTAACAAATACTATATTCTGAAATTCTGAAATTGAATGAAAAGTGCAATCTTCTCCCATCGGTGGCGATGAGTGAAATAGGAATATTTTGAACTCGTTAATGTGTTGAATGTGAGTATAGGACTTTCACAACTTGAGAGAAGCAAGTCTAGGTCTTGATCAAACTCTCCCCCATCTTCGTCTAATTCGACGTCTTCCTCAAATTCAAAGGCATTGAAATTCACCTCACCCGCAACTTTGCGCAGGGCGATTTGCTTACTTTCTGTAGGAGATGTGGATGTATTTGGGACAGCGCCAAAGACGATATTGCTTAACGTAACATTGAGGAAAACTCCCAATGCACAGAAAAACAGACAGAAACGACGAATCATATTCACGCAGCAAAGATAAATCATAATAACATCCGCTCGCTTAAAATTCTTGTTAATTTAAATTCACATTTCTAATTCCTATCTTTGTCTACAAATCATCAACGTTTATTCGCAATTATGAGTCAAGCAAACCAACACATCGCCTTAGAAGACCAATACGGAGCACATAACTACCATCCACTACCTGTTGTATTAGCAAAAGGAGAAGGTGTTTTTGTTTGGGATGTGGACGGAAAAAAATATTTTGATTTCCTTTCTGCTTACTCTGCTGTGAACCAAGGACATTGTCATCCGAAAATCACGAAAGCATTGATTGATCAAGCGCAAACTTTGGCCTTGACTTCGCGCGCTTTTTACAACGATACACTCGGACATTACGAGAAATTTGTGACGGAAACCTTTGGATTCGATAAGGTTTTACCGATGAACACAGGTGCGGAAGCAGTCGAAACAGCGATTAAATTATGCCGCAAATGGGCATATGAGAAAAAAGGAATTGAAGAAAATCAAGCGGTCATTGTTGTGTGTGATGGGAATTTCCACGGACGTACAACAACCATCGTTTCGTTTTCTAGCGATCCAGATTCGTTTCAGAATTTTGGACCCTTCCCTGCTGGATTCGTATCCATTCCTTACGATGATATTCCTGCGCTTGAAGCAGCGTTAAAAGGAAAAAATGTTGCTGGATTCCTGGTAGAACCGATTCAAGGAGAAGCAGGAGTGTACACACCAGCAGAAAATTATTTATCCGAAGCAAAAAGACTTTGCCTTGAAAATGGTGTGTTATTTATCGCGGATGAAGTACAAACAGGAATCGCCCGTACTGGAAGTTTATTAGCGACGTGTGGAAACTGTACGTGTGAGCACAAATGTGAGCGTCAAACAGCAACATACAATCGTCCAGACATCCTCATTTTAGGAAAAGCACTTTCTGGCGGTGTTTATCCAGTTTCTGCCGTACTTGCGGATGACGAAATCATGATGGTCATCAAACCTGGACAACACGGTTCAACCTTTGGTGGGAATCCAATCGCTGCGAAAGTTGCAGTTGCAGCGTTAGAAGTCGTTTACGAAGAACAGTTGATTCAAAACGCCCGACGTTTAGGTGAACTTTTCAGAAAAGAAATGAACCGCATCATCGAAAGCAATGAATTGATTTTAAAAGTTCGCGGAAAAGGATTGTTGAATGCTATCGTAGTAAACGATTCTCCGGATAGTCAAACCGCATGGAACCTTTGCGTTGCGTTGAAAGAAAATGGATTACTCGCAAAACCAACTCACGGAAACATCATTCGCTTTGCTCCACCTTTGGTGATTACCGAAAATCAACTGATGGAATGTGTTCAAATCATCGAAAAAACGATTCAAAACTTCCAAAAATAGGAGAACACTCAATTATCCTTTTCAAGAACATCCCGATTCGCACCAAATCCACTATATTTGGCCAAAAAATAGTAGACTTTGGTACAGAAAATAAAATTTGGAACAGACGGATGGAGAGCAATCATTGCTGATGACTTTACCGTTGAGAATGTTGCACGTGTAACGGAAGCAACAGGAATCTGGTTAAAGAAAACCTATGCGAATCCAAGTGTCATTGTTGGACACGATTGTCGTTTCGCAGGTGAATTATTCATGGAAACAGCCGTGAAAGTACTCGTAGCTCAAGGAATTCCTGTGCGCATGTCACGTGGATTCGTTTCTACTCCGATGATTTCCTTGGCAGCATTTCAATTTGAATGCGAAGTCGGAATCATCTTGACAGCAAGTCATAATCCACCGTCATACAACGGATTCAAGTTGAAAGCATTCTTTGGTGGACCATTAGAACCAGAAAAAGTTCAAGAAGTGGAGGACATCATTCCGGATGTATGTACCATCGATTACGAAGCCGTAAACATTGATGCAGCGATTGAAGCTGGGAAAATAGAAATCGTAGACATCGAAACACGCTACGTGGATCACGTGAAAAAGAACTTTGACCTCGATGCAATTTCAAATTCTGGACTGAACCTCGTGTACGACGCCATGTATGGCGCTGGTCAACGTGTGATGCCCTTGATTTTACCAAAAACGCAGTTGTTGCATTGTGACCATAATCCATCTTTCCGTGGACAAGCACCAGAACCGATTGCGAAAAACCTGCAGGAACTAGAAGCGTTCATCAAAGCGGATGGAAACGTTTCTTGTGCATTGGCAACAGACGGTGATGCCGATCGCATTGGATTGTACAATGGAAAAGGAGAATTCATCGATTCGCACCACATCATCCTCTTGTTGATTCACTACATGGTGAAATACAAACAAATGACTGGTAAAGTAGTCATCGCTTTCAGTGTGACTCCTCGTGTAGAGAAATTGTGTGCGCATTATGGACTCGAAATTCAAACCACAAAAATTGGATTTAAGGAAATCGCCACGATTATGGTGAAAGACGATGTCCTAATTGGAGGAGAAGAATCCGGAGGAATTGCCGTGAAAGGACACATTCCAGAGCGCGATGGAATTTGGATGGGATTAATCATTTGGGAATTCATGGCGAAATCCGGTAAGTCACTGGATGAGTTGATTGATGAAGTATATGAAATCGTTGGTCCATTTAAATTTGAACGCAACGACCTTCACATCACCGAGGACTTAAAACAAAAAATCATTGCGAATTGCAAAGCAAATAATTACACGTCCTTCGGGAAATACCAAGTCGCTGACTTGAAAACCATCGACGGATTCAAGTATTTCTTCGACGACAAACGTTGGGTCATGATTCGTCCTTCTGGAACGGAACCCGTTCTTCGTACGTATGCAGAAGCACCAACTTTGGAGGAAGTACGTGAAATCTTGAAAGCAACAGAAGAAACGATTTGTCAATAAAAGGACAATCGTTCACATGAATGAAAGCCCTGACAGAATCGTCAGGGCTTTGTTTTTGAAAAAAAATTCATTATATTTATGTTTTATAAATAAATAATGACAACATTCACTAGCTCACTTCCAGAAAGTCTCTTGCAACAATTGCAGGATAAATCGAAGGAATTCGGAATTCCTAAAAATAAACTCATCGAAAAGGCACTAACCCTGTACTTGGAAGAATTGAACAAAGCAGCCTATGTTCGTTCGTATAAAGAAATGAGCGAGGATAGCAATCTTTTTCAAATCGCCGAGGAAGGAATGGCCGAATACCACAAGCAACTGAAAGATCCTGAATCACTATGAAACAAGGAGAACTTTGGTTTGCCAATTTGAATCCGGTCAAAGGAAGCGAACAGGCTGGAATGCGTCCGGTTGTGATTGTGAGTGGAAACCTACTCAACACCTATTTGAACACAGTTATTTGTTGTCCACTGACTACAAAAATCAAGGATTACAAAGGAGATGTGGTACTGCATCCAACGGAATTAAATGGGCTCACAACCGAATCTGAAATTCTAACGCATCACATTCGCTCCATTTCAAAAGACCACTTGACCAAACGCATTGGTGCCATCGAAGAAAAGGATGTTCTGTTGCTTAAAAAGTACTTGAATGAAATCTTGACGTATTGAGGATTAGCCGAGTGCGACATCCAAAATCATCATAACGAGGAATCCACCGATGAAACCAAGAACAGCAACATCTGTGTATTTGTCCCGCTGGGTTTCCGGAATCACTTCCTCCACCACCACGAAAATCATCGCTCCAGCCGCAAACGACAGCGCGAAAGGCAAAATGGGTTCCATGTAGATTACGGCAATTGCTCCTATGACGCCCGCTATTGGCTCAACGATCGCTGACAGTTGTCCATACATGAAACTTTTAAAACGACTCGCCCCTGCCCTTCTCAATGGCATTGCAACGGCAAATCCTTCCGGGAAATTCTGAATACCAATTCCGATGGCTAGTGCGATTGCTCCGGCGATGGTTGCTCCTTCCATTCCATGTGCTGCGGCGCCAAAAAGCACACCGACTGCTAGTCCTTCGGGAATGTTATGCAAGGTAATCGCTAATACTAGCAAGGTTGTTTTGTGTAACTGCGTTTTCACGCCTTCGGACTCTTCCTCCTTAAAGTTGATGTGTAAGTGTGGAAGTTTTTTGTCCAAAAAGAACAGAAACAATGCTCCAACTAAGAATCCAACGGCTGCGGGCATCCACGACATCGTTGGATACAGTCGTTCAGAAAGTTCAATTGACGGCAACAACAAGGACCAAAAACTCGCTGCGACCATGACACCACCGGTAAATCCGAGCATGCCATCGAGGAGTCCACGGTGCATGTTTTTAAAGAAAAAGACAAGAGATGCTCCAGCGGCAGTGACCAACCAAGTAAAGGTCGTTGCTAAAAACGCTGCAAAAACTGGATCAATGTGTTGGAAGTAATGTTCGAGTTCTTTCATAGCTGATTCTTACACAAATGTAAGCATCAAATGCATCGAAAAATCAATTAAATCCGTTCAAAATCGCTTTTTCCTTCAAACTTTTAGAAACTGCAGTCCCGAAATCGTCCTTGACATTGGGAGTTTGTCCGGCTTGCTTTGACTTTTCTTCTTGAATGAACTGTTCACGTTTCTTTCCAAGTTGACCAATTTCTCCTTGGATTTTCGCACGTTCTTCGCTTTTCTGTTTGATGTACGCTTCTTTTTCCTCCGTGGACTTCCCTTTGAGTTCATCTGGTAATTCCTCATCGTTTAATTTTCCAACGATGGTCGAATCCATTTTGACGGCATCGACCATGTCCCAACTTCCATTCGAGTAAACGGACTTCGATTTCACCAAGGCGCGTTCCGAAGAAACAGCGGCACCTTGCAACAAGGCATTGTCATCTTCGCGTTTTTGCTTCATTCGGTTTTCTTTTCCTAAACTGCCATAGGATATGTAGGTTTGATTTAATTGGATATTCAACTGGTTGATTTGCTCATCGTATGGTGTTTGAATCGTCACGATTTGTTCGTTAGAATTGATGTTAAAGTAATCTCCGCGTGAGCAACTTGCGCCATCTTTCCAATACTCGCGAATTCCTTGATCTATTGCTCCACAATAAATCGTATTGATGAACACGTTTTTGGTCTTTGCCAATTCACAAGCATTCTTGTAATTCACCGGACCTTGATTAAAAGGTTCGTTTCCAGCGATGTAAATCATTTTGAGGTCCCTTGGGTCATTCGACCAATTCAATTGCTGCAACGAGGTTTGAATCACCGCTCCGCAGTATTCCGATCCACCGTTCGTACGCAACCCAAAAAGTTTTTCAGAAACCAAGTCCAAATCGCTCGTGAAGGGCAACTGCTGACGGATAAAATTACTTTCCGCGCTAAGTTCCGCATTGCCATAATCGTACATCGCAATTTCTAGTGTTGGCATTTGTCCCTCGTACTGCAATCCACTCGCTTCATTGACAATCGCCCAAATGCGCGACTTCGCCTGATTGATCAATCCGTCCATGCTATTTGAGGTATCAAAAAGGATCACCAATTGGATTTTTCGTGCGGATGTTTGTGCCTGACTCATGCCAGCACTCAACAGAAGGACAAGGGAAATAAAGACTTTTTTCATGTGTTCGGATCTTTGTTTTTTTGTCCGGTACACTTATGGGAGGAAAAGGTTCAGCATCTTTGTTTTTTTAGGTTTTCGAAGCACGTATTGCTTGGATTAATCAGCTTTCAGATGAGAAGGGGAACAAACTTACCGGAAATCAGTGAAAAATATTGAAATCGTTATAAATCCATTCTTCAACAATGCCTGAACATAGAACGTTCTATTCTTTCTGGAATTCGCTCCAAGAAGGAAGTGGATGCCATAAAATCGGTGGAAATTGAATAATTTCGAGAATGTATTTTTTCTAATACCAAATCTTTATTAGCTCTAACGTAATGTATAAATACTGTTATTTCGGAATGATCACATTAGATGCATTAACATTAGCGGTAAGTTTACGTTATTTTTTAAAAACGAAAAAGCGCCATATAGGGGCGTTGGTTTTGTGGTTTGGGTCTCGTTTTTTATCGGCCCTATTCCCCTACATTTTATATATTTTTTTGGGTTGGGAAACCGAACACCTCATGAGTTTTTCAGTCCTGTTAGAGGGCTTCTTCATGTATTTCTTATTTATGTTACTACTTTCAAAAAAACATTGGTTTGATACGTTCTTATTCATGATTCCATTGACCATTTTCGTGGTCGAATTTTATTTTCTGGAACACTATTACAATGTCATGTATGTCACCCATGTCTTTTATTATGCTTTCGTATCGGCACTGCTCATTTGGTTGGTTAACAGAGAAAAAATACCACAACCTTTCCAAACTTTTATCAACCTACTGTTGGTATATCATGTTACGGTATTCATTTTCATGTTAAATCTTAATTTTTTAAATAGTAACTACAATTTGGGTTCTTATTTATTTCCTGTATTTTGGTTAACTTATATTGTCTTTGATCTTTTAAGTATTCAATACTTTAGAAAACAATATCTACACCACCGCTAAATATGCAATCTCGCTGTAACTTACCACCAAAATGGATAAATGATTGATAGGTTCATTGAACACATAATTTTGTTTTTAATCAATTAATATGACATTAAAAGCGGAAATGTTAGGTCCTCAACTCAATTATGGAGAGAATGGAAAAATGGCCCATAAAAAGAAGCTAATCTTCCATAAAGCTTAAATATAGAACATGTTCTATTCTTTCTAGAATTCGTTTCAATTAGGAGGGGTATACACGAAAATAAGTGGAAATTGAATAATTTCGAAAATGTATTTTTCTATTACCGAATTTTATTAGCCCAAACTTAATGCTTAAATACTTTATTTTCGGAATGTTTACCATTGATGCCTTCACATTTTTGGCTTGTTTATTATATTTTTTGAAAACGAAAAAGCGTCAAATAGGAGTTTTGGCTTTGTGGTTTGGCTCTCGTTTTCTATCGTTACTATTCGGCTACAATTTACGTGTTTATATGGGTTGGAAAACCGAACACATATATAGTTTTTCTGTCCTTTTAGAGGGCTTCCTCATGTATTACTTATTTTGGTTGGTACTTTCAAAAAAACAATGGTTTGATAAGTTCTTATTCATGATTCCATTGGCCATTTTTGTGGTCGAATTTTATTTCCTAGAACACTATTACGATGTCATGTACGTCACGCATGTCTTTTATTATGTATTTGTATCTGTTCTGCTCATTTGGTTAATTAATAGAGAAAAAATACCTCAACCTTTCCAATATTTTATGAACCTATTATTGGTATTTCATGTGACGGCATTTATTTACATGCTAAATCTTGCTTTTGTATCCAATAGCCAAATTTTGGCCTCTTATTTATATCCTGTATTTTGGTTAACTTATATTGTCTTCGATATTTTGAGTATTCTATACTTTAGAAAACAATACCTACACATTCAAGAACAAGTCTAATGGAGCTCAAATATTACATTTTTATCGCTGTTTTACTGCTTTCTAAGCTCCCGCCCTTAACCTTATTTTACTTAAATTACCGAGAGAAAAAGGAAAGCAAATTTTTGCTTTTATTCTTTTGGTTATTATCTCATTTCCTAACCGATTTGACAGCAACCATTGTCATGTTCTGGGACTTAATGAGCACCTTGCCCCTTTTTGTTATTTCGACATTTATCGAGACGATACTTTTTATCAAATATGCACAGCTTCATTTGGATTGGAAAACAAGTGTTTGGCGAGGGCTGTACCTTCTGCCTTCGGTCGTTTTGATCACAGAAGTTTACGCTCATGGAACACTAGTGTTCATTTCATTCTATGTCAACATGACCTATCAGTGTTTGGCAACCTTGTTTTTGTTATTGATTAGTTTTAAATCAACAAGGTCAAAATCCGATTTAAGACGGAACCAATTGCTCCTTGTTTATCACCTGACCATCTTTTTTTACATCGCAAATCTGGATTTTATACGGAAAAGTGAAGCATTAACGGATCAGGTATATCCATTTTTTTTAAGTGTTATGGTGCTATTTTCGCTACTAATTTCGATTCATTTATACACCAAACTCCGAACCAAGAATGCTCATTGAAGAAAGTAAACTCGCTCTAATCATCATTTTGATTTTCAATCCCGCGGCAACTTACCACCAAAATGGATAAATGATTTATCGGTTCATTAAACACCTTATTTTTTGTTTTAAATCAATAAACATGGCATTGAAAGCGGAAATGTTATGTCCTCAACTCAATTTTGGAAAGAATTATAAAATGGCTGATAAATAAACTAATCTTCAATAAAGCTTAAATATAGAACATGTTCTATTCTTTCTAGAATTCGTTTCAATTAGGTAGAGGATGCTTTAAAATAGGTGGAAATTGAATAATTTCGAAAATGTATTTTTCTAGACCAAACCTTTATCAGCCTAACCTTAATGCTTAGATACTTATATTTCGCATTGTTTATTATTGACGCATTCACATTAGTGGCTTGTTTACGTTTTTTTTTGAAAACGAAAAAGCGCATAATAGGGGTTCTGGTTTTGTGGTTTGGTTCGCGTTTTTTATCGGCGCTATTCCCCTACTTTTTATATGTTTATATGGATTGGAATACCGAATACCTCGCTAGTTTTTCAGTCCTATTAGAGGGCTTCCTCATGTATTACTTATTTGTGTTGCTACTTTCAAAGAAATATTGGTTTGATAAACTCTTATTCATGATTCCATTGACGATTTTCGTGGTCGAATTTTATTTCCTGGAACACTATTACAATGTCATGTACGTCACCAATGTCTTTTATTATGCCTTTGTATCTGTTCTGTTCATTTGGTTAATTAATAGAGAAAAAATACCTCAATCTTTCCAATATTTTATTAACCTACTATTGGTATTTCATGTGACGGCATTCATTTTCATGCTAAATCTTGCTTTTCTAAAAAATAGCTACAATTTGGGCACTTATTTGTATCCTGTATTTTGGTTAACTTATATCGTCTTTGATCTTTTGAGCATTCAATACTTTAGAAAACAATACCTACACATTCAAGAACAAGTCTAATGGAGCTCAAATATTACATTTTTATTGCTGTTTTAATGCTTTCTGAGCTCCCGCCCTTAACTTTATTTTACCTTAATTACCGTGAGAAAAAGGAAAGTAAATTTTTGCTTTTGTTCTTTTGGTTATTATCTCATTTCCTAACCGATTTGACAGCAACCATTGTCATGTTCTGGGACTTAATGAGCACCTTGCCCCTTTTTGTTATTTCGACACTTATCGAGACCATACTTTTCATCAAATATGCACAGCTTTATTTGAATTGGAAAACGAGTGTTTGGCGCGGGCTGTACCTTCTCACTTCGGTCGTTTTTATAGCAGAAGTTTCCACTCATGGGACACTTGTGTTCAATTCATTCTATATCAACATGACCTATCAGAGTCTTGCTACCTTGTTTTTGTTATTTATAAGTTTTAAATCATCCAGGTCAAAATCCGATCTAAGACTCAACCAATTGCTCCTTGTATATCATGTGACCATCTTTTTTTACATCGCAAATCTGGATTTTTTACAGAAAAGTGCAGCATTAATGGATCAGGTATATCCTTTTTTTTTAAGTGTCGTAGTGCTATTTTTGCTGCTAATTTCGATTCATTTATACACCAATCTCCGAACCAAGAATGCTCATTGAAGAAAGTAAACTCGCCCTAATCATCATCTTGAGCATGCTGTTTTCACTCGGCATGGCACTTGGTATTGTGATGCTTTCCAATAAAAACAGACGCATTCTCGAATTAAGTGACGACTTGCTTCAAGAGACCCTAAAGAAAAAGGAGCTAGAAAAAATTGGCGTGGTCTTAAAAACCCAAGAAAACGAACGCACTGAAATTGCCAGAAAACTTCACGATGAGGTAGGTGGCCTAATGTCCATTGTTCAAAAGCAAATCTCACTTGTCAAACGAAAGGGAGAAAAAGGTGAGTTTGATTCCGTTGCGCTCAACGGAGCAAGCGAATTTTTACAAGAAAGTATTGATCAAATGCGTTCCATTACGAAAGAACTCATGCCGCATTATTTACTCAAGTTTGGCTTAACCAATGCGTTGGAACGAATGGCGCAGCAAAAAACAACGAATCTGATTGAGAATTTCCATTTTGAATCTGAATTGAATGAGGCAATTGAACTCCCTGAGTCAGTCATGACCCATAACTTTTTTATCGCTAGTGAATTACTAACTAATTTACTCAAACACAGCAATGCTACGCAAATTCAAATGAAGCTATCCTGGAATAATTCAACTGAACTATTGTTGCAATTAAGGCACGATGGAAAGGGGCTCTCACAATTGGAATATGAACATTTAGCGAACTCGTCAGATACGTTCGGATTAGAAAATATTCGGTATCGATTAACCATTATTGGCGCAACAATTCAATATAATGTCTATGACCATTTTGCGCAAACAACCATTGTTAGTCCAATAGATTCTGACATAAAAAGAGATAATACAAATGAAATCTAAACGTGAAAAAAAAATCAAAGTAGCGCTTGTAGACGACCATCATGTGGTTAGAAAAGCATTATGCAAGATGTTAGTCGATTTACCAACAATAGAAGTCGCATTTGATGCCGCTGATGGCAAACAATTTTTGGAGGAACTCACCCATCATCACATTGATGTCGTTTTACTCGATCTTGAAATGCCCGTCATGAATGGTTGGCAGACAATTAAGGCACTTCAAACAGTCACTTTGAAGCCCAAAATTATTGTACTTACGATGCACGCCGATCATGCCGTTGCTGCCGAAATGCTCAATGCTGGAGCGGATGCTTACCTATTGAAAGAATGTTCAATCGATGAGATGCAACAGGCAATTGAGGAAGTTCACCTACTTGGTCGGTATGACAACGCAATGAGTCAACAGGCAAGAGAATTGCTAGCTTCAATGCCCGATCGACCCATCCCGACAGCACCTTTTGAGCTGAACGAACGCCAAATAAAATTACTGCACCTAATCTGTGATGGATTCACAAGCATGCAAATCAGTGATCAAATGGCGACCTCTAAAAAAAATATCGATCGTATGCGCACGCAACTCATGAAAAAGTTTGATGTCAGCAGTGGAAACGAACTTATTCGAGTGGCAATTCTGTTTGGTTTATATAAACCTCGAAGCAACCAACAAATCTCCACAGAACTGCAAAATCAAGAGCTCGAGTCGCAAAAAAGAAGATTGGCTCGCCTCACCAAAGACATGGAGTAATCAGTCCTTTCATTGTAGGTAAAAAAATATACATGAACTTAATAACCTATTCTGTTTTTCTCTTATTTCCTCAAAAATGCATGCCCTGAAGTGCGGTGTTCAGTGAAATTATTGTAGCGACTCAAAATACCTCAACGCCAACTCATACCCTTTCATACCAAATCCAAAAATGCAACCAGCGCAAACTGGACTCAACATCGATTCGTGGCGGAAAGATTCACGTGCGGTGATGTTGGAAATGTGTACTTCGACAACCGGTGTGGAAATCGCGGCAATGCAATCGCGCAAAGCGACACTCGTGTGGGTGTATCCACCGGCATTGAGGATGATTCCGTCGGCGTCGGCGTCCTGCAGGACATTGATCAGTTCTCCCTCCACATTGGACTGAAAATAGGAGATTTCAGCACTCGATTTCGATTTCAATTCCGTTAAAAAGTCTGCAAACGAAACATTCCCATATATTTGTGTTTCACGGGAACCGAGTAAATTTAAATTTGGACCGTTTACAATCAGAATTTTCATAGATGTCGAATTGGGAACGCTATATTAAGGATTTTGTTTCATACCTGAAAATCGAAAAGGGTTTGGCAGAGAATTCCATCTTGGCGTATCAAAACGATGTCGATAAATTGAAAGAGTTTGCTTCGACTTCACCTAAGCTACCCGATCAATTGAGTTATGACGATTTAAAACAATTTCTTTCCACGCTATTCGACCTTGGACTCAGCGCTCGAAGTCAAGCGCGCATCATTTCGGGCATCAAACAGTTTTATGGCTTTCTCATCCTCGAAAACTTGGTAAAAGTGGATCCAAGTGAACTCTTGGAACAACCCAAATTGGGAAGAAAACTCCCTGAGGTTCTGACCATTGAAGAAATTGACGCTTTGTTAAACGCCATTGATTTAAGTAAAAACGAAGGTCACCGAAATCGTGCAATGTTAGAGACGCTCTACAGCTGCGGATTGCGTGTTAGCGAACTCGTTGGACTGCGTTTCTCTGATTTGTTCTTTGAGGAAGGATTTATCCGCGTGATTGGAAAAGGAAACAAGGAACGCTTGGTGCCGGTGAGTCCGCAAGTTCAGAAAGAAATCGACATTTATCAGCAGCATATCCGCAACCATTTGAACATTCAAAAGGGCAGTGAAAACATCGTTTTTCTGAACCGCAGAGGCGCACAACTCACTCGCGTAATGGTGTTTACGATTATTAAAAATTTAGCGGAGTCCATTGGACTCAAAAAGAACATTTCCCCACACACATTCCGACACAGTTTTGCCACGCATCTGATTGAAGGAGGGGCCAATTTAAGAGCCATTCAAGAGATGCTCGGACACGAATCAATTACCACAACAGAAATCTACACACACCTAGATCAACGCTTCTTGAGGGATGCCATTTTATCGTATCATCCTCGAAATTCGAAAGCGTAATTCCAACAAAAAACAAGGAGCAAAAGTTTTTTTTGGGAATATTCGTAAAATCGTTTGTGGAATTTCAAAAGTTTGTTACCTTTGCATCCGCTTTTTTACATTTATAAGTAATTTTAAAGACATGTCAAGAGTTTGTCAATTAACAGGTAAGTCAGTAATGGTTGGGAACAATGTTTCTCACTCCAATCGTAAAACCAAACGTAGATTTTACCCGAATTTGGTTACAAAAAAGTTTTTTCTTCCAGAAGAAGAGGCTTACATCACATTAAAAATTTCAACTTCTGCGCTTCGCACGATTAACAAGAAAGGTATTGCCGCTTGTATCAAAGAAGCTCGTCAGAAAGGTTTTTTAAAATAAAACTGTTGCGAAACAGATAAAATAAGAAGAAAATGGCTAAGAAGAGTAAAGGCAACCGCATCCAAGTGATATTAGAGTGCACGGAGCACAAAGATTCAGGAATGGCTGGTACGTCGCGTTACATCACGACGAAAAACCGTAAAAACACACCGGATCGCATGGAGATTAAGAAATTTAATCCGATCTTAAAGAGAATGACTGTTCATAAAGAAATTAAATAACTAGGACATGGCAAAGAAAGTTGTAGCTTCCCTACAAAAAGGTGGCGGTAAAGAACATACGAAAGTAATTAAAATGGTAAAATCCGAGAAATCGAATTCTTACACATTTAAAGAGGAAATGGTATTGAACGACAAAGTGAAAGACTGGTTCGCGAAAAACTAATCCTCAAAAAAACCTTGTAAAAAGCTTCCATTTCAGGGAGCTTTTTTTTTATCTTTAAAAACATGGGACTATTTGATTTTTTCTCGAAATCTAAAAAAGAAACACTAGACCAAGGCCTAGAGAAGACCAAACAAACTTTCTTTTCCAAGATTGCGCGTCTCCTCGTGGGTAAATCCCATGTGGATGATGAAGTGTTGGATAACCTAGAAGAGATGTTGATTACATCGGATGTCGGGGTAGAAACCACACTGAAAATCATTGACCGAATTCAAGCGCGCGTTTCCAAAGACAAAGTCATGGGAACAGCGGAATTAAATCAAGTCCTTCGCGAGGAAATCATCTCACTCCTCGAAGAAAATAACTCCAATCAAAACGGAAACCTTGAAATTGAGAAACCTGCGAACGGTAATCCATACGTGATTATGGTCGTAGGTGTCAATGGAGTTGGTAAAACAACCACCATCGGAAAACTTGCACACCAATTCAAAGCTTCCGGATTAAAAGTTGTTCTTGGCGCCGCGGATACATTCCGTGCAGCAGCTGTGGAACAATTGATTATTTGGTCCAAACGCGTCGATGTGCCGATCGTTCAACAAGGAATGGGCGCTGATCCAGCGAGCGTAGCGTTCGATACCTTACAATCAGCTAAATCGCAAGGAGCAGACGTTGTCATCATCGACACAGCCGGAAGACTTCACAACAAAGTGAATTTAATGGCGGAGTTGACGAAAATCAAACGTGTGATGGAAAAAATCATTCCAGGTGCACCTCATGAAATTTTGTTGGTCCTAGATGGTTCTACCGGACAAAACGCTTTTGAGCAAGCGAAGCAATTTGCGCAAGCAACCGATATCAACGCATTGGCGGTAACGAAATTAGATGGCACAGCAAAAGGCGGTGTGATCATTGGAATTTCCGACCAAATGAAAATCCCTGTGAAATACATTGGGATTGGCGAGAAAATGGAAGACCTCCAACTTTTCGACCGAAAATTATTCGTTGAATCCTTGTTCTCCGAATAAATCCACCAACACTTTTTACGAAGTTTATTGATTCATGGACTGTAATCCAACGTAGTCTGCGTACAATCCTTTTAATTCCATCAAGGATTGATGTGTTCCGGATTCCTCAATGACTCCTGACTGCAATACTAAAATTTGATCGGCGTTTCGAATCGTAGAAAGGCGGTGTGCAATCACAACCGAAGTTCTTCCCTTCATCAACTTATCCAACGCATCTTGCACCAATCGTTCGGATTCAGAATCCAAAGCAGAAGTCGCTTCATCCAAAATTAAGATCGTAGGATTCTTTAAAATCGCTCGTGCAATCGCAATGCGCTGTTTTTGTCCACCAGAAAGTTGAATTCCCCTGTCCCCTACTTCCGTATCTAGTTTATTTGGAAAAGCATCAATGAATTCCCATGCATTCGCTTGCTTAGCTGCCTCGATGATTTGCTCCTCCGTTGCTGCTGGATTACCAAATAAGATGTTCTCCCGAATGTTTCCAGAGAAAAGGATAACTTCTTGGGGAACGATCGCCATCTGCTCTCTGAGCGCATTTAATTCGAAATCCTTCGCAGGAATTCCATCAAACATGATTCCACCTTCGCTCAATGCATAGAATTGCAACAGTAAATTCGAAATCGTCGACTTTCCAGAACCACTTTGTCCAACAAGGGCTAAGGTTTGATTTTGCTTGATGTCGAAGGAAATTCCTTTCAAGACCTCCACATCGCTTCTTTGTGGGTAAGAGAAATGAACCTTTTCAAAAGAAATGCTTCCTGATAAACGATCCTTTCTTGTGCCATGATTCAGTTGAACTTCCGTATCCTGATGAATGATGTCCATTAAATTTTCCGTCGCACCAATCGCTTTCTGAACACTTGCGTACAAATCCGGCAAGGATCCAACGGATGCCCCCATCATAATCGTAAACAAGACAAATTGATAGAATCCTTCTGTATTCAATTCTGGATTCACTCCTTGCGTCATTAAGAGTCCTCTCCAAACGATGAACACAATCGCACCGAATAAACAGAAGATGATGAAGGAAACGAATAAACCGCGCCAAATTCCACTGCGGACATTCAAGTCGCGCGTTTGTTGCGTGGATTTTTTGTAGTTGTTGAAAATGAAAAATTCATTGGTAAATGACTTCACGTTAGCAATTCCCGTCAAGGCTTCCTCTACGATGGAATTCGACTCTGCAATGTAGTCTTGTGCTTCTTTGCTCAGTTTACGAATGTACCGTCCAAAGATGACTGCAACAATCGCCATTACTGGAACGGTTCCCAACATAATCAAGGCTAATTTCCAGGAGATGAAGAAGAGGAATAAGATTCCACCAACTACAATAATGATTTGACGAAAGAACTCTGCGATGGTCGTTCTTAATGTTTCTTGAATTTGAGCGATGTCCGAAGACAAACGACTCGTTAACTCTCCCACCTTGTTTCGGTTGAAGAAGTCCATCGGCATGTACACCAATTTCGAAAAGGCATCGTTTCTCAAATCACGCAAGGCGTTTTCTGTCACATTATTAAATAGCACCACACGGACAAAGGAGAACAAGGATTGAAAGCCAAAAAGGACAAATAGCGCAATGGCCACACTGTTGATATTCGACATATCAATAAGTCCAATTGCGTCCGACATATTTGATGTAGAAGCTCCTGCGCCCAACAATTTCCCCATTAAATAAGGAAAAACGAGTCCAGCGGAAGTACTCAATACCAAAAATATCCATCCGATAAAATAGATTCCAGCATATGGTTTAAGGTAGGCAAAAATTCCTTTTGCTTTCTTAATGCTTGATTTCGTGATTTTTACCTTTTCTTTTTGCTCTTTTTTTGGTCTCAGCATTGGATAATTCTTTTTTACAAATTTACGTCGCTTTGAGCGGTAAAGTAGATTTTTTAAATAATTTTGTCGAAAGAATTTGAAATTTTAAAAAAATCAATATCTTTGCAACCCAAAATAGATTACATAATTAAGATACGACATGAAAAGAACGTTTCAACCATCGGTAAGAAAAAGAAGAAACAAACACGGATTCCGAAGCCGTATGGCTACAAAAAATGGTCGTAGAGTTTTGGCTGCGCGACGCAAAAAAGGAAGAAAGAAATTAACTGTTTCTGACGAGCCTTTCCACAAACGTTAATTCTTTTTCAAAGATATGCAAGCCCTGACAGCAACGTCAGGGCTTTTTTTGTTTATGACGACTTTTTAAACCGCACCGCTGCAGCGGTACAACTGCAGCGAAGCAAAGAATTTTAATGGTTACTATTCGAAGTGGTCGCAGCAGTGCAACTGCAGCGAAGCGAAGCGGTTCACGAGCATAAAAAAAGCCTCTAACATTGCTGTTAGAGGCTTTAGCTAAGCTCTTGCTGATTGATGGAAAGGGCTTAGACCTAAACTTGTGGTGCTGCTGCTAAAATCGATGGATGAGTCTCTGCCGCGAACTTTTCAAAGTTGGACACAAATTTCTCCGCTAAACTTGCAGACGTGGCATCGTAAGCGGCTTTATCCGCCCACGTATTTCTTGGATTCAATAATTCAGCTGGAACTCCTTCACAAGAAGTAGGGAACGCTAAATCGAAAATGGGCATTTTCTCGAAGGAAACATCATTCAATTTACCCGTTAAGGCTGCAGTGATCATTGCTCGTGTGTACGAAAGTTTCATTCTACTTCCAACACCATAAGATCCACCAGACCATCCGGTGTTGATTAACCAAACATTGATATCCGTTCCTGCTAATTTATCTCCTAATAATTTCGCGTATTTCGCTGGGTGTAAAGGAAGAAACGCAGCACCGAATCCTGCAGAGAATGTCGTTGTTGGCTCCGTAATTCCTACTTCCGTTCCTGCAACTTTCGCCGTGTATCCTGACATAAAGTGATACATCGCTTGCTCCGTCGTTAATTTCGAGATTGGAGGCAATACACCAAATGCATCAGCTGTAAGGAAAAATATGTTTTTTGGTGAACCTCCGATGGATGGAACAGCAATGTTTTCAATGTGATTGATTGGATAAGAAACACGCGTGTTCTCCGTGATGAATCCATCTGTGTAATCTGGTGTCGATGATCCATCAACGAAACCAATGTTTTCTAACAAGGCTCCGAAACGAATGGCATCGTAAATCTGTGGTTCTTTCTCGCGACTTAAATCAATGGTTTTTGCATAACATCCACCCTCGAAGTTGAACACACGGCTTTCACTCCATCCATGCTCATCGTCCCCAATTAAACGACGGTTCGGGTCAGATGACAAAGTTGTTTTTCCTGTCCCCGAAAGTCCGAAGAAAATCGCTGTATCACCTGCTTCTCCAATATTTGCGGAACAGTGCATGGAAAGAACATTTTTCTCATGTGGAAGAATGAAATTCAAGGCAGAGAAAATTCCTTTCTTAATTTCACCGGTATAACCTGTTCCTCCAATGAGAATCATTTTTTTCGTGAAGTTCAAAATCGCGAAATTCGCCTGACGTGTTCCGTCGATTGCTGGATCCGCTTGAAAGCTCGGAACACAGACAATGTGCCACTCCGGCATAAACGTTTCAATTTCACTGTCTGTCAAACGCAAAAACATGTTGTGCGCAAACAAACTAGACCATGGCAACTCCGTCACAACACGAATATTCATTCGGTATTTTTCCTCCGCACACGCAGCAACGTCACGAACATAAATGTCTTTACCATTTAAATACTCATTCATTCGGTCGTAAAGCGCATCGAATTGCTCCGGTGTAAATCCAATGTTTACATTTCCCCACCAAACGGCATTTTCAGTCTTTTCATCACGGACAATGAAACGGTCTTTTGGAGATCTTCCAGTAAACTCTCCGGTTTCAATCGCAAGCGCACCCGTATCCGTTAACATCCCTTCTCCGAGAATGATGCAATCTTCCACTAGTTCTGCTGGACTCAAATTCCAAAACTGTTCTCCTAGATTTGTCAGTCCAATTGAGGCTGCTAAATCAGCATTTTTTCCAAATTTCCCTTGTAATTCCATGTCCTTTTTTTTGGCACAACTTCTGTTGTACGTTGATGGCACAAAATTACTTTGAGTCTTGTAATTAAAACATGATTTTCATTAGTTTTTGCTAACACTTAAGAAGAAGTCATGTGTATAAAATAATTTTTAAAATTCCGTTTTTTTTAGTATATTTAAGTAAGTGTCAAAGCTACACTTAGCGCGAGTAAAACGAATAAATTCGAATCTATGCGCGCAATAATTCTTAGTTTTATAAAAATTAATTTTTCTGTATGATACGTAGCGCAGCGCTCATTTTTTCTGGACTTTTCTTTGCCTTTTGCATGAATCCTTCCAGACGCAACTTGACACCTACTTTTCCGGATGCTCCAACAACATGGTATTCTAGTGACTTGGATTCATTGAATGGAAAAGCACGGCACGAACAGTCCTTGGCGTATGAAAAATCCATCGTTGTCATTGCTAACAAGAACAACTTACTTCCTTTGGGAAACCTAGACTTCAAAAGTGCGCACATCTCCATCGGCGGGAATCCAACGGTTTTTCATAACGGACTAGATCGCTATGTCTCGAATGATCAACTTTTACGTCCAAACTTGCATGCACACGAGTTAAAGGAATTCATGAAACAAGCGGAGCACGATGTCGTGTTCGTAAGTATCCACGCCACAAAGCAAACGAAAATAGATTCACTGGACGCAACGATTTTCAATGAGATACCACATCACTCCAAGGTCATTCTATGCGTCTTTGGAGATCCATCCATCATCACTCAACTTCCCACAAAAGCATTTGACGCCATCATTTTAGCTAAGGAAAACCACGAAATCGCTCAAGAACGCGTGAGTCAATTGATTTTTGGTAGCATTGGCGCAACAGCGAAACTTGGAAAGGAATTGCGTTCATTGGATCAAGTATTTCCTAATGGTCAGGCGATTCAAACCGCATCCAACGGACGCTTAAAATTCAGTAGTCCGGAAGAAATCGGTGTCGATTCAAAGAAATTAACTGGCATCGACCTCATCGCGCAAGAAGGAATTGAAAAAGGCGCATATCCCGGTTGTCAAGTGTTGGTAGCTGTCAACGATCAAATTATCTGGCGCAAATGTTACGGAAAACAAAGCTACGACGCAAACGCAACCAACGTTCAAAACAATGATGTTTACGACATTGCCTCAGTGACAAAAATTGCGGCTTCGACCTTGTTAGCGATGCATTTGCAAAGCAAAGGACAATATTCCTTGGATAAAAAATTGAAAGAGTACATTCCCGAAGTGACAGGCGATGGTCCATTTGGGAACATTCTCATTCGCGATATGATGGCACATCAAGCCGGACTCACCCCTTGGATTCCGTTTTACAAACGAACGATTCAAAACGGAACTTGGAATACAAGTATTTATAGTCAAGAGCAAAAGCCAGGTTTCGAACGTCAAGTTGCTGCCGGATTGTACATCAACGATGCGTATATGGATAGCATGTATGCGCAAATTTTGAGATCAACGCTTGGACCAAAAAAGTATGAATATTCAGATTTGTGTTACTATTTCACACAGAAAATTCTGGAAAAACAGATTGGACAAAAACAAAATATATATTTAGAAAAACAAATTTATCGTCCAATGGGACTACGCTACATGCGCTACTTACCTTTGGAGCATTTCGATAAATCGCACATTATTCCTACGGAAAATGACCAAGCATTTCGCAAGCAGTTATTGCATGGATTTGTTCACGATCCCGGAGCAGCCATGTTGGGTGGCGTTGCCGGACACGCAGGAATTTTCGCAAATGCAACAGATTTAGCGAGTGTCATGCAGCTGTTTTTAAACAAAGGAAAATACGCTGGAATGGAGTTCTTTTCAGAGTCAGTATGCAACGAGTACACCAAACAACAATTTGCGGGTAACCGACGTGGAGCTGGATTCGATCGTCCGAATGCAAGTGGAGGCGGAACTTGTGACGAATTGGCTTCCTCACAAAGTTTTGGTCACTCTGGATTTACAGGTACTTTGGCTTGGGCGGATCCAAAAAACAAGGTCATTTTTATCTTCTTATCGAATCGGGTGAATCCAAGTCAGGACAATTGGAAAATTAGAGACATGAACATCCGAACACGCATTCAACACGTCATCTATCAATCCTTGCAATAAGGATTAATTTTCATTCACGAAGAAAACGGCATTCGCTATCATCAATTTTCCATTTTCCCAGAATCCGCGGAACAAAGGATTGTCGATGAAGTAAATGATGGCACCATCACCGTAGGATTGATATCCCGCAATAGATGCTTCCGACTGCTGCTGTTTCACACGAGATCCAACGAATCCGTTTAGGGCTTTCGCATCTTTTTTCAAATGAAAAACATTGTTTGCCGTGATATTCAAATGATCCGCTCCCTGACGCAAGGTGTAATAGTCATCGTATCCAAATGCCAAAGGATTTGTTGGATCCAACTCACAGGCATAAATCGCACCGGTAATCGCATTTGAAATTTGATCGCGTTCTTGTTTCGAAAAAGAAACAGGTTTCTTGATGCTGTCATTGTTAGTGTCTGAAGAAGAAAGCTCAAATCCATCTTTCCCAGCAAAATCATAGACTGCATATCCAAGAACTATTAATTTCCCTCCGTTTTGAATCCATTCTTTCACCTTGGCATTTTCAGAAAGTGAAATCCCTCCTTCCGGAACGAATAATACCGTTAATTGAGGCAATGCTTCTTCTAAATCATCCGTAAAGACCAAATGAATAGATCTGCCCATTTGACGCTCGAAGAAATGCCAAATTTCACCCACATTTAAGGATGAGGCGTCTTCTCCAGCCAATAATCCAATGGAATGATTTGGAATTTTTTTCATGGACGACGATCCAAGATCCACTCCTTCTTGAACGAAGCCAGATGCCAAAGCTGTTAAATTCACCGCATTTTTATTGGCGATTTTCAGAACAGTCTGATCGAAATCGGCACGTTTGTTTTCGCCACGAAGAATCAACAAGGTTCCCGGATTAAACGATTTTCCTTGAGACTTAAATCCTTTCTCGTTGAAGTACACATCGAATCCAGCTTCCTGTAATTCTGTTAAAAAACGCGTTGACTTCATGGACTCCCATGCCGCAGCATAGGCATACGATCCTGCTGTGGACACTTGATTTAAGGTTGTTGGCCATCCACTAAAAACCGTTCCTTTTGCACCAGGTGTTTCAATTCCCCATGCTTCCATTCCATACGCAAACGGCAAGGTCCAAGCAGTGATGTCGTAAGTCAAACTATCAGATAATTTTGTTTTTGGCTCAAATAACACATTCACCAAGGTTCCTTTTTCTTGATTCGTCTGAATCAACATATCCCCTTGCATCAATTTAATGGTTTCGGTTTGTCCATTTTGGAAATGATACGCTTTTGAAGCGGATTCCTGTGTGGATGTTGTAATCATCTCCACTTGAATTCCATTTTTTTTCATCAGGGCCATCAACGGCTCCAACTTTGCTTGAGACGAGCGTAGGACATACGTTTTGTATCGGTAAACTTTCAGTGCACAAAACATCTGATACTCTTTGATCAGTTTATCTGCGTTTTTAGCACTCATTTCTACCGTAGACAATCCGGTTGTCACATGATGCGTCACACGATCTTTCAAACTTAAAGTATCACCAACTTGTGTAATCACGGCTAATCCCGCACGTCCACTTCCACCCTGTTCGTAGGTCATTCCGATACTACCGCTGTAGGTTGGATAGGTGTCTCCGTAACTTGGATACAATAAATCAAAGATTTCCTTCGAAAAATACAACCATCCTTCTTTGTCGAAATATGAGGCATGATTCGCACCGATTTGTTTTTGAAAATCGCGTTGCCAATTTGTAATGACTTCGTGGTACGGTTCGGCAGCTGGTGGAAAATAATACGGCTCATTGATTCCTTGCTCGTGGAAATCCACGTGAACATGAGGCAACCATTGATTGTAGCGTTGAACGCGCTGCTCGGATTCAATTTGTGTCATCCATGCCCAATCGCGATTCAGGTCGAACAAATAGTGATTTGGACGTCCACTCGGCCATGGTTCTTTGTGCTCTGCCGAGAATTTATGAAGATCTGCAGGCGCATTGCCATATTGTTGGTAAAAGTTCACATAGCGATCTCTTCCATCCGGATTCAAACATGGATCCATGATCACAATGGTATTGGCCAAGTATTCTGCTTTGTCAGTTAGTAAACGATATGCGGTCTGCATTGCCGCCTCTGTCCCCGAACTTTCATTTCCGTGAACGTTGTAACTCAACCAAACGATGGCTAGTTTTTCCGAAGCTGTATGATTTTGGTGATTCTGACGAATCTCTTCGAGTTTTTTTAAATTTTCAGGAGTACCGAAAAAAGCCAAAATCAAATCACGGTGTTCATACGTTTCACCGTACTTCTCGACTTTCATCATCGACGGATAGGCTTCTTGTAGTGCATGAAAATAAGCGACCACTTTATCTTGACGAGTAAAACGTGTGCCAATTTCATATCCAAGATACGAAGTTGGAGTAAAATTCTGTGCGTTCATTGTCCACGTTAATAGACTTACAAACACGGATAAAATCAGTTTTTTCATGTTTACGAATTTCGTTTTCTTGCAATATTGATAATCGCATCTCCCTTGTATACTACTGGAGACTCGTTCGAACAGATAATATATCCATCCTGGGTTGCTTTAATTTTTTTCTCGTAGTTACCGTAAGGATCTGTCACCATTCCAATGATGTCTCCTTTGTAAACAGCAGAGCCATTTTCAATAAACGCTTGAAACATTCCAGAGGAAGGTGCGCGCATCCATTTACTTTCTTCCAGTAAAATAGGCTCACGGTCTTTTGAAATGTCAAACTTGTAATTCCTCATACCCAAATGAGAAATGACACGCTTCACACCATTTAATCCTTCTTCCACAACTTGTTCTTCGATGCTGTTTGATTTTCCACCTTCAAACAAGAGGATTTTCTTTTTGCGTTTCACGATGGACTCTCGCAATGTTTTGGAAATCAAATTGGAATTCAAAATGAAAGGTGGATTGAAAATCCTTGCTAACTCTACGCTTTCTTCGTCCTTAAACACGCAGCGAATTTGCGGGAAGTTATTTCGGTGTGATGCACCGGTGTGGAAATCGATGATGTAATCGCAATGTGGCGACAATTCTTTCATGAAATGAAAGGCAAACTGGGAAGCCAAAGATCCATTAGAACTTCCGGGAAAACTGCGATTCAAATCACGTCCATCTGGCAATTCACGTTGCAAATTGAGAAATCCAAAAATGTTAAATACGGGCAAACAGATAATGGTACCCTTTGTTGGTTTGTGTAATTTTTTACGTAAAAATCGACGGATTATTTCAACCCCGTTGATTTCGTCGCCGTGCAATCCCGCCATCAATAAAACGGTTGGACCATCCTCTTTCGCGCGCTCCACAATCACCGGAACTAAAATCGGGGTCCGTGTGTGAAGGTGTGCCACATCAAAATTCAACTGCACACTTTTTCCTGGCAAGATTTCTTGTCCAAGAATAACCATTTTTTTATTCTGCTTCTTAACGGTTGACATTTCGTTCGATGTATGAAATAATTTTTCCAGCAATGTCTTGTTGGGTGGTTTTTTCGATTCCTTCGAGTCCCGGAGATGAATTTACCTCAAGAACAAGTGGACCTCTCTCTGATTGCAGCATATCCACACCTGCAATTCCAAGTCCAACAGCTTTCGCTGCCAAGATTGCCGTATATCTTTCTTCCGTTGTTAATTCAATTTCCATGGAGGTACCTCCTCGGTGTAAATTCGAACGAAATTCACCTGGTTTTCCTTGACGTTTCATCGCTCCAACGACTTCGCCATCCACCACAAATGCGCGGATGTCCGCACCTTTCGCTTCGCGGATAAACTCTTGAACAATCACACGGGCTTTTAGTCCGTTAAACGCTTCTAACACGGATTGTGCTGCGTTCATGTTTTCTGCTAGAACGACTCCTAAGCCTTGTGTTCCTTCGAGTAATTTCAACACAACTGGTGCTCCACCAGCTGATTTCACCACGTGTTTCACATCTTTCGAATAATTCGTGAAAACGGTTTTTGGTAAGCCAATTCCTTCCTTAGATAGAACCTGTAGGCAACGTAATTTATCACGTGAGTGAATAATTCCTCTGGAATTTACCGCTGTAAAAACGTTCATCATTTCAAATTGACGAACGACAGCCGTTCCAAAAAAGGTAACAGATGCCCCAATTCTCGGAATCACCGCGTCGAATCCCTTCAAGTAACGATCCCCGTAATACAAGGCCGGACCTGTTTGTTCAATTTCAATGTTGCATTTCAAGTGATCAATCACATGAGCTTCATGTCCCTTTGCTTCCGCTGCTTCAACAAGACGGCGCGTAGAATACAAATTCGAATTTCTGGAGAGAATGGCTATTTTCATAAGGCGTGTAAGGATGGATGAAGGTATTTTAAACTGGTATCTACGATAAAACGGTTATTGAGTAATTTACGTCCAATCAAAATGGGGAAACGCATTCCATTGCGTTCTGTTAAAGAAAATTCTGTTTTCACAATTTTCCCTCCCATGTGAATTTTCACATAAATAAAGTAGCGTTCCTGGGTTTGACCAGTTGAACTTTTTACTCTTTTCTTTCGGAATTCTTTAAAAACAAAAATTCGGTCAATGTACGACGGATGCGATTCGTCCAAAAACTTCACTTCAAGTACTCCATCCTTCTCTTGACAATGAGAAACATGAATACTAGATGAGTACGCACCTGTATCAACCTTCACCTTCACGTCGCTTAGTCCGAACTCGATCAGATCAGCTACTTCGCGCCTACCAATTACAACTTTTTCTTTTTTCATGGATGAGCAACAAATTTACTTGAATAATTGTGAAAACGAAAATCGACAACAATTCATAATAAAGCGAGGAATACCGCGTTAAGGATTGTAACTTTGCTATTATGAAACATTGGATCTTCTTCATGACACTTTTTACCAGCACATTCGCCTGGAATCAAAAGGTGCGCGTCGAAGGTTCCTGTGTGGGCAAGAAAAACAAAGCGCTGGAGAATGTTCAAATCAAAGTGAAACAATACCCAGATCTTTCCTTACTCACAGATAAATACGGCAAATACACGTTCGAAGCATCCGCCGGAGACACCTTATTCATTCAATTTTCCATAGAGGACTTAAAAGATCAACAAACGGTCATCATCAAAAACACGCAAGTCCAAATCATTCCAAAAGTCATATTTTCCGTTTCCGAAAACACCGAAGTCGTTGTTCAATATGGATTGAATGACCCATTCACCCTAGACATACTTCCCGCTTTAAAGTATACACAGATGGTCAATGTGGAAAAAGCATTGGTTTACTCAACAGCTGCGACTTCGAACAATGAATTGACTTCTAACTACAATGTTCGTGGGGGAAATTATGATGAAAACTTAGTCTACGTCAATGGATTTTTAGTCTATCGTCCATTTCTAACGCGCAGTGGACAACAAGAGGGAATGAGTTTTATACATTCATCATTAGTAGAATCCGTGCGTTTTTCAGCTGGGGGATTCGATGCTCAATACGGAGATCGACTCAGCTCCGTTTTAGACATTACTTACCGAACTCCTGACAGTACAAAGGCAAGTAGTACGGTTTCACTTTTAGGAATCGAGGCGCATGCAGAACAATCGGTTTCCCCGCGCTTCAATTACATCGTTGGTGCACGTTATCGTTCAAACGGCTATTTTCTAAATTCGCTACCAACAAAAGGAGCATACAATCCCGTTTTTGCGGATGCACAAATTTTAACGAATTATTCGATAACGGAGAAGGTAACTTTTAGCCTACTTGGACATTTCTCTTCGAATGCGTATAGATTCAGTCCACAAACGGCGGAATCGGATTTCGGAACAGCCAACGAAGCATATCGCCTCATGATTTATTACGATGGAAAAGAAGCAACGAAGTTCCAAACAGCTATGGGAGGCGCTTCCTTGAAATTTGAACCGAACAAAAAAACCACTTTGGACTTCTACATTTCTGCGTTTAATACGAATGAGCGCGAGTATTTTGATGTTCAAGGTCAATATTACATCAATCAATTGGAAACGGATCCAGCGAAGGAAGAATACGGCGATTCGATTGCAACTCTTGGTGTTGGCACCTTTCTCAATCACGCACGAAATCGCTTGAATGCAACCATTCTTAGTGCTTATCACAACGGATCCGTACAATTGTTTAATGGCTACACGGATGATGCACAACTGCATTCCCGTACTTCAAGCCTTAAATGGGGCGCACAAGTTCAACGTGATTTCTTTACGGATGTCCTCAGTGAATGGCGCATGATTGATTCTGCAGGATACAGTTTGCCGCAGACAGGCACTCAAGAAGTCACGCTCTACGAGACCATAAAAGGTGATTTAAATCTGACGAACTATAAATTTAGCGGCTTCACCCAGTGGAACCTGACATGGTCCTCAACCAAAAAAAACTACCCTGTTAAAATCCTTAAAAAGTTCAAAACGGATGATGTGAAATCTGTTCAAGAATATTCAAAAGTCATTAAGGAATCCAATAGTAAAATTGCCTTATCTACCGGATTAAGAGGTGGATACACAGCGATTAACCACGAACCATACTTTACTCCACGCTTTAGCTTGACTTACTTTCCTCGAGCATACATGGTTCAGAATAATCGAATCGTTCGCAGAAATTTAAGTTACCGTTTATCCAGTGGCTTGTACTACCAGCCACCTTTTTACCGCGAATTCAGAACCTTTGACGGCAAACTAAATACGTCCGTTCGCGCACAAAAATCGATGCACGTAGTTGCTGCAACAGATTTGTTTTTTGAAATGTGGGGAAGGGAAAAACCATTTAAATTCACGGGAGAACTTTATTACAAATACTTATGGGATGTGAATCCGTATGAGATTGAAAACGTTCGCACGAGGTATTATGCCGATAACAATGCCGTCGCATATGCGTATGGACTTGACATGAATGTTCACGGTGAATTTGTGAAAGGAATTGAGTCCTTTTTCAAAGTTGGACTCATGCGTACACGTGAAGACATTTTAAATGATCATTATACCGAATTCTTTAATGCTGCTGGAGAGCGCATTATTTTTGGCTACAGCGAGGACCAAGTTGTGGTTGACAGCAACGTTGTTTTCCCGGGGTATATCCCGCGTCCAACGGATCAACTATTAACCATTGGCGCACTCGTTCAAGATCAAATGCCTGGCTTCGAACAATTCAGCGTTCAAATGGGCTTGCAATTTGGATCCAGACTTCCTTATGGACCACCAGATTTTACGAGATACAAAGATACGTTGCGCATGAAATCTTATTTCCGCGTGGACCTTGGTTTATCCTACGACCTACTAAAAGGTGGAAATGCTGTGAAAAAATCATTTCTTAGAAAATGTGAAGCTGCCTCCATTTCTCTCGAAATTTTCAATTTGTTGGGAATCAATAATGTCCTTTCGAAACAATGGATTCAAGATGTGGAAGGGAAATATTATGCGATTCCAAACTACTTGACCTCGCGACGTTTCAACTTAAAGTTGAATATCTCAATTTAAAGACGGAGCAAAAAGGAATTTATTCGGGGAAACCAAATCTGTTTTTACAGCATACATGACAATTCCTGCGGTGTTTTTCACCCCTAATTTAGCCATGATGTTTTTTCGATGTGTATTCACCGTATGCTTACTTAAAAACAATTGCTCGGCAATGATTTCGTTGGTGTGTCCTTCGGCAATTAGTACAATGATTTCATTTTCTCTTTCCGATAAAACAACTGGCTCGCAACTAAAGGAATCAAAGTCTAAATCGTTTACATCGATGTTTGCTCGCTGAATGGTTTCTAGGATTTGACCGCAAAAGAACTTGTTTCCGCGACTCGTTTCACGAACGGCATCCACAATTTCACTTAACTCACAATCCTTCTTTACATAGCTTGTTACTCCCGAACGAAGCGCGTCCACCAATGTCTGTGCGTTTTGAGCACTCGTTACCGCTAAAAACTTTAGAGATGGATCCTTTGAAGAAATTCGCTGTATCGTATCAATCGTAAATCCTTCAGAGGTAAAGTCAATGAGAACGACGGAAGCTCCGAATGCTGCAAGTTGGGACACGAGTTCCTTTTCATTCCTAGCCTCTCCAACAATCGTTACATTCAACTCAGCCGTTAACACGGTACGAAGTCCGAGTCGCATTAAATCGTTGCTGTCTGCTAAAATTAAATTCACCTTATTTAGAATTGATATAAACAAAGGTACGGGAGTTTTTAAAAACAATTCGTAAAAATCCTCGTGTATTTTCAACAAGGTATTCACAAGTTCAATGGAAGAAGCTACCTTTGTTTAGTGAACACAGCGATTGGACAAGATATTGAACGTGCGATTTCCTTCCTAAAAGCAGGGGAGACAGTTGCCATACCAACCGAAACAGTGTATGGATTGGCTGCTGATGCAACAAACGAAGATGCCGTTCTAAAGATTTTTGAAGCCAAGGGACGACCAACTTCGAATCCCTTGATTTTACATTTTGCCGACATCGATTCCATTTATCCCTATGTCGCTGAATTCCCAGAAACCTTATTGAAACTAGCAAAACGTTTTAGTCCAGGTCCAATCACCTTTATTTTACCCAAAAGTTCCTTGGTCCCTTCGCTGATTACAGCCGGACAAGAAACGGTAGCCGTGCGTGTACCTGAACACGAGATGACACTCGCTTTATTGCGTTCCATCGATTTTCCGATTGCCGCTCCTAGTGCAAATCGTTACGGTGGAATTAGTCCAACAACTGCGGAACATGTCCAGCATCAACTAGACGGACGCATTCCATACATTTTGGACGGTGGCGCTTGTCAGACTGGACTCGAGTCAACCATTATTGGACTAGCCGACGGAAAAGTGATCGTTTACCGACTTGGAGGAATACCGTTAGAAGCACTGACGGAATCTTTAGCTTATGAACCGGAAGTAAAAAACGAATTGCATCACGGCGTTCGAACGAGTGGAATGGTCAAATACCATTACGCGACGGAAACTCCCTTGTACTTCATGGATTCGGAACAAAATGCATACACGGATTCAGACGGATTTATTCTTTTCTCTAAAAACAAACATGCAGAGAAATCCACTCAGCATTTTTACTTGAGTGAGGATGGTGACATGAACGAAGCGGCTAAGAATTTATACGCTGCGCTTCACGACATGGACCAAAAAGGTTTTCAACGGATTTTCATTGAGGCGTTTCCAAATGATGGACTAGGTAAAACGATGAACGATCGCTTGAAAAGAGCCACAGCAAAATTCTGCAATTAAACAATTCTTTCATTTGTCAATTCTAAGGCACAAAAAAAGCCATCACGAATGATGGCTTTAAAGTATATAGTGTCGACCTATTATTTAAGGTGACGTCCGTAACGGTTTTTGAATTTGTCAATACGTCCTGCAGTATCCACGAACTGTGCAATACCAGTAAAGAACGGGTGAGATTTGTGAGAGATATCCAATTTAAATAATGGATACTCGTTTCCATCTTCCCATTGAATGGTTTCTTTAGTTATGGCACATGATGGGCACAAAAACATATATTCATTAGACATGTCTTTAAATACAACAAGTCTGTAATCTTCTGGGTGTATATCTTTTTTCATTTGAACTGAGTTTCTTATTCGAAAATGGATTGCAAATTTAGCTATTTCTTTTTGATAAACAAGAAAAAACACAAAAATCCTTTCATTTTTCTATCATTTGAACAATTCGCAGGGGATAAATACTCGAAATCACCGTTTTCACTTGTCTTTCTGCATGTACATTTGTCCAGAATAATTGGATGAAATTTACAACACCACAAGATATGAAGGCCCTCGCTTCTTTGCTCAACTGCAAAGTTACGGGTAATTTAACGCAAATCGTTACCGGAATCAATGAGATTCACATGGTAGAGCTTGGGGACATCGTATTCGTTGACCATCCAAAATATTATCAAAAAGCACTCGAATCGGCAGCAAGCGTGGTATTGATTGATCAAGATGTTCCTTGTCCGTCAGGGAAATCACTGTTAATTCACCCCCACCCTTTCGATGCCTTTAATTTTCTTATCACGCATTTTAGCGCACAATTAGAATCTAGCGAAGCAGTTGTGCATCCATCCACAGTCATTTACCCAAATGTTTTTCTAGGGAAAAATGTACACGTCGGTGCACAATGCATTCTTCATCCCGGAGTCTACATTGCCGACCACACACACATCGAAGACAATGTGATCATTGGTCCAAATACTGTGATAGGATTTGATGCCTTTTACTACAAGAAAAAGGAAAGTAACTACGATCGTTTAATCTCTTGTGGAACCGTTCACATTGAATCGAACGTGGAAATTGGTGCACTTTGCACGATTGATCGCGGTGTTTCGGGGATTACACGAATCGGTCATGGAACGAAAATCGATAATCAAGTCCACGTAGGACACGACACACAAATCGGCGCAAACGTATTGATTGCCGCAGGATGTGGGATTTCAGGCTGCGTTCACATTGAAAACAACGCAACGATTTGGGGACAAGTCGGAATGGCGAGCGGTGTGACGATAGGAAAGAACGCAACGATTTTAGGTCAATCAGGCGTAACGAAAGACGTTCCCGAAGGAGCGGAGTTTTTCGGCACACCAGCCGGCCCCGTTAAAAATAAATTCAAGGAACTCGCGTATTTGCGAAATCAAGCCAACATAGAGCGATGAGATTCACAAGCGGAAACGAACTACTGTCGCAGTTAGAGATGAAAGACAACCGTCTTCACTCCTTGCTAGAGATTACGAATGCGATTAATTCTAATCTTCCCGTTGAATCCTTGTTCAAAATATTCTCCTTTATCCTGAAGGAACAATTAAGCTTTAGTCGTTTTGTACTCTTCATCAAGGAAGAAGAATGGCATTGTCCGGTCAAAGTTGGCTACAAAGGACGTGTAGACCTAGACTTGATTCATTCTGAACTCTACCGATTCAAAGAAATCACACTGGTTGAATCATCCAACTCCAATTTACTGAGCGACTTTCAAGCAGTCATTCCTGTGAGTCACCAAGGAAAGCCCCTTGCCTACCTCATGATTTCCACAGTTGGTAAAACGGAACTTCTTGAACCCGCACATTTTTCCTTTGCCCAAACATTGGCAAACATCATCGCTGTTGCGGTCGAAAATAACCGCTTGGTAAAACAACACATCATCAAAGAACGCATTTCCAAAGAGCTAGAGGTTGCTTCTGAGATGCAGAAAATGCTTTTTCCATCCGAACTTCCATCGAATCGAAAAATGGACCTTTCTGGACGGTATATTCCGCGTCACGCTATCGGTGGCGACTACTACGACTTTATCCCGTTGGGGGACGAAGAGTACATCATTTGTATCGGAGATGTGAGTGGAAAAGGAATCAGTGCTGCCATGCTCATGGCCAATTTCCAAGCCACGATCCGCACCCTATTCAAGTACCAACGATTTGAGATGTCCTTTTTGATGGAGGAATTGAATAAACTCGTCATGAAAAGTGCAAAAGGAGAGAAATTCATCACCTTTTTCCTCGCGCATTACAACGCATATACACGCAAAATGACGTATGTCAATGCAGGACACAATCACCCAATTCTTCTGAACGGAAGAAAAGTGACGATGTTAAAAGATGGCTGCATCGGACTTGGAATGTTAGATGAACTACCGAGCATTAAGGTCGGGAAATTGGTCTTGAATCCCAATACGACCTTTGTATTGTTTACGGACGGTGTCGTTGAATTAGAAAACGAAAGTGGAGAACAGTTTAGTGTCGAACAATTGATTAAAAATGTACAGGCCTATTCACCTTTAAAAATGGAGGACATGAACAACATCATCTTCTCTAAATTGGAAGATTGGAAAGGTCCCTTAAACTACGTGGACGACACCGCTATTTTTAGTTGTAAGTTTTTCTAATTTGATTTCCCGAACTGAAAACGAAGAGCGAAAACATGTGTGTAATAGCTTGTTTTCACATCACCCAAACGCGTAAAAGCATAATCCAATTGCATGTTTTTTAATTTAACGCCTACCCCTAAATTTGGCTGAACACCCCAGTAAGTTGTTTGATCAAAATTTGTAAACTGTTGGATATTGGAAACTCCACCGCGAACTTTCACCAGGTTTTTATAGTTCAAACAAATTCCCATGTGCGGATCAAATGAAGCGAAATTGGATTTAAGCAAGACATTTCTTTTACCATCAGTGGTCATGTCCACATCGATTTCCGCAGCTAAATTCAAACCCTTTTTACCCAAATTCACGTTACCAGAAACGGCAAAAATGAAGCGCGGCAAGGTTAATTCAACCCCGTTTTTCGGCAATTCATTTTGCGTTGCTTGAAAGACACTTTGCATCTCTGGACTCAAGTCAAAAACCCAAGCGTTAAAGGTGGACGTCACATCACGAGCCATGACACCGAACTTCCAATGTTTTGGTAATTGATATTGCCAACCAGCATCCAAACCAAATCCCCATGAATGAGCAAAGTCGCCTATGTTTCTGTAAATCACTTTCGCATTTGCACCGACACTCATCCCTTTCATTTTCATCCGTTTGGCATAAGAACCAATGAACGCATAATCTGCAGCTGTGAATAGTTGGACGTTGTCGTAGTTAATCACCCCGTTATTGTCAATCAATTGAGTTGTGTTTGGAATGTCATCTACACCGAAGCGAATAAAAGAGAATCCTAACACATGGTCTTCATCCAATTTATAACTGAAGGCTGCATGATCGTATTTCGCGATTCCAGCAAAATACTCGGAGTGCATTAAACTCGCCTCCATTTTTGTGGACTGTTGAATGAGTCCTGCTGGATTCCAATAACTCGCATTTACTCCTTCCGTGCTCGCTACCACTGCATTCCCCATGGAAAATGCATCTGCTCCCACACCGAGGGATAAAAATTCATTAGAATATTTGGGTGCTAAATCACCTTGTGACCAGCCGAAGGAAGAAAGAAAACAGCACCATAAAATGCTAAAACGGAATGTATTCATGTGACAATAACTTGTTTTTTCTGTAAAAATTGTGTCATTCGTACAAATCAAGCAATAATTTCAGAACAAATTTCAGATTTATTCTAAATTTACCCCAAATAACAATCATGTTTGGACTTGCGAATTTACTAACTGCTACGAATTTATGCTGCGGCATCGTATCAATTATTTTCACTTTAAGTGGAAGATTGGACTTAGCCGCCCTCTTTTTATTCTTTTCCGTTGCGGCGGATTTTGCAGATGGATTTGTTGCAAGGTTAACGAAAACAAGTGGGGAACTTGGTAAGCAACTGGATTCACTGGCTGATGTTGTTTCCTTTGGTGTAGCTCCCGGAATTTTTATGATGGTGATGATTGTTCTCGGTGTAGATTACAGTGCCTTGATTGATTTAAAACTGACCAATTCAGTCGCCGACACGCAGAAATACTTTGTTTTTAATCAAATCATGGCTTGGTTTGCGTCGCTGTCTTATGATGTCAACAATTCCTTCAATGCATCCATTAAATTCCTTCCTTTCACCGCCTTGATCATTCCATTTTTCTCGATGTTTCGCCTCGCAAAATTTAACATCGACACGAACCAAAGTGACAAATTCATTGGAGTACCGACGCCATTGAGCACCCTGTTCTTTTTGTTTTTTCCGCTGTACTTCTGGTACCAGAAAGAAAACTGGGGACATCAAAACGACTTCATCTATGGACTTTTTGACTGTTATACCTTGGCGGCGATTTCCGTATTGTTCTCTACCTTAATGATTGCACCGCTCCCGTTAATTGCCTTGAAATTTAAGTCCTGGGGATGGCGTGAAAATACCTATCGCTACCTTCTTGTTATCATTTCGTTGATAAGTATTCCACTTTTCTTTGTTTGGTCGATACCAATAATTGTAATTTTGTACCTGATTTTATCTATCATTGAACACAATCAAAGAAAAAAACATGAAATTCAAAGCTGAAATTGATGTAATGCCCCTAGACGCACTTCTTGACCCACAAGGAAAAGCAGTATCTCATTCTATGAAAAATATCGGATTATCCGAAATTGAAGGTGTGCGCATCGGAAAACACATTCGCTTATTTGTTGAAGCCGATTCAAAAGCCGCAGCAGAAGAAAAAGTAACCTTGGCTTGTCAGAAAATGTTGGCAAACCAAATCATGGAAAGCTTCCACTTTACGGTTACTGAAGCGTAACATGTCAGCAGGTTTTCGAACCTTCAATCCGTCCCAGAACACCTGGAACACAGAGGAATATTTTCCCACTTCTGAAGCAGCTCTTGCCGAGAAATTGAACACTCTTTCTTTGGCTCAATCCATCTACGGTAAACTTTCCGCGGAATCTCGCGCTGAATTTCTAGCGGCTATTCATGCCTCATTGGAACAGCGAAAAGAACACATCAAAACGTTTTGCTTAAGAGAAAGTGGACTTTCAAGCCCGCGTTTTGAAACAGAATGGAAGAGAACCTTAACGACCATTCAACTTTTCGAACAGTACCTGCGAAATCAATACATATTTGAAAAAACTGAGGAGTTTCAGAGTGATTCGATTCGCATACAAAAAGTAACGCTCCCAATTGGACCTGTTTTAGTTTTGGGCTCGAGCAACTTTCCACTGGCCTATTCCACTGCGGGCGGTGATACGATCGCTGCGTTCGCCGCTGGATGTTGTGTGCTCGTCAAGGCACATGCCATGCACGCAGGCACAAGTGTACTAGTTGCCGAATGCATCGAGGATGCGAGAAAAACCCTCAACCTTCCCGAAGGAGTTTTCACACATGTCCTGGATGATGGATTTCAGCATGCACAAAGACTTTGTCTCGATGAACGCATTCAAGCAATTGGATTTACTGGCAGCTTTAAAGGAGGAAAAGCACTCATGGATTTAGCGCATTCGAGGAAGAATCCCATTCCTGTTTTTGCGGAAATGGGCAGCGTTAATCCTGTGGTAATTGACGAAAACCTTTCATCCAAACAACAAGAGACGGTTGCAGAAAAATTAGCACATTCCATTTGCAACGATGCAGGACAATTTTGCACGAAACCAGGGGTGATCTTTATTCCACACGGACAAACAGGTGAGCATTTCACGCAACGATTGAAACAATTTATCGCAGAAACGACCGCTGTCCCGATGTTACATCCGAACATTCATGGAAATTTTGAAAACGGTAAAACAGAAATAGCTTCCATTTCGGGTGTAAAATTCACCAGCGCTTCCATCCCTCAAAATGGTATTGAAGGTCGATGGTCACTTGCAGAAGCGGATGTGAAGACCTTCATCGAACATCAACGCTTACAAGAAGAAGTTTTTGGTCCATTTAGTCTCTTGGTTACCTACAACAGTAAAGAAGAACTGCATACCGGACTCGAAGCTTTATCCGGACAGTTAACAGGAAGTATTTTTTACGAAACACACTCGGATTTAGTGACGGATTGCATCGAAATGCTTTCCAGAAAAGTGGGAAGAATCATTCTAAATGATGTGCCAACGGGAGTCCGAGTAACAGAAACTATGCATCATGGCGGACCATTTCCAGCAAGCAGTGATGTCCGATTCACCGCAGTGGGACCGGACAGCATCCAACGTTTTCAGAAGTATGTAAGTATTCAACAGAAAAATAGAACTTAAGAAAGAAGATTTGTCGTAATTTTGATTAAAATTTCTAACATGGAAGATCAACAAACACCAAAAAATTCAAACGGATTATACCTTGGATTTATTTTTATTTTGCTCATTGGTATCGCTTCATTAGCTTACGCATGGTCGACTCAACGATCCAAACTGAACGAATGTCGCAATGAAAATGCGCAGTTAACAAATGACATGGCGAGCATGGAAGAAATGCTTGGAGGATATGTGAACGTTGGAGATCTTTCGAAAGACTTAAAAAAGGACTTCCGAAACATGCTTGACAACTACGACAAGTTGATTGAAATGGACGCGACAAAAGCCGATAGTTTAAACAAGCAAAAAGACCGCATTAACGACTTATTGAAAAAAGTAGAAAGCGGAAAATTAAGTTACCGTGAACTGATGAAGGTCCGCAAAGAAAATGAAACCTTGAGAGGAATCATGCGAAGTTATGTTCGCACAATTGACTCCTTGAATACACTAAACATTAGAATCGGAACGGAATTGGTTGAGACATCTGCGAAACTCACAACCACATCTACCGAACGTGACGAATATAGAAAAGCTGCAGAAACCAGTCAGCAGCAAGTGAAAAAAGGAAGCAAGTTGCAAGCGTACAACATTCAATCTACTGCATTGCGATTGAAATTGAACAACATGCCTGAACCAACAGACAAGGCAAAAAATGCAGTTCAAATCCGCAGTAGCTTTACCATTTCAGAAAACATTTTAACGAATGCAGGAAAGAAAGTCGTGTACATGCAGGTCATTGGACCAGATGGACAAGCCCTTCAAACGAAAGCGAATTACATCTTGGAAACGGAGAATGGAAGCGTTGCATATTCGGAGAGAAAAGAAATTGACTATCAAAACGAAGCCATTGATTTAACCATTTATTACAGTGTTAAAGGAGAAGGATTACAAAAAGGAGCTTATAAAGTGAGCATTTTTTGTGATGGCAATTTAATCGGAACCGATAGTTTTTCATTAAAATAATATATGGACGCAAGAGAGCAAGGATTTGTAGATGTTGAGTTAGGTGCAAATGGATTAGGGACCATTACTTTTGGTCATCCAATGAGTAATTCACTACCAGGAAAAATCTTAAGAAAGTTAGCAGAAACCATTACTCAACTCGGAAAAGATCCATCCGTTCGCGTTATTTTGTTGAAGTCAGATGGTGACCGTGCCTTTTGTGCTGGAGCCAGTTTTGATGAGTTAATCTCCATTGAAGACCTAGAAACCGGACACGAATTCTTTTCCGGATTTGCCAGAGTAATCAACGCTTGTCGCACCTGTCCGAAATTCATCATTGGAAGAGTTCAAGGAAAAGCAGTTGGTGGCGGTGTTGGAATCGCTTCTTCCGTAGATTACTGTTTTGCCACATCTCGTGCGGAAGTCAAACTATCTGAACTTGCTGTTGGAATCGGTCCATTCGTTGTTGGTCCGGCAGTTGAACGCAAAATTGGATTAGCAGCGATGAGTGAATTAGCCATCAACGCAACCGAATGGCGTTCGGCAGCATGGGCGAAGGAGAAAGGATTATACACAGATATTTTCAACGATGCCGAATCGATGGATGTAGAAATCGATCGATTGATTGCACAATTGTTAAAATCAAACCCAGAGGCAATGTCAGAATTGAAGCATGTATTTTGGCAAGGGACCGAACATTGGGATCAACTATTAATGGATCGCGCCTCAATTAGCGGTCGACTTGTATTGAGTGATTTCACTAGAAATGCAATTTCTTCGTTTAAAGCGAAATAAATTCTTCTTTTTTTCACTTTTCATTTGTATTTAATCACAATAGTTGTATCTTTGCACCCCTAATTTTAGGGTTTATTCGTTTTTTATTTAATAAAAAGTACCGTGAATACATTAAGTTACAGAACGTTATCAGGCAACACAGAAACCGCTGACAAAAAGTGGTTCGTTGTAGATGCAGAAGGTCAAACAGTAGGTAGATTAGCTAGTAAAGTAGCTAAAGTTATCCGTGGAAAATACAAAACCTGTTATACTCCGCATGCGGATTGTGGCGACAATGTGATTGTCATCAACGCAGAGAAAGTGGCATTTTCAGGAACGAAGTTGGAGAACAAAGAATACGTTCGTTTCTCTGGATATCCAGGTGGACAACGTTTTACTTCAGCTGAAGACATGTTGAAAAAACACCCTGAGCGTTTGATCGAGAAGGCGATTAAAGGTATGTTACCGAAAAATACACTTGGTCGACAATTGTTTACCAATTTAAAAGTTTACAAAGGTGGAGAGCACAAACACGAAGCTCAACAACCTCAGTTATTAAATCTTGATACACTCAAATAAGAATCATGGAAATAATTAATGCTTTAGGAAGAAGAAAAACAGCGGTTGCTCGCGTTTACATGTCAAAAGGTAACGGGAAAATCACTGTGAATAAAAAAGAAATGAAGGTTATGTTTCCAATTGATGTACTTCAAGGGAAAATCAACCAGCCATTTATTTTAACGGATACTGTTGGTCAATTTGACATCAAAGTAAACGTTATGGGTGGTGGAATTAATGGTCAAGCAGAAGCAATTCGTTTGGGTATTTCAAGAGCTCTTGTAGAGTTGTCAGCTGATTACAAACCATTATTGAAAGCAGAAGGCTTGATGACACGTGATCCAAGAATGGTTGAGCGTAAGAAACCAGGTCAACCGAAAGCACGTAAGAAATTCCAGTTCTCGAAACGTTAATCGTCGAGAGCTACATTGTTTAGCATCCAAACGTTGGAGTACCTACAATCCATGGTTGTCCCTCCTTCGTTGCTTAACTCAATCTATTAGGAACGTAAACAAAAACAAAATATGTCTAAATTAAAATTTGAAACTTTATTAGAAGCAGGTGTTCACTTTGGTCACTTGAAAAGAAAATGGAACCCAGCAATGGCTCCATACATTTTTGAAGAGAAAAAAGGAATCCACATCATCGATTTGAACAAAACGATGGTTCACTTGGATCAAGCTTGTGCAGCAATGAAACAAATTGCTAAATCTGGTAAAAAAATATTATTTGTTGCTACAAAAAAACAAGCGAAAGAAATCGTTTCTGAGCGTGTAGCAAAAGTAAACATGCCGTTTGTAACAGAACGTTGGACAGGTGGTATGTTAACAAACTTCCAAACAACACGTAAGTCTATCCGTAAAATGGCCATGATTGACAAAATGAAGTCAGATGGTTCTTGGGAGACATTAAACAAACGTGAGAAATTATTCAAAACTCGTCAAAGAGAGAAATTGGAGAAAACGTTTGGGTCAATTGCTGACATGACTCGTCAACCGGCAGCAATTTTCATTATCGACATCTTAAAAGAACACATCGCATTAGCTGAAGCTCGTCGTTTGAGCATCCCAACTTTCGCAATGGTCGATACCAATTCAAATCCAAAATTAGTTGATTTCCCTATCCCAGCGAATGATGATGCAACGAAATCAATCACGTTAATCATGGATCAAATCTGTGAAGCTATTCGTGAAGGATTAGAGGATCGTAAAAACTTAAAAGCAGGTGAAGAAGCTACAGATGCAGCAGCTCCAGTTGTTGAAGCAGCTCCAGTTGTTGAAGTAGCTCCAGTTGTTGAAGAAACTCCAGAGGTTGAAGCAGCTCCGATTGTTGAAGAAACTCCAGAGGTTGAAGCAGCTCCGATTGTTGAAGAAACTCCAGTGGTTGAAGCAGCACCAGTTGTTGAAGAAACTCCTGCAACGGAAGAAGCTACAGAAAATTCAGCTGAATAATTAATTCTAAAAAATAAAAGTCATGGCTATTACAGCTTCAGATGTAAACAAATTGCGTCAACAAACAGGCGCTGGAATGATGGACTGCAAAAATGCATTAGTTGAAGCTAATGGTGATTTTGAAGCAGCAGTTGACATTCTACGTAAAAAAGGACAAAAAATCGCTGCGAAACGTGGTGATAACGATGCAAAAGAAGGAGTGATTATCGCTCAAGCTTCTGCTGACGGAAAATCAGGGGTTATCCTAACATTGAACTGTGAAACAGATTTCGTTGCTAAAAATGACGGATATGTTGCAATGGTTCAATCTTTAGTGGATATCGCTTTAGATAAACTTCCTGCAACGGTAGAAGAGTTGAAAGCTCTTCCTTACGATGCACGTTTATCTGTAGAAGAAAAAATCACTGAACAAGTTGGTGTTGTTGGAGAGAAATTAGATCTTTCTGGTTACGCTGTTATGAACAGTAATTTTGTTGTTGCTTACAACCACCCAGGCAATCAATTAGCAACATTAGTTGGATTGAGCGCTGGAACAGCAGCTGATATCGCTGAAGCTGGAAGACAAGTTGCTATGCAAGTTGCTGCAATGAATCCAATCGCTATCGATAAAGACGGTGTAGATGCTCGCACAATCGAACGTGAAATTGAAGTAGGAAAAGATTTGGCTATCCAAGAAGGAAAACCAGCTGAAATGGCTGAGAAAATTGCCTTGGGTCGTTTAAATAAATTCTTCCAAGAAAATACCTTGTTAAGTCAAGCGTTCGTTCGCGACAACAAAATGACCGTAGAACAATTCTTGAATAGCACGGAGAAAGATTTAACAGTCACCGACTTTAAACGATTCTCCTTAAGTTAATATTTAAAAAAAAGCTATCATTTGATAGCTTTTTTTTTGTGTTTAAAATTAACCTAAGTAAACGATTTGTATATTTGCTTAATCCTTACAAACATGACCTATAAACGTATCCTTCTAAAATTAAGTGGTGAATCCCTCATGGGAACTAAACAATTTGGAATTGACAATCAGCGAATCAATAGCTATGCCGTTCAAATTAAAGAATTGCATGAAATGGGCGTTGAAGTGGCAATCGTGATTGGAGGAGGGAATATCTTTCGCGGAGTTCAAGCGGAAGAAGGTGGAATGGATCGTACGCATGGTGATTACATGGGGATGCTTGCTACCATGATTAATTCCATGGCCCTGCAATCCGCATTGGAGTCAAACGGTGTGAAAACTCGTTTACTCTCTGCGATCGAAATGAAAGAAATCGCTGAACCTTTTGTTCGTCGTCGCGCTGTCCGCCATTTAGAAAAAGGACGTGTCGTAATTTTTGGCGCTGGAACAGGGAATCCATTCTTTACTACGGATTCAGCCGCTTCGCTAAGAGCCATTGAAATCAATGCAGAAGTGATTTTGAAAGGTACTCGTGTAGATGGAATCTATACGGCTGACCCAGAAAAAGATAAAACAGCCACAAAATACAGCCAAATATCCTTTGATGAAGTTTACTCAAAAGGACTAAACGTGATGGATCTCACTGCGTTTACTCTTTGCAAAGAAAATAATTTACCCATAATCGTATTTGATATGGACACTGTCGGTAATTTGAAAAAATTAATATCAGGTGAAAAAGTAGGAACAATCGTTTGTAATTAAAAAGAGATGACGGAAGAACTAATGATGATTTATGATGACTTTAAGGTTTCCAACGGTAAAACCATCAGTCACTTCGAAACAGAACTCATAAAAATACGCGCAGGAAAAGCCTCTCCAGCGATGCTTGGAGGCGTTATGGTGGATTATTATGGATCTATGACACCCTTACAGCAAGTAGCGAATGTAAATACGTCAGACGCACGAACAATCTTGGTGCAACCTTGGGAAAAAGCCATGTTGAACGAAATTGCACGCGGAATCATCAATTCCAATCTTGGTTTGAATCCACAAAATAACGGAGAACTTTTAATCATTACCGTTCCACCGCTTACGGAAGAACGTCGTCGTGATTTAGTGAAACGTGCGAAAGCGGAAGCAGAAAATGCGAAAGTAGGTATCCGAAACAACCGCAAAGATGCGATTGATATGATTAAAGAATTAAAGAACGACGGTCTTTCAGAAGACTTAGCAAAAGGTGCGGAAGAAGAAGTTCAAAAAATCACTAACGGAGCCATCAAGAGCGTTGATGAATTAGTTGAACTAAAAGAAAAAGACATCATGACAGTCTAAACTGTTCAATAAAGATAAAGGAAGGTCAACGGTTGTTGGCCTTTTTTTTGCTAGGACATTGCCTCTATAATTGTTTCTTTGCTTAACGTTTCATGCAAGCTCACAGTACCATGTGCAGCTAATAAAAAAGGGACTTTCTGGTCCAAACATAAATCCAAATCATGCGTGGATAACACGATGCACTTTTTCTTTTCACGTGATAATCGAACCAATAACTCCAGTAATTTTTTTCGATTGATGTAGTCTAAAAATGCCGTTGGTTCATCCAAGAGGATCACAGGTGTTTCTTGAACAAAGGCACGTCCAACCGAACAAAGCTGACGTTCACCATCGCTGATTTGATCGGTGTTTTTTTCTAGCAGATGTTGAATAGACAAGTCGGAAGCAACTTCTTCAACGATGCGCCAATCATTCGAATCCATACGACCGAAAGCATCGGTAAATGGTGCTCTACCCAAGGCTAAGTAATCTTTTACTTTTAAATACTCCACACCCTCAAAACGTGTATCCACCAAAGAAATGAATTCTGCTATTTCCCTTGGATTGTATTCAGATATCAACTGACCATTCATCGTGATTTCACCAGCTAATTGCTTTTGAATTCCCGAAATCGTTTGGATGAACGTAGATTTACCTATTCCGTTTCGTCCAACTAAGGCATAGACTTTTCCAGCTTCTAATTCCAGCTTCTCTGCATGAAGTAACTCTCCACTATAACCGACACTCACTCTTGTTAACTGGATCATCTCAATTTACGGATTAGCAAGAATACGACAAATGGCGCACCGATGATCGAGGTAAGCGCGTTCAAAGGAATACTGATGTGTCCTTCCAAAACTTGAATGAACGCATCGGTTAAGAGAAGGAAAATGGCACCTATCAATATGTTGCCAATAATCAAATACCGGTGATTCGTTGTTTGGAATAAAATACGCGAGAGGTTTGGAATCGCAATTCCAACAAAAGCAATCGGACCACAAAAAGCAGTAATTAATCCAGCAAACAACGCCGTCAATAAAAGAACAAACATGCGAGTCGCTTTAATCGGCAATCCGAGTAACGCGGCGGACTTCTCCCCGATCACGAGCATGTTTAGTGGCTTCACCAGAAGGAACGAAGCGACTATTCCCAAAGCAAAAATGACTAAAATGATTCCCAGCTGACCAAACTCTACTTGTTGCAAGGATCCCATAGACCACATTGTATACGATTTCAAGGATTCCGCACCGGCAAACGATTCTAGAATGGAAACAATTGCAGACGTAAAACTCCCAAACATCAATCCAACTAACAACAAGGTTATTTGGGATTTTAAACGTTGGGCAATTAACATCATCAATAGTCCAGCGGCAAAAGCACCGATTAACGCCGTTCCAATCAAGCCAAAATTCGATTGAAAAAAGTGAACGCCAGTCATTAAACTCAAAGCAATCAACAAACTTGCTCCGGAATTTATTCCAAGGACGTAGGGTCCAGCTAATGGATTCTTAAACAAGGTCTGCATGAACATTCCAGACAAAGACAATCCGGCACCAGCCATCATCGCCATGAGTAAACGCGGAACTCTGAATTCCCTTACAAGTACTTGACTCGTGTTTTTGGAATCAAAATTCAAGATAGAATCTAGATACGATGCAAATGAAAGTTCAATTTGGCCAGAAATCAAATGAAGGTACATTGCTAGTGGTAAAAAACACAGCAAACAGATGAACATCCATTTCAAAGTCCAGTCTTTCATTTCACTTCTTTGTAAAAATGCAGGTTTTTAGTCGTTTTTCCAGCGGCAATTTGCGCCAAATCTTCCAGTAACCAATCTGGACGTAAGGTACTCATTTCCCAAAACTTATTTCCATCATGCGTGTAACAAAATATCCTTGCCTCCTTAAAAAACGGCATGTATTTCGCTTTCGGATTGACTTGAACGATTTCGTTTTTTGATGAAAATCCTGGATTCAGCCAAATTTTCACATTCGACCCGTCCTTCATCACTTTCTCCATCGAATAAGCCAAACTTCCTGTTCCTTTGGTTCCATGATAAATGTAATTCAATCCTGAATTCTTAAATAGTTCGGACATGAAACTTTGTCCAGCCGGTGCATACCAAAAATCACCTGTGACATTTCCAGAGATCATTTCTTTCGAATTCACATTTTCTTTCTTTGCTCGTTCATACGCGATTTCAATGGATTTAAATAGCTCCACCGCTTCGGGAACCTTCGCACTTAACACGCCAAAAAGTAGCAGCCATTCCGCTCTTCCCAATGCGGTTTGTTCCCTCCAATCAAAGTTTGGGATGCAGTGAATGCCTAATTTTTCCAATCGTTCTTCTTGAGAAAAGGAACCAGAGAAAGCACTGTAAACGACGTATTCCGACTTTGAACGCAGTAATTGATCCACCGACATTGTTTGTTCGTTTTGCAAGGCCACCATGTGCTTTTGCTTGAATCGTTTTTTGACAAGCGGACTATATACATAGCGGATATCCGTAATTGCAGCGATTCTTTTCTCCTCGTTTAATGCCGACAACATGCCGATGTGGGTGGACGACAAAACGGCCAAGTGCTGTGCCGCATTGCTCACATAAAACTGAAAACGTTTTTTCTGATTATCCGGATGCTGGATGCGGATCAAATAGCCATTTTTTGTTTTAAAAACACCTAGGTATTTGCTGTAGCGACAGATATTGACTCCTGTTGATTTCGTTTGTTGGCTTTGCTTCTCTTGATTCGAACAAGAAGCAAGGCATAACAAAAGAACAACCAAGAAGAACCTCATCTATTAATATTGTTCAGATTCATTTGGAAAATCGCCAGACTGTACATCCTTGATATACGCTTGGAACGAATTCATCATTTGCTCATGCAAATTATTGTACTTACGTAAAAACCGTGGATTGAATTCGTTATTAATTCCCAACATATCGTGCACCACAAGAACTTGTCCGTCTACACCATTTCCAGCTCCAATCCCAATAATAGGAATCGAGACCATTTTTGCCACTTGTGCAGCTAATTGCGCAGGGATTTTTTCCAATACAATCGCAAAACATCCAACTGCCTCCAATGCTTTTGCATCGTCAATCAGTCGCTGTGCTTCTTCTTCCTCTTTCGCTCGAACGACATATGTTCCGAATTTATAGATGGATTGAGGCGTTAGTCCTAGGTGACCCATGACTGGAATTCCAGCAGTTAAAATGCGGCCAATAGATTCGATGATTTCTTGTCCACCTTCCATTTTAACGGCATGTCCGCCTGTTTCTTTCATGATTTTAATCGCACTCGAAAGCGCTTCCTTTGAATTTCCTTGGTAGGAACCAAAAGGCATATCAACGACAACCAAAGAACGATTCACTGCACGAACAACGGAGGATGCGTGATAAATCATTTGATCCAAGGTAATCGGTAAGGTCGTTTCGTGTCCAGCCATGACATTTGATGCAGAATCTCCAACTAAAATCACATCGATTCCAGCTTCATCTACAATGCGAGCCATGGAAAAATCATAGGCCGTTAACATGGATATTTTTTGACCAGCATTCTTCATTTCATGAAGCGTATGCGTGGTTACTTTTTTTACGTTTGAATGAACTGACATAGTTTCGTTTATCCAGCTGACGGATTCCAATGGAATCAAACAATCAGCGTCATTTGAGCAAAATTAAGGCTTAATCTTTGAATGTACTAATTCGCTAATGCGGTGATCGAATTACAAGGAATTCAAATAAGCATCTACGTTTGATTGAATGCGGTTCGTGATGTTAGAAGTTTCTGATTTCACAAATGCATTTCCAGTAATTTTCTCGTAAAGTTCAATGTATCGATCGGTAATTGTCTGAACAAAATCATCCGGCATAAAGGGCATTTGTTGTCCATCTAGACCTTGGAAATCGTTTTCAATCAACCATTGACGAACGAATTCTTTGGATAATTGTTTTTGTGCTTCACCATTCGCTTGTCTTTCCTCGTATCCATCCTTATAAAAGTAACGAGATGAATCAGGCGTATGGATTTCATCAATCAAGATTACTTCGCCATTTCGAATTCCAAATTCGTATTTCGTATCGACTAAAATCAATCCGCGAGCAGCAGCCATTTCTGTTCCACGTTGAAACAATGCACGCGTATACGCTTCCATTTTTTCATAAATCGCTTGTGGAACAATTCCTTTCGCAAGAATATCTTCTCTAGAAATATCTTCATCGTGTCCTTCCTCCGCTTTGGTTGCTGGAGTAATAATTGGTTCCGGAAAACGATCGTTCTCTTTCATTCCTTCTGGAAGAACCACTCCGCACAATAGGCGTTTTCCTAATTTGTATTCTCGAGCAGAATGTCCAGCAAGGTATCCACGAATCACCATTTCAACACGAACCGGTTCGCATGCTAGTCCAATTGCGACACTTGGATCGGGAGTTGCTACAAGCCAATTTGGGACAATGTCTCTTGTTGCATCCAAAAACATGGTTGCGACTTGATTCAATACCTGTCCCTTGAATGGAATTCCCTTCGGTAAAATATGGTCAAATGCAGAAATTCGATCAGAAGCCACCATGACTAACAAACCATTATCCAAGGTATACACATCGCGTACTTTACCATGATAAACATTCGTTTGTCCTTTGAAAGTAAAATTTGACTCTGTTATTGCGTTCATTCTTTTTTTTCTTTTAGTTCTTTTTGTGTTTTTGCCTCTATTTCTGCTTTATCGAATGCTTCGATGATTTTCTTTACTAATCGGTGTCTAATGACGTCACTTTGTCCGAGTCTAATGACGCTGATTTCATCCACATCCTTCAAAACGTCTAAGGCATAGGATAATCCGGAACGCTGTTTACTTGGTAAATCAACTTGGGACATATCTCCTGTTATAATAAACTTTGCGGTCATCCCCATGCGCGTCAAAAACATTTTCATCTGCATTTGGGTCGTGTTCTGCGCTTCATCTAAAATGACAAATGCCTTGTCCAATGTACGTCCACGCATAAACGCGAGCGGTGCGATTTCAATAACACCAAATTCGATCATGTCCGCTAATTTCTCCGCTGGAATCATGTCTCGCAATGCGTCGTACAATGGCATTAAATACGGATCCAGTTTTTCTTTTAAATCCCCAGGAAGAAATCCAAGGTTCTCCCCTGCTTCGACTGCAGGTCTCGTTAGTATGATGCGTTTCACTTCCTTTGCCTTCAACGCTCGAACAGCCAAAGCGACAGCGGTGTACGTCTTTCCGGTTCCGGCTGGACCCACAGCAAAAACCATGTCATCTTTATCGACGGCCTGAACCATTTTCTTTTGATTCACCGTGCGAGCCTTTATTTTTGCTCCGCCGTTTCCATGAACCAAAATCTCTGACCCATCATCGCTGGAAAGTAATTTGGAACCGTCTTCCAACATCAGATTATCGATGTTGTTTTCCGTTAAATGATTGAACTTATGGTAATGTTGAATGAGTAAATTGAACTTTCGTTCAAATTCATCCATCACTTCTTCATCTCCATTTAGGGAAATCATATTTCCACGCGCGGTGATTTTCAACTTCGGAAAGAAGGTTTTGATGTGGCGCAAATTTGCATCGTTAACACCAAAGATTTCCGCGGGATTCAATCCGCTAATTTCGATATGTCGATTTCCTATATTCAATTTATTTTAATGTATGTTCAGGGGTGATACTCTAATTTAGATTACTTTTGGTAAAATTATAAATTTCTGCGGACACTGATTTCTGTTTGACATGCAAATCGTAACACTTACTTCAGATAATGGACTTCAAGACTACTACGTAGCCTCAATCAAGGGTGCCATATTAAATCAAATGCCCCAAGCATATGTTATCGACATTTCTCACAACATTCGTCCGTTTGATGTCGCAAACGCTGCTTTTCAATTGCGTTGTTGCTATCAAGATTTTCCAAAAGGAACCATTCACATTATCGGAGTTGATGGTGAACCAGTATTAACTGGAGACAAATTGAGTTTCCCGACGATCATGTTATTTAAAGGTCAATATTTCATTTCGAACGACAACGGATTCTTCGGTTGCTTTCTAGATGAAGAACATCCGGATGAATTATACCAATTTTCAGACATTGTGAACAATCCTGAAATGGTGAAATTCCCAACAAAAAATTGCTTCATTCCACTTGCTAAACGAATTGCCGAAGGAGAATCCATTAGAAGTTTTGCCAAAGTAACGAACACTTACAAAAGAGCATTCTTACAAAAACCGGTCATTGAAAACCTCACCATTCGCGGAAACGTTATTCATGTGGATAGCTATGGGAATTTAATTACGAATATTCGCAAAGCTGATTTTAATCATTTCGGTGAAAAAACACCTTTCACCATCAAGTATTTAAACAAGGAATACTACATCGATGAAATCAACGAGACGTATAACAATGTAACGATGGGTGAACGTGTTGCACTTTTTAATAGCAGTGAATTGCTAGAAATCGCGATCAATCGCGGTGCAAATGGAAGTACAGGTGGTGCAAACAAGTTGTTTGGCATGAGACAAGGTGATCCGGTGCATGTTGAATTCACACCAAAAGGATCCAAGGAGGACATTGAATCACTTTTTGATTAATTTCATGATTACCCGTATCGTTAAGCTAGAATTCCAAGAAGAGTATTTAGAAACCTTTTTAACTCACTTTGAACAAGTGAAATGGTCCGTGTCCACATTTCCGGGTTGTCACGGCATGAAATTAATCCAAGACCTTAAAAATCCTTGTGTTATCTTGACGTACAGCGTATGGGAAAATGAAGGAGCACTTGAGAATTACCGTGTTTCCCCGCTGTTTCAGTCCATTTGGCCAATCATTAAACCATGGTTCTCGGCTAGAGCAGAAGCCTGGAGTTTAATGGAATACTTCGATGGATTTCAATGACTTAAATAGAATGTAAGGCAAAAAAAATCACTTTTTTTTGGATAACCGGTAATTAAGTATACCTTTACCAAAATTAATTTATTACAAAATGAGTAGAGGAACAGTAAAGTTCTTTAATGAATCTAAAGGATTTGGATTTATTATCGAAGACGACACGAACAAAGAGTATTTTGTTCATGTAACAGGATTAATCGACAAAGTCAAAGAAAACGACGAAGTTGAGTACGATTTACAAGAAGGTCGTAAAGGTTTGAATGCAATCAATGTAAAAAAAGCATAGTAGTACATTCTCATCATTAAAATCCCGCCTCTCGCGGGATTTTTTTTTGAACACTATTTTCCCATCACGCAATTTCCATCTCTGTTCATCGTACGGGTAAAATCCTTATTTTTGAGGATTGAAATCATCATATGCGCGCATTATTTTTTAAGGAAATCAATAGTTTTCTAAGTTCCATAATTGGATACGTCTTTATTCTGATCTATTTAATTGCCTCTGGACTTTTTCATTGGGTTCTTTCTTACAACACCAATCTACTCGAAGGTACGGAAGCGGACATGATTCCCTTCTTTAATTTATCTCCAGTCATTTTCTTTATTTTGATTCCTGCAATAACCATGCGTTCCATCGCTGAGGAAAGAAGAACTGGAACCATCGAATTACTGCTAACACGACCTATTTCCGATTTTAAACTCGTTTTCGCAAAGTATCTAGCAGGCGTAGCATTAGTTGTGGTCGCCATCATTCCAACCATTATTTATTTTATCTCCATGTATTACCTCGGGAAACCAGCTGGAAATATTGATGCAGGAGCTACCATGACATCTTACGTTGGACTTATTTTACTCGGTGCAGTCTTTGTTTCCATTGGTATTTTCGCTTCCTCACTCACCAACAGTCAAATTGTTGCGTTCATTCTAGCGATGTTCTTGTGTTGGGTGTTTTATGATGGATTTAACTTACTAGGTAATTTTAGTCAATTTGGTGGGCTAGATTACTTCATAAAATATGTTGGAATTGCGTTTCATTACGATTCCATTAAAAAAGGTGTCATTGACTCTGGTGACATCATCTATTTCCTTTCCCTCAATACGCTGTTCTTATTCGCTTCTTTAACAGTGATTAAAACATTGAAAAAATAACATGAAAAAGAATCTCACAAAAGGACTTTTCAACTGGACCGTGCTCGCACTTGTTGGTGTAGCGATTGTGCTTGTCAATATTATTGGTTCATTAATCTATTACAAGATAGACATGACCAAGGATCAACGTTACTCCTTGGCTAATAGCACCGAAAACTTCTTGTCCAACAAAAGTAATTTCGAAAACAGAATCAGCATTCAAATCTATTTAGAAGGAAACATGCCTTCTGAATTAAAACACTTTCAAACAGCTTTAAAAGATAAACTGCAGGATTTCAAACGTGTTGCGGGTAATCGCATTGAATATTTATTCACGGATATCAATATCGGATCTGAAGAAGAAGTGAATGCTATGCGTGCACAATTGTACGACAAAGGAAAAGGAATCATGCCCTTGGAAATCCTTTACATGAAGGACGGAACACAAAGTAAAGTCATGCTGTTTCCAGGTGCAATCATGAGTTATACCGTTAATGGAATCACCAAGGAAAACATGGTGCAATTCCTGCCTGGAACACAACCCGGACATCCAAACAGCTTGGAGGATATGGCGGAGATTATCGAAACGTCTCTGAACAACCTTGAATACAACTTGATTGCTAGCATGCGTCGTTTGACACAGGTGAGCAAACCAACCATCGCTTTCCTGCAAGGACACGGTGAATTGACTTACCAGCAAACCATGCGCGCGAGAGCACTTTTAGCGCCTTATTTTACGCTAAAAGATGTTAACTTATCCGATTCTATTGCTGTGTTTAATGATGTGGATGGTGTCATTATTGCCAACCCACGCATTCCCTACTCGGACAGCAGCATGTACATTTTGGATCAATTTGTGATGCGCGGTGGCAAGTTAATGGTGTTCATGAATACGCTGGAACACGATGAAGATACGCTTATGGCACGCGGAATGACCCATTCCATGAGGAAAAACCTGAAATTGGACCGCCTTCTATTCGATTATGGAATCAAGGTTCACGAAAACTACATGATGGATGTTCAATGTGCTCCCAAGATCGTTCCTTTTGCTGAATCAACGTTTATTCCATGGTTTTTTCACGTGATGGCGACTCCGTCCAAACACCCAATCACCCGAAATGTCGATCCAATTTTGTTGAAATACGCAAACGAAGTCAGCTTTGTGGATTTACCGAATATCAAGCAAACAAGCCTCCTGACCTCCTCAACAAACTCCATTCCTTCTGGACTTCAACCATTCGTTAATCTTGGCTTGCCATTGAATTACGGCAAATCTCCAAAATTAGTCGACAATCCGGAGGATGAGATCAATAAAATCTGTCTTGGCGGAATGGTCGAAGGGTATTTCAGCTCTCATTACAACAACCGTCTCCCACCTGAATTCGTCAAAAACCTTCCGAAGAAATATGCGTTCCAAGCAAAAAGTCAGAAAGAAGGAAAAGTATTACTCATAGGAAATGGAACCTTCTTCGCAAATACGTACGATTCCATGCCGAATCCAAAAGGATTGAACTACTTGTACCGTCCAAATGGATTCAATGAGTTGAAAATGGATTACGACTTATACCAACGTCGCATCTCTCTTTATTATGGAAATCAAGAATTTTTCCAAAACATTGTCGATTACATGATGGGAGATAACTCCGTACTTGATATCCGTAGTCGTCAGATTGACATTAAAGAAATTGACAAAGAAAAGGTGGCGAAGTTCGCTGGATTCTATAAAACAATCAACATGCTCTTGCCGCTAGGAATCATCATTCTATTGAGCATGCTGATGAACTACATTCGAACGCGTCGTTACGCAAGAAAATAATCCTACATGAAAAAAATCAGTATTCTCCTTTCTTTAGTCGCAGGACTAGTTGTCCTCGGATGGTTCGCTTTTGACTTGACACGCAAAGATGGTGCAAGTGACTCCGAATTCATTGAATTTGCGGTGAAAGACACGAATTCAGTGACCAAAATCATCATCTCTGATGCCTTTTCAAATACGTTTACCTTGGTAAGAAATGGAGATGAATGGACGGACAAAAATGGTGGATGCATCATGCAGTCAAGTGCTCATTACATACTCGAAGCACTCGGAAATATTTCATTGAAAGGATATTTATCCGAAAAAAGCCATAAGCAATTTGTGAAACTGATGTCTGCGAGTCACACGAAAGTGGAAATTTTCCAAGACGGCGAATGGACTAAAACGTGGTACATCGGACCATCTGCTCAAGATCATAACGGGCAAATCATGTTGTTGGAGACAGCTGACGGCGGCAAGAGTTCCAATCCAGTAATGATGCAAATTAAAGGGATGGCAGGAATCATTGAGCCTCGTTTTTTTGCTGACCCAAGAAAATGGGCTTGCACGAACATTTTCGAACTTGAAATGGAACAAATTGCGAGTGTAGATGTGAAATATCCTAAAGAAAAACACCGTAATTTCCATATCACAGCGGTAGGAAATCGTTTCAAGTTGACTCAAAATGGAACTAAAATACCTAACGTCGACACCTTAAACATTTACCGTTATTTACAGGGCTACAAGAAAATTCACTTTGAATTGGCGAATTACGAGTTAAGCAAAAAACAATGTGACAGTCTGAAACGTTCTGCGCCATTCTGTGTCCTTACCGTCAAAGAAAAACAAGGGCCATCTACAAAATTACGCATGTTTAAAATCGCATCGAAGGAAGCACAGCGCAACGAATTTGGCGAGATGGAAAATATGGACATGAACAAATTCTGGTGTCAACTACCGAATGGTGAATTGGTAAAATGTCAATACTTTGTTTTCAATCCACTCTTGATGGGACATGTATTCTTCCCAGGAATGGAATTGAATTTTCCAAAATAGACTCTCCTTCTGCCGCCTCATGATTACCATTCTTTTTGGGAAATCAAGGTAATTACATTCTTTGATTTTTGAAAAAAAATAATCGTATTGCATTTTAATGCTCGTAAGCTTGATAAAAATCCCCTTTTAAGCAACTTTAGCCTGCGATTTTGCGTTAAGGCTAGTACCTAAACTACTAGCTACCTACATGCGCATACTTTTAGCCGTATTTCTTGTTGCATTGACGTTTTTTTCGCGTGCGCAAATGCCTACAGCTAATTTTACAGCAAATCCTTTGGTGGTGTGCGTTGGTGTCCCGGTGAACTTTACGAATACATCCATTCCAAACGGGACAAGCGCGATCGTTTCGAATGCCTGGGACTTTGGAGATGGTGCACTTTCAACATTGCTTAGTCCATCACATGCATTTAGCACTGCCGGCACATTTACCATTACCTTGGTCGTAACAAACGCCAACGGCACCGTGGACGCAGAAATAAAGTCAGCATATATTACGGTGAATCCGTTACCCATCGTTGCTTTTTCTGTCAACGGTTTAGGTTGTACTGTTCCACTGACCTTGTCTTTTGTCAATAGTTCTTCCAGTGGAGCGAATTTCAGTAACGCATGGAATTTTGGGAATAGTCAGAACTCCACTGCTGCGAATCCACCGAATATCACCTATAATTCTGCCGGAAGTTACACGATCACTTTAAACGTGACGAATACAAGCACATCCTGTGTCGCAACAAGTACACAGAGTATTCAAGTAGCAAATTTCCAAGCTGGAATCACCGCTCCTACTTTTGGTTGTGTTGGACAAGCGATTTCGTTTCAAGACAATTCAACCGCTGGAGCCAATGCATGGAGTTGGAATTTTGGGGGTCAAGGGACAAGTTCAGTAGAAAATCCCTCCTTTGTTTTCAACGCTCCAGGAACGTATACCGTTCAACTCACTTCCCAAAACACAAGTTCAGGATGTACCTCAACAATCACGCAACCCATCTCTATTCAGGCCAACACCAATCCTATTTTCAGTGCGAATCCAATTACGAACTGTGCGCCTGGATCCATCCAATTTACAAGTAGCACGACGATACCAGGTACGTATGTTTGGTCCTTTGGAGATGGTCAAACCTACACCGGATTAACACCTCCTCCGCACATTTACACTCAAAGTGGTTTATACGATGTCACCTTGAGTTTAACAACAGCAGCTGGATGTACAGGTTCAACAACCTTGAATGACTACATCAACATGACGAATGTCCAAGCTGGATTCTTTGCTTTGGATACTGCAGGCTGTGACCCACTCGTTGTCAATTTCATTGATACCTCCTTCACACCTTCGAATCCGATTGTTTCTTGGCAATGGAACTTTGGCAATGGTCAAACGTTCAATGGTCATTTTCCACCAGCTCAAACGTATCAAGTCGGTGTATACGATGTTCAATTAATCATCACCACCCAATCAGGCTGTACGGATACGATTATTAAAAACGATTATGTGACGGTCGGACACATCGACTCCGTTCATTTCACTTACACCCCATTGATTGCTTGCTCCAATGACGATGTGATTTTCACGAGTTCAACGTATATCTCTGTTCCGCACAACGCCAACGAAGTCACCTATTTCTGGGATTTTGGTGACGGAACATCCATTGAACAGAATCCAACACACCAATTTGAATCTGACACCGGTTATTTCGACGTTACATTTATTGCTGACTTTAGAGGATGTAAGGATACGTTTATCGTTGAAGACGCCGTGTATATTCTCGCACCAATCGCTCAGTTTTCACCGAGTGCCTTTTTGTTTTGCAATCCGAGTTCATTCCCCGTAAACGTTGCCATCGATGACAATTCCATTCACGGTGTACTATCTGACAACGTGGACATGCATTATGAATTCTTTGACAATACGCCAAATGTGAATTTCACCAATGCCCAACTCGATGTCCCCAATGGCGGAAATACCAGTCATACGTATTCGACGTATGGAACATACAACATTGAACAGGTCATACACAACTACACGACAGGCTGCTCGGACAGTATTACGTCCACCATTACCATTTCTCAGCTCGCCAGTCAGTTCAGCATGTCGAACGATACGGTTTGTAACGGGACAGCAATCAACTTAACGGACATCAGCACATCATGGAGTGGAGCTACAGGATCTCATCCCGTAAATGATTGGTATTACAACATGGGGAACGGACAGTCGATTCACAATGGACCGAATATTTCCTATACCTATCCTGCTCCGGGAAATTACACCATTTCTCACATGGTGATCAACAGTGTGGGTTGTTCATCAACAGCCACACAGACTGTGAAAGTCGTGAACAGGCCAATCGCAGGAATACTCGCGAATGATTACAGCGGATGTTCACCATTTACGGTTCCATTCACCAATACATCGTTTAGTCTAGCTAACGGACTCCCTTTGAATTCATTTAGTACCAGTTTTTCGGATGACAATTCTATTTTGATCACCAATAATGTCAACCAACCAATCATTCATACATTTAATGGTACCGGTGCATATTCTGCAACCATAGTCGCTACGGATATTTTCGGCTGTACTTCCTTGCCAACTGGCGTCACCATTACCATCACCAAACCTACTTCAGACTTTGACATCGATTCTGTTTTGTGTGATTTGGATACGAACGTCACAATCAACCTTTCGACCGGAACGGGCACTTTAAGTTACGAATGGTTCCTGAATGGTTCAACCATTGGAACGAGCACGGATACACTGGTTACTTTGACCAATCCAAACAACGGACAATTGTCAAATTCGCACATTTTAACACTCATAACGACGGACGGAAACGGCTGTAAAGACACTTTGAATCGCACCTTGATTATGTCCACACCACTCGCCATTCCGAATTTCTTCTTTACTGGCGCCGTTCCTAATGCAAACGGTGCATACGATTGTCCACCTATCTTTTGCAATTTTCAAGATTCCTCCTTCTCCTATGGAACGATTACCGGTTGGAATTGGTCCTTCGGAAATGGAAATAACTCCATCCTTCAGAATCCATCAAATACGCTCGTGACAAACGGAACCTTTGATTTAAACTTTATTGTGACGGATCAATATGGCTGTACCGATGATTCCACAGTGCTAGACTACATTTCAATTGGCGGACCGATGGGAACTCCGAATTGGCTACAAGATGCAACGATTTGTTCACAGGGAGCATTGTTTTACTTGACGAATGTTTCCAACATCGATAGTTTGGTTTGGAATATGGGAGATGGCACGAGCTACTCGGATTCTGTGAATTTTAATTACTTCTACGCAACACCAGGGACATATCAACCAAGCATAACCATTTTTGACTCCGTTGGTTGTCAGATTCTCTTGCCCTTGGATCCAATCACTGTCAATGACGACGATTTGGACGCCTTTTTCGTTCCAAATCCAGTGTATGCGGACATCAATGGAATCATCAATTTCAATGACCAATCGACCTTTACGAATGCACCGATTGTCAGCTGGACCTGGAATTTAGGTACCGACTCCACTTTTACGTGGAATTCGAATACAGCGCCAACTACGTCCTTTTCACAAGGAGGACCACATGTCATCACACTCACAGTGGTAGATGAATTGGGATGTATTTCCACCTACGAAACGACCGTTTTCGTCAGTGATCCAGATATTTGGGTTCCAAACGTATTTACACCAAACGGCGATGGCGTCAATGACTTCGTTGTACTGCCCTATCCAGCTTTCAAATCGTATGACATCATGATTTTCAATCGTTGGGGGAATATGGTTAGCATCTTAGAAGATCAAACCGGAGTAGCGGCTTGGGACGGACTATCCACAGACGGAAAACCACACACAGATGGTGTTTATTTTTACATGTTAAACGGAGTTATGCTCGGCGGAACAGAAATCAAAAAGCAAGGGTTTATCACGTTGATTCGTTAATTGTCCCCGTAACGCCTAGTTGTACTGCTGCGAGCTTCGCTGTAGTTGCACTGCCGTAGGCTTAGCTGCAGTTGCACTTCTGCGAAACCACTGCTGCGAAACCATCTGTATTTTTTTTACTTTAAAAAATCATCCCTCGCTTCGCTGCAGTTTTAATGCTGGGGAACAATCTCTTCATATTACAGTCTAAATCATTTTACCGCTCGCTCTTAACGACAGTTGCACTGCTGCGAAACCTTCTTTACTTTATTTAATAAAAAATCATCCTACAGTTTTTAATCGTGGAGTCAAACATTACAACCCTTCCAACAAACCTTCACCGTACCAATAATTTGAAGCCGACGAGTATAACCATTCCTCTGGATTTTTCACAAATTTTTCTAAGTGTTTTGTTTGACAATTATAGCATAGATTTTAGATAAGAAATATCTTATTTAAAATAGTGTTTGTTTTGAAAATTGTCCGCGATAGTGCAACTGCAATTGTTCAAAAGCAGTGTAACTACAATTGTTTAGCAGCAGTGAAATTGCAAATGTTCCGCAGCAATGCAACTGCAATGGAGAGGGGTCAAAAAAAAGTCCTGACGTTTCCGTCAGGACTTCTGCTAGTGGTGCCTCCAGGAATCTCCGCCGCGGCGGACCAGGGACACTAATATCCAGTTCTTCGCTTGATGAAATCACGCCCTTTTCCGGTTTTCAATTCTTTTTCAAGGATAATTGCCTGCTTAATTGTTGTATGCTCTTCATGGTAAATCAATAACCAAGGTCCTTTCCCTTTGGTGAATTTCCCTAATAATCCAAGGTTATGTTCATTTAATCGACGTATAAGATCTTCTGTATAGCCAGTATACTTACACTTTGCTTTTTCCGAATATAAAACATAAACAAAATACATCTCAAAAAAAAATCCTGACGTTTCCGTCAGGACTTCTGCTAGTGGTGCCTCCAGGAATCGAACCAGGGACACAAGGATTTTCAGTCCTTTGCTCTACCAACTGAGCTAAGGCACCAGCTATTGGTGGGGCAAATTTAACACTTTTTTTTATTTCTCATCAAAAAGTCAGGTAAATTTCTTGGAAAGCTACTTAACTTTGCGTCATGTACAACAAAACAACCGCCTATTTATTGGATGCCGGGAACACACACGTGAAACTTGGAACGGTGGGAAATGGTGTGATTTCTCGTGTTAAACGCTTCGATTTGAGTTCTTTTCCTTGGGAGGAACTGGATGGTAACATTCCCATCGTGATTTCGTCTGTGCTTGCAGATGAATGGAAAAAACCATTGGAAGATTTTTTTCAAAACAAGATGTACATAAGCGCTCACATGAATTTGCCTTTTCATATGGACTACCTGACACCCGAAACACTTGGGATTGACCGTCTGTGCAACATGGCAGCCGTGGCAAACAGGAATCCAACGAAAGCAAAATTGGTCGTTGATTTGGGTACCTGCATCAAATGTGATTTTATGAATGAACGTCAAACATATGAGGGTGGATCGATTTCTCCAGGATTGAACATGCGGTCGCTTTCCCTACAAACGTTTACCGCAAAACTTCCGCTGATTCCTGTTCATTCAGCCGCAAAGCTCATTGGTAATAACACGAAAGAATCCATTGAAAGTGGCGTGTTTAACGGTTGGAAAGCCGAAATCACGGAGTTGATTCGCCTTTACCAAACAAAATTCCCTGATTTAGACGTTTACCTCACCGGAGGAGACGCGCGATATTTTGATTTCGAGCAAAAAAGTAACATCTTTGTACTCGAACATTTAACCCTAGAAGGAATTCTAGAAATTTACCGTCTGAATGAAGATTCTCTTTAATTTCCTTATCCTTTTTGTATTCTCACAAACTTGGTCGCAATCTACTACCAATCAACCTGCTTCCTACTACGGACTCGGTGAAAGTTCGGCTCAAAACCATGGGATTTTCGATGCCTTAGGTAAAAACACCATCAACGTGTTTGATTCCACGATTTTAAATTTTTACAATCCAGCTACGTACAATACGCTCAGCACAGGAAACACGCTCTACTCTTATGGAATTCAAACAAGAATTTCTAATTATTCAGAGCAAACGAAAACACAAATTGGATTTGCAGGAATGATCGACCACATTGCGATCGGTGTACGTATCAAAAAAAATATGGGACTTGCTTTCGGATTAAAACCCTATTCCGCTCGAGGTTACCAAATTACCGACAAATCTTTTACAGGATTCGACTCCTTGGAATACACGTATAAAGGTAGAGGAGCCATTCAGGACCTGTTTTTAGGCTATTCTTACGGACTTGTTTATCGTCCCAAAACAAAATTATCAATCGGCGCCAATGCTTCGTATTTATTCGGGACCGTCACCAACGAACGACAAGCGAAACTGATTGCCTCCGGCTCTAATCAAGGCGGAATTAACATTAACTCCATGATTATCCGTTCGTTTCACTACGAACTTGGAGCTTATTTCCAACAGCAACTTGGAAAAAATCACTTAATCAGTCTAAGTGCTGTCTACCTCCCGAATCAAACCATTACTGGAGATTACCAGGATGAATTTTATACCGCATCCAACATTAATTCAAGTTCTACTTATGACACCATCGCATTCAGTAGAAGTCGTATTCACTTGTTGAACTCATCCACCTTACAACTTGGACTCAACTACAGCGTATTGCTCCCCAAATGGAAACGTCAAACGAGAGAATTACACCCAAAACTTAGCCTAATGGCTTCTCTTTACCAGTTTGGATCCCTTGAACACCACGCCCAAGTTTTAATTCCAGACTTCGGAATGACCTCCTTTCAACGCCTTTCTTTCGGCGCACAATTTAGTCCAGAATCTCGCTTGATGGAAAACATTTCCACCTTGAAAGGATTAGAGAAAATGACGTATCGAATTGGTTACTACACGCAATCACTGCCATACACAACCAACAACATTCAATACCAAGAATCTGCCGTGAGTTTTGGATTAGGACTTCCAATCATGGCTCAAATGTCCGCGTCCTCTGTTAACTTTAGCGTTAATTTAGGTTCTCGTTCGAGCAATCAAAGTTTCGGAATACAAGAGAAATTTGCTTCCGTAAACCTAAGTTTCATTCTTGCACCTTCCAATTTTGACAAGTGGTTCAGACAACGAAAATTGGATTAATCAGTTTGCTGAGTCTTTTTCTTGTAGGACTAAACTCCTGTGAAAATGATTTAGATGCCATCGAACGCATTAGCTTTGATGCACATTCTCCCGATGAAACCACAAAAAACCTCAAGATGATTTACGCAGACGATGGATATGCCCGCGTGGAAATTTTTGCTGCATTGGCAGAAACCTATCGAGGAAAAGAAGAAATTACCAAAATCAAGGACAGTTTAAAAGTTCACTTTTTCAATGAAAAAGGTGAAATCGTTTCAAAACTAACCGCACTTTATGGGGAAATAAACAATACCAAAGGAACACTGATGGTCAGAGACTCCGTGAGACTCTACAACTACGAGAAGAAACAAACCCTAGAAACAGAAGCGCTATATTGGAACCAAAAAGATAGTACAATCTATTCGAAATCTTCGGTGAAGGTCCGCTCTCCTAAAGGCACTATCTTTGGTGAAGGGATTAAAACTAAGCAGGACTTTAGTAAATATGAAATCATTAAACCGGTTGGGAAATTCCAATTGGAAAACGAACTCGAATTTAAATAACATGAACCTATACAACACCATCATGAGCTACTTCTGGTTAGCAGTAGCGAGCGTTTCTTTCGTTACAGTTACGTACTTATGCTTTACAGAAGGATTTGAAAAATACGCTTCCAATTATGTTTTCTCCATCATCGCTCTGGCCACTTTCTTTGTAAAACGATGGATGATGAAACGCGTGGGAAACCACCAACAATTCTTAAAAGATAAATCCAAGGAACAAGAAGGGTAATTCTTTTGTTAGTGTAACAAAAACAAACAAAACGAGTCTTAACTCTTTATGAAAGCATTCTCTCTCATCTTATTTCTCTTCCTTGTACATGGACTTTCTGCTCAGAATTTTGTTCGTGGAAAAGTTGTGGATGAGCGAAAATCTCCTATTCCATTCGCTAAAATTTACGTAAAAAACACCGCGGATCAACGCACCGTTGCCGCCGTGGATGGATCCTACGAACTTTCCTTAATGCCAGGAGAGTACTTTCTGGTGATTTCTGCATTGGGTTACCAAGATCGGGAAACATATATCTCCATCAGCAGCATAGATCTTCAACGTGACGTTCAATTGTTTCCTGAAAAAGAACAGGACTATAAAGAAGTCGTAGTAAATACCAAAAAAGGAAATATTGGACGCGAAATCATGCTCGAAGTGGTCAAGCGCAGAGAGCAAATGAATCCGTGGAATTATGCACATACCGTAGATGTCTACATCAAAGCGAGCGAGCAAAAGGACATCAAAGTCAAAGAGCAAAGAAAGAAAAAAGAAAACGAAGACGAAATAGAGAACACAGCAAATGACGCTGATCCACTTGAGGCGAGCCTACCGAAAGCACCAGCATGGGTAGACAACATGAATCTGTTGGAAGTTCAATTGAAACGCAATTATGCACCTGGAAACAAAGTCAAAGAAATTCGGAATGCCTACACCTTGCACGGTTCCGATCAATCTCTTTACTACACAACAACGGTTAAATCCAATTTTAACTTTTTCGAGAATTTATTGCACTTGGATGACTTACATCAAACGCCAGTAAGTTCACCTATTTCCGTTCCTGGAATCCTTTCCTATAAATACAGGATGGAAGAAACCTATGTGGAGAACGGTCTAACCATTTGTAAAATAAAAATCATTCCCAGAAATACTGCAACAACAACGTTAGAGGGATACATCTACGTGATTGACTCCTTGTTTCTCATTCAGAAACTTCAACTAACGATGAACAAAGGGAACTTGCTGATTTATGATCATTTTGAAATTGACCAAACATTTTCGATTGTCGGTGACACCATGTGCGTACTTGATAAACAAGTCTTAAGCTACGGTGTAAAATACAAAAACGAAACGTCTGCTTGTCAAACAACAGCGCTTTTTACCAATTACAATTTTGACCCAGAATTCAGTAAAAAATTCTTTAACACCGAATTAGCGGTAACGACAAAAGAAGCCTACGAGCGTGATACAAATTACTGGTCATCCGCACGTCAAACGAGCCTCAGTGCGGAAGAACAACGTTTCATCATCATCAAGGACAGCATTCGTGATTTTTACAATCGAAAGGAATACCTTGATTCTATTGACAAAGTATTCAATAAAATTACAGCTCTCAAGATCCTTTGGTTCGGCGTGGATCACCGTAATCGTGAGCAAAAGATTCAGTGGTCTCTTGGTTCCGTTGCGACGCTTATCCAGCCATTTGGACTTGGTGGACCAAGACTGAATCCAAGTTTTGACTATTTTAAAAAATGGAAGGATGAACGGTCTTTGGAAACTTACTCACGTATCTCCTACGGATTTTTAAATAAAGATGTGAAAGGTGATACTTGGTGGCGCTACCGATTTGACCCCTTTCATTTTGGCTTTGTCCGCTTCGCTATCAACCATGACTTCGATGTCATTCGCGGTTATGATGCCATTACACAAATTTACAAACGAGACAATTTCATCGAAGCGACAAAAATGACCCTGTCTGCAGACTACGAACTTTTTAACGGTTTTTACGCTTACTCTTCCCTTGGATTTTCAGAACGAAGAAGTCTGACAGACTTTAAATTCCTCAACACCATTGACAACATCATTCCGAATAACGATCCTACGGATTTCAAACCGTATCAAACAATGATTGGCTATTTAGGATTCAGTTATACCCCAAAACAAAAATACATGCGCGAGCCCTACCGAAAAGTGGTTCTAGGTTCCGCTTGGCCGACGTTTAGCGTGAATTACGAACGTGGAATCCCAAAGCTATTTGGAAGCGATGTGGATCATGAATACCTCCAAGTAGATGTCATGCAATCCTTTAAAATTTCAACCTTGGGAACCATGAACTACCGAATTTCTGTCGGGAAATTTCTCAGTGCACGACAATTGTACAATCCAGACTACAAATACCAACGCAGAAGTGATCCGATTTGGTTCTCCAATCCACTTTACTCCTTCCAAGGACTCGACACGACCTTGCCAACGATTGATTATGTATTTCAAGCACACGTTGTACACCATGACAATGGAGCCATCTTAAATAAGATTCCCTACTTCAAGAAAACAAGAATTGGTTTAGTTGCTGGAGCTGGAGCCATGTACGTCAAAGAATACGATTGGCAGCATTATGAGGTTCTTGGTGGACTTGAGCGCAACTTCAAGATGTCCAGACGAAGATTAAGAGTGGGGATTTATGGCGTTATTTCCGATGGGAATCAAATCAAACCGACCTTTGACTGGAAGGTTTCCTTCGCCATTCTAGATGACCGAAACATGAAATGGAATTTTTAATCCACTGATTCGGTGGACTCCTCTGATTCTTTTTTCTTTGGGAAATAAACTTTCTGTCTAATTAAAATCAAGATGACTCCCGTTGAAATACTTGCATCTGCAACATTCCAAATCGCTGGAAATATTTGCTCACCCCCTACTCCAGGAACCCATTTTGGCCAGTTGACGTTGAACTGAAACATGTCCACCACACTGCCTAACATAAATCCTTGATGACGAAGTTCAACCGGATAATTGAAACCGTAATCCGTACAAACTCCTTTAATTCCTGATCCGGAAAGTTGATTAAACGAATCACATGGATTTAAAGTGAAAAAGTAATCGTAAAACATCGAATCAATGAGGTTTCCAGTCGCACCGGCAAGAATCAACCCGAAAACGAGTAGAAACTCAAGGGATGCACCTTTTCTCGCTTGTTTCACCAAATAATAGACGATGAATCCAATGGCAATAAAACGGAAAATACTCAAAGCAAGTTTGTGCCAGATACCGGAACCAAAGGTTGTTCCAAAAGCCATTCCTGGATTTTCAATGTAATGTAAAACGAACCAATCACCGAATAAGGCTTTCGTTTGCCCAAGCTCGAAACTTGTTTTGATGTAGATTTTCATCAATTGATCGATGATCAATAGAATGGCAACCAATAGAAAAACGTACAAAAGTTTTTTACGCACTATTTTTGAGCGTTTTTGGCATCAATACTCATCGTTGCATGAGGAACCAAACGAAGTCTTTCCTTCGGAATCAATGTTCCATTAACACGACAAATTCCGTAAGTTTTGTTTTCAATGCGCGTTAAAGCAGCTTGTAAACTTTGAATGAACTTCTCTTGACGAGCAGCTAACTGAGCCACTTCCTCTCTCGAAAGCGTTTCAGATCCATCCTCCATCATATTAAATGTTCTACCTGTATCGTCCGTTCCATGATCATCGTTGTGAGACAATGAACCTACCAACAGGGAATAATCAATTTTTGCTTCTGATAATTTATTTAGAATCAATTCCTTGAACTCTGCGAGCTCTGCATCTGAAAACTTATTTCTTTCTTTAGTCATAACGGTAATCTTTCAAAGTCATCCTCATTTGAGAACGAAAGCAAATATATCATTTTTAGTGAAAATCAAAAACCAAAAAAGAATTAATTTATCGTTAATTGAGTCATTTTGAACAATTCCATCGAGTTATTCACAATCGTACAAAGTGCCCGATAGAAAAAAGTACCTTCGCTCTATGATTCGACTGTTTTTAGACAACCGAACAGCGGTTTTGTTACTATTGCCTTTGCTCATTGCCCTGTATGTTCTTGGGGACATTCTTGGGGTGGAACAAGTCGCGTCGAACAGAGTGGATGGACTTTTTTTTAGTCAAACTTCATCGAATCATTTTTGGGACTATTTCGGTCAATCATTCTTGATTCTTGTCAATGCAGTATTGCTCAATGCCGTATTCAACAGCCATGAATTCCTCGACAAAAATACGTACATCATCAGTTTGATTTACGTGGTGCTTACACCCATGTTTGTGCCTTTAAATCAATTCAATCCCGTTTTACTCGCTCATTTTTTTATCATAGCTACGCTCGGAGCACTGTTCTATTTGAAGCAAAATGCCGACGGAAAAATGACCATTTTTAATGCGGGAATCTTGTTTAGTATCGCGATGATCTTACTTCCCTACTTAACTATTCTCATTCCGTTTATTTTAATCATGATTGTGATAATACGTCCATTTAACTGGCGAGAACTATTCATTTGTCTTGCCGGATTAAGCGTTCCTCTACTCTATTACATCAGCTACCTATTTCTAACTGACTCACTTGTTTTCACTTGGAAATTTCCCGATTGGCGACTTCATGATTACCGCACAGCTTTGAATGCCTATCCAATTGCCGGATTGTACATTATTTTACTCTTTATTAGCCTTGCAAGTTTGGGTGCGCGCATGTTGAAATCATCCCTACGATTAAAAAAACAAATTCAAATGCTCGGATTAATTTTCACAGCCTTATTCCTTTTGGGTTGTGTCGATTTCTATTTTTCAGGATCATTACTGTATTTATCCCTAGCAATTATCCCTCTGACCTATTTTCTAACCTACGCCTTTTTAAGTAAACGATCAGGTATTCTTGCTAATATCTTTTTCTACATAGCACTTCTCTATTCTTTTGTGAAATTTTTCCTCAACTTCACACAGGATTGAGCGGTTTAAATGATTAATTTTGAACGATAATTTAAGATAAAATGAAATTTGGAGTTGTAACATTTCCAGGATCAAATTGTGATCAAGACATGGTTTATGTTTTGAGTGACTTACTGGGTCAACAAGTTGAGCAATTGTGGCACAAAGATACCGACTTAAAAAAGGTCGACATGGTAATTATTCCGGGAGGATTCTCCTACGGAGATTACCTGCGCTCAGGTGCTATTGCAAAATTCTCACCGATCATGTCAGAAGTCATTCAACATGCAAATCGCGGTGGATACGTCATGGGGATTTGTAATGGATTTCAAATTCTGACAGAGTCAGGATTGTTAGAGGGAGCATTGCTGCACAACAATACGCAGAAATTCATTTGTAAAAATGTTTTCTTGAAACCTGCTAGTGCAAGCGCTGCGCCAAGCATGGACCTAAACCAAAATCAGGCCTATAAAATTCCCATCGCTCACGGTGAAGGTAGATTCTTCGCAAGTGACGATACACTAAAATCAATTCAAGATAACGATCAGGTATTATTTCACTACTGTGATGAACAAGCTTCCATTACGGATGAATCGAATCCAAATGGTTCCATTCATTCGATTGCAGGAATCTCCAACAAAAACAAAAATGTTTTTGGAATGATGCCGCATCCGGAAAGAGCAGCGGACCAACATTTAGGAAATAAAGACGGACTCGCTTTGTTTGAATCGATTTTAAATCACTGTTCATGAAAGTACTCTTACTAGGATCCGGTGGACGAGAACATGCACTCGCATGGAAAATTGCTCAAAGCTCCATTTTAGATGAACTTTTTATCGCACCCGGAAATGCTGGAACAAAAAAACATGGTAAAAATGTAGATTTGTCTCCAACGGATTTCGATGGTATTAAAGAATTCGTTACTGCTCAACAAATTGATATGGTCATTGTTGGACCAGAAGAACCGCTTGTAAACGGAATTTACGATTACTTTCAAGCAGATGAACAACTCAAAAAAGTTGGAATCATTGGTCCAAGTAAATTTGGTGCACAATTAGAAGGAAGTAAGGATTTCGCGAAAGCATTTATGGCAAGACACGCGATTCCAACTGCCAAATACGGAACATTTACCTCAGAAACAATTACGCAAGGAATTTCTTTCTTGGATGCCATGAAAGGTCCATACGTACTAAAAGCTGACGGACTTGCCGCTGGAAAAGGAGTATTGATTCTTTCCGATTTAGACGAAGCGAAAAGCGAACTCAAAAGCATGTTGCTCGACGAGAAATTCGGAGCTGCAAGTAGCAAAGTTGTCATTGAACAATTTCTAGATGGAATCGAACTTTCTGTTTTTGTATTAACAGATGGCGAATCCTTTAAATTACTTCCAGAGGCAAAAGATTACAAACGCATTGGTGAAGGTGATACTGGACTTAACACAGGGGGAATGGGTGCCATTTCACCAGTTCCATTCGCTGACGCAAGCTTCATGGACAAAGTACACAACCGCATTATTGTTCCAACAATCAAAGGATTGAAATCAGAGAAAATCACCTACAAAGGATTTGTTTTCTTTGGTTTAATCAGTGTCAAAGGTGATCCTTATGTGATTGAATACAATTGCCGAATGGGTGATCCAGAAACGGAAGTTGTGATCCCAAGATTAAAATCAGACATCCTTGATTTATTTGAAGGGGTTGCAAGCAATACACTTTCGGAAAGAGATATTCAATTCATTGACAAAAGTGCCGCAACTGTCATGATGGTTTCTGGTGGATATCCAGGAGAATACGAAAAAGGAAAGTCCATTTTTGGACTGAATAGCATCGTTGACAGCATCGTCTTCCATGCTGGAACTAGTGCTGACGGACCTTCCGTTCTTACATCTGGTGGTCGCGTTCTTGCGGTTACCTCTTATGGGAAAAATCTGGAAGCTGCCTTGGAGAAATCGTACGATTCTATTTCTAAAATTAATTACGACGGAGCTTACTACCGCAAGGACATCGGTCAAGATGTACGTTAACCCGCGGAAATTCATTCCACAACTATGAGTGTAGATCTTATCATCATTCTCATTTCCATTCTTGCATCTGCTTTCTTTTCAGCAATGGAATTAGCTTTTTTATCTTCAAACCGACTGCGGATTGAAGTAATGAAAAAGAATCGTTCCCTGAAAAGCAGAATCATTGGACTTTTCTTTCACCGTGAATCCACCATGATTGCTTCCCTTCTCATGGGAAACAACATTGCATTGGTCATGTACGGAATTGCCGCAGCGCGCGTGCTGAATCAATTTTTTATGGGCCTCGGTATTTCGGATGAGGTGCTTTTACTCGTTCTTCAAACGGTTGCATCAACCATCATTGTGCTCGTAACAGCAGAATTTTTACCGAAAGCACTCGTTCAACTGAATCCAAATCGCTTTCTAGATGTTACACTGGCTCCAATGCTTGTTCTGTACATTCTATTGTATCTTCCCACGCAGTTCGTCCTGTTCTTCAGTTACATCATTCTAAAATTATTCGGTTCCAACCAAGAACAATCCGCACGCGTTTTTTCTAAGGTGGATCTAGAGCATTACGTCGATGAACTCAGCGCACGCATTAAGGATGAAGAGGAATTCAGCAACGAAATGCTGATTCTTCGAAACGCACTTGATTTCACGAATATCAAAGCACGTGATTGCATGATTCCACGAACTGAGATCATCGGTGTGGAAATTGAAGATGACATCGAAGAGGTAAAAGAACTGTTAATCACAAAAGGACTTTCCAAGCTGATTGTTTACCGGGATGACATCGATAATATTATTGGTTACGTGCATTCATTCGATTTATTCTCGAAACCAAAATCCATCAAACAAATACTTAAGCCAATCAGCTTCGTTCCAACGGTTATATCCGGTAAAGAATTATTGGAGAAATTCACGAAACAAGCGGGAAGTTTTGCGGTTGTCACCGATGAATATGGCGGAACAGCAGGAATCATCACCCTAGAAGATGTCATTGAGGAAATTTTTGGTGAAATTGAGGACGAGCACGATAAAGAAATTTGGCTAGAAGAAAAAGTGAGCGATACGGAGTTCTTATTCTCTGCTCGAATCGATATCGACTATTTAAATGAAACCTTCAAACTTTCCTTGGAAGAATCGGAAGAATACGACACACTCGCTGGATTAATTATTCATCACATTGAATCCATTCCCACACAAGGCGACAGCGTTCAATTGGAAAAATACCGATTGGTCGTAGAGGAAGTAAGTGATCGAAAAATTGAAACGGTTCGACTTTTTATTGAATCGTGATGAAAACTGCGCTTGGACTTCTTGTACTGTTTCTCAGTTCCTTCGTCTTTGCCCAAACAGACTTCAAACTTCCTTCAGAATTATCTGAAATTTCCGGATTGGAAAAAATATCCGATTCACTCCTAATTGCGATCAATGACGGCGGAAATGAGCCACTCTTATTTATCCTTGACTTAAGTGGAAACATTACCCGTAAAATAAGGGTTTCCAATGCCAACAACATCGATTGGGAAGCGTTAGCCATTGATGAAAACTACCTGTACATCGGCGATTTTGGGAACAACATGAATGAACGAAAGGACCTCTGTATTTACCGGGTTAATCGCAGCGATCTTTCTACGTTGAACGAGGTGAGAGCTGAAAAAATGTCAATTTCTTACCGAGAACAAAAAGAATTTCCTCCAAATGATTCCCAACGGTACTTCGACGCAGAAGCAATGACCTACTTTGAAGGTCAACTTTGGATTTTCACCAAGAATAGCACCAAACCATTCGACGGGAAATCCTTTATCTACATGGTGCAATTTGAAGCGAATCAGATAAAAGCACTTTCAAAAGTATCAGAGTTAAAATTGAATAAAACATCCTATTTGAAAGATGCCGTGACCAGCGCATGTACGGTCGAAAGTTCCATGGTTCTCTCCACCTACAATCGATTGATCAAACTAGACTTTCCAAAACAAGGATTAAGCAAATCGACAATCTACAAATACCCTCATATCCAACAAGTAGAAGCGTGTGCCTGCTTAGGGAATCATTCCTATTTCATTTCCAACGAGAATCATAAATTCTTGGGTCCAGCAAAACTCAAATTATTAAAACTACCATGATCCAACTCTCTCAATACGAAGCTGTTATTTTCGATATGGATGGCGTGCTCATCGATTCAGAACCCCTGTGGAAAATTGCCATGGAAGAAGTGTTTCATTCCTTAGGTTCCAAATTGACCAAAGCAGATTTTCAGAAAACGGTTGGACTGCGCATCGATGAAGTTGTGCATTTTTGGAATCACCATGAAAATTGGGGCGTAGAAAATGAAAAGGATGTGGAAGAGGCCATAATTGTCAAAATGATTGAACTCATCGCTACGAACGCGGCGCCGCTCTCCGGAGTGATCGAAACCCTCTCCTACTTAAAGAATGCTGGACTAAAAATTGGACTTGGAACCTCATCATCCAGTAGACTCATTCAAGTAGTGCTTGCTGAATTGAACATTGCACACTTTTTTGACTTTACACACTCGGCAGAAACAGAAGCGTACGGAAAACCTCATCCAGCTGTTTACCTCACCGTAGCACAACACTTAATGGTTTCACCTCACAAATGTTTGGTGATCGAAGACTCCTTTAATGGCGTCATTGCCGGACTAGCCGCGAAAATGAAAGTCGTTTGTATACCTGAAAAAACACATTTTCCAAATCCCCGTTTGTCCGTAGCTGATTTCCATTTCGACACGATGAATGAATTCTTATTGGAAATACAGAAATAGAACTGAGCTCCATTTGGAATGCTTTTGTATTTTTGTAAGTAATGGAAGATTCATTTGATTACAGAGACGAGGCAGCACAAAATGGCGAACAGGAAATTGATAAAGTCCTGCGTCCCAAAACACTTAGTGATTTTGCCGGGCAACCAACCGTAGTCGAAAACTTAGAAGTGTTCGTTCGCGCGGCACAACTGAGAAACGAGCCGCTAGATCACGTACTTCTTCATGGTCCTCCAGGTTTAGGGAAAACAACCCTCGCTAATATTATTGCCAACGAACTCGGTGTTGGATTCAAAGTGACATCCGGACCCGTACTCGATAAAGCAGGAGACTTGGCTGGATTGCTGACAAACCTCGGTGTTGGCGATGTCTTATTCATCGACGAAATCCACCGCTTGAGTCCCGTAATCGAAGAATACCTGTATTCCGCAATGGAAGATTACGTGATCGACATCATGCTCGATTCTGGCGCGAATGCACGAAGCATACAGATTAACTTAAATCCATTTACACTGATCGGTGCGACCACTCGCTCAGGACTTCTCACCTCTCCACTCCGTGCACGATTTGGCATCAACTCACGCTTGGAATACTACGATTCAAAAACACTTACTTCCATCGTTGAGCGATCCGCACATTTGCTGCACATCGAAATCGATGAGGCGGCAGCCTATAAAATCTCCAGCAGAAGCCGCGGAACGCCAAGGATTGCAAATGCACTTCTTCGACGCGTTCGTGACTTTGCACAAATCAAGGGAAGTGGGAAAATCGATGAGGAAATCACCGAATTTGCATTGAAAGCCTTGAATGTAGACGAAAATGGATTAGACGAAATGGACATCCGCATCCTGAAAGTCATCATCGATAAATTTAGCGGTGGTCCAGTTGGACTTACGACCATTGCCACAGCTATCGGTGAAAATGCAGGAACCTTAGAGGAAGTGTATGAACCATTCTTGATTCAAGAAGGATTCCTCATGAGAACTCCGAGGGGAAGAAAAGCGACAGAGAAAACCTATCGTCACCTCGGAAAAGATATCGGCTGGACTCAAGGTGGGCTTTTCTAATCATTCCAAAGGTGGATTACAAGCAACTCATCTCCAATAAAGCACGCGAACTTGGATTTTTTCATGTAGGATTCTCCAAAGCAGACTTTTTAGAAGAGGAAGCTCCGCGTCTTGAAACATGGTTAAATAAGCACCACCACGGTGAAATGGCGTACATGGCCAATCATTTTGACAAAAGACTGGATCCGCGTTTATTGGTAGACGACGCCAAAACGGTTATTTCGCTCTTGTTCAATTATTACACCGACCAACAACAGAGTGATCCTGAAGCTCCGAAAATTTCTAAATATGCTTACGGGGAAGATTACCACTATGTCATTAAAGATAAACTGAAAGAACTCATAGCATTTATTCAACAAGAAATTGGGGAAGTCAACGGACGAGGATTCGTGGATTCAGCCCCAGTGATGGACAAAGCGTGGGCAAAGAAAGCTGGACTCGGATGGATCGGTAAAAACAGCAATTTAATCCATCCGAAAAAAGGAAGTTTCTTTTTCATCGCCGATTTAATCTTGGACTTAAAAATAGAAGCCGATGGTCCCATAAAAGATTATTGCGGAACATGTACAAAGTGTATTGATGCTTGTCCAACAGATGCCATCATTGAACCCTATGTCGTCAATGGATCGAAATGCATCTCCTATTTAACCATTGAATTGAAGGACGAACTCTTGCCGAAAGAATTTGAAGGGAAAATGGATAACTGGATGTTCGGCTGCGACATCTGTCAAGATGTGTGTCCATGGAATCGCTTTTCTGTACTCCACGACGAACAACGATTTGAACCTCATCCAGATTTACTGGACTTAAAAAAACAAGATTGGCTAGATCTCCAAGAAGAAGGATTTGAACTACTTTTTCAAAGAAGTCCCGTTAAACGTACAAAGTACAAGGGATTAAAACGAAACATGAGCTTTCTAAAAATTGGATAGTTTTCCCGCATTCCGTGTTGAAAATTCTATTCTTAAAGGTATTTTCATCCGAGTAAGTTTTTAACTTTGTTGGACAAGTGAAAAGTCAGCTCGAACCTACATTACCTTAACAATTGAACATGGAACAGAAAAAAGAAGTCATCATTATTGGAGCTGGATTAGTTGGATCTCTTTGGGCAGTATACCTATCGAAAGCTGGATACAATGTGACCATCTACGAAAGACGCTCGGACATTCGCAAAGCTGATATTAGTGCAGGGAAATCCATCAATTTAGCGCTTTCTGTTCGCGGCTGGACCGCACTTGATGCTGTTGGAGTTGGTGATGAGATTCGTAAAATTGGAATTCCAATGTACGGAAGAATGATGCATGACATGCAAGGAAATTTAACCTACCAACCATACGGAAAAGAAGGTCAAGCCATTTATTCTATTTCAAGAGGTAGAACGAATGCAGTAATGATGGACATGGCCGAAAAACACGGAGATGCAACCATTCATTACAACCATGAATGCAATAAAGTAGACCTGAAAGCTGGAATTGTTACCTTGACGAATACCCTGACAAACGAAGAGTTTACCGTGCAAGCGGACCTCGTTTTTGGTGTTGATGGTGCTTTCTCTGCTGTTCGATACAACTCGTTTCAAAAAATTAACCGTTTTAACTACAGCCAGAATTTTGTAGCTGATGGATATCGTGAGATTTTATTACCTGCCAATGCGGATGGTTCATACAAAATGGACAAAAACGCTTTGCATATTTGGCCGAGAGGACGTTTCATGCTGATGGCAATGGCTAATGAAGATGGATCGTTTACGTGTACCTTATTCATGCCACACGAAGGTGGTGAAAATGCCTTTGACAAACTGACTTCACGCGATGCAGTGAACAACTTCTTTCTAACGACATTCCCGGATTTCTATGAAATGATGCCAAACATTGCTGACGCTTGGGATGATCATCCTTTATCGAATTTGGCAATTATTCGTTGTTATCCTTGGTCACATGGCAAAGTTGCCTTGATGGGAGATGCTGCGCATGCAACCGTTCCGTTCTACGGACAAGGGATGAATGCCGGCTTTGAAGATTGTACGGTGATGAACCGACTCATGCACAAACACAACCACGATTGGGATGCCGTTTTCAATGAATACAGCATCGAACGCAAACCAGACGGAGATGCTTTGCAAGATTTATCCTTAGACAATTACTTCGTGATGCGCGATTATGTGGCAGATCCAGAATTTCTTATAAGAAAAAAAATTGAAGCGAAATTTAGTGACCTGCACCCAGACCGTTGGTTACCACTTTACTCACAAGTAACCTTCAGTAATATTCGCTACAGCGAGGCCTACAAACAAGGAAAAGTTCAAAGTGACATCATGGATGAAGTCATGGCACTTCCGAATATAGAAACAGAATGGGATTCTAAAATTGTGATGGATATCCTTCTGGAAAAGAGCGCAGACTTTAAATTTTAAGTATGAAAAATTTCATTTGCATCGTTGGACTTCTCCTCTCTTCACAGACATTTTCACAAGGTGGATTTGTTAAATCAGAGAAAAAAGGAAACGATTACATGGTGGTGAGTAACCACGGGATTCAATTTTCAATAGGACCAACCTACTCCTTTCACACGAATCCCATACTTGGAGATCTTACTGCGCTTAACGGTGCCAGAGGAAATTACAGCATTACACCCAAAAGTCAATTGGGAATCTATGCAGAGTTCGGAATGGTCCATTTTCCAAAATGGAAAGGAACGCCAATCAAAGCATTGAAAAAAAGCCGCATCATTGATTACTTCGACTGGGGATTCGGTTACAGCCTGATCCGCGGAACCGAAGAAACGGAAATCACCTACAAAAATGCGTTGGGAGATATCGTTAGCACTCAAAACGAGTATGGACAAGTTAAAAACGGATATGTTTATGGACGCTACAGCGCCCATTCACTGGTGTATTTCGGTAAGAAAAAGATTGTAAAGGTGAGAAAACACTTCATCGACAACAGTCTTGGGTTTCAATTTTCCTACTGTGCTTCGCCGGGTACATCAGAATATTCTAATAACAACTTTTACCCGAATTTAGCACCTCGTTACTATGAAGGATTAAACGATGAAAAACTAGCAGCGCAATTCGTCTACAGTTTAGGTGTTGGAATTCGCTTAAACAAGGCGTGGATGTTCGTTCCGAGTGTCACACTTCCGATTGTAACGGTTAACAACTGGGATGGATTTAATGCCTACTTCGATTGGTATTCATCCGGTTATTGGCCGATTCAAGCACAAGTGAAGTTCATTAAGCTGTTCGAAAAACCAAATAAATGTGGCGTGTATAGCACTCCAGAGGATAAAGAAATGCAGAAGCAATACGAAATGCAATAAGCGCTTTCTATGACTTCCAGTCCTTTGCGATGGTTTTAGGTAATTTCTTTCTAAAACGCTTCATCACTGAATCACGATCGGAAACATTACCACATTTCAATAAACTTCGTCCAATCAATTGATTGTTCAAGTCAAAAAAGGTGAATTCAAAAGTAACAGAAGTAGCCTCATCCCTGTAAATGTGGTAAATACTCGTCATATCTAACATTTCTTTCAAGGTCGTTTTCGCTTCAGAAGATTTGAACTTACGGTCGTACCCACGCACGTTTAACACAACGTACGCATCAATTCCCTTCGATTTTAAAATGTTTCGTGTAGAATCATTCAATAAATTTCCTAATGCTTCTCCTTGTTTCAATAGATTGAAGGAAGGCATGGCTTTATAACCGTTTTGTTGAAGAATCTCCACTAAATTCAACTCCATGGCATATCGATCCTCCGACTTATCGAATTGACCAATAACAAGTGCATTTTTAAACGCGATTTGTTGACCGTAAACAGAAAAGGCGAACAATATAAATAAGCTAAGTAGTGCTTTCATAGTTAATACATTAAAATACTTCACGTGCAATTTTTTGAACAGAAGTTGAATTGGACATCGTGTAATAATGAATACATGGAACACCATGCGCCTTTAATTCCTTTGATTGTTGAATTCCCCATTCAATTCCAACCTGCTCCACAGCTTTATTATCCTTGCATTTGATCAATTCATTGGACAACTCAACCGGATAATCAATGTGAAAGAATTTAGGTAAGAATGAAATATGAGTTAAGGTTTTTACTGGTTTCACACCCGGAATAATCGGAACCGTGATTCCAGCTGCACGACAAGCATCAACAAAACGGAAAAACTTCGAGTTATCAAAGAACATTTGTGTTACAATGTAGGACGCTCCCGCATCTACTTTTCTCTTCACATTCAATAAATCCGTTTCCAAATTCATTGCTTCAAAGTGTTTTTCAGGATATCCAGCTGCTCCAATGCAAAAGTTTGTCGGTTCTAATTGAACATCGTCCATCATGTAGTTACCCTTATTCATATCGCTGATCTGATGAATTAAGTCAACGGCAAATTCATGTCCCTCCTTGTGTGGACGGAAAGAACTTTCCGTTTTTATGGAGTCTCCACGTAAGGCCAACACATTGTCAATGCCTAAAAATTGCAAATCAATTAATGCGTTTTCTGTTTCTTCCTTGCTGAATCCACCACAGATTAAATGCGGAATCGCATCCACATCATATTTGTTCATGATAGCGGCACAGATTCCAACGGTACCTGGGCGTTTGCGAATGGCGATTTTTTCTAACAATCCATTCTCGCGTTCCTTGTAAATAAACTCCTCGCGGTGATACGTAACATTCACAAATTTCGGTTTGAATTCCATCAACGGATCAATTCCCTCATAAATAGATTGAATACTCTTTCCTTTTAACGGAGGTAAGATTTCAAAGGAGAAAAGTGTGTCTTTTGCGTTTTCTATGTGGTCTGTTACTTTCATACTTCATTTTAGCGTTTGCAAAGATACGGCTTTCGAAAGAAACGGACTAATCAACGCGTGTTTCTTCGATTGCTTGAAGGATTAAATCCGCAGCAAAATTAAATTCATCCTCCGTGATGGTCAATGGTGGTGACAACCTAAAACTATACGGATGAGACAAAAACCAAAAAGTAAGAAGTCCTTTCTCCATGCAACGGGAAACCACGCGCTCTACTCGTTCAGCACTGACCATGTCAAACGCAAACATCATTCCTACGCGTCGAATTTCAATCAATTCCGGGTGATGATTAAATCGTTCCTCAAAGCGTTGCGCTCGTTCTTCCAACTCCGTCCAATCTATTTCTGACTTCAACACTTGAACTGCCGCCGCTGCCGCTGCACAAATAACGGGATGTCCGCCAAATGTTGTGATGTGTCCAAGCATCGGTGCATGTGTGAATTCCATCAATTTCTTTTGCGACGAAACCAATGCGCCAATCGGCATTCCACCTCCCAGCGCTTTTCCCAGCGTTAAAATATCTGGAACAATGTCGAAATGTTCAAAGGCAAACAACTTTCCTGTTCTCCCCATACCACATTGAATTTCATCTAAAATCAACAGCGCTCCTACCTCATCACATCTCTGACGCAGTGCTTTCATAAACGTTACACTTGGTCGTCGTACCCCTGCATCACCTTGGATGGTTTCCAAAATGACACCGGCTGTTTTTTCGGTGATTCGTTCTAAATCGGATAATTGATTGTGCTGTAAAAATTGTACATCCGGCAACAAGGGACGAAACGCTTGTTTTTTGACTTCATTTCCGGAAACACTCATGGATCCATGTGTACTTCCATGATAGGAACCACGAAAAGAAATCAATTCCGTTCTTCCAGTCACTCGTTTGGCCAGCTTCAAGGCTGCTTCAATGGCTTCCGTTCCAGAATTAACGACATACACACCGTCCAATGAATCAGGTAAGACTTCGAGTAATTCTTTGACCAACAATTGCTGTGGATCTTGAACAAACTCTCCGTAAACCATGACATGTAAATACTTATCAATTTGATTTTTCAAGGCTGAAACTACGTTCGGATGTCGGTGTCCAATGTTGTTGACTGCAACACCTGAAATCATATCCATGTAGGCTTTTCCTTGCTTATCGTAAATATAAATTCCTTCCGCACGTTCCACTTCTACCAAGAAAGGAAATGGAGTTGTTTGTCCAAGGTGGGAAAGGAAGAAATCGCGTTCTGACATGGATTATTTTTGAAGTATTTCTAAAATCGGCGTTCCGGTCATCGCTCCTGTACGTTGTAAATTCATCAGATGAATCAAGGTTGGTGCGATGTCCACAATTTGAATGGGACGATAACAGTTTTGAGATGGAATGTTCGCGCCATACCACAACAATGGAACATGCGTGTCGTAATTAAAGGCTGAACCATGTGAGGTTCCTGTATGTGCTTTTGGTTCGTCTATTGCTTTCGCCAAATATCCCGGTTGCAACATAAAAATCACTTCACCACTTCGTTCAATGTCAAATCCTTTTTGAATCATTTGCCCCCATTCATCTAGGGTTTCATTTCCAGATAAAAGAGCGGATTGGGTGATGGCCAATTTCACTTCAGGCCACTTTCTAATTTGTTCAGCAATATAACCCGCCACCTCTTGCTTCGCTAAATTCAATGAATCCAATCGAGTTTGATTCAAATAAATGTTTTGATTCTCTTCTGCCTCGATCACGTCTGCTCCATATTTTTGCGCCAATTCCTTTCTTAATGAGGAAAGTCGTTCATTCAAAAACAGATATCCTCCTGGCATTTTACGGTCAACCAACATTTGCGGAACTGGAACAACGGCATGATCTGCAGTTAGAAAAACTACAAATCCATCTTTCCCATACATGGATTCTAAATAAGAAAGTAATTTCTCTAATTGACGATCCAAACGCGCGTACATGTCTTCCATTTCCAAGGAATAAGGTCCAAATGCATGTCCTGCAATGTCTGGAGTGGAATACGAAATACACAACATATCCGTTTTATTATCCAATCCTAATTGTTCTCTGGACATCGCTTCAATCGCCAAATCTGTCAACAATTCATTCGCAAATGGCGAGATGGTAAATAGCTGATGCGCATTATTGGATACCGCTGACATTTCTTTGAAATCGTATGGAAAAGTAGCGGATGTTTTGCCTCCCAAAACAACTTCATACGGACTTTCATCCTTCGATTTGTAATTGGTTTTTGGATACAACAAATCCCATTTTTTCAAATACTTATCCGCGTTTTTCGTTGCATTAAACTGCTGAAGCCATTTAGGTAATTCCGGTTTGAAGTAAGTGCTTGTAATAAACGTCCCACTCGCGTAATCATACCAATACGATCCATCGCTTAAATGTCCGCCTGGTAAAATGGAACTACGGTCCTTAATGGAAATCGAAATGACTTTTGATTCCGGAGACGCCAATTTTAATTGATCGGTAACGGTATAGGTTCTTAAATTTCTCGGTGACGTTTGACCTTCGGTGGAGGTACTTCCTACGGTTTGAACAGTCTTATCAGAAACACAATTAACAAATGTTTTACTCGAACGCTGGTACCATTCATTCGCAACGATTCCATGATTGGAAGGAGTTGTTCCCGTATAAATAGAGGCATGTCCAGGCCCAGTGTAAGTGGGAACATAGTTGTAGAGCGTATTGCGGCAATTCAATCCTTTGTTCAAAAAGCGATTGAATCCACCTGGAACAAAATGTTGTTGATACCGATATAAATAATCGTAACACATCTGATCGACAACAATTCCAACGATGATTTTGGGTTGCTTTTGAGCGTTTAATTGTCCGCCAAGTATACAGAAAAGGAGTAAAATCCTAAGTGCTAAGTTTTTCATGAATCAAAATTAAGCAATACACAAGGATTTATAAGCAACCTTTCGTAACTTCGGGTCGTCTAAACACAAAATTTTTCATTATGAAAAGAATCTTATTCTTAAGTTTTATCCTTTCTAGTTTATTGACATTTGAAGCGAAATCGCAAATTATTGTGAACATTACAAATGTGAGTGCGCCCGGTCTATGTGATGGAACAGCAATGGTTGATACGAATAACATAGTTACCTCTGCAAGTTTAACATGGATGCAAGGAAACACAGTCATCCAAAATGGTGGCTACATGATCACAAACTTATGTGCTGGTCAATACAGTCTATTGTTTATGGGTGGTGGATTTACATCAACATCTAACTTTACAATTGGCACGAACATTGCAAATCCATGTGCTGGATTTTCAATTTTCTGTGGAAGTACACCAACGTCTGGGACAAATGTATGCGATGGATCAGTTTCCGTGACTGCGGTTGGTGGTACTGCCCCATATACGTACCAATGGTCAAATGGTGGAATGATGAACACTCCAACAGTTTCTAATTTATGTATTGGGACGTATTCCGTAACGGTAGTAGACGCAAATGGTTGTTCAGAGACTTCAGGTGCTACGGTTGTAGTAGATTCGAATGCCTTGAATCCTTGCTTTGGATTTAACGGAAACATTACAAGTACCAATGCTACAGGAGCAACAGCATGTGATGGTGCCGCAGCACTAACCGTTAATGGCGGAACAAGTCCATACAGTTACCAGTGGTCAAACGGAACAAACAATCAAAATGCGACAAATTTATGTGTTGGAACCTACACAGTAACTGTTTTTGATAACAATCAATGTACATTTACATCTTCTTGTACTATTGGAAACTCCTCCACGAACATCGACTCTGTTACAGTAATTGGAAGCCTTGCAACTGGGTCAAATGTAATTGGAACAATGAGTTCAGGATGGATTTACAACTGTACGATTGATTTAGCGGTCCTAGACACAGCATATATGGTGTCTGCTACTTTCGGTAATACCATGTTTACCCAAGATTCATTGTACACAACTTGGTATTTGGTTGACACAAATGGAAACTCCATGTATGTCAATTACAACTACTCCATTCCTTTTGGAACGACTGGATTGTATAATTTAATTTTACAATTGTATTGTCCAATCAAATCTCAACCTGTTTATTACAACATCATTTCTGTACTAAATTTAGAAGAAGCTGGTCTTCAAGGCAATAACTTGTCACAAATGAACGTTTATCCTAATCCAGCTCAAAACGAATTGAATATTGGAAACATCACAACATCGTTCGACTTTACTTTAACGAACATGGACGGAAAAATCATTCAACGTGGTCAGGTGAGTCCATCTAATTCAATAATTGATCTGACAAATGTGGCAAATGGAACATATCTTGTTCAATTAAAAAATACTCAAAACGCGTTTACCTACCGAGTAATCAAATAATCGGGTGAACTCTTATCAGGAAAAGGGCGGGAAGAAATTCTCGCCCTTTTTTGTGTCAAAATTGGAACAAAAAAAGAGGGACTTAAAAATCCCTCTTCTTCTTTTAGTATTTGAATGTCCTAACCTTTCCCCGATTTCACTGTTGGTACAGCCGGTTTAGCTGGACTCGATGGCATTGGTGTGTGTGGCGGTTTAGCCGGACTTGTTGGCGCTGATGGACGAACAGGTTGAACAGGAACACTTGCGGGCCTGTTTACAGGTACATTTGGACTACTATTAAATCCATTATTAGGTCTTGTTTCGATTTCACGTCCAGGTTTCTCCACTGAAGGGTTAGGCTCTTCCCGATTCATGGTCGGATTCTTTTGTTGCATTGGTAGTGGTGCATTCCCTCCCACTGGTGCTAAATTTTCCTCTGGAAAAATAAGTTGATTCGTGTGCAAAGCCGGACGATTAATCGTTCCCAACACCGTTTCTGTTGGATTCGGTTTTGAAGGCAATGGAACTTGATTTGGCGGAATGTTTAAATACCCTTGATCAAAGATACATCCACCCATTTCATCGGCTGGAATGCCCATTGCTTGACAACGTGCACGCGCATTATCTTGTTGCGTCTGATTTAAATCAGCAACGGTTAAATGAACCATCGGAAATCTTCGGTCCGTATAGTATTCAGTGGACGTCCCTGGAGCATAGTCAAACAAGGTGGTTTGACTTGTTACTCTCCAATCCTCTGCGAAATCTTTTGCAAGAAAGGAAAGATATTCCTTCTCTGCAAATGCAGATGCTTGCTGTAGGGATGAATTTCCGAACGTTGAAAACGCCATGTAAGTTGGTCTTGGACGATCAATGTTACGTCCCTGAAAATCATCATCTGCGATTCCATTTGCATTCCCCAACAAACCTTGGAAAGAAGAACGGTCACATTCAAAGACATGCACAGTGGTATTCAAGAAGCCACCAAATCCACCTGAAGAACGGACATCTAAAATAACCATCTCACCCGTTGGCCATGCAATGGTGTAATTTCGTCCCTCAAATCGAACAACGCCTCCATTCGGAAGGAAATACGTTCTTCCTTGAAGTTGAATCGGCATTCCATTCAAGCGTAAATTCCCATTCAGCTGATCTGGTTTCGTACTCGCATAATAACAAACACGGTCTCCAGCAACATTCATGGCAACAGCTGCATTCAAGGAAAAATTATCGGATTGAGCACGTTGACGAGTCTGAACTTCGAAAGAAGTTTTCTCTGATTTAGAAAGAACAAATTCGCCTACTGTTTGAAAAGAATACGTGGCTTGATCAAAAGACTTTAAATGTGGATCACCATAACTGCGACCAATAATCTGACTGCACATCGAGTGAGTGACAATTAAATCTACTGTTTCCCATTGACTATTTGAAAAGGAACCATTTGGAGTTCTATTTTGCTGCACCATCGATTCAATGTCTCTTCGCTCGGAAAGAGGAACCATGGTCAACATTTCATAAGGAGTGAAATCCTCCGGGAAGGTACGATCTGGAACATTTTTACGTTCAGATAATGCAATCATGGAAAGCGCTAGCCAATTACCACGAATGGGATCCCAACGTTCTAATTTTTCCTTAACAGGTTTAAACTGATCTTCAAATGTTTGTGCGTGTGCCCACTGAAAAGAGAGCAAAGCAATAAAAAAGTAAACTGTTTTCATAAACTAATTTTTGTGATTGCTTACAAAGATTGAACCAAAACTATCTATTGAATTTATATCCAATACCTTTCACAGTAGAAATAGTGTGTTCGCCTATTTTCTCGCGCAACTTGCGAATATGAACGTCAATGGTACGATCACCTACTACGACTTCAGAACCCCAAACCTGTTCTAAGATTACTTCTCGTTTAAACACAAAATCTGGTCTGGAAGTTAACAAGGCAAGTAATTCAAACTCTTTCCTTGGCAACTGAATTTCCTTTCCATCTTTTTCCACAAGGTAGCGATCTCTATTGATTTTAAGTTCGTGAGAAATAACATCTTTGACTTCCGTTTTACTTTTGCGGCGAAGCAATGCATGAATGCGACTCATCAAAACTTTCGGTTTAATCGGTTTTGAAATGTAGTCATCACCTCCTGCTTCGAGTCCGGCAATCTGACTATAATCCTCACTGCGTGCCGTTAAAAAACAAATGATAATGTCTTCATTTTCCTCATTGTTTTTTAAGGATTCACATACCTCAATTCCATCCATCATGGGCATCATGACATCCAGTAAAATAAGATCCGGTTTTTCAACCTCTACTGCTTTCAAGCAAAGACTTCCATTTTCGAAGGTAGAAACACGGTGTCCGTCCTGAATCAAATTGTAACGCAACAATTCCCTGATATCCTCCTCGTCGTCAACTACAAAAATAAAAGCCATATCGTTTTTTTTATACATCAAAGATACACTATAGCAAGAAGCAAATTCCTGTCGAATCGCAATGATTTTATTATTTAGGAAAAAATTAACATAAACTATGTAACCTAACTACTGAATTTGACTTATCTTTGCATGAACTAGTAGTAGGTTTAGGTTAATAGTTGAGAGCTTTGGTTTTTCCAAGGCTCTTGGCTTTTTAAGACGTTTCCATGAAAATAAAAATCCTCATTGTAGAAGACGATATCAACCTTGGAATCGTTATTTCCGATCAATTGCGTTCCGATGGATACGCGGTAACTCTTTGCGAAAACGGATCCGAGGGATTACGTCGCTTCAACGAAGAACCATACCACCTATGCATTTTTGATGTGATGTTACCTGTGAAAGATGGATTTACTTTAGCGAGAGACATTCGAAAAGTAAATACGGATATTCCCATTCTTTTTTTATCGGCAAAATCAATGACCGAAGATAAAATCGAAGGATTTAACGCAGGAGGTGATGATTACTTAACAAAACCTTTTAGTGTAGAAGAACTCCAATTGCGTGTGCGCGCATTATTGAAACGCGTAAAAGTTCAGGTTTTACAACCAGAGGAGAAAATTGTGAAACTAGGAATTTTTTCTTTCGACACAGAAAACTTTACCTTAACATCACCAACAACCAAGCAAACTTTAACAAAGAAAGAAGCAATGATTTTGAGAACCCTGTTTCGATTTAAAAATCAGTTGCTTGCACGCGATATTATTTTAAATACCGTTTGGGGACAAGATGATTATTTTGTTGGCCGTAGCTTGGATGTTTTTATAACGAAACTGAGAAAATACCTCAAAGAAGATTCAACGATTCAAATTACGAACGTACATGGCGTTGGATTCAAATTTGAACTTGGAGATGAATAACTACATCCTTCATCTTGAAACCGCAACGAAAGTTTGTAGTGTGGCAATCTCGAACAATGGAACTGTTATTTCGATCAAAGAAACCGTTTCCGATGGATATACTCACAGTGAGTCACTCACGCTTTTTATACAGGATGTACTGAACCAAGCTCAACTTGCATTAGCAGATCTTTCGGCTGTGAGCGTTTCTGCAGGACCTGGTTCTTATACGGGATTACGAATTGGACTTTCCACGGCAAAAGGACTTTGCTTCGCGTTGAACATTCCCTTAATTGCCATAGATACGTTAACCGCGCTTAAAAACGTCATACCATCCGGAGAAATGCCAGTCATCCCCATGCTCGACGCACGTCGCATGGAAGTGTATGCTCAAGTCTTTGATACCGATGGACAAACACTTCAAGAAATAGATGCGATCGTTTTAACTGAAGACAGTTTCTCGGATTTCGAACCGTTTATTGTTCTTGGAGATGGCGCAGCAAAATGTAAAGAAATGTGGGGACATAGAAACATTACATGGAACGAAAACGTGCTTAGTAGTGCAAAAGGTCAAGCTACCATTGCATATGAAAAGTTTCAAAAGAAGGAATTTGAAAACTTGGCTTACTTCTCCCCTATTTACCTAAAGGATGCTAACGGGGTTCGTCGATAACATTCATCACTTTCGACCACATTTGAACATTCCCACAACGATCTGTAACACGAAATTCCATGGAAAGCACCTTTTCTGAAGGAGGTCCAATAATCGATGCTCGTCGGTCATTTTTCCACGTCACTAAATTGCTTTTTTGATCAAAATACACGGTCGTCCATTCACCATTTATCAAAAGCTCGTATGAGGCAATTCCAGCTTGTCCATCCGATATTTTCCAATAAAATTGATTCGGAATAACGACATTACTAGAAGTAGGCAGAAATACAATCGACGGAGCAAGCGTGTCGATCTTGATTGAAAATGTCCCCAATTGCTTGGACTCAACAGCCAGCCATCCGTTTTCACGGGTCGTTTCTAAGGCGTCTCCATTGACTGCTACATACTGTTTTTCGATTGCAGGAGTTTTCTTCGCCTTGATTTCCACACAAATTGGTTTTTGAATGACCGTTTTTGAGTTTCCAAATTGACCCAAGGATAGGTTCATCGATTTTTTAATAGGTTCATAAAAGGTAGTTGGATCCACAAATACCTTCATGTTTTCAGAATGAAATGTATACAAGGAATCTGGCATGAAATAATAACGTGGATCGAAAAATGTGTGCTGAATTTTCTTCAACTCAAACGGATATTGAAGCACGATTTCATGTTGACTTACATTTCCGTTTACATCTTCTAGAATGATCGAACAGGAAAGAGAATCAAATCCATTCAAGGAGATTCCTCCACGGGAATCTAATTGATAAATCGTAAGTGGATTATGTTTATTCCGAAAAAGTTTCTGGTATTTGATTCCTTTTGACTTGTATTCGTCGTAATCCATATGGTTATTGACATACCTCGAATCATCAAATGAAATTTCCGCCATTTCAAATCCAAATTGTTCATGTTTTGAACTCACAACCTCCGCTGAAAACAAACCGAAGCCGTGTCCACCCGACTTCATAAGATCTGTCGCAGAAATGGTCATGCCGATTTTCTCTGTTCCTTGAACAAAGTCTTGTGGAAGCTTCACCCGATGAATATTTTTGGTTAATGGAACGATCAATGATTTACCAGAAATAACATAGCCATTTTCGTCAATTACAAGCAATCGTATGCCGTGTAAACTTGGCGGAGCAACATCACTGACATGAAATCCATGCAGTAGCGGATTCAAGGCATGTTCACTTTTGGTGTCACGCAACTCAAAATGCAAATGAGGTCCTGTCGAATTTCCACTATTTCCTGAAAGCGCAATTTGTTCACCCTTGTTCACCTGTAACTCATTCGGACTAAATTTCCAATCTAGTTCATTTTGTTTGAATTGAATTTGAGTAGGTAGCACAAAGGAATTAATCCGATCAGAAAATTGAGAGCAATGTGCATACACCGAAGTGAGTCCATTGGGATGATCAATGTAAATCACACGACCATAACCGCTAGGTGAAATTCGAATGCGGGAAATATAGCCATCCGCTATGGCATAAAGTGGAATTCCTTCTTTTCCATCGGTTCGAAAATCCAATCCCATGTGAAAGTGATTTGGACGAATGTCCCCAAATCCCGCACTTAATTCCGGTTTAACTGTTCCAATGGGCACACACCACATTGAATCCGCGGTAATCATTTGAGACCAAAGGGTAAAATGAACACTGAATAAAAGTAGGAATGTAAAGGATTTGAACATAGACAAAGATACACTTTCAAAAAAAATGTAAAATAGATTGGTAAAAATGATAAATGTAATCGAATGCTTGTTAACTTTGTACAAAGTCAAAAGTGATGACTGAAAAGATTCAAGACACCATACAAGAAATTAGTCGAAAAGTAGTTCGAATCGGGGAAGCCCTTCGTTCAGAACGTTCGAAAAACGAGATTCTTCAAGAAGAAATCGATCGTAATAAGGAGGAATTAGCCAAAGAAATAACGGCTAATACTCACTTGAAGGTAGAAATTGAGTCATTAAAGTCAGCTTTACATTTGGCTGAAAATAAAGTCGTTGAAGCTCCTGCTCCTGTGATAGGGAGAAATGAACAGGAAATAGATGAACTAGTGAAAGAAATTGAATTCTGTATCGAACAGTTGAAGCAATCATAATGAGCAAAGTATCACTTAAAATTACCATTGCAGGAAGAACTTACCCACTAAACGTGCCGGAAAGTGATGAAGAGAAGGTAACGAAAGCTGCTGCGGATATTAATAAAGCAGTGGAAATGCTGCGTAAAAATTATGCTGTAAATGATCATCAAGACTTGATCGCTATGTCTGCATTGCAATTATTAGCTAAAGTGTCAAATGAGAGTGCTCCAGTTGAACAAGTACCTGTAGACTATAGTGAAATTGAGGAAGCGTTGCAAAACCTTTCGACAGATTTAGAAGGAATTCAATAATTTAGGTTCGTCTCAACGACCAATATTCATTCATAATTAAAAGAATATGTGGTCAGTAGGATTATTAATAGGATTGATTGGTGGCGCAGGAGCAACAATAGTTGCACAGCGTTTCTTCATCAAATCTAAAAGTCAAGAAATCATTAAAAATGCTGAAATCGAGGCTGAAAACATTCGTAAGGAGCGCGCACTTCAATCCAAAGAGAAATTTTTAAAACAAAAAGAAGAGCACGAAGAATCTATTCGCGAGCGTGAAAAACGCATGCAATCTAACGAAGATCGCTACCGCGCTAAGGAGAAAACACTCAATCAAAAATTGGAAGAACTGAACCGTAAGGAGAAGGAAACAGAGAAATCCAAAAGTGATTATGATGTGAAGGCAAGTGCACTTGAGTTGCGTCAACAAGAATTAGATAAAATTCAACAAAAACAAGTCGCTGAATTATCTAAAATCAGCAATTTGAGTCCAGAGGATGCGAAAAAAGATTTGATGACTGCCCTTACAGACGAAGCACGTACGGCAGCCATGTCTACCATCAAAGAAATAACCGAGGAAGCGAAATTGAACGCAAATAAAGAAGCGCGTAAAATCGTGATTCAATCGATTCAACGTGTAGCAACAGAGCAAGCAATCGAAAATGCGGTTTCTGTCTTCAATATTGAATCAGATGAGGTAAAAGGAAGAATCATTGGTCGTGAAGGACGTAACATTCGTGCATTAGAAGCAGCAACGGGAGTGGAAATTATCGTTGATGATACGCCTGAAGCAATCATTCTCTCATGTTTTGATCCGATTAGACGTGAAATCGCACGTTTATCCCTACATCAACTCGTTTCTGATGGACGTATACACCCAGCTCGAATCGAGGAAGTGGTGGCGAAAACACGTAAACAACTAGACGAAGAAATCGCAGAAACTGGACGCCGAACATGTATCGATCTAGGAATACACGGATTGCATCCAGAATTAATGCGCATGGTCGGAAGAATGAAATACCGTTCTTCTTACGGACAAAACTTATTACAACACTCGAGAGAAGTAGCGAACCTTTGTGCAATCATGGCCGCTGAACTTGGATTGAATGTTAAATTGGCGAAACGCGCAGGATTGTTACATGACATCGGTAAAGTTCCGGACGAAGAGCCAGAATTACCTCACGCAATCTTAGGGATGAAAATCGCTGAGAAATTTGGTGAAAAAGGAGATGTACTAAACGCCATTGGAGCTCACCACGACGAAATCGAAATGACAACATTAATTTCACCAATCGTTCAAGTGTGTGATGCCATCTCTGGTGCACGCCCAGGTGCAAGACGTGAAATCGTTGAAGCATACATTAAACGAATTAAAGAATTAGAAAACTTAGCTTTATCTTATGAAGGCGTTTCTAGTGCTTATGCCATTCAAGCTGGAAGAGAACTTCGCGTTCTTGTAGAAGCAGAGAAAGTATCTGATCAACGTTCTGAGGAACTTTCATTTAATATCTCTCAGCGCATTCAAACGGAAATGACCTATCCTGGACAAGTCAAGGTGACCGTCATTCGAGAAAAAAGATCTGTTAATTACGCTAAATAATCTTAAGGGGAATTCGTTCCCCTTTTTTGTACACGATAAAATATGATTCCAGTAAATTCCTTGGTGATTTCTGGTCCGTGCAGCGCGGAAACCCGAGAACAAGTTTTGGAGACAGCCCTTGGATTGTCCAACGTTGGCATTGATTACTTTCGAGCTGGAATATGGAAACCTAGAACGCGTCCCGGTGAGTTCGAAGGAATTGGTGACGTAGGAATCTCGTGGATGTGTGAAGTGCGCGAAACGTACGGTTTGAAAATTGCCACGGAAGTTGCAAAAGCCGAACACGTCGAATTTGCGCTCAAAAATAACTTCGATATGATTTGGGTCGGAGCTCGCTCCACCGTTAATCCATTTACCGTTCAAGAAATTGCAGAATCACTTCAAGGTACGAACATCAAAGTCATGGTGAAAAATCCGGTGAATCCAGACCTGAAACTTTGGATCGGAGCAATCGAACGCATTTGGAAAGCCGGAATTACAGATGTCAGTGCCATTCACCGTGGATTCTCTGTCTACGAAAAGACACGCTACAGAAATGACCCAAACTGGCAAATTCCAATTGACCTAAAACAAGAATTACCGGGAATCCCATTAATTTGTGATCCCTCTCATATTGGCGGTAGAGCACATTTGCTGATGCCATTGGCCCAAAAAGCAATGGACCTAAATTATGATGGATTGATGATTGAATCTCATGTTGATCCTTCACACGCTTGGACCGACGCCAAACAACAGATTACTCCGGCTGAATTAAAGGAATTATTGAATTCACTCACTATTCGTAATCGAGCAGCAATTGACGAGGACGCCATGCTTGCCTTTCGAGAGCAACTGACCCAAACCGACGAATCAATCATTCAGTTATTGAAAAACCGAATGCGTATTTCAGAACAAATTGGAGAATTCAAGAAGGACAAAAACCATGTCATCCTTCAAGCGAACAGATGGGAAGAGGCACTCCGAAGAAATGTACTAAAAGCAAGCGCGGAAGGAATTTCAGAAGAATTTGTCACGCAACTTTTTAAATTGATTCATCAGGACTCCATTCGTATTCAATCCGATATTTTATCAAAAGATGACCGCGATTAATCCATTTCAGGTTCAACATGTCATTCACTCAAACGCTTCTAAAAGTGATGCGCAACGCTGTTTGATCCTTGCTGCTTTTTCCAAGAATCCAACTAGAATACTTGGCTTAGATCAGTCGGAAGATATCTCGGCGATGCTGTCCTGTATTCAAGAATTAGGTGCGAGCTACGACGAAGAAACATCAACGGTACATCTGTCATCACATAACTTCAGTGAACGCATTTGCTTAAACGTCCATGAAAGTGGCTTTGCCCTTCGGACATTAGCATTCGTTGGAATGGCGTTTACGAAAAATCTAACAATAAACGGGACAGGCAGCCTTCTTCAACGAGATCATTCGCAATTATGCCACATTCTTCAACAAATTGGCTTCACTGTTGAGTCCAAAGAGTCTAAATTGCCCATACACATAAGCGGAAGTGCCAGCTTTAAACATATTACCGTAAATGGCGAAGCCGGATCCCAAGCAATCAGCGGGTTGTTTTTACTCGCTCCTTTTCTAGAGCAAGATTCTTTGGTATCCATTGAATCATTAAAAAGCAAGCCCTATTTAGAAATGACCATTGCTCGCATGCGTGATTTTGGCATAGTTCTACATAGTTTGAATGATAACAGCTATCAAATTCCGGGAAATCAACTCATCCAAAAGGACGAAGTCCACATCGAAGGAGATTGGAGTGGCGCAGCGAATCCAATCGTTGGAGCAGCAATTTCAGGAAAGCTTGAACTACATGGATTAAACAGGTATTCGTTGCAAGCAGATCGACACATCCTTCAAGTAATTCAAGATTTCGGAGCGACAATTACGTGGAAGGACGATGTGCTTTTCGTGCAACAATCCAAAACAAACTCAGCATTTGAAACAAATATTTCCGATTGTCCAGATTTGTTCTCCATTCTTGTGGTTTTAGCATGTGCTGCATATGGAACCTCTAAAATCATCGGCGTGAATCGACTCCAGAACAAAGAATCGGATCGCTTATCAGTGATGTGTGAGGTACTAGAAAAATTTGAAATAGCTTTTCAACTTGGTTCAAGTGAAATTTTCATCCATGGAACTGGTCAGGTAGCAGGCGGTGAAATCGATACGCATAACGATCATCGTATTGCGATGGCTGCAACTATAGCTGCGTGTATTGCAAGAAAGCCAATTCATCTCACGGATGCATCTTGCGTCTCAAAATCCTATCCAAATTTCTTTAAAGACTTGGAATGTTGATTTACTTTCCTGTCATCTGGTATTGACTGTACTCAAAAAAATCCATCTCAATGTGCTTGAGTCGCTTTTCGATATCCTTGCGTTTCGTCGGCTTGATTTTCTCCTTCAACAAAAGCTCATAGTAATATTGCACTTTTTCCGGGTCGCGCGGTTCGATTAGGACATCGTACGTACTCGCTAAACTTTCCAATAAAAAGTCCTTATTCGCATAGTTCGGAAACAATTGTATCAAGGTGTCTCCGTAAGCAACCGATTGTTCGTAGGCCTGTAAATCACTGTATTTGATGTGCACTTTAAACAAGCAATCCGCGGAAAAAGAATCCTCTGGATAGGCACGGTAGTACGCTAGCAAACGATTAATGAGCTCAATATTCGTCAAACTCGGCATTTTAGCGGCTTGAACCGGGTCCTTTTGAATAGCCATAATGGAATCTTCCATTTGCTTAATGCTCGTCTTTAGTTCTGTTTTTTTATCTGCTTTTGCAGGTCCGCCACATGATTCAACAATCAGCGCAAAACTCAGGAGTGCAATTAAGGTGTATATTGATCTCATATCATTTTAGGTTTTTTACCACCTGGAAAAGACATTTTGTAATCGACGTCGATTCTCCCTGAGGTAATATTTTGTAGTCGCTTCGTTAACATTTTCTTTTTCAAGGGAGACAAGTGATCTGTAAATAAAACCCCTTCGATATGGTCATATTCATGTTGAATGATTCTAGCTGCATATCCATCAAATGTTTCCTCATGGAATCCCCAATTTTCATCGAAATATGTGATGAGCACTTTCTCTTGACGAAAAACGTTTTCACGAATTTTAGGAATCGACAAACAGCCTTCCTGAAATGACCATTTTTCACCAGATTCCTCTTCAATGATCGGGTTAATAAATACCTTTTTAAAATCGGAAATTCCCTCCGCTCTCGGATCTGGTTCATCGTCTTCCTCGTCAGCGAATGGACTTCCATCCACGATAAATAAACGAATACTTTTACCAATTTGAGGTGCAGCGAGTCCAACTCCCTTTGCATGATACATCGTATCAAACATATCTGCAATCAACTTTGATAAATCTGGGTATTTTTCATCAATTTCCTCAGCTTCTTTTTTTAGAACTGGGTCTCCGTAAGCGACAATAGGTAAAATCATGCTGTAAAATTAGTGAATTCCTTATTGAAATGATTGTTGTGAAAGGTAATCTTGTAAAATCAAGGTAGCGGCTAGTTTGTCCACAAGTGATTTTTGTTTCATATGCTTTTTCTTTCCTGCAAGGTGTATGGTTTCCATCGCGCGCGACGAACTGAAACGTTCGTCTTGTAAAACAATTCCACAATTAGGGAATTGTTTCGCTAAGACTTCCTGTAATATGCGGACATTCTCCGTAATATGCGTGTCTGATCCATCCAATCGCGTTGGAAAACCAAGGACAATCGTTGAAATGGATTCCTTACCTAATAGCTGAAGTAAAAACTCCATTAAAGTACTTGAATCAACAGTCGTCAAAGGACTCGCAATGATCGCATGATCATCTGTAATAGCTAGTCCCGTACGCTTTAATCCGAAATCAATTGCAAGTATTTTTGGCATCTAACAAAATTACGAAACAAAATCAGATACATAAAGATTTTACAGACAGTATGACAAATTGAAGATGATTGCTTAATTTCACGGAGCTATTTTTTTACTGACCGATGAAAGTCAACTTTTCGCACCATTTTCTCCTAAGCTTTTCCTTGATACTTCTTGTATCCTGTAAAAATGAACAGGGTAAATCTGTTGCATCCAATTCAACAAAAAAACGCATTGCTTTTACGGAAGAAAATAAGAACCTCGATGTATTTGAAAAATATGCGTTAAAAATCGATGGCAACAAATCACTATCCAAGATTCAAAGCTTGTTTTACACAGATTCTGACGGCAATACAACAGAGGCATACGCTTGGATTGACGACAAAATGGAGGTGCTGAAACTACAGCAAAATGAAAATATGGCTTCCGGAAAAAAAATAGAGCGCATTTTTTATTTCTTGAATGGACTCAAAACGATGAGTCGTCAAATCATTTATCATTATGAATTGAAAAAACCGTATTTCTCCGAGCAACGAAGTTATTATAGTTTAACCGGTGCCGTTATCGCCACGTTTAGTCGGTACTCGTCAACAGAGGAGTTAGATTTGATTGAACTGAAAAAAACGGACAAACAAGAACTAAATCATCAACATGCCTTATCCATTATCAAACGCACTGGAGATTTCGAAACACGATTTCGTGGGTTTGATGAAGCTTTCGGAAGAAAATTCATTGTGCTAGGAACTGAAAACCAAACAAGTACCCTCGCATTTAACGTGGAAAGTCCGATTTTGAAGCAGTTGATAAGTGCAGAAAACAAACATAAAAACGAACGTTTGGAAGTTCAGTTTTCCCCAATCACTGAGCCAGATGGATTTACTTTTCAAGCACTGGTGGACTTAACTTATTCCTCAAAGGAGAATTAATGAACATTTTTCCTTTTTAAGCGTATTTACAACACAACAAACTATGACCGTTTTGATAAATAAAAATACTCCCTCTCCAAAATCGATGAAATACCTGTTTCTTCTTGGTTTCATGTTCCTTTTCGGATTCCAGTCCGCTTGGTCACAACAAATGAAATTAAGTGGAATCATTTACGATACGTCGAATGTTGTTCCCTTAAAGAACGTTTCTGTCATGGCGCTTCGACTAAAAGACTCTGTTCTTTTAGGTTTTACGCGTACAAATCAATTAGGTAATTTTGTTTTAACAGGCTTTCCAATTGATACGTTTCAGTTAATCATTGAACACCCAAAGTTAGAGACCCGAACATTTTACATCATCGGAAGCAAGGATAACTATGACATTCAAGTTCCACGCATTCAATTGTTACAGAAAACACAAAATGTTCGCGAGGTGACCGTTCTAACCAACAGAAATGCAATTTACTTTAAGGGAGATACATTGGTATATGTTGCCGATTCATTTAACGTCGGACAGAATGCAGTCGTGGAAGATTTATTAAAGAAACTTCCTGGAATTAAAGTAGCGGATGATGGAAGCATCACCTCTCAAGGAAAAGAAATCAGTAAAGTACTCGTAGACGGAGATGAATTCTTCGGCTCTGATCCAACCATTGCCACTCGAAATCTCGGCGCAAAAGGAGTTGAATCTGTTCAAGTCTATGAAAAGAAAAACGAAGATGCCGCGGTTGGTGAGGACGACAAAATCCAGGTACTCGATCTGAAACTAAAAGACAGCGCCAAAAAAGGGTACTTCGGTAAGATTTCAGGTGCATCAGACTTTGGACTCGTTCGGGACAATCCATTCTACGAATCCGAAATCCTCTTGAACAACTTCAATAAAAAACAAAAGATTTCGGTCTTTATGTTAACCTCGAACACACCAAAGTCAAACTTTGGCTTTGGGGACATGAATAAATTCGGGCTAGACAATGAACGCAACAGTAGCGGAATGACGATGTGGGACCAATCAAGCCGAAACAACTCTTCTGGAATCCCTCAAACCTTGAAAACAGGAATCTATTATTCAGATAAAATCGGAAAGACAGGGAAAATTGGATTCAACTACTCGTATATCGAAAATCGATTAAATGCTGTGACAAGTAGTCAATCTGAGTACTTTTTACAACAAGATAGCTCTTATTTCACCAGGGATTCCTCGGCTAATGTTTCTAAAAACTTGTCGCACCGTTTTAACTTAACGTATTCTGTAAATTTAGATTCACTTACGTATTTAGAACTTCGTCCAAATTTACATATCGACATGGGTGTATCCGATAATTTTAGTCAAAATAACTTCTTAACAAAACCAAATACTATACCTTATTTCGGAACAGGTGTTCGCAACACAAATAATTCGAAAGGAATGAGTAGTAATTCGGAAGCGATTTTGAGAAGAAAATTCAAAAAAGTGAACCGTGAATTAGAGTTGAAATACATTCTAAGTGCTAGTTCTAATGAATCAGACGGGAATTTGTTTACCTCAAAAAGTGGCGCCTTGTCAGATACAATCGACCAAAGTAAAATCAACGACAATGCGAATACAACGAATTACGGAATCCTAACATATACGGAGCCCTTCGCGAAAAAATGGAAATTCCAATTAGAGTATTATTTGGAATCAGGAAAATCGAATCAAAATAAGCAAACGTATAATAAAGATGCATTTGGCAATTATACACAACAAGACAGTTTGTTCACCAATCAATTTGATAATACACGCCTTCAACATCGTGGAACGGGAGTGTTGATTTTCGAACACCGTCAGCACACAGTTACTGGTGGAATCGGTTTTAGAAACATTGATGTTCAAAGCACAAACTTGATTACTTCTGTGTTAACCAATCAAAACATCAACAACTTCCTACCGAAATTCTCCTACCAATTTAAACCAGGAATGAGCAAACGTATTTCCTTGAATTACTCTACGGCTTCATCTCCTGCTTCCATTAACGATTTGCAACCCGTTCAAGATAATACTAATCCAAACAGAATTCAAATTGGAAATCCTGACTTAAAACCAAATTATGTTCACAATTTGCGTTTGAATGCCAATGTTTGGCAAGCATTATCTGGACGCTATTTCTGGTCAGGTGGGAATGCGAGCTTAACAAACAATGCATTTGCCACATCTACAACGTATGACCAATATGGACGAACTGTCGCTCAAACAAAAAACGTTGACGGTAACATCTTCGCGAATGTTTTTGCTGGAGGTGGATTCCCAATCTTCAATCGAAAAATTGACTTAGCGCCAAATATTAATGCTTCATACAACAAGTATACAAACTTCATTAATGGTCAAGCGAATGTGACGAAAACAACGGCAATAACTGGGGGATTAGACATCGAATTGAAATTAGATTCATTGAACATTACCGTAGGAAACTCTTATACATACAATAATCCTGTAAGTTCCTTGTCTAGTATTTCGAATCAACCATTTGCTACACAGAAGTATTTTATCGATGGTGAATGGAGATTGCCGCATCACATCCAAATAAAATCAGACGCAACATATACCATTAACACTGGTCGTGCTGCAACATTTAATAAAAACATTTTCATCATTAATTTCGAAATAAGCAAAGCATTTTTACCGACGGAAAATGTCATTCTTGCTTTATCTGCAAATGACATCTTAAATCAAAACCTGAATTTACAGCGTCAAATTAATGGCAACGTGATTACCGATAATTACACTCAAATTATTTCCCGCTATTTCTTAGTGAAATTAACGTACAAATTCAACAACAACAAAACAAAAGAAGATGACTTTAAAGGCTGGCATTAAACTACTCGTATTGATTCTTTGCCTAGGATTCAACGCAAACAGTCAATACATTTCTTCAGGAAAAATTACGTTCGAACGACGAACGAACTTGGAGAAACGATTTTCCGACCAACGAATGCGAAGAATGGTCACGGAAGAAAATAAAATCCGAACGGAATTATTTACCTTGTATTTTACCGATAGTGGATCCGTATTCAGAGCGGTTCCCTCAGACCGTGTGGATGAGATGGCATGGATGACAACGAAGAACAGTTATTATCAAAACCTGAAATCAGGCAAACAATTGACCGTTCTTGGACTCATGGGACAAAACGTGTTTGTTCAAGACAGTTTGCCTAGTCGAAATTGGCGAATTACAGATAGTAAAAGAAGTATCTGCGGATATGAGTGTCGAAAAGCGGTCTATCAGAAAAATGACAGTACGCGCATTTATGCTTGGTACACAACCGCATTGGTTCCTTCCGTTGGTCCAGAAGGATTCTGTGGACTTCCAGGAACGATACTTGGCTTAGCTACAGAGGATGGCGGAATCATTTACTTTGCAAAAAAAGTGGAAGCAACGAATCCAACGAAAGAAGAGATGTTGATTGAGGTAGGTAAAAACAAACTCTTCACAATCAATGAACTGCGCATCAAAATTGAAAAAGATTATAGTAGTACGCCTTGGGGTAAACGTATGTTTGACGATTTATTCCGCTGGCTGTAAAAAATTAAAATTACATCAATGAAAGGAATTATATTAGCCGGAGGATCTGGAACCAGACTTCATCCACTTACCTTGGCTGTCAGTAAACAATTAATGCCAGTTTACGATAAGCCAATGATTTACTACCCACTTTCGATTCTCATGAGTGCCGGTATTAAAGAAATTTTAATCATCTCCACACCACATGACCTCCCCCATTTTGAAAAATTGTTGGGAGACGGACAAAACCTAGGTTGTCAATTCTCCTATGCTGTTCAAGAGGTGCCAAACGGACTCGCACAAGCATTTGTAATTGGGAAATCCTTTATCGGCAATGACAAAGTTGCACTGATTCTGGGTGATAACATTTTTTATGGTGTTGGAATGGATACCCTTTTGAAAGAAAACAATAATCCAGAAGGTGGTGTCGTTTATGCATATCACGTAAGCGATCCAGAACGTTATGGTGTGGTGGAATTTGATGATCAAATGAATGCTGTTTCCATCGAAGAAAAACCGATACAACCGAAATCGAATTACGCCGTGCCTGGACTTTACTTCTACGACAATAGTGTCGTTGAAATTGCAGAGAATTTAAAACCTTCTCCACGTGGAGAATATGAGATTACCGATGTGAATGCAGAATACCTGCGTCAAGGAAAGTTGAAAGTGGCTGTTCTCGATAGAGGTACTGCCTGGTTGGACACTGGTACTTTCGCATCATTGATGCAAGCAGGTCAATTTGTTCAAGTGATTGAGGAACGACAAGGATTAAAAATAGGTTGCATCGAAGAAGTCGCCTATAGAAATGGCTTTATCAGCAAAGATCAATTAAAACAAATTGCTGAACCGCTTGTTAAAAGTGGATACGGGTCCTATTTGCTCCAACTGCTAAAACAAAAATGAACACACTCGAAACATACAGCAAACTGATAGAAAAAGAAATTTCTACTTTTTCTTTTCCCTCTTCTCCATTGAATTTATATGATCCACTCCGGTATTTCATGACCTTAGGTGGGAAACGAATGAGGCCAATGTTAACGCTGATGTCTGCGAAACTATTTAATAAATCTGTGGAAGAAAGCATGTCCGCAGCTCTTGCAGTTGAATTATTTCACAATTTCTCCCTCATTCATGACGACATTATGGATGACGCACCACTTCGCAGAGCAAAAGAAACGGTTCATGAGAAATGGAATACCAATATTGCTATTTTATCCGGCGATGTATTATTTGTAAAAGCTTACGAAGAAATTTGTAAAAATCCACCACACATAATTCCCGCACTCTTAACGCTTTTCAACAAAACAGCAATTGAAGTGTGTGAAGGTCAACAAATGGATATGGACTTTGAAACTCGAAACGATGTTTCGAGCGAAGAATACATTGAAATGATTCGCTTGAAAACTTCTGTACTTCTAGGCTGTGCTTTGGAGATGGGGGCGATAATTGGTGAAACATCCCTTGAGAACCGCAAAGCATTGTATGATTTCGGAGTACACCTTGGCATTGCCTTCCAAATTCAAGATGACCTATTGGACCTTTACGGAAATCCTGAGAAAGTTGGGAAACAAGTTGGAGGCGATGTTCTTGCGAACAAAAAAACGCTTCTTTCGATTTTAGCAAAAACACATGCATCAGAAGATCAACTAAATACGTTGAATTCCTTGCAAAATGAAGCAAATCCAACAGAGAAATTGACACAAACGATTTCCATCTTTGAATCTCTATCTATTCAAGATCATTGTAAAAAAGAAATGTCTAAGCATTACACGCACGCAATGAATGCGTTGGGCACATTGTCTGCGAACATTACTTATCAAGAATTAGAAGAACTTGCGGAATATTTATTTCACCGAGATTATTAAGTAAAAGTATTTGTATCCATAAGAATTTTTAGTAAATTCGTCCCACTTATAAATTAAATAATTATGAAAAAAATCTACTTATTAACTGCTTTGGCATTTGCTAGCTTAGGTGTTTCTGCACAGAAACAAAAATTAGCAGCAAAAGAAATGAATGTGGAAATCATTCAACAACCTACTGTAAAACCTACTGCTCAGCAAAAGGTAACGGTATGGTCAAATGATTTTTCAACAGCTTCACAATGGGCGATTTCGAACTTGACTGGTGACAACCAAGATTGGGCGATTTCGACAAGTACATCTACCGCACTTGGATACCAAACAGGTGCATGGGTTGATCCAAACAACACAGTAACGAACGAAAACGGATATGCTTTGTTTGATTCTGATGCAGTTGGTCAAGATGGTGGGAATCAAGATGCATTTATGACATTTACTGGTTCTATCGATTGTTCAATGTATCCAAATGTGGTTCTTGAATTTAACCAACGTGTTCGTATGTGGCAAACAACAGAAACAATCTTTGAAGTTAGTAACAACAATGGTGCTACATGGGTTCAGTTTCCAGTAAACTTAGATAAAGCAACAAGTACGCTTTACCAAGAAAATGCTCAAGTAAACATCTCTTCAGCAGCAGGTGGACAAGCGAATGTTAAAATCCGTTTGCGTTACATCGGTTCTTGGGATTACGCTTGGTTAGTAGATGACTTGAAAATTGTTGAGCAACCAGCTTACGACTTACGTTCATTAGCTCCTTTCGTTGCAGGAACAAATAACATTGGGCTTGAATATGGTAAAACACCAGTTGCTCATTTAGATGCATCTTACGACATCGGTGGTTCTGCATTCAACTTTGGTTCAGCAACAAACACAAACACTGTTGCAAGTGTAAACTTTGGGGCTGGATTATCATACAACTACAGCATTGGAACAATCGTAACGAATGACACGATTGCTTATGGTGCAACTGAAACGCCAAACTTGTCTGTAGGTGTTTACAATGGAGCTTACACGGTTTCTTCTACAGAAGAAGCAACTGGAAGCGCTTTGTTTGCTAACAACGTTTATAATCGTAATTTCGAAGTAACAAACAACGTATATGCGTTGGATGGAATTGGTGTAAATCCTGCTTCAGCTCAAACAACTACAACACTTGGGTCTAATTCATTTAATACACCAACTGGAACGATTTTCGCAAACATGTATCACTTACGTGGTGGAAACACAAACAACGTTGTTGTTTCTTTAGAAATTGGAATTGCTAATACTACAAATGCAGGAACGACTATTCAAGTTGCGATGATCGATACAGCTACTTTCTTTGCTGATGGATACCAATCTTTATCTGACCTAAACGGTAATGTTGCTGAAAGTGATTTTTACACTGTTACAGCTGCTGATGTTTCAGCAGGAAAAATCACTGTATTCTTCCCACAACCAGTTGCTTTAGCTGATGATGCTTACTATGCAGCTGTTTTAACAGAAGTGAATGCAGCAACTAACATTCGTATCTTAAATGACGAAACAGTTCTTCAACCATCTTACGCTTCCATGATTCACTTAATTGGTGACGCTACATACTCAAACGGTAATGCTTTCGCTATCCGTATGAACATGGGTGTTTTAGGTTTGGATGAATCTGCTAACGTAAATCTTTCAGTTTACCCTAACCCTTCTTCAGAGGTGGTAACGATTGAAAGTAACATTACTGAAGGTTCTATTCAAATCATTGACTTAACTGGAAAAGTTGTTGCTAATCAAACGGTCAATGGAGCTGCTACAGCATTCAACACTACAGCTTTAACAAACGGAATGTACACAGTAATCCTAACAAACGGATCAACTGTTGAAACGCGTAAATTCATCGTTCAACACTAAGAACTACGAATTAACTAATTGGGAAACCGCTCAGAAATGGGCGGTTTTTTTTATCTCAAACAAAATCCTAGAACACAATCAACAAAGTCATCTGGCGCCTCTGCATGTACCCAGTGACCAGCGTTTTCAATGCTAACTAACGTTGAATCTGGAAAATATGATTCTATAACAGGAATGTCTTCATCCAAAATATAATTGGACAACGCTCCACGAATGAACAAGGTGGTAATCAACACCTCATCTTCTGGAAGAGCGCTCAGTATCTCCGGCATCGCTGCCTCAAGTACCGGAAAGTTTAAGCGCCATGATAGCTTTCCTTTTTCCCTCCAATAAAGGTTCTTCAGTAAAAACTGACGAACGCCTTCCGAATCTATAAATTGCTTCAAGATCTGTTCTGCCTCACTTCTTGCGGACAGCTTATTTAAATCAATGCGATTAAAGGCCTCAAGAATGTGCTGGTGATGCATCGGGTAAGATTTAACTCCCATGTCCACTATAATCAGTTTCTGTATGTAATCCGGGTATCTCTGTGAAAGATGCATCGCAACTTTTCCACCCATGGAGTGTCCAAGTAAAATAACCTGCTGTAAATCCAACTTTTGAAATAAGCGAACGAGGTCTTCCACCATGATTGGATACGAAAAGTCGGAAGACCAAGGTGAATGTCCGTGATTTCTTAAATCCACCAAAATCACTCGGTAATATTCAGAAAATTTCTTTGCTTGTGTTTGCCAATTATCAGAAAAACCAAAAAGTCCATGTAAAATCACTAAGGGCTGTCCCTCCCCCATTTCTCGATAATACAATTCCATTATAGAACCTTTTTAGAAATGAGGCTCGCTTTGAATTGTCGGTCATTGATACTGTTTAAAATCGCAGTAATTTTCTGAGTTGTTATCAACGTAGAATCATACTGGACATGAACAACTTGCTCCTTTTGTTCTTCCACAAAATTTACTTCAACACGATCGACCGCACCAGTCATTTTCAGTTCTTTTCGAATCGATCCACCGCAGCCCATTTGACAAACCATGCCTTCTACTTTAAAGTCCGCCTGACTATTCGCGTGAACTTGTACAGGCTTTGTTTTTTTGAAAGAAAGAGGTATTGACTTTTCGTTTGTCTCTTGACAAGAAAAAAGTACTGCAACGAGGAGAGAATAGAAGAACATTTTCATTCTACAAAATTACGAAGTTTATGCTGAAAATTGCAGTTTGTTTAGTACATTTGAAAAAAACTGAATCATGAGAATCGTACTTGCAGCTCTTTTTATCTCGACTTTAATCTTTTCTTCTTGTAATAAATACAGTGAAGGACCTAAATATTCCATATTAACAAGAAAAGCACGCTTGTGCAATGATTGGGAATTAAAAGCTTACTCAGTGAGTGGAAACAATGCGTTTGATGTTGATTATACAACCAAATTGAGTATTGATAAAGATGGAACCTATTCTATGTCTAAAACATTTAACGCTTTAGGACAAATTCAAGGTGAATATTCAAATGGTCGTTGGGAATTCGCGGAAAAAGATGAAACACTTTATTTCTTCGAAGACACGACATCGAAACCAACGCATGAATACAGTATCAAAGAATTGCGTAATAAAGAATTAGTCATTGTAGAAGATATTTTCCAAACAGGAGAATCTCACCGCTATATGTACCAACCTCAATAAAGTAAATCCAACTTTATTTCTAGACGAAATTTGGATCAACATCCATGACGTGAGAACAATTATCACATGTTCTCATCTCATCAGATCCATAAAACTCCTTGAATCGAGGAATAAAATCCTTTTCAATATTTTCTAAAGGAAAACGATACGTTTTTAAGTGATGGTTGCATTTTTCACAGAACCACATCAGTCCATCTTGCATATCCGTTCCCTTACGCACTCGTTCGATAACTAATCCAACCGTGTTTTCTCCTCTCGATGGAGAATGTGGCGTGTTCGCTGGGAGCAAAAACATTTCTCCCTCCTTAATGATCACGTCTTTCGCTTGACCATCTTCCTGAACACGCACGGTAATATCTCCTTCTATTTGATAGAATAGCTCCTCCCCTTCATTGTAGTGATAGTCCTTTCTGGCATTAGGGCCAGCAACAACCATCACAATAAAATCTCCAGCCTCTTTGTATAAATTCTTATTTGATACAGGTGGTTTGAGTAAATCTCTGTTTTCATCGATCCACTTTTGAAGATTAAAAGGAGCTAACATATGATGTTTATTAAATGAATTAATCTGCTAAAAGTCCACGTGAAATAACGATTTTCTGAACTTCAGACGTTCCTTCATAAATCTGAGTGATTTTCGCATCGCGCATCAAACGCTCCACATGGTATTCTTTCACGAAACCATAACCACCATGAATCTGAACCGCCTCAACGGTCTGTTCCATCGCTACTTTCGATGCATACAATTTCGCCATCGCACTAGATTGGTCATAATTTCTTCCTGCATCTTTATCAGCTGCCGATTTGTATACAAGTAAACGTGCCGCTTCAATTTCAGTCGCCATATCTGCCAACTTAAAGGCAATTGCTTGATGCTTGTAAATTTCTTTACCAAATGCCTTGCGTTCCTTTGAATAGGCAAGTGCCAACTCAAGTCCACCTGCAGCAATTCCTAAAGCTTGCGCAGCAATTCCGATACGTCCACCACTTAAAACTTTCATTGCGAAAGTAAATCCAAATCCGTCATCACCAATGCGATTCGCTTTTGGAACTTTTACGTCGTTAAATAACAAGGTATGCGTATCACTTCCACGAATTCCCATTTTATCTTCCTTCGCTCCAACGATGAATCCTTCCATACCTCTTTCGATGATCAAAGCATTGATTCCTTTGTGTCCAAGCTCTGTGTTTGTTTGTGCAATCACTAAGTACGTTGATGCAGATGATCCATTCGTGATCCAGTTTTTTGTACCGTTCACCAAATAGTAATCTCCCATATCAATCGCCGTTGTGCGTTGAGATGTTGCGTCGGAACCAGCTTCTGGCTCTGATAAACAAAATGCACCGATTTTTTCTCCTGTAGCTAAAGGCACGAGGAATTTTTGTTTTTGTTCTTCTGAACCATATTTTTCCAATCCCCAACAAACCAATGAATTATTCACGGACATACAAACAGATGCAGAAGCATCTACTTTAGAGATTTCTTCCATTGCTAAAACATAGGACATCGTGTCCATACCGCTTCCACCGTATTTTGGATCAACCATCATTCCCATAAATCCAAGCTCAGCTAATTGCTTGATTTCTTCAGCTGGAAAACGCTGATTGTTATCGCGATCGATAACTCCAGGTTTCAATACGTTTTGTGCAAAATCTCTAGCTGCTTCCTTTACCGCTAATTGTTCTTCTGTCAATTCAAAATTCATGTTGATTGATTTTTTTAATTTTGAACAAAAATAATCGAATTCTGCCAAGCATGAAAGAAATGAATAGGAATAAAATAGAGATTTTGGGACTTATGTCTGGTACCTCTCTTGATGGATTAGACATTGCTCATGTTTCCTTTGAGTTTCAAGGTGATAAAATTCACTATGAATTGAAGCATGCACGTACCTTTGAGCTCCAAGATGCGCTATTGAAAAAACTTAATCTTGCGACGAAAATGTCTGCTGAACAACTGTTCATTTTGGACAAAGAACTGGGAACGTTTTTTGCCGATTGTGTCCAACAATTCATGAAGGAACATCAGTTGGAAAAAAATCACATTGATGCGATTGCCTCACATGGACAAACGATTTTTCATCAACCGCAAAATGGATTTACACTTCAAATCGCCTGTGGTTCTACCATTGCTTTTCAAACCGGAATTCCTGTCATCAATGATTTCCGAAGTTTAGATGTCATTGCAGGCGGACAAGGAGCTCCGCTAGTGCCAATTGGGGACTTTGAATTATTCACTGATGAGGCTGACTCCTTCTTGAATCTTGGTGGCTTCGCAAATATTAGCTTCAGAAATAACAAAACCATAAAAGCATTCGACATTTCACCAGCCAATTTACCTTCCAATCTATTGATGCAACAAATTGGAAAGCAATTCGACCTGAATGGAGAAAAAGCAAAATCTGGGGTGCTCAATCAATCCTTATTGGATTCATTGAATTCTTTGCCGTTTTACGCAAGCAAAGGACCAAAATCACTGGGGACAGAATGGTTGTCTCTGGAATATATGCCTCTGTTGAATAGAACAGATTCTTTGGAAAATCTACTTCGAACGCATACCGAACATGTTGCTATTCAAGTAGCCCGTGTTTTAAACGAAGAAAATTTACCTTCCGTATACATCACAGGTGGCGGAGCGAAAAACACTTTCTTCATCGAACGTTTAGCTCATCATTACAAAGGAAAGTGTGTGATTCCACGAAAGCAGATCATCGACTTTAAAGAAGCCATCGTCTTCGCCTTTTTGGGCGCACGCTACTTGAGGGGAGAATCAACAAATGTCCCAAGTGTTACCGGTGCTTCAAAAGCACTTTGTACAGGAGTGTACCATCGAGGTGGATAGTCCTTGTTGAATTGTTGGAAAATAATTTTAAAAACCTGCTTTTAAAGGACCAATTTCCTAATTTTGCAACCTATACAACGAAAGAAATGAAAGATTTACTCCAAAAATTTGAGAACAAACGACCTGAAATCGTTTTTGAGTGGAAAGATGCGGAAACAGAAGCAGAAGGTTGGGTTGTGATTAACTCACTTCGCGGTGGTGCAGCCGGCGGTGGTACACGTATGCGTGTCGGACTCGATAAACGCGAGGTAGAATCCTTAGCTAAAACTATGGAAGTGAAGTTTACCGTTGCTGGACCAGCAATTGGTGGAGCGAAATCTGGAATTAACTTTGATCCAAAAGACCCAAGAAAAGAAGGTGTCTTGAAACGTTGGTTCGCGGCAGTGAGCCCTCTTTTGAAGAATTACTACGGAACAGGTGGTGATTTAAACGTGGATGAAATTCACGAAGTGATTCCAATCACAGAATCATGTGGTGTTTGGCATCCGCAGGAAGGTGTTTTTAATGGACACTTTCAACCGAAGGAGGCACAAAAAATGAACCGAATTGGACAATTGCAACGCGGTGTTTTAAAAGTAATTGAAGATGCCAACTTAACGCCGGACATATCCAGAAAATTTGTTGTTGCCGATATGATTACAGGATTCGGAGTTTCGGAATCCATTCGTCACTATTTCTCCTTGTGGGGTGGTGATGTGAAAGATAAAAAAGTCATCGTTCAAGGATGGGGGAATGTTGGGTCTGCAGCGGCTTACTACCTGGCACTGAATGGAGCAAAAATAGTTGGAATCATTGACCGTGTCGGTGGAATCATCAAAGAAGATGGACTTAGTTTCGAAGAAGTAAAAACATTGTTCCTTTCTAAAAATGGTAACGAATTAAAAAGTGACCAAATGCTTTCGTTTGACGAAGTAAATAAACGTATTTGGAGCACACCTGCAGATGTATTCATTCCTTGCGCTGGTAGTCGCATGTTTTCAGAAGAAAATTTGAACCAACTCCTCGCTGCTGGACTACAAGTAATCTCCTCTGGAGCAAATGTCCCATTTGCTGACCAAGAGATTTTCTTCGGACCAATCGCAGAGAAAGCAGATGCGAACCTTTCCTTGATTCCAGATTTCATTGCGAATTGTGGAATGGCACGTGTTTTTGCTTACTTGATGAGCAACGACCTAGAAACAATCGAAGATCAAGAGATTTTTGAAGATACTAGTTCAATTATTTACAATGCCTTGAAAGAAGCTCATGCATTGAACTCCGCAAAAACAAACATTGCGAAAACAGCCTTCGAAATTGCCTTGAAGCAATTGGTGTAATAAATGAACTTAGCGATTTTCTTCATTTTCATTATTGGGTATGCTGCAATTACCATGGAGCATACGCTGAAAATCGATAAGTTGGTCCCTGCCCTACTCATGATGGTTCTTTCGTGGGCCATTATTTTCATTGGTATTCCAGCACTTTGGCTCGATCCAAGCATCGGCTTACTCGTTGATCCCAAATGCGGACAATTGAGCATTCCTGAATTAACGGGTTCCATCGTCCAAAAGCGAGAACTCATCGAGAGCACCTTGCTCCATCATTTTGGGAAGACCAGTGAAATTCTTATCTTTTTAATCGGCGCCATGACCATCGTGGAAATCATTGATCACTTTGATGGTTTTCAAGTCTTTAAATCAGTCATCAAAACGAAAAGCAAGTTAGTCCTTCTGTGGGTCATTTGCCTGCTTGCCTTTTTCTTATCTGCGTTAATCGATAATTTAACCGCAACGATTGTTCTCATTAGCATTCTCAGAAAAATAGTTACAGATTCCGACTTACGAAAATGGTACGCTGGATTTATCATTATCGCAGCTAATGCTGGCGGTGCTTGGTCTCCCATTGGAGATGTAACTACAACGATGTTGTGGATGAACCACAAAGTGAATGCCGGAAGTCTCGTTTCTCATCTTTTTTTACCCGCTATCGTTTCCCTCCTTGTTCCTTTAGTTATCGCTACAAAAATGAAGGCTTTTAAAGGGTCGATTCAACAAATCGCACTAAGTGAAAAAACGAAAAAACAAAGCGTCATCATGTTAGTTCTTGGTTTATTTCTGATCATTCTTGTACCGATCATTAAAATGACAACACATTTACCTCCTTACATGGGCATGATGTTTTCATTAGGACTGATTTCCATTGTTGCAGAAATTATCAGTAAACGACAGTTTTCATTAACTGATATTACTACAACTAATTCCCACATTAGCCCAACATTCAAGGCACTTACCAAAATTGAACTGCCAAGTATTCTTTTCTTTTTAGGAATTCTGATGACTATTGCCGCAATGGAATCTATGGGAATGATTTACGGTTTTGGAGTACAAGTTCAAAAAAGCATGGATGTGAATGTATTCGTCACCTTACTGGGTGTAGCCTCTGCCATTATTGACAATGTTCCTATTGTCGCTGCATCCATGGGAATGTTCCAATTCGCTTTAGACCATGAAATTTGGCATTTTATCGCATTCGCAGCAGGAACAGGTGGATCGATGCTCATCATTGGATCTGCGGCTGGAGTCGTGGCCATGGGAATGGAGAAAATCTCCTTTTTCTGGTACTTAAAACGCATAACCTTATTGGCTGCACTTGGGTATTTTTCAGGTATTGCCGTATTTTTAGTCCAATTGATTTAGAGATGAAATTCGAAACGTATACACAGGCAGTTTCCTGGCTTTTTGATCAGTTTCCATCCTATCAGAACAACGGTGCTAGCGCGTACAAACCGGGATTAAAGCAAACTACGGACTTACTTCAATTTCTTGGAATTGACCCTAAAAACATGTCCATCATTCACGTTGCTGGAACAAATGGAAAAGGTTCAACGTGTTCCTACATGAGTTCCATATTGACCGAGAACAACGAGAAAGTGGGCTTGTTTACTTCGCCACATATTTTCGACTTTCGGGAGCGCATTCGAATCAATGGTGTCCAGATTGACGAATCCTCTGTGATGAACTTTTGTCAAAGAGTGATTGATCTTGACCTCGATTTCGAACCTAGTTTCTTTGAGGTGACTTTCGCTATGGCCATCGACCATTTTCAGCGAAACAAATGTTCCTATGCAGTAATTGAAACGGGAATGGGTGGACGACTTGATTCAACCAATGTACTTCAGTCCAGAATTGCTGTCATTACAAATATTGGCCTTGACCACACACAATTCTTGGGGGAAACATTTCCAGAAATTGCCATGGAAAAAGCCGGAATCATTAAGTCAAGTCAACCCGTTGTGATTGGACAAACACAGAAAGAAATTGAAGCACTTTTCATAGAAAAAGCGAACAGTTTTAGTGCTCCGATTTCCTTTGCTGATAAAGAAAATTGGAACATCATTGAAAGCCTTGAACTTCCGGGACATCAAAAAACGAACTTGAAAACTGCACTTTGTGCCCTTCAAAAATTAAACGTTCCATTTTCGGAAGAAACAATTCAAAAAGCCCTTCAAAACCTTCATTCAAATACGGGCTTATTTGGCAGATTGACCAAAGTGAGTGAAAATCCACTCATTTACCTAGATGTATCGCATAATCAAGATGGAATTCAGGCAACACTGTTGGACTTGAGAACGATACATTTTGATCAATTGCACATCGTTTACGGAGCTTCTCAGGACAAAAATGTCATGTCCATTTTATCGCTTTTTCCGGATGAGGCACTTATTCACCTTTGCGAATTTCGCAATAATCGAAGTTTAAAAAAGGATGATTTACTTACCCTTCAAAAATCTGACCCCCGTATTTCCTCGGTGTCCAACAATGTAAATTCAACTTTAAAAAAACTCATGTTGGAAGTACCAAAACAAGACCTCATACTTGTCACAGGAAGTTTCTTTCTTTTGGCAGATGTAGATTTAGCTGCATTTAAGTGATAAAAATTTCATCTGCACATCATTCAAACATAAAATCCCTTATCTTTGTCCTAATGGAAAAGCAAGTCATTCTGAATCCAACACATTTGGACCTCACTTTGAAACGTCTTTCCCATGAATTAATTGAATCCCACAACGACTTCTCGGATACTGTTCTCGTTGGTTTACAACCAAGAGGAATTCACGTTGTGACAAGACTTAAGTCTTATTTGGAATCTATTCTTGGAAAAGAAGTTCAATGTGGAAATCTGGATATTACGTTTTACCGCGATGATTTTCGTCGACGAGAAAAACCCATGATTCCGAGTATCACAAACATCGATTTTAGCATCGAAAACAAACGGGTCATTTTAGTTGATGACGTTTTATATACCGGAAGAACCATTCGTTCCGGCTTAGATGCATTATTGACATTTGGACGTCCATCAAAGGTGGAGTTATTAGTACTCATCGATCGTCGCTATAGTCGTGACTTACCGATTCAAGCGGATTACATCGGTAAAACAGTCGATACACTCATTTCAGAACGTGTTTCCGTTGAGTGGAAAGAAACAGAAGGAGAAGATAAAGTGGTTTTGTTTACAAAAGAAAGCAATGAATAATTTAAGTGTTGATCACCTTACGGGAATTAAAGATTTAACGCGACAAGATATCGAGTTAATCTTCAAGACAGCAGATAGCTTTAAAGAGGTTATCAATCGTCCCATTAAGAAAGTTCCATCCCTTCGAGATATCACCATCGCCAATATTTTCTTTGAAAATTCCACTCGAACGAGGCTTTCATTTGAACTAGCTGAAAAAAGACTTTCCGCGGACACCGTGAATTTTAGCGCCGCAAGTAGTTCGGTGAAAAAAGGAGAAACGTTAATTGATACAGTCAATAACATCCTCGCAATGAAGGTGGACATGGTGGTCATGAGACATCCAAATCCAGGTGCAGCACTATTCCTTTCCAAAAAAGTAAAAGCACGCGTCATCAATGCAGGTGACGGAACACATGAACATCCAACACAAGCTTTATTAGATGCATTTTCCATTCGTGAACGTTTGGGAAGTGTGGAAGGAAAAAAAGTAGTGATCGTCGGAGATATTCTACATTCTCGAGTAGCCTTATCAAATATTTATTGCCTTCAAAAATTAGGTGCTGAAGTCATGGTTTGTGGTCCAACTACCTTAATCCCCAAATACATTGGCGATTTAGGAGTCAAAGTATCTCACAACCTTCGCGAAGCATTGGAATGGTGTGATGTAGCAAATATGTTACGCATTCAATTAGAAAGACAAGACATTAAATATTTCCCATCACTGCGTGAATACACGATGTTGTTTGGCTTGAATAAAGAGATCTTAGATGGACTTTCGAAAGAAATCATTGTGATGCACCCGGGTCCAATTAACCGTGGTGTCGAAATATCAAGTGATGTAGCGGATTCCAAGCAAAGCATCATACTTGACCAAGTAGAAAATGGAGTTGCGGTTCGCATGGCAGTAATTTATTTACTCGCATCGAAGATTGAACGCTGAAAATTTTTACATTTGACAAAACGATAGTAATGAACTTTTCAGTAGACCCTCAAGGAAAAATAGTAGTTGTATCTACACATGTTGAAAAACTCGACGCCAGTAATGCACCTGAATTGAAAAGTCATTTCCTTCAATTGAATAAAATTGGCAGTAATTTCATTCTATTAGATCTTTCCAAAACCAAATATTGCGATTCGTCAGGATTAAGTGCGATCCTTATTGCGAATCGACTTTGTAAAGATACCAACGGTGGTTTTGCTCTGTGCGGACTACAAAGTAACGTTCAGAAAATGGTTGAAATTGCACAATTAGACAAAGTTCTAGTCATCACCAATTCCGTAGATAAAGGAATTGATGCACTTATTGCGTGAGTTTCTCCGTTTGCATCTTAGGTAGTGGCGCGGCGCTTCCAACTGGTAAGCGAAATCCAACTGCGCAATACATTGAATGTAACAACAGACATATTCTCATTGATTGTGGTGAAGGAACCCAACTGCAACTGCGCAAGTTTGGCATTAAGTTGCAACGAATAACTCACATCCTCATTTCGCACTTGCACGGAGATCATTTTTTTGGACTTCCTGGATTAATTTCATCCATGCATTTATTGGGCAGAACCCGTGGATTAACGGTTTATGGTCCACCGGAATTACAACAGTTAATCACTTCATTTATTGAGGTTGGTGGACACAAACTTTGTTTTGACGTACAATTCGTTCAACTTGAAACTAAGTCACTACAAACGATTTTCGAAGATCGACTGATTGAAATTAAAAGTTTTGCTTTGAAACACCGCATTCCAACTTGGGGATATCGAATCGAAGAAAAACCCAAACCCTTGCATCTAAATGCAGCAGCCATCAAAGAAGCTGGATTGCTTTTAGAAGACTTACCGAAATTAAAAGCAGGTCAAGATTTAGTGAAAGATGGACGCGTGTTAAAAAACAAAAAATTCACCTCCCCTCCATCGCCTTCATTATCGTATGTATATTGTTCCGACACCAAACCTTGGACAGGATATGAATCGGCTATCGAAGGAGCGCATGTCATGTACCACGAAGCAACGTTTACCGAACAGCATGCAGCCCGCGCCAAACAAACCTATCACAGTACAGCGAAACAAGCAGCGGGAATAGCGGAAAAAACGAAGGTAAAATACTTAGTGATTGGACATTTTTCCTCACGATACGATACGAGTGAACAGCATTTATTAGAAGCGAAAAGTATTTTTCAAAATACCATCACTGCCGAAGATGGCGAATGGATTGATTTAGAAAAATTGCCTTACTTCTGAGAAAACCGGTATAGAATATATGCAGTAAAAGCAAACATGATATTGGGTATCCACACAGAAATAATGGCCGGTAAACCCACATTCATTGATGCAACGGTTAACATCTTCATCGAAAAGATGTAAACAAAAACAATGGTGAGTCCGATGGCCACGTTTACGCCAATTCCTCCACGTTTCTTTCGCGAAGAGACGGATACACCCATAATCGTTAAAATATACGCAGCAAATGGATAGGATGTTCGTTGGTGAAGTTCGATTTCGTAAGTAGGTACAAGCGAAGAACCTTTAATTTTCTCTCGTTCAATCAATCGCGTCAACTCACTAAACGTCATGGTTTCTGCAACATTTTCTCGCTGAGCAATTTCCTCCAACGTAAAGGAGAAAGTGGTATCCTTTCTAGAACCATACACCAGCTTTCCCTTCGGGAATTCATAATTTTTCTCGTAATAATCCTTTACGGACCAACGATTGGTTCCCGGGATACTTTTAATGGTTCGGGCTCTAAAAAAATAAATGGGCTCATTTTCCTCATTCCACTTTTGAATGGTCAAGTCGTGAATCTGATTTTCTGAAGAGGTGTAATTCGAAAAATATACCAACTCATTTCCTGGGTATTCCGCTTGATAGTCCTCAACGGACAAGACATCACGATAGTACTTTTCTTCAAATGCCAAACGAACCTTAGACGAACGAGGAACAATGAAGTGATTCAGTACAAAAGAGAGAATCATTAAAATCGTAGCACCAATCATGTAAGGTCTTAAAAACCGTGTGATTGGTCGACCACTAAACCAAATGGGAATGATCTCTGTATCCTGGGCCATTTTTGCGGTGAACCAAATAACAGATATGAAAATAATCATCGAAGAAAAAGTGTTCCCGTAAAAGAGAATGAAATTCACGTAATAGTCAAAGATGATCTCCGACATAGGAGCTTTATTCGATATAAACTCGCTCAGTTTTTCGGAAACATCGAATACCATCGCTAGCAACATGATAATTCCCAACATAAAAAAGAATGTTGAAAGGAATTTCTTGATGATATATCGATCAATGATTTTCAGCATATCATTCTAACGTCGAATTGACAATTTTGGTGTCACTTGATTTTTCCAAGCAACAAAATCTCCAGCTTGAATATGCTCTCTAGCCTGTTTTACTAATTCCAAGTAGAATGCCAAATTGTGAATCGTCGCTATTTGTATTCCCAAATACTCTCCAGACTTCACCAAATGACGTAAATATGCTTTTGTATAGACTTGATCCACCCATACACCACTTGTCTCATCTAAGGGAGAAAAGTCCTTGGACCATTTTTCATTTTTAATGTTAATTGTTCCTTCCCATGTGTAAAGAAGTCCATGACGTGCATTTCTACTTGGCATGACACAGTCAAACATGTCAATTCCCAATGCAATGCATTCGAGAATATTTGTCGGTGTCCCTACTCCCATCAAATAGCGTGGCTTGTCCACGGGTAAAATGTCACATACTAATTCCGTCATTTCATACAAATCTTCATCCGGTTCACCAACGGATAATCCACCGATCGCATTACCAACCGCATCCCAAGAAGCAATCGTTTCCGCGGACTCTTTACGTAAATCTTTAAAGACGCTTCCTTGAACGATTGGAAAAAGTGCCTGTTCGTAACCATATTTTGGTTCAGTGGCATCCATCGCTTCAAAACAACGCTTCAACCAACGATGCGTCATATCCATTGATCTTTTCGCATAGTTGTATTCACATGGATAAGGCGTACATTCATCAAAAGCCATAATGATATCTGCACCGATAGAACGTTGAATATCAATCGCTCTTTCTGGTGTAAAGAAATGGTAACTTCCATCAAGGTGAGATTGAAACTTAACTCCTTCTTCAATGATTTTTCTTCTCCCTGATAAAGAGTAAACTTGATAACCGCCACTATCCGTTAACATTGGACGTTCCCACCCAATAAACTGATGCAAACCACCTGCTGCCTCTAATACTTCGATTCCGGGACGCAAAAACAAATGATAGGTATTCCCTAAAATGATTTGTGCGTTAATATCATCACGCAATTCCTGTTGATGGACTCCCTTTACCGAACCAACCGTACCGACAGGCATAAATATCGGAGTTTCAATGGTTCCGTGTTCAGTATGAAGCCGACCCGTGCGTGCTTTTGAGTCAGAATTTTGCGTCAGAAGATCAAAGTGCATAAAAATGTTGAAAAATAACTGCAACAAAGATACGTGTATTTGATTTGAGAATTCATCTTTGTACTGAAGTTATCCTATGAAGTTTATACCTACGTTTGAAATTAGTTTTTTCTCCATCGCATTCCTTGCATTTGCATTGTTTGTCGTGGTGCAAGTATTGTATGTCTTGTTTATCTACAGCCGACTTGCCTTTCATAAATCCAAGCCCATCGATGACCATCAAAATTGGATGCCAATCAGTGTCATTATCGCGGCACGGAACGAATCGGACAACCTCTATGAGAATCTTCCAGCTATTTTAAGCCAAGATTATCCCGTTTATGAAGTAATCGTTGTAAATAATCAATCAATCGACGACAGTGGTTGGATTCTCACGGCATTCGCACGACAGTTTCCAAACCTACGCGTCGTCGAGTTGAGTAAAAACAAACACTTGCGTCCCGGAAAAAAATTACCGATTACATTGGCCATTAAAGCAGCAAAATATGAACATTTTGTGCTTACGGATGCAGATTGCAAACCAACCAATAATCAGTGGATCAAACAAATGGCAAGTCAATATACCCGTTCCAAACAAATCGTTATTGGCTATGCTCCATTTGTAAAAAACAAAGGTTTTTTAAACCGTCTGATTCGTTTTGACACCGCTTGGATTGGGGTCAATTATTTCTCGATGGCCTTAGCAAAACTACCGTACATGGGTGTTGGGAGAAATCTTGCGTATACAAAAAGCGTCTTTCATTCCGTAAACGGATTTAAATCGCACTATTCCGTTCCAACTGGGGACGATGTGCTGTTTATTCAAGAAGCCGCAAAAAAATCAAATTATTCCATTCAGTTAAATCCCGATTCGTTCTGTTACTCACAAGCACCAACTTCATGGTCTAGGTGGATGACTCAAAAGACTCGTCACTACGCTACATCAGGGAAATACCGCTTTATTAAGAAACTCTTGTTAGGAATATATCCACTCTCCCTCGTTTTGATGTGGGGATCTTTTATTACTTTGCTGTTCAGTAAAGAATTCATTCTGCTAAGTAGCAGTGTTTTTGGATTTGTCTTACTGTTAAAATGGTGGTTACAAGGACGTTGCCTCTCTCAGTTGAAGGAAAAAAGTTTTATTCGCTTTTTGCCTTTCTGGGATTTGTTTTATGCCTTGTTGATGCCCATATTGTTTTACATTTCAGAACGTCAAAAGTACTATAGATGGTAGAGAACGAACATTTATCGGATAAAGCTAAACACGACCTCGTGTTGGTTGAAGCTGCGCGAAAAGGAAATCAAGCAGCGTATGCCGATTTAATGGATCGTTACCGCGATTCGATTTTCTACATGATGTTGAAAATGGTCAAAAATTCTGATGATGCAGATGACTTAACCATCGAAGCATTTGGAAAAGCGTTTAGCCGCCTCGATCAATATTCTCCCAGTTTCGCTTTTAGTACATGGTTGTTCAAAATCGCTTCCAATAATTGCATCGATTTCATCCGTAAAAAACGCATTGAGGTCACTTCTATCGACAAAGGAATGATGACCGAGGATGGTGGACGACTTCGCATTGACGCACGTTCAACAGGACTAAATCCTGAGGAAACAATCATTCATGGACAACGAATTATTCACATGCGCCTACTCGTGAGTAAATTGAAACCGAAGTACAGAGAACTTGTCGAAAAACGCTATTTTGAAGAATTGAGTTACGAGGAAATTGCTGAGGAAATGAACCTGCCACTAGGGACAGTGAAGGCACAACTGTTTCGTGCGCGCGATTTTCTAGCTGCCATGATGGACAAAACAAAAGATACAATTTAGCCCTTTGGATATCCTCACAAAATACTTCCCGGATTTAAGTCCGATTCAATTAAAGCAGTTTGCTCAATTGGAAGAATTATATACTTTTTGGAATGCACAAATCAATGTGATATCAAGAAAGGACACTGAAAACTTTTATACACACCACGTTTTACATTCACTTGGAATCGCGAAAGTGTGTGCGTTTAAACCGGAATCTTCTGTTCTCGATATTGGAACAGGTGGTGGATTTCCAGGAATCCCATTAGCTATTTTATTTCCAGAAACTTCCTTCGTGTTGGTTGATTCCATTGGCAAAAAAATCAAAGTAGTTACAGAAGTTGCGGCAGCCCTTGGACTCACAAACGTCAGTGCTCATCATGCGCGAGCTGAAGAAATTAAAGGTGAGTTTGATTTCATTGTAAGCAGAGCAGTTACTCAAATGCCTGTATTTTTAACTTGGGTAAAAGGTAAAATGAAAAAGAAATCCGAGCATGACTTGGTGAACGGAATTCTTTACTTAAAAGGAGGTGATTTAAGCGAGGAAATGAAACCGGTGAAACACTTGCACAAAGAACTTCTACTATCAGACATCTTCGAAGAATCCTTTTTCGAAACAAAAAAAGTGATCTACGTTAAACTACGATAACAAGGTTGGGAACTCCAGCGTAAAAAGAGGAATAGGTACAGAAAACAATTGGTCTGTGGACAAATCTTGAAAGGTGTAAAATCCACTCATTCGTCCAATCGACATCCAAAATTCACAGCCACTAACGTACTCAAATTGAGCTCCTGGTTCTATAATTGGCTGTTCTCCGATTACACCAGGACCATCCACATGTTGAATGCCAAAAACCAAGTGTTCAACCATCCAATGGCGATGGAGTAATTGAATGGATTCGTTTCCTTTATTTTCAATGTAAATTCTATAGTTATAGAAATATTGATTATCCTCCGGATTTGATAAATCCACGCGAAACCATGTTTTAACATGAATGTTGACCGTAGAAATGATTTTATTTCTCATGATGTTCGATTCAAATGAAGGTTAGATAATGAAATAAGCACCAACAATTGGACTTTATTTCTGTAGCAAACAACTCGAATAGGCTTTTATTGCGCGTCTTTCCCCAAAGGAATCCACTAATTCGTGCGTGGTTGCCTTAATGGAAACAGCATCTATGTCGACACGTAAAATTTCAGCAATAATCTGACACATTTCCGGAATGTGAGGATTCAACTTTGGACTTTCTAAAATAACTGTTGAATCAATATTAACCACATGATACCCTTTTTCGCTGACAAGTTTCATGACTTCTGCTAGGAGTATTTTTGAATCGATTCCCTTGTATTTCGGGTCCTTGTCGGAAAAATGATAACCAATATCACGTAAATTTGCTGCTCCTAGTAAGGCATCACAAATTGCATGTAAAAGAACATCTGCGTCCGAATGACCAACCGCTCCTAAATCGGATGCTATTTTCTTTCCACCGATAAAGAGGTCGTAACCTTCAGCTAAGCGATGAACATCGACACCAAATCCAATTCGAATCTGCATATTATATTCCACTTGGTGTTGATCCACCAGTGCGTCCTAGATTCAATCTAAGCGTGAAACGCAAGGTGTTCGCTAATGGACTTTGTCGGCCGCTTACAGAAGCTAGGTAAGAGAAATCTATGGAGAACATGTTGTATTTCAAACTTGCACCAAAATTCAAAAATTGACGGTTACCTTTGTTTCTGTTTTCATAGAACATTCCGGTTCTGAAAGCAAGTACATCGTTGTACCACCATTCAATTCCACCCGCAATATTAATTTCCGCCAATTCCTCTTTCAATTTTGTCCCTTTCACGATCGCATATGAACCATCGTTGTTCTGAATGTAATCACCATTCGCATCTTTCGCAACAACTCCAGGGGCATCATAAAACGACTGTAGAATTCCATTGATAATACCAACATCACCATCCATTCCGGATAACATGGTATAGCTTCCATTAATGTTTGCGAAGTATGCAGGTGTTGGAACAAGCAACTTTTGAAGATCCAACGCAAAGGTTACTTTATTGTAATCGTCAAACTCTGCTTCAAAGGCATTTCCAATTTTCAAATTCATAGGAATAAAATCGCGTTTTGACAATTCCGAATAAGCCACTTTGTTACCCAGGTTGTTCAATGTTGTAGCAAATGTGTACGTTCCATCAGTATTTCCAATTTTCGCATCATCGTTTCTATACGTAATGGAGAAATCTGCCGCTCCAACAACTCCCGCTTTCGTATTTACTCCCCCAACAGTCAATCCGCCAGTTAAATTCGAATAGGCAAACTTTCCATTAATTCCAATGCTTAATTTCTTAGCCAAACGGAAAGCATAAGCGCCAGTTAATTCAAATTCACTCGGTTTGTCATCACGAAGTACATTTCCGCTGATGTCCGTAAAGGTAATTTCACCCAAACTAAAATAGCGCAACGAACCACCGATGGTATGTATTTTATTGATTCGATAGTATCCTGCCAAATAAGATAAACTGATGTCATTTGTCAATTGACGTAACCAAGGAGTGTAAGACAAACTTAATTCGGACTTCTCTTTAGCGAAGCTTAGCATGGAAGAATTCCAGTAGACAGAAGTAGAAGTTGGACTTAAAGCAGTTCCTGCATCCCCCATTCCACCTGCCCTAGAATCCGGTGTAATTGCCATGAATGGCAAGGCAGTCGTAATGGTATTTAATTGCAAGTCATTGTCCGTTACACCTGATCCCCCACCGTTCGGTTGAGCATAGACAAGAAAAGAAGAATAACAGAATGATAAAACGATAAAAACGTGCTTCATAAATAACAGTACTTAATGGTTCGTAAATATACGAAAAACTAGGTTTTTTATTGTGGGATCACTTCAAAATAACCAATTTCTCTGTTTTTTCTGCTGTTTGACCGTCGATATTTTTCACTTTTAAGCGATAAACGTATACGCCTTTTGCTAATTGATCTCCAAAATCATCCTTTCCATCCCATTCGATTCCTTCAGATCTAAATCCTTGGGTTTGGACTTGTTGCTGTATCGTTTTAACAAGCCTTCCAGAAATCGTGTAGACCTGAACTTGCACATCAAGTTGGTTACACGATTGATTGTGCTCAAACATAAACTCTGTGCGTGTGGTAAATGGATTCGGGTAATTGTATACATGATCCAAAACAGGAACTTCCTTTTCCTGAACGATAAAATCAATTTTTGCTGTCCCTGAATTATTGTTTACATCCCAAACTTTCAATTCAAGCGTGTGTTTTCCTTTTGACAACCCTTGAAGTTGGTACCTCACCTCTCCGTTTTGATAATCATTCAGTCCAGCAGAATAAAAATCATTCAAAACAAATGGATTACTCGATTCACCATCTAGCACAGCCACGATGTCATGACCGATTCCATTTCCAACCGTATTGATTCCGTTTTCATCAAAAACTTTGGCAAACAATACTGGATTTGCATCGGTAATACTTCCCGAAATGAACGCTTCGTCATTCATGAACAATTGAATCGTTGGCGGAATTGCGTCATTGAGTCCATTTGGATTAATGCCTCCAATGATGATCATCGTATCAAATCCCTGTGCATCGGTTATTGCACTATTACCGTAGTAACTAATTTTTCCTAATCCATAATTCAATGCGATGTCCTTTGGCACGATGAACTCAAAATCAAAATATCCATTGACAATACTTGCTTTTCCGCGGTATATTTTATTTCGCTGCTGTTGAAAACTCAACACTTGCGGTGGATCTTGTCCGAGTGTTTGTTGGGTTTTAAACTTGTCGAAAATCGTAGGTGTCAACTCACCATTCCATGTGTTCAAGACTGCCCCATTCCAATCTTCCATGTGTCCTTTGATTCGAACCTTACTTAAGGCATTGATGGTGTCAATTTGAACTTGTGGACTAATTCCATTGATGCTATCCGTCACGATTCGGTATCTTGGGAGCGCAATGCGTAAAGCTGGATCTCCAATCAAGGTAAAACTTCGTTTATTCCCGCTTGAACCCGAATTGTTCTTTGTTAACATCGCAATTTCACCAAATGTTTTTGGAACGCCAGCGGCATCTCTTTCAAATACCTGCTGATAAAAAGCGTCGCCCGTCACTTCGTTCACAGTAATAAAAACAGCTCTTGTCGTCGTCATCAACGCTATGGATGATCCAGTTGGATTCAAAAATGCCCATTCGCCAGCGGACACCCGTTTTGGATCATCGTACCTAGTGAATTCACAAGTCGCAGAGACGAATAGGTTCAGTGCATTGATGTTATTCCATGATTGAATTTGCGGGATTGTTACAATGCGCTCCTCTGCCAATCCAACCTCTCCTCCATGTCCAACGTAATTAATCATCAAAATACCTCGTTGAACCCTGTCTGTAATCGATTCAGACAATGCAGGGAAACGTATTCCACCAGTGGAGATAACCATTGGAAAGGCGTCCATGTACAGCTTTTCACCATTCATTTCACGGTGATTCAATTTGACATAATTGTATTGAGGCTCTGCATTGTCTTCGATAAATTGATTCGATGGGTCATTATCAGCGATTTGAACAAATTTCAGTCGCCAATCACCAAATGTTGAACTCAAGTCAGTTGAACCCAAGCAGCAAGATGCGTTATTTGGATAAAGGTTTGAACCATTTTTTAGGTAATGTTCGACTTTGTCCACTTGTTGTTTCGCTTGAATATTATCACTTACGATAAAGCGTCCAACACCAATATCCATCAAGTCTGTGCTTGCAAATCCTTCATTATCTCCTAGAATACCAAAGTAATCATCGGATACGAGTGCGTTAATATGATCTTCACTGATAACTGCCTGATAGGTTGGGATGAAATTATTGTTGTTGTCCAAACGGTTTTTCGGGTCATACGTTCCATCACCGAACAATAATAAGTATTTAGGTTTTGTGGTCGGATCGTTTTGTAGCGCTCGATCATAAAACATTTTCGCAAACATTCGAATGGCCGTTGCATCCTGCATTCCAGAACTAAACTCATTGTATACTTCCATGACGTTTACAACATGAACAGATAACCCTTCCGCACGGTGCAGTTCCGCCAATCTGTTCGCTTGAGAAAGAAAATCAGGATGAGATACAATTAAGTAATCCGCTTGCTCTAGTCCATGAAGATCTTGATTATTCACTGCCCCAACTCTATCTGGAGTAAAAAATGAACTTCCATTAGATGCGACAAACTCTTTCAATCCACCGTCAGCCTTAAACGATTTATAGTTTCCATTTGATGTAACAAACATTTTTTTAGGGACATGTTTATCCGTAACATCCCAAACAAATCCACTTGTTGGCAATCCCGTTATATCATACGATACCAATTGATTACCTGGTATATTCTTCACCCTAAATCCAAATTGCGTTCCATAAAAAACCAATTTTCTTTTGGTGCTTAGGAAGATTCTATCCAGGTAAGTTAATGTTAGTGGTGATTGACGTGTTACACTTAGTTTCAATGCTATGGAAGATGGCGGATTATTCATGGAAAATTTGTATTCACCCCTTGAAAAGTCCAATGAATTGATAGGTAAAATGTTTGAGAATAAATTCTGTCCGTTGACACTGGCTTTCATTGTATTCAACAAGTTATTATTGGGACAATTTGAAGCAATATCTAATTTAAAGTCCAGTTTTACGGTGTCCAAGTTGGGTATTGAGAAATTAAAAGTTCGTTCTAATTCCACGTCGAATAATTCACCATACCATCTTTGTCCTCCTTCGACAAGGTTCACTTCATCATTTTCATAACTTTCTCTAAAGTCATACGAACTTATGGTAGTGTCGGCAGGATTATCATTTTGAACTTCTGTTTGAATGCGCAAAGGCGCTTGGTTTCCATTAATATTAATGAAATATGTCGATACATCGCTATAAATATTTCGGATTTGCACATAGGGGAAAACTGTTTCCGTGCTAGACCAACGGTGAGGTCCCCAAGCATGAAATAAAACGTAATCATTATCATTAAACACACCATCAGATTCTCCTTGAATGTATATCGCATTTTCTGCTAAATCATCCGTTCTAGGAACGTTGTTTTTCTCTGGAAGCAAACCATCACCATTGCCATAAATGTGTATGTGCGCTGGATTTAATCCTGTGGTATTAATTCCACAAGACTCTAAGAATGCTTTGTCGATTTTATAAATACCATCCTTTGCAACGGATATTTTATACCAAGTACCAGAACCCGACTTCATTGCCGAATTTTGAACGAAATCCTTCTGATTGAAACTTAAGGATGGACTAAGTTGGTAGGAAAACTGTACTATTCGCTCGTAGTTTCCATTTCTCAAACGAACAGGAACGCCATGAATGACAACAAATGGAAGCCCAGCCTCTTCATTTACGGACGCTTCGATTAAATAATCCTCCGCAACTTGAACGAAAGCTGCTTTGTAATAGGTCAAATCTGAACTTGGAATCTGTTCCGTAACGATGTCAGAAATCACTACTTTTTGTTGTGATGAATTCGTTTTTGTTTTACTAAAAAAATAAGGAAGTCCATTATCGACTCCTTGATTCTCAATAAAACGAAGGGGATAAACTTTTCCTTCTACCTCATGACTATGCGTTTCAGACCACTTCAAATCGACTTTCACGACTTGAGAAAAAGAAGCGTTTGCAGTAAAAAGAAGAAGGAATAAGAAAATAATTCGGTTCATGTTCATGTTTTTTCAAAGATTGTGTAGAAGAAAAACGTCAATATATTTATTTTATTTGAATAATTATTCGATATTTGTAACCTTTCAAACCTAAACTACGTTGAGATTGTTCGTGCTAAAAACAAAGTTTGTGAAAACATTCGGAACTCTAGTCATTGTCATAGCAAATATATTTGTTGTTTCAATGTCAAATAATTCTTGGTCTCAGGACCCTACATTTACTCAGTTCTATTCGAATCCTGTGTATCTGAACCCTGCCCTTGCGGGAGCAACTGGTTGTCCAAGAATCGCCTTAAACTATCGTAATCAATGGCCGCAACTGTCCGGTAACTATGTTACTTACAGTGCAGCGTTTGATACCTATGCAAAAAACGTTTCAGGTGGAATTGGTTTAATTGCGATGCATGACCAGCAAGGACAAGGTACCATTCAAACATCGATGATTGGTGGAATTTACTCCTACAATCTAAAGGTGAATAGAAAATTCTCCTTGATGTTTGGAGCAAGAGCTGCATACTTTCAGAAATTTTTAGATTGGGATAAATTAACGTTTGGTGATATGATTGATCCAAGAAGAGGATTTATTTACCAAACAGGTGATGTTATTCGTGGAAATGGTCGTCATGGATTCTTTGATGCTTCAGCTGGATTAGTAGGATTTACAAAAAACTTCTATTTCGGAGTTGCAGGACACCATTTAAATCGTCCAGATGAATCTATGATTTTAGGTCAGTCTCGTTTGCCCATTCGCGTAACAGGTCACATGGGTGCAACGATTAAAATTGGTCAACGTGGTCGCTATTCAAGCAGTACGATGTTGATGCCAAATATCATTTACCAATACCAAAATGGATTTCAAGAGTTTAACATCGGAGCATACTTGAGATACGAAAGTTTTACGATTGGTGCTTGGTACCGTAACAAAGATGCATTTATTTTAAGCTTAGGAATTAGTACAGACAAATTTAGAGTTGGATACAGTTATGATTTAACTGTTTCAAATTTAGGTGGTGTTTCAGGTGGTTCACATGAGATTTCAATGGGAATTAATTTGAAGTGTAAGAAAAAACCGAAGAATTTCAGAAAAATTTCTTGCCCATCGTTTTAAGTGTAACTAAAACAATTAATAAAGATTATTATCGTTAATAAAACGCAAAGTAGAATATGAAGCGATTGATGAATAGATTTTTAGGAGTATCAGTAGTTGGACTATTGGTGCTTTCCTCTTGTTCTCCAGAAAGATCAAGTTCAACCGGTTGGGAATACAACAACTATAAAAACGGTGGATTTGAAAAATTCGATGCACAAGAGCAAGAAACAGGGCCAGGATTGGTCATGATTGAAGGCGGAACGTTTACCATGGGTAGAACGGAACAAGATGTCATGAAAGATTGGAATGCACGTGCTGCACGTGTGACCGTTGCTTCTTTTTACATGGATCGTACAGAGGTTACTAACCTACATTGGTTAGAATACATGTACTGGATGAAACGTGTTTACAACAAAACATATCCTCACGTTTACAAAAAGTGTTTACCTGATACTTTGTCATGGAGAACAGCTATGGGATACCGTGAGAAATACGTGAATTATTATTTACGCCACCCATCTTACGCAGATTATCCAGTAGTTGGTGTTTCTTGGTTACAAGCAAATGATTTTTGTAAATGGAGAACTGACCGTGTAAATGAGGCTATCTTAGTAAGAGAGGGAATTCTTAAATGGCATTTTGCAGACGAAGGAAGTACTGATGTTGGAGCTGCAAATGATGCAAACTACGACAAAAGATATGCATCTGTTCCGCAAAACATGTTCAGTACTGAAAATTACTTAAACGGAAACTACACGGTAGAATCGGAAGGCGGTTACGTAATGAATAAGGACAATAAACCAAAAGCGAAAGTTGATGCAAAAACAAAACGCTCTGTTCCCCGTGACCCATACCAATTAGAAAATTACGACCCGATTTATGCGGATTTAGACAATGGTAGATTAGGTACACGACCAGTTCGTATGGAAGATGGTATCTTATTACCAAGCTATCGCCTACCTACTGAAGCTGAATGGGAATTCGCTGCACTTGGATTAATCGGTAACCTAGATGAAGGTTCGGAAAACATCAACGATCGTCGTATCTATCCTTGGGATGGACACTACGTTCGTCAAGAAGAAGAGCAATTTGCAGGAGCAATTCAAGCAAACTTCGTTCGTGGAAAAGGTGACATGATGGGTGTTTCTGGGAACTTAAATGATGGATCAGACATCACTGCTCGCGTAGACGATTATTGGCCAAATGACTTCGGTCTTTACAACATGGCGGGTAACGTTTCAGAATGGGTAATGGATGTTTATCGTCCGATGACTAGTGAAGTTTCTGAAGAGTTCATGCCTTTCCGTGGTAATAAATACCAAACACAGTTATTAGTACCAAACGGTCTTTACGATCGTCCAGTGAAAGCAAATGAAAACGTTTACGACGTTCATGGAATGAAAGAGTTCGTCAATGAATTTGCTCGTGTGAAGTACTTAGCTTATGCGAACAAAAAATACGGACAAACAGCTGGAACAAACTACCAGTCTAATTTCACGAATGGAACCGTTGATACAACAGCAAATGCAAATGCTGCAGCAGCTCCAAAACCAAGTGGAGTGAACAACAATCCGATGAATTCAAGAATTTATTCGAAACAAGATCCTAGAGGATACCAATTCAACTCTCCTTCTAGCTATTACGTGTCAAATAATTCTCAATTTACTTCGCAGGAACGTTTACAATTCGAATTTTTGGATACGTTAAACATCATGTTAGATACAGCAATTGCTTTGTACAATCAAGGACGTACAATCGCTGCTAGTGCATTTATTGAACGTGTATTGTTCAATAAAGATTTACCAATGGAAATTCAAGATGGATCAAAAAAACAAGATATCCTTGAATTAATGGGTATTGCATTCGATCGAACAGATCCAAACGCATATTTAGGAATTGATACTGCTTTATTCAGTAAAGATTATTTAGAGCGTAAATTCCGTTCATACAGTACTGATCCAACGATTACGACTTGGATCATGACTTTACGTAATGGTTTAACTGAATTCATTACGGAAACGAAAGGAAAACAACGTTGGAGAGATGTTACGGTTGAAGAAAACGCTGGACGTTTGAACTACCGTAAAGATGACTACATTGATTACATGGATGGTGATTTAGAATCTTCTATTTTCTACAATAACACGAAGAGAAAAGACGATATCAATAGCGGTTTACGTGATTCTAAACAAGTCATGTATCAAAACCAACATGAGAACTTTAACCTAAACAACGACATGATTAATGCTGGTGCATCTGGATGGCCAACGACATTAATCTCTGATAAATCAAGAGTATACAAAGGTGGCTCGTGGGCTGACCGTGTATATTGGTTATCTTCCGGAAACAGAAGATTCTTAGATGAAGACAAAGCAACGGCAACAATTGGTTTCCGCTGTGCGATGGATCGAGTTGGAAGTTCCAGACCGAAAAGTCCGAAAGAATAATTAAAAAAGCCCGAGCAATCGGGCTTTTTTTTTGCATTTTTGCATCATGGAAAAATTAGTTGATTTATTTTATAAGTGCTCCGGAATATCAACGGACACGAGAAATATTCAGGAAGGATCACTGTTCATTGCTTTGCGTGGAGAACATTTCAATGGGAATGTATTTGCAGCTAAAGCCATTGAATCTGGCGCTACCTATTCCATCGTTGATGAAGAAGAATTTGCCAATGACAAGAATATCTTTTACGTTGAAAACACCTTGATATTCCTCCAAAATCTCGCTAATTTTCACCGAAATAAATTTGACATCCCCTTCATTGGGATTACTGGAAGTAATGGAAAAACCAGTACTAAAGAACTCGTTAACGCTGTATTATCCCAAAAATACCATACACTTTGTACGATAGGAAATTTAAACAATCACATTGGCGTTCCACTTACGCTTCTACGTTTAAACGCTTCACATGAAATGGCAATTATCGAAATGGGTGCGAATAAGCCAGGAGATATCGCTGAATTATGCGCAATTGCAGAACCAACCCATGGAATCATAACGAATATCGGAAAGGCTCATTTGGAGGGATTCAAAACTTTCGAGGGAGTATTGCAAACGAAAACAGAACTCTATCGATCCATAGAAGAAAAATCAGGCGTTCTTTTTGCTTGCATGGACGATGAAATTCTGATGTCAGCTTGTAAAAGTCATCCGCTTCCGCTTGTTACTTATGGAAGAACGGAGGATGCATTAATTGTTGGAGAACTAAGTCATTTGGATCCATTTGTTCATTTCAGCTGGCATAACCACGCTTATCGCTCACCAATTTTACACACACACCTTGTCGGAAAATATAATTTTAATAATTTTCTTGCAGCGATAGCCTTTGGAAATATTTTTGACGTTCCTGTTGAACAAATCAATGAAGCAATTGAAGGATATATTCCTCAGAATAACCGAAGTCAAGTGACCAAAACAGCGAATAATACCTTGATCATTGATTGTTATAACGCAAATCCATCTAGCATGAAATCGGCCTTGGAATCCTTCAATGAAATCAAAGGAATGGAAAAATTTGCCATTCTAGGCGATATGTTGGAGTTAGGTGATGAAAGTTTAACAGAGCATCAAACAATACTAGATTATTGTCAACAAAACAACATTCCATTCTTCACCGTTGGTCCAGTTTTCAAAGCACTTCATCCAAACGGGTTCGAAAACCACGAAGAATTTCGAGAAAACGCTGTCAATCTGAATTTAATAGACCAACTAATCCTCCTCAAAGGATCAAGAGGAATTGCCTTAGAGAAATTAATCGATTTATTCTAGGAACCGTACATCATCAGGAAGGATTTTAAAAATGGATCTAGTCCACCATCCATCACTGCATCCACATCACTCGTTTCCGTTCCGGTACGCACATCTTTCACCAACTTATATGGCTGCATGACATAGTTTCGGATTTGACTCCCCCACTCTATTTTCTTTTTGCCTGCTTCAATTTCGCTACGTTTCTCCATTCGTTCACGCAGTTCCAATTCGTATAACTGAGAACGTAGCAATTGCATCGCTTTTTCTTTGTTCGCTAATTGTGACCTAGACTCCGAGTTTTCGATGATAATCCCGGATGGTGCATGTCGCAATCGAACTGCGGTTTCGACCTTATTCACGTTTTGTCCACCAGCACCACCAGATCTAAATGTTTCGAAGGATACATCTGCTGGATTAATGTGTATATTTATATTGTCGTCAACTAATGGATATACGTATACCGAAACAAAAGAAGTATGACGTTTCGCGTTCGAGTCAAACGGGGAAATACGCACCAAACGATGAACTCCGTTTTCTCCTTTCAAATATCCAAACGCAAATTCACCTTCTAGTTCTAATGTAACCGTTTTGACACCGGCAACATCTCCTTCTTGGAAATTTAATTCGGTGATTTTATATCCTTTCTTTTGTCCCCACATGAGGTACATGCGCATGAGCATAGATGCCCAATCACAGCTCTCTGTTCCTCCTGCTCCTGCAGTGATTTGAAGAACGGCACTTAAGGCATCTTCTTCACCTGAAAGCATGTTTTTCAACTCTAATTCTTCAATTTCCGTTAATATAACTAGGAATTGTTGGTCTAGTTCTGCTTCGGTCGACATCCCTTCTTTCACGAATTCCATGACTACTTCCAAATCAGATACTGCAGATTGAACACTATCAAAGGTATTCACCCAAAACTTTAATCCCCGAATGGATTTCATTTGAACTTCGGCTTTCTTTGGGTCATCCCAAAAAGATGGGTCTTGCGTTTTCAGCTCTTCCTCTCTCATTTGCATTCTCTTCTCTTCGATTTTCAAGTAATTTTGAATGCCTTCAACGCGCTTCAATAAGTCTTTATACTGATCAATAGTCATGGTGCAAAGGTAATTATAAAGTCTTTCCCAAAGGCTTGAAACAAATGAACAAAATTGCTACATTTGTAAAAATCAAATTTGACATGAATATTCCAGCAGAATTAAAGTACACAAAAGACCATGAATGGGTAAAAATCGACGGAGATGTTGCCATTGTAGGGATTACAGAATTTGCACAAAGCGAATTAGGTGATATCGTATATGTTGAAATCGAAACAATCGGTGAAACACTTGACCAAGAAGAAGTTTTTGGAAGTGTTGAAGCAGTAAAAACTGTTTCTGATTTATTTATGCCTGTAAGTGGAGAGATTCTTGAGTTCAATGAAGCATTGGAAGGGAATCCAGAATTAGTAAATTCGGATCCTTACGGTGAAGGTTGGATGATCAAAATAAAATTAACAGATGCATCTCAGTATGATCAATTACTAGATGCTGCTGCATACGAAGGCTTGATTCATTAATCAAGAATCAAATAAGAAACTAAAAACCGCTCAAAAGGCGGTTTTTTTATGGCCAACACGTTTTGCACACAGTGGATTCAACTAGATTCTCTCGTTTGTCCTCCAGTTGATAAAAGAAATCAATCTTCGTTATTTTCTCCAATTCATCAATGGATAAAGCAAAGTCCATTAAAGGTAGTTTTGAACCTTCATTTGGTAAAAGAAAGGCAATTGCTTTTGAATTGGATCCTTTGAGGTCAACAATTGCTTTAAAATAGTATTTTGGCACACTTACTTTGTTTATTCCAATACGTTGGAGATCCGAGCTTAACACTGGACCAGTAACAATTAAAATCGAATCAAGTTTTACAGCCCAATTACGCACTTCCTCCTCCAACTTTTTCCAAATACCTCGGTTAAACGAAGGGACTTGTGGACTCATATTACTGTAATAGAATGATTCCTCCATGCTTTGAACTGACCAACGCATGTCCGCAGCTGGTGCTAAATGTCCACGGTCATAACCACTTTTCGCATAATCAACATCAGAAGCAGTCCCGGTGTTAACAAGTGGATCTTCTTTAAAGTTATCTGATCGTTCTAAAACGCCCATTGCTTCTGATTTTGTAAGGCAATACGCAATCCACTTCGCTTGTTCGTGATTTTCATCGTAAACGAATCCGTAGGCGAGGTGATGGAGATAGGATTCACCTTCCATAATACGTGGTGTTTCTATGGGAAGGTGCGGCGAAGTAGAAAGGTTCAAATAGAACCCATAGGACACAAAAAAAGCCAGTATCATCCGAATCAACGTCGATACTGGCTTACATTGTTTAAATCGCATCTTACGCGTCGATTTTAGCGTATTTCGCGTTTTTCTCGATGAATTCTCTACGAGGTGGAACATCATCCCCCATTAACATGGAGAAAATCTGATCACATTCTGCAGCATTATCGATGGTAACTTGACGAAGCGTTCTACTTTCAGGATTCATTGTCGTTTCCCAAAGTTGTTCTGCGTTCATCTCTCCAAGTCCTTTGTAACGTTGAACGTTCACAGAAGATTCTGAACCACCACCTTTTAAATCGGTAATCAAACGATCGCGTTGGTCTTCATTCCACGCATATTCTGATTTCGTACCTTTTTTCACTTGGTACAATGGAGGAGTTGCGATATAGATGTATCCATTTTCGATCAACTCTTTCATGTAACGGAAGAAGAACGTTAAAATTAAGGTTTCAATGTGGGAACCGTCGACATCGGCATCACACATGATGATGATTTTATGGTAACGAAGTTTTTCTAAGTTTAATGCTTTTGAATCTTCTTCTGTTCCAATTCGAACACCTAAAGCTGTGTAAATATTTTTAATCTCCTCATTCTCGAAGATTTTATATTGCATCGCTTTCTCTACGTTAAGGATTTTACCGCGTAAAGGCATAATTGCTTGGAAATGACGATCACGACCTTGTTTTGCCGTACCACCCGCCGAATCTCCCTCGACAAAGTAGATCTCACAAGCAGCAGGATCTTTCTCCGAACAGTCAGCTAATTTACCTGGAAGTCCAGATCCGGAAAGAACGTTTTTACGTTGAACCATCTCACGTGCTTTTCTAGCAGCATGTCTCGCTCTTGCTGCAAGAATAACTTTTTCAACGATTAATCTTGCTTCCGCAGGATGTTCCTCCAAGTAAGCAGATAACATTTCAGAAACAGCCTGACTAACAGGTGCAGTTACTTCGCGGTTACCCAATTTAGTTTTTGTTTGTCCTTCGAATTGTGGCTCTTGCACTTTCACAGATACAACAGCAGTTAATCCTTCACGGAAATCATCGCCATCGATTTCAATTTTTTCTTTCGCCAACATTCCTGAGTCCGTCGCGTATTTCTTCAAGGTATTTGTCAGACCTCTGCGGAAACCAGATAAGTGCGTTCCACCTTCATGCGTATTGATGTTATTCACATACGCCTGAATGTTCTCCGTATAGGATGTATTGTAAGTTAAAGCTACTTCAACTGGAATGTTTTCACGTTCACCTTCAAAGTATATCACGTCAGAAATCAAAGCCTCACGGTTTCGATCCAAGTACTGAGCGAATTCTCTTAGTCCACCTTCAGAATGATACATGGTGGTTGGATGATTTCCTTCGTCATCAGTGACACGGTTATCTGTCAATGAAATGGTAATTCCCTTATTTAAAAAGGCTAGCTCACGCATTCTTGCGGCGATGGTGTCAAAATTGTACTCTGTAGAATCGAAAATACTTCCATCTGGTTTAAACGTGACTTCCGTCCCAGTTTCTGTTGATTCACCTACAACTTTAACATCGTACAATGGTTTACCAATGGAATATTCTTGTTGGAATATTTTTCCTTCTCGACGAACTGTAGCTTTCAATGCTATAGAGAGGGCATTCACACAAGAAACACCAACTCCATGGAGTCCACCAGAAACCTTGTACGTATCCTTATCGAATTTACCTCCAGCGTGAAGAACAGTCATAACAACCTCCAATGCAGATTTTTTCTCCTTGGTGTGCATAGCAGTTGGAATACCACGTCCGTTATCTACTACAGTTATTGAATTATCTGTGTTGATGAATACATCAATTTTATCACAATGTCCTGCGAGCGCTTCGTCAATTGAGTTATCAACCACCTCATAAACCAAATGGTGTAATCCCTTCACTCCTACATCTCCAATGTACATTGCCGGACGCTTACGCACCGCTTCAAGTCCTTCTAATACCTGAATATTATCAGCAGAATAATTATCCCTTCTTTCTTCTTCAGCCATATCTAATTTAATTTCGTTTTATCACTTTTTTCAAGTCAAACAAAAATAAGAAAAAGCAAGGCTTTTAGAAGGGATTTAAGTGGCTTGAGGAGCCTAACTTATCAACAAAATTTCAACGATTTGAACTATTTTTCAATCCATGAAGTAATGGACTCATCGTCCGGTTGAATTCTTGGTGAAATGACTTTCGATAGGTGTCCGTTTTCGTCAATTAAATACTTTTGAAAATTCCATTCCACCTTATTATCCTCCAATCCATTTTTTGATTTTTCTGTCAAGAAATGATAAACTGGATGCATGTCTTTTCCTTTCACCGAGATTTTTGACATCATTGGAAAACTCACTCCATAATTCATTTTACAGAAACTTTCAATTTCTTCGTTCGATCCTGGCTCTTGAGACATAAAATCATTTGCCGGAAAGCCAACAATGACAAAATTCTTGTTTTTGTATTTTTCGTACAACAACTCTAATTTCTCATATTGAGGAGTCAGACCACATTTGGACGCTGTATTGACAATCATGATCTTCTTGCCTTTTAACTGAGCAAAATCAAACGTATCACCATGGATATCTTTTACCTTAAATTGGTAAACATCTTGTTTTTCCGCAGTAATCATCAGACTTAAAATTGAAATGAATAAAAATAGTGTTTTCATACTTGTTTTCTTTTTGAAACATTCAGAATCGAAGATAGTTCGAATTTGTGGAACATTTTTTGAATTATTACGAATAAAAGAGAATGAAACGTTTCCTCCTACTTCTTTTCATTTTGATTTCGATATCGTCTAACGGTCAAAAGTTATCCGGAACGTGGCAGGGTGGTTCTTTTGTTACAAATCCATCCAATCCTATTACAGCTTCAACATCTTGGGTATACCTCGACATCACCATTGTAAAAGGAATGATTGACGGAAAAATGAGGCGTGAAAATAGCGTAGGTCAATACTACATTTATGAAATTGTTGGAAAAGTACTCGAAAACGGACATTTAGAAATCAATGAAACAAGAATTGGTGTTAAATCAAAAAATGCTGTTCCAATTGAAAAACAACAGTTTGATTTTGAATACGATGCTAAAAAGGGATATTTACTTGGTAAAAGCAACGACGGAAAGTCCACGTTAACGCTGTATCGAGCAACCTTCAATATTTCAGAAAATACACCTAACATTTTGCCGATCAATCAATTGGCAAAATTCCAACAAGAACTTCAGGATGGCTTATCCTCTCCAGAAAAACGATTAGAAGAACTACGCGCCTTTAAATTTGAGCCTATTTATTTCGAGTACGACAAGGATAACATTCAGGAGCAATACGAAGCATATCTCATCGAAATGATTCGCATGGTGAAGAGTCATTCAGATTTACGCATTTTGATTACAGGGCACACTGACTCTGATGGTTCAGATGCATACAACATTGAGTTATCCAAACGAAGAGCAGCAGCACTTGTTCGCTTTTTCGAAAAGAACGGACTGGCAAAGTCACGCGTGGAAATAGATTTCAAAGGTGAAAAAGAACCTGTCGATCGAAATGACACCGATACCGGCAAACAAAAGAACCGCAGGGTTGATTTTCGCTTTATTTAATTCATCCTTTTAGGGATGCGAGCTTCTCTTCCAACAATTGAATTTTACCTAGCGCATCCGCTTCTTTCTTGCGTTCTAATTCCAAGACTTGCGCAGGAGCGCCAGCAACAAAACGTTCGTTAGATAATTTTCCTTGCACGCTTTTTAAGAATCCTCTGGTATACCCCAATTCTTCCTCCATTTTCTTGATTTCGGCTTCCATATCCACGGTGTCACCAAATGGAATAAAGTATTCCACTCCTTCTACAATGAATGAATTCGCTTGTTGCATCTTATCAGCTACGTATTCAAACACGGAGAGATTTCCCATTTTTGAAATCACCGCATCGAAATCCGTTTGCGTAGATGAATCCGCGCGAACGTACATTTCCAACTTCACTTTATTGGCGATGTTATTGTTTTTACGAATCGTTCGAATGTGTGAGATGATATTTTCTGCTTTTTCGAAGGCAGTCAGGTAACTTTCGTCAATGGTTTTCACTTTCGGCCATTCAGCTATAACGATATCCTCTCCCTCTTGTCGCTCGTTTAACGCATGCCATAACTCTTCCGAAACGAATGGAGTAAATGGATGCATCACTTTCAATAATTCCTCGAAAAAGAATTTTGTTTTCTCCAAAGTTTGACGATCAATCGGCTGTTCATAACCTGGCTTGATCATTTCTAAATACCATGAACAGAAATCATCCCACACCAACTTGTAAATAGCCATTAGTGCATCTGAAATTCGGAATTTATCGAATTGATCATTGATTTCCGTCAGAACTTTCTGAAAACGATTCTCAAACCATTCAATTGCCACCTTTGAGGACAACGGTTGCTCAATTTCACGTACTTCCCAAGAGGAAACCAAGCGATATGCATTCCAGACTTTATTTGTGAAGTTTCTCCCTTGTTCGCATTGTGACGAATCAAATGGAAGGTCATTTCCTGCCGGTGAAGAAATTAAAATTCCCACACGGACACCATCTGCTCCAAATTTCTCAATTAATTCAATTGGATCAGGTGAATTCCCAAGAGATTTCGACATTTTACGTCCAAGTTTATCTCGAACAATTCCTGTGTAGTATACATTTTTAAACGGTAAATCACCCAGGTATTCATATCCAGCAATAACCATACGTGCCACCCAGAAAAACATGATTTCCGGTGCCGTAACTAAATCATTTGTTGGGTAATAATACTTAATTTCTTCATTTTCAGGTTGTGTTAAACCATTGAACACAGAAATAGGCCATAACCAACTTGAAAACCATGTGTCAAGTACATCTTCGTCCTGATTTAATTCAGATTCAAGAATTTCTCTTCCCGCTTTTTCACTTGCCAAACGCAAGGCTTCTTCCTTGGATTTAGCGACAACGAAGTCATCTGGACGGTTTCCAAAATACCATGCTGGAATTCGGTGACCCCACCAAAGTTGACGAGAGATGCACCAATCCTTCACATTTTCCATCCAGTGACGGTAGGTGTTTTTGAATTTATCCGGGTGGAATTGAATGTTTCCATTCATGACATTATCGAGAGCCGGTTGAGCCAATTCTTTCATGGAAACGAACCATTGCATGGATAATTTAGGCTCAATTACTGCGTTGGTGCGTTCCGAGAACCCAACTTTATTAATGATGTCCTCCGTTTTAACTAAATATCCTTTTTCGTCAAGTTCCTTTTCAATTTCTTTGCGGACATCGAAACGATCTTTTCCTGCATAGTGTGCACCATGATCATTTAAAGTTCCATTGTCATTGAACAAGTCGATGGAAGGCAAGTTGTATTTTCTTCCTAATTCGTAGTCATTTGTATCGTGAGCCGGTGTAACTTTTAAGCAACCCGTACCAAAATCTTTATCTACATACTCATCGGCGATGATTGGAATCTCACGATTGATGATTGGAACCAATGCAAATTTCCCGATTAACTTTTTATAGCGTTCATCATCAGGATTCACACAAATGGCAGTATCCCCCAAAATAGTTTCAGGTCTTGTGGTGGCAATCGTCACCCATTCATCTGTTGTATCCGTGATTTTATAACGCACATAGAAAAGGCGTGAATTTACTTCTTTGTAATTCACTTCTTCGTCAGAAACTGCGGTTAATGCTTCTGGATCCCAATTCACCATGCGAACACCACGGTAAATTTTTCCTTTTGCATACAAGTCCATAAACACATTAATCACCGACTCAGAGTACTCCTTGTCCATCGTGAAATGCGTGCGCTCCCAGTCACATGATGCTCCTAATTTTTTTAGTTGTTCCAGAATGATTCCACCATGCTTGTCTTTCCATTCGAAAGCATGTGCAAGAAACTCTTCTCTGGTTAAGTCAGATTTTTTAATGCCTTCTTGACGAAGTTTTTGAACAACTTTCGCTTCCGTAGCAATCGATGCATGATCTGTTCCTGGAACCCAGCATGCATTTTTTCCAAGCATTCTAGCTCTACGAACAAGTACGTCTTGAATGGTATTGTTCAACATATGTCCCATATGCAGGACACCCGTTACATTTGGTGGAGGGATCACAATGGTATAGGGTTCACGATGGTCAGGGACAGAATGAAAATATCCTTTGTCTAACCAATGTTTATACCATTTATCTTCCGCTTTTTGCGGCTCGTACGTTTTCCCTAATTCCATGACACAATCTTTGCCGCAAAGATAACAATTATCTCTGCAGCACAATCCTTGTTAGGAGAGAAAAAGCTTGACTAGTTTGTCGTTGGAGAATCGGAAGGAGAGAGAACTGAACCTTTAATTGTCAATACAATTGGCTCGCCTCCGTCAGAAAACACGGTAATTGTTTTGGTAAAAGCACCTACTCTTTTCGTATCGTATGTTACTTTAATTGCTCCTTTTTTACCTTTTTTAATGGGCTCGGTTGGTTTCTCTGCTGCTGTACAACCACAACTCGTTTGCACATTGCTTACCGTAATTGATTTTTTAGAAACATTTTTGAATTCAAACACGAACATGTCTTTTGAATCATAAGGAATGTTTTCACGAACGATTTCGAGTGTTGTAAATTTTAATCCAGTTGTCGGTTTCGTTTCTTTTTGAGCTTGAGCAAATCCAACAAATAGAAAAGCGAATGTAAGTAATGCGTATTTCATGGTTTTAATTTTTTTACAATGGTAACTTGAATTTTTATTTAGAATTCAAATTTAACATAAAATTAGGATTCAAATGTATGTAAAATAACTTCTTGGATGGATGGGTATGTTTCAGAAAGGCAATTATCGAATGCTTCTTTCTTGATCCACTGAACTTCCGTAATACTTTCCTCCTCTTGAGGTTTTGTGTTTAAATCACCTTCATACTCCAAATAATACCAATTATTTTTTTTGAGAATGGACTTGTTTTTGAATTCATACACATGGTATGTCGAACAAATTCGATGTTTCAGCTTGAGTTTTCCCGTTAATCCACATTCCTCGATGATTTCACGAATGGCTGCATCCTTCGAGCTTTCTCCTTGTTCGATTTTTCCTTTTGGAAGATCCCAAAGTCCTAATCGTTTGATCCATAAATACGCATCACTCTGCGGATGATAGACAAGTCCACCCGCTGTTTTAATTTTATTAAAATGAACAAAGAATGATTTTAAGGCTGCTTTCGCATGGGGATGAATTGCTTGAATTTCTTGATTTTTGAACATTCCTCGAAGAGCTAAAACATTCAAGGGCATCGCATTTTCTGCGATTTCCACATGTGGAATTGGGACAGAAGTAAAATGAATTACCTGCTTATCCATGAAAACTTTATATTTTTGTGGCATGGCATCAAATCAAGAACAAGCGCTAAAGGTAGCAGAATTATTATTGAAAACGAAAGCTGTTCGTTTACAACCCAACAAACCATTCACATGGGCTTCTGGTTGGAAGTCTCCGATTTATTGTGACAATCGTGTCACATTAAGCTTCCCAGATGTACGTACGCACATTCGTCAAGCATACGCTCAACTCATTCTTGATGCCTATGGAAAACCAGATGTCATTGCTGGTGTTGCAACAGGTGGTATTGCTCAAGGAGTGTTAGTTGCACAAGAACTTGGCTTGCCGTTTATCTATGTACGTGCTGCAGCTAAAGGACACGGGATGGAGAATCTTATCGAAGGTGCATATGAACCAGGACAAAAAGTGGTTGTCATCGAAGATTTGATTTCTACTGGCGGAAGCAGTTTAAAAGCTGTGGAAGCATTGCGACAAGGTGGACTTGTTGTCAAAGGGTTATTAGCGACATTCACCTATGGTTTTTCTCAAGCGGACCAAGGTTTTCAAGAAGCTGGTTGTCCGTTTGAAACCATCACCGATTACGCAACATTGATCGACGTCGCTGTTAAAACAAATTACATCAATGATACGGATTTAACGACGCTACATGAGTGGCGCGTGAATCCAAGTACTTGGAATCAATAATATTTTCATGATCATCCAGAGCACATCGGTTTCCATTCATACAAGCTTGACTTCCGTTCGTGCTTTTCTTTGCGACGCGCGCAACCTCAATTTGTTATTGCCTCAAGAGAAAATTTCCGAATTTCAAGCTACGCAGGAACAATGTTCCTTTAAAGCGCAGGGTGGAATTTTGATTAATCTTTTGTTTGCCGAACAAAGTGATGAATTGGTTCGGTATCGTTCTGGTGAGGGAAGTCCATTTTCTTTTACGTTGAGCATTTCACTTCACGAAGATGGGGAAAAGTGTCACGGTCAAGTCGTATTTGACGGACAAGTAAATGGATTTATGAAAGTACTGATTGAAAAGCCCTTACGAGCACTTTTTGAACAAATGAGTATTCAAATGAAAGCTCATTTCGAAGAAAACTGAAGTTCTTTCAGCGAATAACAGCGGATTTCGTCCAGAACCTTCATAAGAATTCTGCCGTCCTCTTGCACTCCTAGGATTTCTCCTTCAAAATTCCCATTGACATCCGAGTATAAAGCGAGCTTTCCTTTTTGATACAACAAGCTTTCGTAGTCAGATTTGAGCGAGGATTCTACCGTGTTCCAATGGAGCAAATACCCATTCAGTATATCTGTCAATTCGTTCAAAATTGTTTTGACGCGAATCTCTGTGTCAATCTCTAACTTGATACTTGTGGCATTTGGTGTTTCGAATTGACATTGATTTACATTGAGTCCGATTCCCGCAATAACCCATGTAATTCGATTTCCTTCAATTTGATTTTCGATGAGAACACCAGCGATTTTCCTGGATCCCACAAATACATCATTCGGCCATTTCACAGAAGAATCAATGCCAAAGCGTAGCAGTACTTTGTGAAGGGACAAACAAATCATCCAAGTTATTTTGCTTTGATCCTGTACTGACAGATTGTCGGGCTTCCAAACAAACGAGCAAAGCAGATTCTCGGAAGGTGCTGATTCCCATACATTTCCCATTTGTCCTTTGCCAGCGGTTTGTTTATCTGCCAATATTACCGAACCATTTTGACAAATATGGTCGTTAATTAATTTGGCAGCAAAATTGTTGGTGGAGTCTACAGAATCAAGGTGGTAAATTTGTTTTCCAATCGGTGTCATATCAGTCATTAAGGAGCAGTAAAATTAAAATTTATCACGTAGTTTTGTATTAAATATTTGAAATGCGAAAAAAGACAGGAATTACAGAATCAGAACAATTGTGCCAAGCTATTGTTGAAGGAATGCAAGATAACAAAGCGAAAGACATTTCGGTGCTAGATCTGAGACACTTACCTAGTGCAGTTTGTGATTTCTTTGTCATTTGTAGCGGTGAATCGAACACACATGTTGATGGTATTTCAAATGCTGTGACACGTTTCACAAGAAAAGAGTTAAAAGAAAAACCTTGGCATATTGAAGGTAAAACAAATAGTGAATGGGTTCTATTAGATTATATTAATGTCGTAGGACACATTTTTTACAAAGACGCTCGATCATTTTTTGAAATCGAGGATTTGTGGTCGGATGCTGTTCGTACAGACATCCCAAATTTATAATTAGAAATAAGCGCTATGTCGGAAGAAAAAAAGAAAAGTCCATTTTCCATTTACTGGATTTATGGAGCCTTGGGAATCGCATTGATTTCCTTTAATATTTTCATGAATTCCACCCCTTCTACTACCATTAAATACAAGGAAACCTTGATGGAATTAGTGGACATCAAAGGTATTAAAAATGTAAAAATCATTAATCAGTCGAAAGCTGAATTTCAACTGAAAAATCAAGGTGTTGCTTACGTTAACCAAACGAACAAGCTTGATTTTCCGAAGATGAAAAAGATGCTTAAATCGCGTAAAGGAAAACCGACAGAGTTAACTTTTGAACTTGAAAACATTGGTAGTCCAACGAATTTCGAGAAAGCATTGGATGACCGTGGTTTCCATGATTATCAAAATGCTACGGAAGTAAACTACCTTGGAGATATCTTGGGTTACCTACTTCCATTTGTGATTATCATCATTATTTGGATGTTCGTGATGCGTCGCATGTCAGGTGGCGGCGGAGCTGGAGGAGGCGGAGGCCAAATCTTCAATATTGGAAAATCACGCGCTCAAGTTTATGATAAAGGAAAATCAACGAACGTTACCTTCAAGGATGTAGCAGGATTAGTTGGTGCCAAAGAAGAGATTGTTGAAATTGTTGAATTCTTAAAAAATCCAAAAAAATACACGGAATTAGGTGCGAAAATTCCGAAAGGAGCCTTATTGGTAGGTCCTCCAGGAACCGGAAAAACCCTTTTGGCAAAAGCTGTTGCAGGCGAGGCTAAAGTTCCCTTCTTCTCTTTATCAGGTTCAGACTTCGTAGAGATGTTTGTTGGTGTTGGAGCATCAAGAGTACGTGACTTATTCCGTCAAGCAAAAGAAAAAGCACCTTCCATTATCTTCATCGATGAGATTGATGCGATTGGACGTGCACGTGGAAAAAACAATGGGTTCAATTCCAATGATGAGCGTGAAAACACCTTGAATCAGTTGTTGACTGAGATGGATGGATTCGGAACAAACTCCGGTGTAATTATTCTTGCAGCAACCAACCGTGCAGATGTATTAGATGCGGCCTTAATGCGTGCAGGGCGTTTTGATCGTCAGATTTACGTTGATATGCCCGATTTAAATGAACGTAAGGAAATATTCCAAGTTCACTTGAAGCCATTGAAACTGGTAGAAGGATTGGATATTGACTTCCTAGCGAAACAAACACCTGGATTCTCCGGTGCAGACATCGCTAATCTATGTAACGAAGCAGCGTTAATTGCCGCCCGACACAACAAGAAATTTGTAGAGAAACAAGACTTCTTAGATGCCGTTGATCGCATTGTCGGTGGACTCGAGAAGAAAAACAAAATCATCACGAAAGTTGAGAAGAAAGCGATTGCCTTCCACGAAGCTGGACATGCCACTATTTCTTGGATGCTTCAATATGCTCATCCACTTGTGAAAGTAACGATTGTTCCTCGTGGACAATCACTTGGAGCCGCTTGGTATTTACCAGAAGAGCGCAGTATTACAACTACGGAGCAGATATTAGACCAAATGTGTTCAGCATTGGGTGGACGTGCCGCCGAACAATTAACGTTTGGAAAAATCAGTACTGGAGCATTAAGTGATTTGGAAAAAGTAACCAAACAAGCATATGCAATGGTTTCTATTTACGGATTAAACGAACGTGTAGGAAACATTTCTTACTACGATTCTCAAGGACGTGATTCTTTCACGAAGCCTTATTCTGAAGACACTGCGCGCATCATCGATGAAGAAGTTTCAAAATTAATCGAAGGACAATACCAACGTGCATTGCAGGTATTGACTGATAACCAAGATAAATTAAATGCGTTAGCAGAACAGTTGTTGACCACAGAAGTTATCTTTAAAGAGGACTTGGAGCGCATTTTTGGAAAAAGACAGTGGGAAAGCGATGAATTAGTAGAGCAAACGGAGGTTCAGAGCGGAGTTCAGAGCGAGAACGAGAATCAGAGCGAGAGCGAAGTTCAGAGTGAGAAAGAGAGCGAGAATCAGAGCGAGAGCGGAGAAACGGAGGCAAAGTAGTTTGGAAAGAGTACTCGTTTTCAAGTCACGTGAGCAATATTCTTTCGCACAAGCGAAGTTGATATTATCTGACCTAGATATTCCATTTCAAGAACGGAATACAATGGATTCGATGTTTAATGATTTCGGGAGTTTTGAAATATACGTAACTTCGGAGTTTGAAGACGAAGCGAAAAAACGATTAAACGATGCCTTTAGGTAATTTAGCATTAAGAAGCATTACTGGAGCAATCTTTGGCACTGTTGTCATCGGTTCTATTCTTTGGCATCCGTATGCGCAGATGGCTGTTTTTTCGGTATTCATGGTCATAGGACTTGCCGAGTTTTACCGGTTGTTTAAAAATCATCCGGTTGTTGAAGTGAGTTCTGAAATCGGTATTTTCATTGGCTGTTTTATTTATGTTCTCCTAATAGGACTTAGTCTAGCCAATCTTCCAATCATTGTCATCACCATTCTTTTCCCCTTATTTTTCACTTTGATTTTGAATGAACTTTGGGCGAAAAAGGAACATCCTTTAATCAATATTTCCGTATTGGTTTTCGGTATTGTTTATGTCGTTATTCCATTCTACTTAAGCATTGACTTAAGTTTGAGGAATACTTCCTACCTGCCACATGTTGTGGGTATGTTCTTGTTGATTTGGACTAATGATTCCTTTGCTTATTTCAGCGGAAGGCTCTTTGGTAAGCATAAATTATTCGAGCGCATTTCTCCGAAAAAAACGTGGGAAGGTACCATTGGAGGAGTAATCTTCACTTTGATTTTAGGCTACATTATTGGAACGTATATTAATGAAGGAGAAACCTTATTTTGGGTAGTTTCTGCCATCATCATTGCCCCTTGTGCGATTTTCGGAGATTTATTGGAGTCTCTTTTCAAAAGAAGTTTAAACATAAAAGATTCAGGCACCATCCTACCCGGACACGGTGGCATATTAGATCGATTCGATGCGGCATTGTTTGCGATTCCGTTTTTTTATTGTTGGTCGATGATTTATTTATTTTGGTAAACTATGACATTACACAGAGAAGGTAAAAATATTATGTTGTGGAGTTTAATCTTCACCATTTTATTGAGTGGGATAATACATTATTTTTTGAGTGCATGTTGTCCGATTGTCTATTGGATCTTGCAAATTGGCTTCCTTGTTTTACTTGGATTAGTCGTTCAGTTCTTCCGTGTTCCTAATCGAACATGCAAGGGTCAATCCAACGACATTATGTGCCCAGCAGACGGAAAAGTGGTGGTCATTGAAGAAACAACAGAGAGTGAATACTTCAAAGATCGTCGCATTCAAATTTCCATCTTTATGTCTCCACTGAATGTTCACGCCAATTATCATCCGATTAAAGGAATTGTCAAATACATAAAATACCATCCAGGATTGTTTTTGGTTGCTTGGCACCCAAAAAGCAGCACGGATAACGAACGTAGTACAGTTGTGGTGGAACATGAGTCAGGGAAGGAAGTCTTGTTCCGTCAAGTTGCTGGTGCAGTAGCTCGAAGAATCTGTTATTACCCAACCGAAGGACAATACGTGGAGATGGGATCAGAATTTGGATTCATTAAATTTGGGTCACGCATTGACCTTTATTTACCATTAGGCACAAAAATTGATGTGGCTATTGGAGATGTCGTTAAAGCCAAATTAACACGCATTGGAGAATTGAATTAATTTGTATATTTACCTTATAAAATCAAACATCATGAAAAAAGTATTTTTAGCATTAGCTTTGTTCACTTACGCTGGGTCAATGGCGACTACTACGTATGCTGCAGTAACTGGAACTGAAGTTGTCAAAAAAGACGACGATAAGAGAAAAAAGAAAAAGAAAAAAGGTTCTTGTTGTTCTGCTCAACAAGGGAAATCTTGTTCGACTACACAACAATCATCTTGTTGTTCTAAAAAAACAAACTAATCCATTTTAATGGAATAAAAAAAGGCCATCTTACGATGGCCTTTTTTGTTAACTGAATATTTTCTGATATCCTTCTTGGTATTTCTCTAGGATTTTCTTTCTCTTCAATTTGAGTGTTGGAGTAAGTTCTCCACCATCAATCGTAAATTCAGCTGGAAGCAAGGCGATTTTCTTCACCTGTTCCCAATTTCCAAACACCTGATTTATTTCAGCAATCTCCTGATCCATTCGATCAATAAACGCCGTTTGTTTGATGATTTCTTCATTGCTCATGGATTCGAACTGTAAACCATGACGATGTGCCCATTCCTTTGCAAAAGCGAAATTAGGAACGACAAAAGCAGCTGGGAATTTCTCGCCCTCTCCAATGACCATAATTTGTTCAACAAAACGGGATTCTTTGAAACGATTTTCCATCGCTTGTGGAACGATGTATTTTCCACCAGACGTTTTAAATATTTCCTTTTTACGGTCCGTGATTTTTAAGAATTTTTCCTCTTGAAATTCACCTATATCTCCCGTATGAAACCACCCTTCACTATCCATCACCTCATTCGTCGCCTCTTCATTGTTGTAGTAACCCATCATCACATTAGGTCCTTTCACCAAAATCTCTCCGTCTTCTGCTATTTTCACTTGCACACCTTCAATCAATGCACCAACGGTTCCAATGCGGATTCCAGAAACGAAATTATTAACGGTGACTACAGGTGATGTTTCCGTCAATCCATATCCCTCTAAAATTGGAATATCTGCGGCAAGGAAGATGCGTGCCAATCGTGGCTGAAGTGCAGCACTTCCCGATGCGATGGCTTTCACATTTCCACCCAATGCTTCTTGCCATTTAGAAAAAATCAACTTTCTAGCGATGCCCAATTTGAATTTGAAAAATGGTGTCGCATGAACGTTGTCATAATTTTCAGCTAGGTTCAATGCCCAATAAAACAGTCCTCTTTTAATTCCTTTAAGTTCGTCACCTTTGGCCATGATTTTATCAAAAACCTTTTCAATCAATCTTGGAACTGCTGAAAAAACATCTGGTTTAACCTCCTTGATGTTTTCACCGATTGTTTCCATCGACTCCGCGAAATGAACGGAACAACCCAGATACATGTAGAGGTAATGCAACATGCGTTCATACACATGACATATGGGTAAAAATGTCAAAACACGTGAATGATTATCCGCCGGAATTGGTTCAATACACGCTCCAACGTTCGACAACAAGTTTTGATGAGAAAGCATTACCCCTTTTGGATTCCCAGTTGTTCCAGAAGTGTAAATTATAGTGACAAGGTCTTCATTTTTCACATCTTTCATTCGGTCATGAACAAGATCTTCATCCGTGTGCGTACGCTGCTCTTCAATATGCGACCAATGTGGTACAGAGTCCAGTTTATCAAAGGAGAATAAGTGTTCCAAACTTGTAACGTCTACACGTATATTTGAAATTTTGTCCGCTAATTCTTGATTGGATACGATGCAGATTTTCGCTGCACAATCGTTTAGAATGAAACGGTAGTCATTTTCTGAAATATTCGGGTACAATGGAACTAAAATCGCTCCTGTTTTTTGAACGGCAATATCCAAAATATTCCATTCTACTCGATTAGAACTCGCAACCGCCACACGGTCTCCCGCCTGAATGCCCATGGAAATTAATCCACGTGCTACATTCATGGTGCGTTCAATAAAATCACTCGTTGACATAGGAACCCAAATTCCAGCAGTTTTTGTGACAAACATCGCTGAATTCGGATAATTTTTTAATTGATGATCAGGGACTTCAAAAAGTCTTTCAGCAGTAATCATAGTTTAGTTTTAAGGTTATCGAAAATAAGAATTATTCTCGAATTACAAAAAAAGGATGGCGAACAAAGAGATTAATGCGATTCCAATCACATTGAAAATAAAACCCATTTTGACCATTTGATGAATTTTCACATGTCCAGATGAAAACACAATGGCATTGGGCGGAGTTCCTACCGGCATCATGAACGCAAGACTAGCGCCAAGCGTTAAGGAGATGCACAATTGAAAAATATCGTAGCCAGATTCCTTTGCAAAGCTTGCGATAACGGGAACAAATATGGTCACTAAAGCTAGGTTGGACATCACTTCAGAAGCAAACACCGAAATGATTACCACCAACAAAACGATTGCTGGAACCGACATGTTTTCATAGGATTGAAATACTTTTGTCAGTGATTCAACGACACCATTTTTCTCGAAAATTTGAGCAAGTGCAAGTCCACCGCCAAATAACAATAAAATGCCCCAAGGCAATTTCTCGGTATCCTTCCAATCTAGTAAAGGTTTTTTCTCGCTTTTACCCGGGACAATAAACAACAGGATGGCACCAAAAATCGCAGCACTTTCGTCCCCGTATTTTAGTCCAGTTGCTGAGGTAATCAATTCACGGAAGGACCATAAAATGACCACTAATCCGAATATTGCCAAGGCTCTGAGTTGTTCGTTTGTCCAAGGAGCATTTGGTAAATTTACATCATGAAGTTCCTTTCTTTCCTTTCCAAGAGCGACGTAAAAAATGCCATACATGACTAAAAGCATGGTAATCGCTAGCGGCATGCCGATTTTCATCCAATCGAAAAAGCTCACCGTGATGTGAAAATTCTTTTGAAGAATGGCAGCCATTTGCGTGTTAGGTGGTGAGCCAACAAGTGTCCCTACTCCACCTATACTCGATGCATAAGCAATACTCAGCATCAACAGCAAAGAGAATTTTGATTTTTGATGTGCAACCGGCATGGCATGAATAATAGCGATTGCCATTGGCAACATCATCAGGGCGGTAGCGGTATTGGAAATCCACATGCTGAGGAATCCGGTACTTAAAATGAATCCAAGTAAAATCCGTGGTTTTGAATCACCTACAACATTGATGATTCTTCGAGCGATTTGCTCATGAACTTTCCATTTTTCCAATCCAAGAGCTAGGACAAATCCACCGAAAAACAGGTAGACATTATTGTTTCCATAGCTTGCAGCGAGATCTGCCGTGTTGAGGAGTCCGAGTGGAATCGCAAAAATAAAGGGGAATAAGGCTGTAATGTAAATGGATATCACCTCAAATATCCAAAAGAAAATCATCAGTCCACCAAGCGCAACTGCGTTCCAGTAGGAATCAGTTGCGCGGGTAGTAATGAGAACCATTAGAAAAGAAAATGCGCCAAATGCTGCGAGCGTGCGCTTCCAATCTAACTGAAGCATCTAATTATTTATTCAATGCATTTAATGCATCAACAAAAGTTAACGCTTTTGCTTCAACTTCAGCAACGATTGCACGAAATTCAGCTTTACCTTTTGCTTTGTGCATACGTCCAAGAATAACATCTTGGAAACTTGCTGCCTCTGTAATTAATTTTTCTGTTGCTGGAGCTTTAGACTCATCCAACATTTGGTGGTGAAAACACTCTTCTACCACATCAAAAACCATCTCATTGATGTTTCTCTTAAGAATTCTTTTATTTGACATATTTCAACTTTATTTAGGTCAAAAGTAAGTCGAAAATAGGACTTACCCTACAAAACTCCTTATTTTCTGTGTAGATGCATGTGATACTTCCGCAAGTTTGACAACGGATTGTGTAACTTTGCGTCCATGACATATCCTATACTACACATCCGCAAAGGCAAAGAACAATCATTGATGCGCAGACATCCTTGGGTTTTTTCAGGAGCCATTGAATCTTCAACCGAATCCCTAAAGGATGGTGACCTAGTGTGTCTGATGACGCGAAAAGACCAGTTTTTAGGAATTGGGCATTTTCAACATGCAACCATTTCTGTTCGAATCTTAAGTTTCGAATACGAGGAAATAGACCAAGCTTTTTTTGATCGAAAAATTAAAAAAGCGGTTGATTCCCGAATAAACATTGGACTTTTATCTAAACAGAACAATATTTTCCGTGTATGTCACGGTGAAGGTGATGAACTTCCCGGACTTGTTATCGATTTTTATAACGGGGTCGCAGTGATTCAATGTCATTCCATTGGCATGTACTTTTCGGTCGAGATGATTGCTAACGCCTTGAAAAACGCATTCGGAAAAAAATTGACAGCGGTTTATTCGAAGTCAACCGATACCTTACCGAAAAGAACCGACGTAACTGACGCCTATCTTTTCGGAGGTTGCGAAACACCGCATGTTGCCTTAGAAAACGGCGTGAAATACAACATTGATTGGATTACTGGACAAAAAACGGGATTCTTTATCGATCAGCGGGTGAACAGACGTATTCTTGGCGAATATTCGAAAGGAAAGAAAGTATTAAATACTTTTTGTTACTCCGGAGGATTCTCTCTTCAAGCGTTGAATCACGGGGCATCTTTGGTGCATTCCTTGGATAGTTCAAAAAAGGCGATTGCCTTAACCGACGATAACATCCTCTTGAATAACTATACGGATAAACATTTGTCCATTTGCGCAGATGCCATGGATTACATGAAGGATTTGCAAGAAGATTACGACATTATTGTGTTGGATCCACCTGCATTTGCGAAGCACCGCGAAAAACGTCACCAAGCCATTCAAGGATACAAGCGCTTGAATGCGCATGCCATTCGTCAAATTAAACCAGGAGGAATCATCTTTACGTTTTCTTGTTCACAGGTCATCGATAAAGCATTGTTTACCAATACCATTATTGCTGCAGCGATTGAATCGGGAAGAAACGTGCGTATTTTGGAGCAAATCCATCAACCAGCAGATCATCCCATTCATGCATTTCATCCAGAGGGAGAATACTTAAAAGGATTGATTATCCAAGTAGATTAAGATGCTTGCACTCAATTACAAGGCGATTTTAGGAATGGCACTTCCAATGATGGTTTCTGGATTTATTCAGTCCATTGTTTTGATAACGGATGCCTCCTTGATCAGCCGTTATTCTACAGAAGCTTTTGACGCAGTGGGCAACGGTGGACTTTTATACGTCACCGTGTACATGTGTTTGCTAGGCATGGGAGATGGAGCACAGATTATCATTGCTAGAAGAATTGGTGAAGAACGTATTTCAGCAATTGGAAGGGTTTTTGGAACATCCTTTTTAACCAATTTCCTTTTAGCAATTGGATTCTTTATCCTTTTGCATTGGTTTCTTCCATCCGCAATTGTTGGTTATTCCAAAAACCATGAAATTGCCCTCTTACAAGGCGATTTTATTCGGGTTAGATCTTTCGCCTTGTTTTTCGCCATGATTACCATCACCATTCAGGCTTTTTTATTGGCAAAAGGAAAAACGATGATTGTGTTGTATGCCGCCTTAATAACGGCTATTAGCAATGTATTTCTTGCCAATTCCCTCATTTTCGGAAGAAATGGCTTACCTGAAATGGGTATCGAAGGAGCCGCGTTAGCCAATACAATCGCAGATGCTCTGGGTATGACTTTTCTTATTATTTATTTGATTTTTTCCACGGAAAGAAAGGAATACCAACTTTTTGCACATTTCAAGTTTGAGCTTGCCTCCATGAAAGAATTGTTGAAAGTAGGGAGTCCGCTGATGTTTCAGGGATTCTTTGCGTTGGCAACTTGGACACTCTTTTTCACTTGGCTAGAGCAAAAGGGACAATTTGATTTAACCGTTTCACAGAATATTCGAGCCATTTATTTTCTTGCTTTTGTCCCTATTTGGGGATTCGCAGGAACCACGAAGACATATATTTCTCAATACATAGGCGCTAAGAAATTTGATGAAATTCCAACAATTCAAAAACGGATACAACTCATGACGCTTTTGTTCTTGTGCGTCACTTTCCATGGAGCCATTTTCTATCCAGAAGCATTAATTCGACTGATTAATCCGGCGGAATTGTATGTACACAAGAGTGCTCAGATCCTCCGACTCATCTCCGTATCCATTATGTTGTATGGATTTTCCTCTGTATATTTTCAAACAATCCATGGTTCCGGAAACACCCTTCATTCCATGTTTATTGAATTTGGAATCGTAAGTGTTTATGTCGTTTTTTGTTACCTTTTCATCAAAGTGTGGAATTTGGACGTATATTGGATTTGGACGGTAGAGTACATCTATTTTATTTTAATGGGATTAGCTTCCATCAGCTACCTCCGTTTGTATGATTGGAAAAAGAAAATAGTATAATGAAAGAGAAATTACGCATTGTTTTTATGGGAACCCCCGAATTTGCGGTGGGAATTTTGGATGCTTTGATGCAATCCAAGCATGAAGTTATTGGTGTTGTCACAGTTGCCGACAAACCAGCGGGACGTGGACAGCAAATTCAGCAAAGTGCTGTCAAACAATATGCCCTTTCGAATGGACTTTCCATTTTGCAACCAGACAAATTGCGCGAAGAATCCTTTTTAACAGAATTAGCTTCGTTAAACGCAGATTTATTTGTCGTGGTCGCTTTTCGCATGTTGCCAGATGTCGTGTGGAAAATGCCTGCATTCGGAACGATAAACCTACATGCGAGTCTCCTTCCAAAATACCGTGGAGCAGCTCCCATCAATTGGGCCATCATGAATGGTGAATTGGAAACTGGAGTGAGCACATTTTTCATTAATGAAAACATTGATACCGGTGCAATCATTGCACAGAAATCTATTTCATTATCCAAAGACATCAACGCAGGTGAGCTACACGATCAATTAAAATCGATGGGTGCTGCATTAACGGTAGAAACCGCTGATCAAATTTGTTCGGGTGCTGTTTCAACCATTGAACAAGATCCATCGGATACGAATGTACCCTTCGCCCCAAAAATATTTAAAGCAGATTGTGAAATTGATTGGAGTCAGTCGGCGGAACTTAACCACAACCGCATCCGAGGCTTATCCCCGTACCCTGCGGCATGGTGCAAACTTTGGTCTACCAAAAAATCAACTTGGATCACGTTTAAACTCTTTGATTCAACTTTGGTAAACTTGACTGAAGCGGCTCGAAACAATGGTCCGTTCTCGATTCCCGAAGGAATTGTTTTCCCAAGTGGGAATGGCTTCGTGCTATTAAAAGAGATTCAAGCCGAGGGAAAAAAACGCATGGATTACAAGTCCTTTTTGGCTGGCAACGATTTAAATGATCTTTCATTTAAGCATTGATTTTTAATAGGTTAAATTGATTTTGTACGTTTAAAATGCTATCTTAGTAGTGAATCTGCTACTATGAAACACGTTTATTTTCTACTATTTTTCCTGCTTTTGCTAAGCGAAGGACAGGCACAAGTAAATAAATCTGCCATTTGGACCTTGAAATCAACTTGTGTAAATCCCGAACAAGTTGACAGTGAAAATGTAGTCACTTATGACCAAAGTTGGAAGGAAGTCAGAGAAAAACGAACCCTTTATTCTTCCGTCTATCGCAATAATAAAGGCGACATCAAGGCACGTTACAGCTTAAAACCGATCCACTATTACTCAAAAGAAGGCGAGCTCGTTCCCATTGACTTTGGCTTGAAACAAACCTCGGAGGGATGGACCGCTTTGCAGCAAGATTTCCCCACTTATTTGGACGAAAACGGTAGTTTTTCTCTCAGTTCAGCGGACTTAAAAAAAATACAGTTTGGCAACAAAACAATCATACAGGGAGTACCAGCAAGCAATGACTTTTCTATTTCTCAAAACATCGGGTTCTTTGAGCAGATCGTTCCTCATGTAGACAAGCAAGTTGTTTTTTTGGAAAACGCTATCAAGTTTAGTTACCGACTAAATGAACCACTCGCACATGAACAAGCGAATTTGCTCATTGAGGAGAAGCTTGACATTCCAAGTTCTTTTCGCATTGTAAAAGAACTCGATGAAAAACAACAACTGTGTCAGCGCCTAACCATTTTAGATGAAAAAGGTAGAATTGCAGCTCAATTAGACCCCATCATTTGTTATGATGTATTAGGGCAAACATATATTGGTCATTACGACATCGTCGATAAAAAGGAAGGTAAATTTCTTCAACTTTTCATCTCTTCGAATTGGCTAAATGAGGATTCACGTACGTATCCTGTCTATATTGACCCAGTGATTTCCGGTCCCTTGAGTACTTGGTCCAACGGATACATGCCTTCTTGTTTCATGCCAACTTACAATAAGGATAGCATCCAAGTAACCATTCCAGCAGGAATAACTGCAACAGGCGTATATGTTTCCGGAAGTTTTTATGCTGATCCATTCACAGGAGCAATCATGAGTCAAGGTGCCATGTATTACAGTTCTTCTTGCGGAAGTTCCCAAATATTTACGGTTACAGGTGCGACCGCTACCTTACCTGGAACTGCGTATTTGGATAGTTTTAATTTAATGAATCCTCTCAGTTGTTGTGTTGGTGAATCTTGTTCAGATGTCAGCTTTTGGGTACGCATGCACATCGGTAGAAATGCGTTAGGTTCTGGGTGTAACACCACCTATATTCGATATGATCCATTTGCTTCAATATATCCATTCGAAGTCATTGTTTATGGAAAAACACCTGAATCATATGGAAACGAATGGTTTATCAATCAAACTCCGATTTGTTCGAACAGTTGTACCTTCAATGCAACAGCGTATGCACGATATGGTGTAGCGCCTTATACCTTTTCCCATCCATGGTCTACAGAGGTAATCACTATCGGTCAAAATGTTGGTTGTTCAAATGGCTCAACAAACCATGTGTTCACTTTAACCAATCCAAATTGTCCACTGTATTGCGATAGTTTACAAACGAGTTTAGCTGTTCCTCCACCCATCATTATTGATGCCTGTGGCAATCAAATACTTAATATTCCAGTTGGAAATAAACCCTTGATTCCAGCCACGGAGCCAAGTCTCATTTACGATTCTGTTTTATGTGCAGGGGAAGCGATTTCCATTTTGAACACCTCCTGTTTGACGGGTGGCATCAGTCATTATTTGGGAAATTCGATTGGAACAGGCAACATCTCTGAATTCATACCGAATGTGAGTGATACAATGATTCAAGTAAACTATGCTGCCTATGCCGAGATTAATGGCTGTGTTTCAGACACACAACAAATAACCGTAAGCATTTACCCCAATCCAAGTGCTCAAGTGACGATTAATCCCAACCCAAGTGTCGTCACGAATCCTTTCCTCGTGCAAGATGCATCGCTTTCACCGGGTGGAAACCTCATTTTTTGGAATTGGACTTTAGCAGATAGTTCCTTTTCACAGATCACATCATTTTCTGGCTCTTATGCCGTTCCGGGACAATATCCATTGTGTTTAACCATACAAAACAATCATGGATGTATCGATAGTCTATGTACGAACATTACTGTTGTTCCAGCTGAAATCACAAACATCAACGTCATCACTTCGGATGGAGATGGGATTAACGATCGTTTAACCTTTGAATACTTGTCCTTTTATCCCGATAATGAAGTATTTATCTTTAACCGATGGGGACAGTTATTGTACAGTGCGAAAAACTACGACAATTCCTGGGATGGAAGTGAATACGATGAAGGGACTTATTTCTATGTGTTAAAAATCTATGAGCTTGAACAGACCCTACAAAGTTTCTTTCATTTAGTTAAAAACTAAATTCCAAATAGAATATTGAATCCTATGCGAAATGGATAAACAGCAACAGTGTGACCAGTTTTAAACATGGAATTCAACTGATAGCTAATAAACATTCCAAAATGACCGTAACCAATGCGTGTTGTTGCATCTAATGTCCATCTATTCATGTTAAATGCTGAAATAGTTGAATTTACAAATTCATCCCCATTTGCATAGGTACCCGTCAGACTTTGTTTGGTTCCGTAGTTATAGGTACCAATGACACCCACTGCCATGTAGTAACTTTTATCAAAGTTTTTACCGAAAGAATAATCCAATAATAATGGAATTGAAATCGTTCCAACTTGTAATTTATTGGACTTAAAATTGAAGACTGTGTCCTGAACGGCAAAAATCGTATCCGCCGTATGCGCCAAAACGTAGTTGTTTCTTAAACTATAATTGTGGTATCCAAAACCTAATCCAGTAGTTATCCCTAATTGCTTTCCAGCGATTGGAAACTTTAAATCAAACATATTGTAATTGAATCCAAACGATTTCATTTGATTGATTTCCCAATATGGATTTTGGTCAAAAGTAACATCGCCCATTTCGTTGGCAAATTGAGAAACATAGACGTCAAATCCAGCATAGTGTCCGTTTCCAAATTTGCGGTTTGACCCTTCGTCTTCGAAATCTTCTTCTGACCATTCTTCGTCTGAAAGTTCAAAATCATCTGGACCAATAATGGCGTCATCAATGTTAATCGGTAAGCGCATCAATGATCGAACCGGAACTCCGTCTTTTTGAGCAGGAATCCATTTTGGCATTTGTTGAACAACAGCAACACAAATGGAATCATATAATTCACTCGCGCCTTTTTCCACCACAATGTTGTTTATGGATCCGTCTTTTTCCACAATGAAAGAGAGGTAAACGCGTTCGTCGTTTAATTCAAGTATTGATTTTTCCAATGTGGTATCATCAGGCAAAATAAAATTCACGAAAATGAATTCCGCCAATGAATCTGGACCACCTGGATATTCCGCTTCCGTATCCGGGAAGTTCACAATGGAATCTGGGGGAGCTATACTTACGAGCTTGGGTTCAGGTGAACCGCTATTAAACGAGCCATCAACTTGTGCAAATAATGTCGAAATACTAAGTAAACAGCTTAAGGAAAGTAGAAGTTTCATTGTTCTATAATTTCCTCAAAAGTACGATTAAAACTTCAAGAGGACACGCACCATGAAATTTCTTCCTGCCTGTGGATAATAGAAATTCTCGGTGGTTGTTTGTCCGCCAGAAGCATAGGAAAACGTATATCCGTTATTCGAGTAAAGTTGATTCAATGCATTGTTCACCATTAGTCCAAATTGGATTTCCTTGCAGAATTTATCGAAAATGGAATAATTTAATTGAATATTCGAGAAGTTAAATGGATCGATGCTTCGGTTGATATTTCCTGTATTATCTAGAAATTGTCTTCCTACTACTTTCGTCATCCAAACGATGTTTAAATTGTCAATGGGCATCCAGTCAAAGCCAATATTCCCTGTCATATTCGGCGAAAAGGACATGTCTGTATTTCTATGCGTGATCACTTGCTGTGTATAGTAAGGCATGGTATCTAAATACGTATCAATGTATTCGTTGAATTGCGCTATTTTGTTTTGACTTAGCGTTATTCCACCTGTCAATTTCAGTTTTTTATCAAAACGATAAGATCCATACACCTCCACACCCATACGGTAACTTTTGGCCACATTGGTGTGAATGTAGGCACCCACATCGTTGATTTCTCCCGTTAATAACAATTGATTTTGGTAATTCATGTAGTAAAGATTCGTCGTTAAACTGAATCTGCTTGTATTGATTTGATGTCCAAACTCCACATCTTGCAAGGTTTCAAATGTTGGACGGTTTTCAGCTGTACTGGCAATGAAATCTGCACGAACGGGTTCACGGTGACTGATTCCACCATTCAAGGACAAGGTTTGATTTGTATTTAATTTAAAACTTGCACCAACTTTTGGATTGAAGAAATTAAATTGAACTGCTTGAGTCACGTCGACTGGAATTCCATTCACGAGTTCTTTTCCGATAAAAGAGTAATCCACGTGTCTAAATTGTAAATCGGTATAAACATCAAATCGGTCCTTTTTGTATACTGCTTTTACGTAGGAACTGACTTCCGATTTTCTAGAATCGTTGCTATAGTAGCGTTGGTAAATTTCACTGTTTGATGCATATTGTGCCCAAACCAATTCACCGAAATGTCTCCCAAAATACGTGTTTGCTGATCCGCCGAAAACAAAATCCAAATGAGCTGTTGGTTTATAGCTAAGTCCATAAACTGCTCCAACAAAATCATTGTCCAGCCATAAGCGACGAATCAAATCTGTTTGTTGAACAGTGTCCAATCCAATGACAACTGGATTCAAACCATAATCAGCTAAATTTTCCCCTTTGCGGTATTGTTCATAGTAACCACGACCGTAGGTATAGTGTCCGGCTAGGTTCAAAATCAATTTGTCATTGAAGGTATGCGTGAAATGGATTTGATAGTTATCTTGCTGATAATTATCCACTTCATTTTTATAGGTGTAAAAGTTATATGTTCTTCCTGCATTCAATAGATTTTGACGGTCTTCAGAACTTAACCCATTGCGATCGGCATAAGCATTCATGGCAGCTGTATCTCCCTTCACTCGGCTTTCCGGCGTTCCATACCAAGCTTGGTAGGTGATTTCTTTCCCGCTAAAAACGATGGCTTTTAGCACAGACTTTTTTCCAATGTACGCACCAGAAAGAAAATACGATTTCAAATCTGAACTTGCACGATCGAGGTAACCGTTGGATTGAATACTAGACATTCTGGTCTCCAAGGAAAAATGTTTGTTGATGATACCGGTTCCGGCTTTCACGGTCGTTTTATGTGTCCCAAAGGATCCAAAGGATTGGTCAATGGATCCAAATGGTTTTTCGGAAATGTCCTGGGTTTTGATGTTTAAACTGGCACCAAAAGACGCCGCCCCATTGGTAGATGACCCAACCCCACGTTGAATTTGTATGTTTTCAATGGATGAAGCTAAATCAGGCATGTTAACCCAATAAACCGCATGTGATTCTGGATCATTCACGGGAATTCCGTTAATTGTCACGTTGATACGCGTCGCATCCACACCGCGTATACGGAGTCCTGTGTAGCCAACTCCCGCTCCTGCATCCGAAGTGGTCACCAATGATGGTGTGGCCTCCAAAAGAATGGGGATATCTTGGCCGAAATTCTTACGTTCCAGTGGATTGATTCTACGAACTAAAATTTGCGATGTGTTAAAATCGGACAAACGTGTGGTATTCACTTGAACGTCCTCCAACGTTTTCATACTAGCGAAAAGAAGAATCTTCACTTCTTCTCCAGACTGTGCAGAAATAGTCCTCGCTTGCGCTAAAAATCCAGGTTTCTCTACCAAAATGGTATAGGTAGAATCAGAAGCAGGTAATTGTGTGAATTCAAATCTTCCTTTGGCATCTGAATTGACTAGAACATTGGTGTTCAATACAGAAACTTGAGCTGCTTGGATAACTGCTCCTGTTCGATCTTCAATGACACCATGTATGCGCTGTTGAGAAAACGCAAGTTGGCAAATACTTAAAAAAAGGATACTGGCAAAAATTCTTGTTTTCATTTTATAAAAAATTAAACAAGAACAAGGGGCTAATTCTTGGTGAATAAATAACAATTAGCTCGGTCATCTTCCCTGCGCAGGCATTATCCTACAGGTTCAATGGGTGTAATCTCAGCCTTTCGGCACCCCTTAGAGACGGGGCAAAGTTAAGGAAGAAAGTGAAACAAAAAGTAGAAGGTGTCGATTAAATTAATCCTTCTACGATTTTTGCAATTTGAACCGCATTTGTCGCCGCGCCTTTTCTCAGATTGTCTGCAACGATCCATAAATTCAAGGAATTTGCTTGACTTTCATCCCGACGTATACGTCCAACAAAGACATCGTCTTTTCCTTGTGCGTATTTCGGCATCGGGTATGTATAGGTGTCCTGATTGTCTTGTAAGGTGATTCCGGAAGTTTCATGTAGAATTTTACGTACCTCATCCAAATTGAAGTCTTTTTCAAATTCGATATTCACCGCCTCTGAATGTCCGCCAACAACTGGCACACGCACTGCTGTAGCCGTAACAAGAATGGATGGGTCCAAAATTTTCTTGGTCTCATTCGTCAATTTCATTTCCTCTTTGGTGTATCCATTGTCTTCGAATACATCACATTGTGGAATGCAATTTTTATCAATTGGATATTTGTAGGCCATTTCTCCAGATTGCCCTGCACGCTCATTTTCCATTTGTTCTACTGCTTTGACACCTGTTCCGGTAATCGATTGGTAGGTTGAAACAATGACGCGTTTGATTCCATATCGCTTATGCAACGGAGCGAGTACCATCACTAATTGAATCGTGCTGCAATTTGGATTCGCGATGATTTTGTCTTCTTTTGTCAAGGTGTGTCCATTGATTTCAGGGACAATCAGCTTTTTACTTGGATCCATTCTCCAAGCGGAAGAATTATCAATGACAACTGTTCCAACTTCAGCGAATTTAGGAGCCCAAATCAAGGATGTCTCCCCTCCTGCTGAAAAAATAGCAATATCTGGATGCATTTCCACAGCCGTTTGTAGTCCAACCACCTCGAATTCTAAGCCACCAAATTCCATTTTTTTTCCCACTGACTTCTCAGATGCAACAGGAATTAAGGTGGTAATCGGGAAATTTTGTTCCTTTAAAACTTGCAACATGACATGTCCAACCATACCTGTTGCTCCAACAACTGCTACTTTCATACGTTATTAAGCTATTTGAGCCTGTAAAATTAATATATTTGATAGCTATGAAGTGGATTCCCCAAATAATATTGTTTTTTTTATGGTTGACTTCGGTGAATGTCTATTCCCAAGTCATTGATGATTTCTCTGACGGAGATTTCAGCGCTAATCCATCGTGGAATGGAAACACAGCGGAATTCGTAGTTAATGCCAGTCAACAGTTGCAATTAAACAATACGATTGCCGGAAGCTCATACCTGAGTTTAACTCATGGAATCAACACATTACAGAATCACGAATGGCACTTTTGGATAAAACAAAGTTTTTCTCCATCCTCGAGTAATTTTGGAAAAGTCTATTTAAGTGCAGATAACAGTGATTTGACAGCTGTTCAAAATGGCTACTACGTTTTGTTTGGAGAAGCAAATGCGGTTGATGCGATTCGCCTTTTCAAATTAGAAAATGGTATTCACACGCAACTTTGTTCTGGTGTGGACGGACAAATTTCGAACAGTTTTACGGTTGGTATTAAAGTTGTTTTGAATGCAAGTGGAACCTGGGAATTATCAGCAGATCTGAGCGGCGGAAGCAATTACATTCTTCAAGGAAGTGCCTTTGATTCAAGCATTCTACCCGGATCCTTTTTTGGTTATTTGTGCACGTATACCTCGAGTAATGCGAATAAATTCTACATGGATGATGTCTACATTGGAAATCCTATTTTAGATGTTCAAGCTCCGATTCTTCTCCAGGCTTCGGTTATTTCTTCCAATCAAGTGGATGCCCTGTTTAATGAAGCCCTCAGTTCCACTTCTGCTAATGATGTGGCTAACTATGCCATTCTTCCGTTTAACTCTTTCGTTTCTGTTCAACAGGACAATGTAAATCCCGCATTGGTGCATTTGACGACCCTGTTTCCATTGACCAATGGAAATACCTATACCCTGATGTCCGCCAATCTATCCGATTTAGCTGGAAATATCACGGGAAATCAATCGGTAAATTTTGATTATTTAGTTGCGGATACTGCTGTCAAAGGAGATGTGATCATCACAGAGTTCTTTGCGGATCCAACGCCTGTGATTGGGCTACCCGAAGTGGAATTTGTAGAGATTTTCAATAAAACAGGAAAGGTTTTTCATTTGCAAGACTGGAAAATAACAGATGGTTCAACGGATGGTACGATCGGTGATTTTTGGTTATTGCCCGGTTCCTACATTGTTTTAACGGCTAATGCAAACCTTGGGCTTTTTACAAACGTGGCAGGAGTCACGAGTTTTCCTAGTTTAAACAACGCTGGAGACCAACTTATGCTAAATGATAACACAGGTTTGCTCATCGATCGTTTAACTTACACCGACGAATGGTATCAAGATCCGAATAAACAAGACGGAGGCTATAGTTTGGAGCGAATAAATTTAAGCGACCCATGCTCAAACTACGATAATTGGTCTGCATCGAATGATCCATCAGGAGGAACTCCGGGAACGATTAATTCCATTTTTAGTGCCGCGCCGGATGTCCAAAATCCAAATTTACTCTCATTAATTGCTTTGAGTCCGAACTTCTTGGAAGTATCCTTTTCCGAAGGAATGGATTCGAGCAGCCTTGCAAATACTCAAATCACTGCGAGTCCAAATTTAAGTGTGCAAGCAACGTTTATTCAAGTGGTGAACGATAATCCAAACGGACCACCACAATTCATCGTTCAATTCAACGAGAATTTCCTTCCATCAACGACGTACCAAATTCAACTGGGACCTGTGGGTGATTGTTGGCAAAATGACACGACGTTCATTGGTCAATTTACCTTGCCAGAGCAAGCCCAAGTAGGCGATATCGTGATTAACGAGATATTAGCGAATCCACTGAATGGCGGACAAGATTTTATTGAATTATACAACCGATCAACGAAAGTGATTGACTTGAAGGACTGGCAAATAGCGAATTATTACAACGATACCATTTCCAATTTAAAGACCATTTCGAATCACTTTATTTTGGAACCGAATTCCTATGTTGCCATTAGTGAAGATACCAGTTTTCTTCTCGAGAATTATCCCGCAAGTGTTTCTGGCAGACTGATTCAAATGGATATGCCAAGTTATAACATCGACTCAGGAACGGTGTATTTATTTTACAATAGCGAACAAATCGATCGTGTTTCCTATTTGGAAGATTGGCAATTTTCCTTATTAGACAATTCAGATGGCGTAAGTTTGGAGCGTATTTCACCGAATGCTTCTTCCAACCAACAATCAAACTGGCATTCCGCTGCAGAGTCTATTGGTTTTGCAACGCCCGGACGAGTAAACTCCCAATATCAATATGTTGGTACAACAGAATCCATCAGCTTACAAAAAGATGTATTTTCTCCCGATCAAGATGGATTTGAGGATATTCTTGTAGTCAATTATGCTTTTTCAGAAAGTGGATTATTAGCTAAAGCGAGAATCTTTGATGATTTCGGAAGAGAGATTAAAACATTATTTTCCAATGAATTAATGGGGACATCTGGTTTTTTCACCTGGGATGGTGTAAATGCCGATCAAGCAAAATCACCTATTGGAATTTACGTATTAGTCCTGGAAGTTTTCTCTGTTGATGGAGGTGTTATTTTAGCAAAAAAAATCCCGTTCACTCTAGCTGGCAAATTGTAACTTTGTAAAAACAAAACAATGAAATGTTCACTGCTCGCATTTAGCTTATTTTTTTTCTTGACGCTATTCGGTCAGCGTTACTCCAATTCGGTCGGACTTAGATTTGCCAATATTGGCTATACTCAGATCAATGGGAAGCATTTTATGAATGCAAATAATGCCGTCGAAATAAGTTTAGGTGGTAGCTCAAACTATGTTTGGATGCAAGGGAATTATGAGTGGCAACACCCATTGGTGGACGATGTCGATTATTACTTTGGTGCAGGACCCGGATTGGGCATTGTTTCAGGAAATCCTATTATGCAAAATTCAGCGAATGACCGATTTATGTTAGGGATGAATGGTGTTGTCGGTGTGGAATACACACTTCCTGACTACCCGTTTACCTTCTCTTTCGAGTCAGGACCATACGTACAAATCATTCCAAGTTTAAACTTGGGTTGGAACTTTGGACTAGCCGCACGTTATGTCCTCCCTTAAAAACACCTTGTCTCCTGGATCCAAAAATTGGATTCCCAAGTTTTTTCAGCTCTTGGAGAAAGGAGTTATTTCCTTGGATTTAGAGCTCATTCAAAATGAAGAGACAGATTTAACACATTTCGTATCGCATCGAACTGGACTTGTCTATGGGAATGCTTTACACCTTTTGTTTTCCAATCAACTAGACTCATCGAAATATACCAACGATGAAAAACTAAAATTGCTACTATTTGAAACGCTTTTATTCACTTATTTACGCAAAAACCAAGGTGAATTTGATAAAGATGCGTTCATGGAAAACCTTATCGATTTTTATGGAAACACCAAAGATGGCGGCGTATTCGCATGGTTTGATCGGATGTTTACTGGGAAGAACAATCAAAACATTGAGGAAATATTAGCACACCGTATTCAAGTGAAAAGCACTTTTTTTGGCGCTAATTATTGGTTAAATCACTTGTCGAACGCCTTTATTTTTCTTGATGTCGTTTTATACCGCGCTTTTTTAGAAGGAAACATTCAATCGTTTTCACGTCATTACGCTGATTACGCCAGTTCTTTGATGAATGGAATGATCTATGCCGCATATACCGATGACAACGCAGAAGACAAAGAACAACGCGTTTTGTGGCACTTTTTAGCCTCAACTGAATTAGAAAAATCGAAAAAAGTACGCTTTGAGAACCGGATTTTGACGGGCGTCACACTGCGCGTCTTAAAAAAGGAACGCGTCGTCGATAAATTACTTTCAAAATTCACCGTTGAACTTGGACTTTTTCTTATTCAAGGAACACATCAACCGAATGAAGAAGAACAAAAGAAATTAGCATCACTCGGACAAGCGCTGGATTTATCAAGCAAAGAAATTCAAGAATCCATTGAGATGTGTAATGCCTACATGCTTCAAAACCAAAATGAAATTCTCGTTTTTCAATCCGAAACTGAAACCGGTTATGTTTTTAAAGCCTTCAGCAAGCGATGGATTCGAATATTAGGTCGAAATAAGGACAAACTTGTTCAAGAAATGCGTGAAAGCAAGGAATTGATGTCCTTGATTCAGAAATCGACCAAAGAAGAATTAAGCACCGAGGAAAAAGAACAAGTGCGCACCCAATTCCTTGATTTGATTAAGACCATGCCTTCATTGGCACTATTTCTTTTACCAGGAGGAAGCTTACTTCTCCCTTTAATTCTTAAACTTGTCCCTGAATTAATGCCATCCGCCTTCAAAGTGAATGAAATAGAAAAAAACAACGATAAAAAATGAACTGTAAGATCCACATATACCTTCTAAACGATTTATATTCACAAGAATTAGCTGATGCAGAACACGAAGGAAATCAATCCATTGACAACATCAAATATGAATGGGAAGATGAATTATCCATTTCGAGTGATGTGACTTCCGTGACAGAATTATCGGATGTCGATTATCCACTTGCAGGAATGAATGAAAACAATGAACCCTTTCAATTCGATATTCCAAACATGCATTTATTTGAAATCAGTTCTTCCGACGCGCCAAATGTTTACGTGGGAGCTTCGGAAAGCATTGTTTCATCAGCAAAGTTCGAAAAAACGGATGAAGCTTATACGATCGAAATATTCTTGAAGGATTACGAGCCAATGTCCAATCCAACACCCGGAATCTTCATTGCGGCAAAATCTTTCCCAAAAGAGTTGATTCGTTTATGATTGTATTAAAAAACATACAATTATCCTACGCTAAACCCATCATCAAACGGGCCAATTTAACTGTACATCAAGGAGAAATTCTCGGTCTTGTTGGGAAAAGTGGCGCTGGAAAGTCATCGTTGTTAAAAATAATTGCTGGACTTATTGATCCAGATACGGGCGAGATTTCCATCGATCAACACGTGCAGCCGCGTGTTCATCAATTATTGATTCCTGGATTTAAGCGCGTTGCCATGGTTAATCAGGACTTCAAGTTGGACGTTTACCACACAGTCGAGGAGAATCTTCGCGAAGCCGTTTTGCATCTGCCTAGTCCGAAAAGAGATAAGCGTGTTCAGCAATTACTTCGCTTGTTTGATCTAAAATCTATTTCAGCAACCAAAGCGCACTTAATCTCGGGAGGAGAACAACAACGCTTGGCGATTGCTCGAGCGATTGCGGATCAACCGGAAATTTTATTGCTTGATGAACCATTCGGACACCTTGATGCGAATCTACGTGCACGATTAACGGAGCATTTAATTCGCCTGCGAGAAGAAGAAAACACCACGATAATTTTGGTTTCCCATGAGGGCCAGGATGTCCTTGGACTTTGCGATTCCATTTGCATTTTGAAAAACGGAACCTTAAGTAAAAAATACAAGCCTGAATTTTTGTATTACCATTATTCCAATCTTCAGCAAGCACGTCTTTTTGGACCTGTGAACGCGATTAAACAGGAAGATGAAACCATATTATTTCGTCCAGATGAATACCGAGTTTCTTCCGCGAAGGACGCTCTTCCCGTTGAATTTATTCGCAGTATTTTTGTGGGTGGACTTTACCACAACTACTTTCAAACCGAAACAGGAGAAACGATTGTACTTTATCAATTTGAACGCTTAAATGACACCAGAGGAATCGAAATCGTTAAAAAAACGCAGTAAACTTAATTGGTACTGGGGCTTCACTGCGTTCAAAGAAGCACTTGTTACGTATGTTAGGGACGGTGCGTTTTACCATGGTGCCGCACTGGCTTACTATACCCTATTCGCATTTATTCCAATTATCTATTTAACGAGTTCAATCTTTGGTCGCATCCTTGGTCCAAAAAACATCAAAAACATGGTTTCGGATGTACTCCAAAATCAGATGGGAATGGAAGATAGTTCTTCCATCATGGAAGTCGTAAATGGCATGTCGCTGCACAAACCAAGCTTTTTCATGGAAATGATCAGTGTTGTTGTTTTGCTATACAGCTGTTCCGCCTTTTTTGTCTCCTTGAAACGCAGTTTGAATGAGTTTTTTATGGTTACTAAGAAGAATAGGCATGAAGAAAATTTATTCATGGATATCATCGGCTTTCGCTTTATTTCCATGGGACTTTTAGCTGTTTTCGCCTTGATTATCATACTCTTTTATTTTGCACAAGTATTTATCTTTTCTGCCATTCAAAACTGGAATCATTACCATAGTGGTTTTATCGATTTTTCGCTAAATATGCTGCAAAACATCCTAACCATTGGAAGTAATTTAATGATTTTCACCTTGGTGTTTAAATTTATTCCGGATGCAAAAGTTCAATGGAATGTTGCTTTCAAAGGCGCAATTTTCACTTCTATTTTACTTGTGCTCAGTCAGTTTATCATCAACTATTACCTACATAATTATTTTGTGCTGGGAAAAATCGGGATTGCAAATTCCTTGTTCGTCGCATTGGCATGGGTGCATTATTCCGCGCAAATCGTCTTTCTTGGAGCAAAATTCACGTACGTGGTTGGAAAAATGACCGGTCAGGACATCAAGTAATTCCTACAATAATGCGGGTGGTTTTCTGATTTCAATCTTCGCGTCTTTAAATATCGAAGAAGTGTTGCGAATGCTAAACAAGAAACTTTTGTTCCCGCCGACTGGAACATAGTAGAAGGACAAGGCCCAACAGTGTAGGTTTCTGTTTAAGGAGAAATAGGCGTTTGTCAAGCGGAATTCTTGCACATTAAAATTCAAGTTTCCGGATACATTCCATCGTTTCGTCATGCTGACATCTCCACTGACAACAAGTGTTTGAGCGAAAGTGTTTTTCGCCGGATTCGTGCTGGAAATGGATTGATTCACATTGATCGAATACACGTGAGATAAACTCATTTTCCATGGGATATCGAAGTAAATGGCACGTTCAGGATGTAAAGCATAGTAATTAAACTCTGAATTCCAATTTTGCTCATTGACCGTCGAAGTACTATTTGCTACTTTTTCACGTGATTTTTTCGGAGCAATCGTAATGGACGTCGTGAGGTTCGTTCCTAAAAAACGGCCGAGTCCCTGCTGACTTGAAAACGCATACTCCTTCAATGTTTTTCCTGTGCTCGCATCCCATGCATATGGACTAAAATTGGCGGCAGAAACAAAATTTATCCAATCCGCTGGACTAATTCTCAAATTCAAAGAAAGGTTAGATAAACGCATGGAATCCTTCATGAAATCATAATTCCCATTGATGGACAATTGATCGATCAAACGAATTTTACGGAATCCCGTTAAGGTGTCTTTGTCGGACTTTACTTTTAATTCCATGGTATTATTGATCCCAAAATTTAACATGGAAGCTTTCTGATTATTCCCAACGGTGTAAATGGAATTTTCAAAAGGAGAATATTTAACGAGCGCTTGATTGACCCCAACATTAGCTTGTGACAATTCATTTAACTGGGGAACATAACGGAATCCGACCGAAGGGGTAATCAAATGACGTAGTTTAGGTTTGTTCTTTCCAACGAATTGGTAATAAGAATAAATAACACTCGTCATACTTACACTGAAATTGACTTCATGAGCCATTCCAAATTGTTGCAAGGTGTCATTTTGAGACTTGTTCGCAATGGGATCGTAGAACTTTTGAATCTGTTGGAAGTTGATTTTGTTTCCATAATTAATCGATGGATTAATCTTGATGGCATTTCCAAATAGTCCGCTTGTTGTTTGAATGGCCATCGATTGAGAAATACCATTCATGAATTGTTGCGAAATACCGTTGAAATCACCAACAGATAATAGTTGATCAGAAAAGTTTGATCTGTTTTGTCCTTCGAGGTTGTAGGTGACCCCTATGCGTTCGATGGTCTTTTTCCAATTCTTATCACTTGTTTTAAACGTATTTTTAAACGGAAAAACACGCGTTAGATTGGCATTCAACACTGGACTCACCAGCGCAATATTTTTTGCGATGGAATTTTGACGCATCGAGATTTTCATACCCATGTTGAAGGGTTTTCCCGGGAATGAACGATTGATATTGATGTCTGAATTGAATGAATTGGTAAAATATTCCGGATTGATTGGATCCAAATTATTTTTTGCCGTGTTATCAGAAATGAAATTTACATTCGATGAAAAGCTCCAAAATGGATTCGACTTCGGCGCTTTTCGGTGTGACCATTGAACGCTCAGTTTATTGTTTTTATCCTTCGTTGGGAATCCTAAATTAAATTGCTGAAATCCAACGGAAAGGCGACCGGAAAACCCATATCGTTTCGAGTAATCTAGGTCGTTCCGTAAGCCCCAGGATCCTCTGCTATACAAGTTTGCGTAAACGGCCGTTTGGAGGTTGTCGTTGATTGGAATATAGTAGCCTAGGTTTTGGATACCAAAACCGTAATTCGACAAAGGAACAAACTCCGGGAAGAGCAGTCCATTCGTTTTTTGTTCTTTTGTTGGAATAAACGCGAAGGGCAATCCGAGCGGTGTTGGAATGCCATTCACCCATAGATTCATTGGTCCGGTGACTATGCGTTCGTTAGGAACAATCACTCCTTTACTCAATTGAAAATGGTAATGCGGTTCATCCAAATCACAGGTAGTCAATCTTCCTTTCAACAAATGGATTTCTTCGTTCGGATGTCGTTTCGCCGTTTCCATATGGAAATAAAACTCATCCTGCTTAATGGCTAATTCTTCTAAAAATCCTTTTTTTGTTTTCGTATTGTACTTCAAAGTGTGACAAGTCACTGATTCTCCTCCATCGGTGAACACCGGGAACTCCACTTTGTTGCTGTCTTTATCGTACCGGTACTTTGCCCAAATTTCGTTTGCGTTTAGATCCAGCAAAATATATCCTGCTGTAATCAGTAATCCTTCCATTTCGACCCTTGCGTTTCCGTATAAATGGACTTGTTTTTTGTCCACATCGTTGAAAATTCGTTCATCCGCCGAATAGGTGATGATATTCTGCATGCTTGAGTCATTGACAAACAAGGTGTCCTGGGCTGTAACCACAGACAAATTGCACATTATTAACAATGTGACGAAGAAAAGTTGTTGTATCAATGTTCTTTTGGTCAAAGTTGGCTCTTAATTTTGTCGAATGCGCCTTAAACGTACAAAGCTACCAAAATTCAAGTTGTTTGAGAAAAACGAACAAAAACTCCATTTATTTGCTTGGATGGTTCTTTTTCTTGTTTCCCTAAATTCCTACGGACAAAGTCCAACAAAACACGGCATCAAAACCGTTGTCATCGATGCTGGTCACGGAGGAAAGGATCCAGGTTGCCACGGTTCGTTCGCTCATGAGAAGATTGTTTGTTTAGAAATGGCCTTAAAACTCGGCGCGAAAATTAAGGCGAAATATCCAGAGATTAATGTCGTTTACACACGCACTACCGATGTTTTTGTGGAGTTAATTGACCGAGCAAACATCGCAAATAAAGCAAATGCCGATTTATTTATCTGTATACATGCCAATGCAGGAAGTAGTTCCGCCTATGGAACAGAAACTTATGTCTTAGGATTACATAGAACAGAGGCTCAGCAAAGAGTCATGGAACGAGAGAACTCCATTATTGCGTTGGAAGATGATAAAGGAGCCAAATACAAGGACTTTGACTTATCACCGGATGCCATCATTCAATTGCAGCTTCAAGGATCCGTCTACTTGAATCATTCCATCGAATTTGCCGAATATTTACAAAAGGAATTTAAGAAAATTGGACGGTACGATCGTGGGGTGAAGCAAGCTGGATTTTTAGTACTCTACAAAACGACGATGCCGAGTGTTCTTATCGAAACAGGCTTTTTACCGAATCCGACGGAAGAAAAATTCATTGGTTCTTCTGACGGACAAGAAAAAATGTCCTCCGCTATGTTCCGAGCTTTTGAGAATTACAAAAGTCAAATGGAAGGGAAACCGTCTAACAATAGTCAAGTAGAGGTAATCGAAAAAAACCCGGATCCAAAACCAAAAGAACAGATCAGTCAAGTAGCTGATTCATCCGGACTCGTATTCCGTGTTCAAATCGAAACGTCCGATCGAAAAGTAGCTTTAAATTCCGCCCGTTTCAAGGGACTTGAGGTCTATGAATATGAAGAAAATAGCATTTTCAAGTATTGCACTGGAACCTTCAAAAATGACTTAACAGGTGCCAAAAACTACAAGAACGAACTCATTGAAAAAGGATTTAATCATGCTTTCGTTGCAGCCTTCCTCAATGGAGAACGAATTAGTATCGAAAAAGCTATTAAATTAGCAGAAAAAAAGTAGTTTGAAGTTCACAAAAGAAATTAAAGCCGCCCTTATTGCGATCGCATCCATTGCCATCTTGTATGCTGGAATCAACTTCCTAAAAGGGAATAGTTTTCTCGGTGGAGACACTGAATACACCTCCTATTTCCCTAATACTGGGTCAATTATGGTGTCTAGCAATGTTACCTTAAATGGAGTGACTGTTGGTAAAGTTACCGGCATTCAATCCATGCCAAATGGTTCCATTAACAAAAAAGTGAGAATGACCTTTAACATCCAAGAAAAGGGAATTCGCTTGCCAAAAGGTTCATTTGTGGAAATTGGCTCCCTAGATTTTATAAATAAATGTTTAATAATTCACACACCTGAAGATATTTCCAAAGGTTATTACAAAGCCAATAGTGTCATTCCAGGAAAAGTTTCCATTGACATGGTTACGCAGGTAAAAGCATACGCTGATCCAATTTCGCAAAGACTTCAGAAAATGATGGGTTCCATCGATCGAATGGTTATTTCATTATCCTCTTTTTGGGACACAACTGCCACATCAGAAATTGAAGGTAGTTTGAAAGAAGTGAAGATTACCATTAAACGACTAGGACGTGTAGCTAACGAAATCGAAGGATTTGTTGCAGCTGAACGCGCGCAATTCACTAAAATCATGGCGAATGTGGAATCCATTACACTAAACATCCGACGTAGCAATGATGAGTTGTCTAAGATTATTGGAAATACACGCAAAATTACAGACGACTTTGTTAGCGCTGACTTCAAGTCCATATTGTTAGATGCACAGACGACCGTCAAAAAATTAAATCTGGTCTTGGAAGATGTCGAGAATGGACATGGAACACTTGGGAAACTTATTCATGACGAAAAACTGTACAACGAGTTAGTTGACACCAATAATGACCTTCAAAACCTTGTGACTGATCTTCAAGCAAATCCAAACAGGTACATTCATTTCTCTGTGTTCGGCAAGAAATCAGAAGGACTTATTTTAAGTGAAAAAGAAGAAGTGAAATTCAAAAAATGGTTAGATACCATTCCAGATTAATTTAAACGTTCATGGAAATTATATTATTTGCCATTCTTTTAAGCGCGGGAGTCGGATTCTTCGCGTACAACGCATGGAAAGTGCGCTACAACATTTTACTTGGACAAGACATTGACCGCTCTGATCGCAAAGGAGAACGTCTAAAAACCATGATTTTGGTTGCTTTTGGACAAAAGAAAATGTTCTCTAGACCCATTCCTGCATTGTTGCATTTAGCGCTTTATGTAGCTTTTATCATCACTCAAATCGAACTCATCGAAATTGCCATAGACGGATTAAGCGGGCATCACCGTTTCTTTTATTTCAAACTTGGTGGATTCTATACCTTCATGATCAGTTTCATTGAAATTCTTTCGGTATTGGCATTTGTTGCCACGTTGGCATTCTTAATTCGAAGAAACTTATTGAAACTTCCTCGTTTCACCATGAAGGAGCTAATGGGTTGGCCTACGAAAGATGCGAACATCATTCTGATTGCCGAAGTCGTTCTCATTTGCTGTATTTTCAGCATGAACGGTGCAGATGAAGTATTGTACAGCCGTGGCGGTTCTCATGTTGAATTTGCAAAAGGTCACTACGATTTCGCGATCTCTTCATGGATGGGTCCATTGTTCTTCCAAAACTTAAGCATCGATGCACTTCACATCATTGAACGCATTGGTTGGTGGGGACACATTTTGATGGTCTTTGCGTTTTTGAACTACCTACCCTACTCTAAACATTTCCACATTTTGTTGGCTTTCCCGAATACGTTTTACTCAAACCTTGAGCAAAAAGGAAAGTTCACCAACATGGAATCCGTTACGAATGAAGTGAAGTTAATGTTGGATCCAAATGCCGATCCCTATGCTGCGCCCGCGAATCCAGAAGAAACAGCGAAGCGTTTCGGTGCGAAGGATGTCACTGATTTGACTTGGAAAAACTTACTCGATGCCTACACATGTACCGAATGTGGACGTTGTTCATCTTCTTGTCCCGCAAATGTAACCGGTAAACTTTTGTCTCCCCGTAAAATCATGATGGACACCAGAGACCGTTTGGTGGAAGTGGGAGAAAACTACCGCAAACATGGAAAAGGATACGATGACGGTAAGAGTTTAATTGGAGATTATATAACAGAAGAAGAACTTTGGGCATGTACCAGTTGTAATGCGTGTGTGCAAGAATGTCCAGTGAACATTGATCCATTATCCATTATTGTTGACTTACGTCGCTATTTGGTGATGGAAGAGTCGAAAGTCCCAAGTGAATTAGCAGGAATGTTAACGAACATCGAAAACAACGGTGCTCCATGGCAATTCGCGCAAACCGAACGTTTGAATTGGGCAAACGAAGATTAATCGCATTTTATTTTCGCACAAAAAACTGAATATGAGAGTTCCTACAATGGCCGAGATGATGGCAAATGGCGAGACACCTGAGATTTTATTTTGGGTAGGCTGTGCTGGAAGTTTTGATGACCGCGCAAAAAAAATCACCAAAGCAATTGTGAAAATATTGAACAAGTGCGAGGTCAACTTTGCCGTTCTTGGGACAGAGGAAAGTTGTTCAGGAGATCCAGCGAAACGTGCAGGAAACGAATTTACCTTTCAAATGCAGGCGATGATGAACATTGAAGTTCTCAACGCATACGAAATAAAGAAAATAGTGACGGCTTGTCCACATTGTTTTAATACCCTGAAAAACGAATACCCAGAACTTGGTGGAAACTATGAAGTTATTCACCATACCCAATTGATTCAAGATTTGATCAATACCGGGAAACTTGCTTTAGAAGGCGGGGGAACCTTCAAAGGAAAGAAAATTACCTTCCACGATCCATGTTATTTGGGACGAGCGAACGATGTCTACGAAGCACCACGTTCCTTGATTGAAAAATTGGATGCCGAATTAGTCGAAATGAAACGTTGCAAGACCAAAGGACTCTGTTGTGGAGCTGGAGGCGCGCAAATGTTCAAAGAAGCAGAGAAAGGCAACAAGGAAATCAATATAGAGCGCACAGAGGACGCTTTAGAGACACAAGCGGAAATTATCGCTACTGGTTGTCCGTTTTGCAATACGATGATGACTGACGGCGTGAAAAACTTCGAAAAAGAAGGAGCTGTAAAAGTGATGGACGTTGCCGAATTAATTGCGCATGCAGCAGACTTATAACATTCCCGCACACTTTCCTAAGGATGCTCGTTTATGGGTATTTGTTGGAGACCGCAAAATGACGGCAACGGAAATATCATGGTTGAATGAATCCTTGACGCAGTTTGTCTCGTCGTGGCAAACGCATGGGAAATCGCTTGATGCAGTTGGATTCGTTTTACACGAAGCAGCAATTGTGATTGTTGCCAATGAAAATGCCGTGAAAGCTTCCGGATGTTCAATGGATAAAATCAATCACTTCGTGAAGGATGCTGGTGGACAATTGTCCATCGATTTCTTCCATCGAATGAATGTACTTAAACCTAATTCGAACGGAGACTATGAACTCGGTCGTTACGAAATGGGAGCAGATAACATGATTCATTCTGCCATGCAGGAGTGGAAAGAACTTGTTGAATTATTTTAGCAAAAAAAAGAGGCCGAAGCCTCATTCATTATTTTTCTTTTTTCACTTCTACTTTGATTGAGTAGCTTGAAACGATTCCTCCTGTTAAACCCGTGATAAGTACATCACTAAATTTATACTTTGTGACTACTTGACAATTTCCATTACTTGGAGTATTCACATGAGTTCTTCCTACTGGAATTAAGCCCCAAAATACCCAGAATTGTTTTCCTTTGTCGAAAGTTACTTCTTTCCCTGGTGTTTCTAAATAAGAACCAACAGGGGTTTTAGTTACCATGCAAGAAGTAAGTGCAACTAAAACAAATAAGCTTAAAATGATTTTTTTCATGATTAAGATTTAAAAAAAATATTGAATATTTCGGTCTTTGAGGTTTTTGAGCAGAAATTTAAGTTCATTGGAACAAAAACTTATTTTCTTTTATGACAATTTTTGGTTCTGTTTTATCTTTAACCATGATTCTTTTACCCATTTCAACCACACAAAAAACAGAATTGGGGCAACAATTACCACCAATTTATTATAATTCCATGCAGTTTGAAAATCAAAGTGAATGGCGTGTTGAATGGCTCTTGTGATTCCGCATCCGTAACATTCTTTGTTTAAAAGTAGAACTGATAAACAGAGTGATTGACCTTTATCAAAAAAAGAAGCGGGCAATAACCACAGCACGATTGGCATGATTATTAACCCGCTAAAAACAATGTATTTCAAGGATTACGTGTTTTTACTAACAACGATAAATGCATGAATAATACCAGGTATACCACAAAGAGCAGTTAACAAAATATTTATTAAAACCGCTTTAATATCCCAGTCGGTAACAAGACCTACCGCTACAAAAGGAAAGAAAAAACACAAAACATACAATAATCCAACTGGAACGTCATCACTTTTCTTTTGTGATTTCACCGCTTTTTTCATTGCTTTGATTTCTTGTTTAGAAATTTGTTTCGCTTCTTTGATATTTTGATTGATAGCAATTGTTTGATCAGCCATTCCTTTCACGTTCACAACTGGTGCTGTTGTCGCGATAGAGCTTGATTGAATAGATGCTTCGTCATTCTGCGCAACAGTGATTACTTCTTGAGTTGGCATTTCATATACACTAGCTGTTTTGCTATTATCCTTTGGAGAAATAACAACTTTGGCAACCGTTTCCACTTCTTCTACTGAAGAAATTTCCATGTTTTTGTCCTTTTTTGAGTGTCCATTCATGGCATGCCACTGAACGTTAAATCCATTTCTGTACACTCTTTTTTCAACGGTACACGAAGCAACCAAAAATAAAATGGAAGCTGCTACAAGTAAAATCTTTTTCATAAGTAATTGTTTTAAAGTTTACCTAAAATTACATAATATTCTTTAACACATCACAATAATTAAAATTAATATGAATTTGTTGCACCACCTATTTGTTCAATTGGATGCCAGGTTGTTTTTATCTCTTGAAAGCTCGATATGTAACTTATTCCCTGCGCGTTTTCTTGAGTCCAGTCGTCATTTTTTACAATGACACGTTTTAAGTTGTCAACCGCCGAAATCTGTGTGCTTTTCTCCATTTCTTTACCCACATTAGACAAGAAAATCGCATTGACATCCATATGTTCAGCTAATGTTGGAAGCAATTCTGATGCTGATCCTGTCAAGATGTTCACCACTCCTGCTGGCAAATCAGACGTTTCTAATACTTCCGCGAAACTGATGGAACAAAGTGGAAGTGCTTCAGATGCAATTAAAACCACTGTATTTCCGCCAGCTATAACCGGCATCAATTGGGAAACCAAGCCAAGTAAGCTCGTGTCTTGATCCGCCAAAATCCCCACAACACCTGTTGGTTCCGCCATGGAAAAATTAAAGTGCGAAGAATTCACTGGATTAACGGAACTCAATAATTGTTGATACTTGTCGCACCAACCTGCATAATAAACAATGCGGTCAATACATAATTCGATTTCATGCTTTGCCGATACTAGGCCTTGACCTTGCAGTGTTAGTTCTTCAATGAATTGCGTTTTGCGTCCTTCTAACATTTCCGCAATGCGATACAGTATTTGACCGCGATTAAATGCACTGCGCTCGGACCATGATCCAAATGCTTTTCGGGCAGCTTGAACAGCGTTGCGGATGTCCTTTTTCGATGACTGACAAACATTGGCGATTGGATTTCCGTTTGCGTCTTTTAAAAGGTAGGATCGTCCTGATTCCGTTCTTGGAAATTGTCCGCCGATGTAGATTTTGTATGTTTTTAATACGTTCATGATAATGTGCTAATGTGGTAATGTGCTAATGTGCTAATGTGCCAATGTGCTAATAATGGAACTACTTCAAATACGCTTCGAGACCGTGGAGTCCGCCTTCGCGGCCAAAGCCACTTTCTTTGTAACCACCGAAGGGTGATGCCGGATCGAATTTATTGTATGTATTTGCCCAAATGACTCCAGCACGAAGTTTTGATGTTAAGTTAAAAATGCGTGAACCTTTGTCAGTCCAAACGCCTGCTGCGAGTCCATACGGTGAATTGTTGGCTTTTTGAATTACCTCATCTATGGTTCTGAAGGTTTGAATAGTTAATACTGGACCAAATATTTCTTCTTGTGCAATGACACTGGACTGTGCGACATTCGTAAAAATCGTTGGGCGACAATAGAATCCTTTTGCAGGAATTTCACATTCCACTTGAAACATGTCTGCGCCTTCATTTTTACCTATATTGATATACTTTTCAATGGTTATTAATTGCTCTTTTGAATTAATTGCTCCAATGTCCGTATTCTTATCTAGTGGATTTCCCACATACAAACTTTGCATGCGTTGTTTTAATTTTCTGACAAATTCATCGGCAATAGATTCTTGTACATACAAGCGTGAACCCGCGCAACAGACGTGTCCTTGGTTGAAGAAAATTCCATTCACAATTCCCTCTACTGCTTGATCGATTGGCGCATCCTCTAGTACGATATTCGCCGATTTTCCACCAAGTTCTAAACTGACTCTTTTAGATGTCCCTGCAACAGCTTTTTGAATCAATTTCCCGACAGCCGTCGATCCTGTAAATGCAATTTTATCGATGTCCGAATGATTCACAATCGCTGCTCCTGTATCCCCATGTCCGGTAACAATGTTCACCACTCCGGCTGGTAATCCAGACTCTTCGATGATTTCCGCTAGTTTCAATGCAGTCAGCGAAGTCGTTTCTGCCGGTTTCAATACCACGGTATTTCCGGCAGCAAGAGCTGGAGCAATTTTCCATGCAGCCATCAACAAAGGGAAATTCCACGGAATGATTTGTCCGGCCACGCCTAAGGAAGCGACTGATCGATGTGGGAAGGCATCCTGCAATTTATCGGCCCAACCTGCATAATAGAAAAAATGATTACACGCCAGAGGAACATCAATGTCGCGTGATTCGCGGATGGGCTTTCCACCGTCCAAGGTTTCTATCACCGCAAATTCTCGAGCGCGTTCTTGCATGAGCCTAGCGATTCGAAAGATGTATTTTGCACGTTCGGAGGCTTTCATTTGGGACCACACTTCCACGTATGCTTTTCGTGCCGCCTTGACAGCCAAATCCACATCAGATTCGGAAGCCCAAGCAATGTCCGCCAACTTTTCTTCATTGGCAGGATTCACACTAGCAAAATAGCGTCCTGATGATGGTTTTACCCATTTTCCATCAATGAAAAGATCGTATTTATCTTTTAGCTGAACATGTGAGGTTCCTTCTAACGAAGGCGCATATTCCCATTTATTGTTTGAATCTGTCATAATTAATCGATCGTAAAATAATCAGCGGATTGATATTTACCTGTTACTTGTTTCATGTATTGCATCAACACATCATTTGCGAGGCTACTTGCACCGAAGCGAAACCATTCATTGCTTAACCATGCTTCACCAAGGATTTCATTGACCATCACTAAATTATGTAGTGCCAACTTGGAGGTGGAAATTCCACCCGCGGGTTTCATTCCAACCATTTTTCCCGTGCGATCAAAGTGATCACGAATGGCCATTAACATCGTGTAGGTCACTTGCATGGTTGCAGCCGGTTGAATTTTTCCGGTGGATGTTTTGATGAAATCTGCTCCTGCATGGATGGCAATATCACTCGCTCGACGCACTTGATCAAGCGTTGCCAACTCACCTGTTTCCAAAATCACTTTTAAGCGTTTCGCTCCACAAATTTCTTTGATGGCAGCAATCTCGTCGAACACGAATGCATGTTCTCCGGCAAGAAACTTGCCTCGCGAGATCACCATATCGATTTCATCAGCGCCAGAATCAATGGCAAATTGGGTGTCCATTTTTTTTACTTCAAACGGAGCTTGTCCGGATGGAAAAGCTGTTGAAACGGAAGCGATTTTAATCGGACTATCCTTCAACGCCTCCCTGGCTACAGAAACCATACTTGGATATACACAGACTGCAGCAACGGTTGGTAATCCCTCATGAAAATCATGTAAATGCTGTGCTTTGTAGCACATTTGGCGCACTTTATTCGGCGTATCTTTTCCTTCTAGGGTTGTTAAATCAATCATGGAAAGCACCATGGAAAGTCCTTGCATTTTACTTGGGCCCTTGATGCTTCTTGTTTGGAATCTTGCAACGCGTTCTTCCACCCCAACTTTGTCAATCGTTGGAGATTGTGGAATTTGAGAAAAAAGGGGACCTTGAGCTTTCATATCTGATATCAAGCTCAAAAATAGGAAAAAACTAAGCTGCGACTATTTATTCTTCGTCAGATTCGTCTTCATCTGTTTTATCATCATCAAAAGAATCATCGAAGTCATCATCTTCATCTTCCTCCGCCTCATCATCTTTTAGATCTGAAACCTCATCAAAATCATCTTCATCAACCTCAGCAACAGGCTTTAACTTTGGTATGATTTTACTTACTTTAACCAGATAAATCACTTCATCTGTTTCCCAAATAAGCGCATCCAAGGTTTCTCCAGTTGGTGTTTTGATCGTCGTTAAATGGTTGATATACCCATCCGGGTAATCCCTGAGAATTTGTTTTTTCTGGTCAATGGATAATTTATCGTAACTGATAATAGCTCTTCTCTTCGACATAGTTTGATGAATAATTATAAGGCAAAATTAAATTTTTTGTTTTTCCAAAAATCAATCTTGACTAAATTATTAAAAATATTTTTTTGAATTGAAAATGAACTAGATATTAACCCTCTGTTATTGAATAAACAAGCTATATTTTTGATGCCGAAAAAATAATGAGAACTTGTTCCTACATTTGCATGCGAATCCTTATCTTTAACTTATGTCCAAAACAAAATCAGCCTTTTTCTGTCAAAATTGTGGTCACGAAACTCCGAAATGGTTAGGGAAGTGTCCTTCTTGTCAGGAGTGGAATACCTTCGTTGAAGAGATTTTGGAAAAAACAACGAAACATGTTGTTTCGTTTTCGAAGGACACAAAAGCGAGTAAGCCTTTGTTGATTCAAGATGTAGAGCATAGCGAAGAAAACCGCATTTTTTTACAAGATTTTGAATTAAATCGTGTGATGGGTGGAGGAATCGTTTTAGGTTCCATTTCATTATTAGGTGGTGATCCTGGAATTGGGAAGTCTACGCTTTTACTGCAACTGGCGATTAAGGAACGATTAAAAGTTCTCTATGTATCCGGGGAGGAAAGTGATCAACAGATTCGCATGCGTGCGGAGCGACTCGGATTGGAGAACGATCAATGTTATTTGTTAACAGAAACAAATCTTCAACAAATTTTAATCCAAGCGAACGAGGTTCAGCCACAGTTATTAGTCATCGATTCCATTCAAACACTGCACACGAATTCCATCGAAAGTTCTCCTGGAAGTGTTGCTCAAGTAAGGGAATGCACCGCGAATTTATTGCGCTTTGCCAAGCAAACAAATATTCCTGTGTTTCTTATTGGACACATCACTAAAGACGGAACGATTGCTGGTCCAAAAGTACTTGAACATATGGTGGACACGGTTCTGCAATTTGAAGGAGATCGTCACCATATTTATCGCCTACTCCGTTCTATAAAGAATCGATTTGGTTCGACAAACGAACTTGGTATTTATTCCATGCAAGGACATGGACTTTTTCCAGTGGAGAATCCGTCTGAAGTACTTGTTTCAGGAAATGATTCCTTGAGCGGTGTGGCCGTTGCTTCTATGGTGGATGGAATACGTCCTATTTTAATCGAAGTACAAGCTTTAGTGAGTTCGGCGGCCTATGGTACTCCACAGCGTTCATCAACGGGATTTGATGTCAAACGCTTAAACATGTTGTTGGCCGTTTTAGAGAAACGATGTGGCTTTCGTTTAGCGGCAAAAGATGTCTTTTTGAACATCGCTGGTGGAATTAAAGTCGATGATCCTGCTATCGATTTAGCGGTTGCCATGGCGATTTTATCTTCAAACGCTGACATCGCCATTTCAAAAACGGTTTCATTTGCTGCAGAAATTGGTTTATCTGGTGAGTTGCGTCCGGTGAATCGTTTGGAGCAGCGTCTATCCGAATTAGAAAAAATGGGCTACGAAAAAATCATTGTATCCTCCTACTCTAAAGGAATTGAAAAAAAACACAAGCACATACAAATTGTTCCGTGCGCAAAAATAGAAGAAGTGGTTCGCGCCGTTTTTGCTTAATAATATTCAACTATGCCAAGACTCGTACTTGTTCCCACACCCATTGGTAACCTCGAAGATATCACCCTGCGAAGTTTGCGTTATTTGAAGGAAGCAGACTTACTGTTTGCCGAGGATACACGCGTAACACACAAGCTTTTAAAACATTACGAAATATCGAAGAAAGTCCTGGCTTTCCATGCGCACAATGAGCATCGTTTTTTAGAAAAAAGCATTGACATCATCGAGCAACAGAATTGTACCGTACTTGTTTCGGATGCTGGAACCCCCGGTATTTCCGATCCAGGATTTTTATTGGTGCGTGCGTGTATTGAGCGTGGAATCGATGTAGAATGTTTACCTGGTCCAACCGCATTTGTGCCCGCATTGGTTTCTAGCGGTTTTCCATGTGATAAGTTCATTTTTGAGGGATTCCTTCCACATAAAAAGGGACGTCAAACACGTTTGAAAATTTTAGCACAAGAAACAAGGACCATGGTTTTGTATGAATCTCCGCATCGTTTGGTGAAAACATTGGAGCAAATGATGGAGTTTTTCGACCCGGAAAGACAAGTTGTTGTCGCTCGAGAAATCACCAAACATTTTGAGACGTACCACCGCGGAAACGTTCAAGAACAACTTGCCTATTTTAAAGCAAATCCCCCAAAAGGTGAAATCGTTTTACTAATTAAAGGCTTGGAGGACTAAAATCAGTCAAATTCCATTAATTTTGAAGGGTGCAATTTAAAAACGTCATAGGTCAAACTGAATTAAAAAAGGATTTCATTCGTGAGATCAAACAGGGCAAAATTGCGCATGCGCAGTTGTTCATGGGTTCCTTAGGACATGGTGGACTCCCACTCGCGTTGGCTTTTACTCAGTATTTATTTTGCAAAAATCCATCAGACACAGATAGTTGCGGTGTTTGTCCGTCTTGTTTAAAAGTACAAGATTTACAGCATCCTGATGTTCATTTTGTGTACCCCGTTGTTCAGGCGATCAGCAAAGTTTCTGATTCCTTTTTAGCTGACTGGAGAACACAATTGAAAGAGGAACCGTATTTCGACGCATACTCCTGGACAAAAAGAATTGATTCCAAGGAGCGCAAACCCATCATCAGTACCGAAGAAAGTGTTGAAATCATTCGAAAGTTAAACTTAAAATCATACGAAGGCGGATACAAGGTTATGTTGATTTGGTTACCGGAGGAGATGAATTCAACCTGTTCCAATAAATTGTTAAAAATCCTTGAGGAACCTCCGAAGAACACACTGTTTTTATTGGTTTCAGAGGATCCATCTAAACTTTTAGTGACCATACAATCACGCACACAGTTTATTCGCATTCCCAAAATAGAAAGTGAGTATTTGACGAACGAGTTAAGCGCTCGTTTTCGTTTAGACAAAACACAAGCGGAGTCCATAACAGCCTTTTCCGAAGGGAATTTCATTCAAGCATGTGATTTCTTAAATGCATCAGACGACAAAGGCGTTTATCGTGAACATTTCATTCAGTTGATGCGCACCTCGTACAAGAAAGATGTGTTGGGAATGATGCAGTGGGCAGATGGACTTGCAGCTGAAGGAAAGGAACGTCAAAAATTATTCATTCAATATGCACTGCACATGTTTCGTCAGAGCTTATTGTCCAATTATATGGGTGATGTACTTCTGCGCATTTCCAGTGAAGAGGAGCAATTTTTAAAAAATTTCGCGCCATTTATTTCCGGAAATAACATTCGAGAATTCATCGAAACATTTGATGACGCTTATTATCACATTGATCGCAATGCGAATGCGCGCATTCTTTTCACGCAGATGTGTTTTCAAACCATGCGATTCATCCATCAAGCATAATTCGTTTCACTGAAATGATTAACTTTACCTAAAATTAAATTATGGGTTGCTCATCATGCAGTAGTGGCGGTGGAACACCGAAAGGTTGTAAGAACAATGGTACTTGCAGCAGTGGAGGATGTAATAAATTGGAAGTGTATGACTGGTTGGCGAATATTGCGTTACCAGCAGGACAAGCCCCGTACGATATTGTTGAGGTTCGTTTTAAAAATGCGCGAAAAGCATTTTATCGAAATGCAGCTAACTTAACTTTGCAAATTGGCGATTTAGTAATCGTTGATACCGCACCGGGATACGATGTAGGAGTAGTTTCCGTTGCTGGAGAATTAGCGCGCGTTCAGGTCAAGAAAAAAGCGCCAAACTTCAAAGCGATGGAAGCGCGTAAAATCATGCGCATTGCAAATCAAGAAGAAATCGAGAAATGGATTAAGGGAAGATCACTGGAAAAAGACCTTATGACACAGTCTAGGGTACTAGCAATGAACTTGAAACTGGATATGAAAATATCCGATGTGGAATACCAGGGAGACTTGAGTAAAGCCACATTTTATTACACAGCTGAGGGACGTGTTGATTTCCGTCAGTTGATTAAGGACATGGCTGATAAATTCAGAGTCCGAATCGAAATGCGTCAAATCGGAAGTCGTCAAGAGTCCTCCAGATTAGGTGGGATTGGTTCATGTGGACGTGAATTGTGTTGTTCAACATGGTTGACAGATTTCAGATCAGTATCGACATCTGCAGCACGTTACCAGCAATTATCGTTAAATCCACAGAAACTTGCCGGACAATGCGGAAAGTTAAAATGTTGTTTGAACTACGAATTAGACATGTATTTGGACGCGATTAAGTCCTTTCCGAAAACAGACACGAAACTACATACAGAAAAAGGCGATGCCTTTCACATTAAAACGGATGTATTCAAACGCATTATTTGGTACGCTTATCCAGGTGAAATGGGAACAATTGCCTTGAGTCCAGAGCGTGTTGCAGAAATAAAAAAACTGAATAAAGACGGCGTGAAGCCTAAAGACCTATTAGAATTCATCAAAGTAGAGAAGGTCGTTGAGATGGGGTATCAAAACGTTGTTGGACAAGACAGTGTGAATCGATTTGAGAAAAGTTTTGTCAAGAAAAAGCGACCAAACAACAAAAAACGCAATCCAAATAGTCCAGTTGCAACGGCAGAAGCTGGAGCACCACAAGGAAACAGACCTCCAAATCAAGGTCCAGCTAAAGGAAATAACGGAGGGAATAGACCGAACAATCCGGGACAAAACAAAGGAAATAACCGAACGAATAATCCACAAGGAAACACGAATGCGAATAGCTAGTTACATAGTATTTTTAACCCTTTTCCTGTTTTCGTGTAAAGAAGACTCCTTTTACACGAAGTCTTATTCTTTTTCAAATCAGATCTGGAAACAGGATGTTAAACCGGTTTTTAAAGTAGACATTCAAGATACGAGTATTTTATATGACTTCGTGGTAACTGTTAGAACTACAACTGATTATGCCTACAACAATCTATGGGTGTTTTTGAATACAAAACCACCACATGGACAAGAAGTTCGTGAGCCTTATGAAATCAAAACAACCTATCCTGATGGGAATTGGATTGGAAAGAAAACAGGAACGATTGTAGAGCATGAATTGATTTTCAAAAGAAGAAAAGTACCGTTTAAAGGAATGTACACCTTTACTTTTGAGCAAGCGATCACACAGAAAACGGTCGACGAAGTGCTAGACATCTCTATGGAAGTAAAACGAGCAATTGACTAAATATGCGCTTTAGACGCCTAAATTCAGAAGAACTTTTTTCCTTGGAAACAGAGTTCAAACAATTTTTGGTTATTCATGCATTATATGATGAAGAATGGCGTTTATTGGCTGAAGAAAATCCGGAAAAAGCCGAACAATTTATTGAATTATTTAGCGACCTCGTGTTAGAAAAAGTCTACAATCAGGTTTCGTTTCTCGTTCACTTCAGCAGCACAATGGTTTCATTTTTTGACATGAGGAATAATCCACTGAAAGCTTACCACATCAAGTGTTCAGAAGGACTTTCCCTACAAAATGAAGAGGGCTTACAGCAAGCGTTGATCGTTCATTTTAACGAATTACACTTCTACAGGGGAGAAAAACAACTTCAGCAAGAGAAAGCAGATGAAGTATTTGATTTGATTCGAAAAGGCAGTGAAAGCTGCGAGGAAGCGTATTTCCTGAAATACACCCAACTATTTGAAGGAATTTAAAAAAAACAAAGGGGGTAGACATCTTTTTTTGTTTTTCTGCGTTAATAAACATAAATTTGACTACTAATTGCCTAAACTATTGTCAACTATGAAAACATTCAAGTTCGCCTTTATTGGATTCACGCTTGTAACTTTATTGAACGCTTGTATTGAGCACGAAGTAATTCCACCGCCAACAAACAAAGTAGATTTAAATGCTAGTTTCGTTGGATATGTGAATGGCACTCAGTTTGAATTAACTCAAAATGTCAATGGATATAACGCTATGACATGGGATACAGCAGTTGTTATTGCTTCACCTGCTTTGTCAAAAGTGATTTATACTTCGACTATTTATTCTTTTCAAAACGCACAATCATTAAGCTTAATGTTTGGGACATTGGATTACGATGCTTCTGCGAATACAGAGCCGACATTGTCTATGTTCAATGACTGGACCATGACAAATTCAGGGATTCCGATTTTGTTTAAGGACAAAGCTACAATGGTTGCTCAAAGCGTTGATGGAGTTCAAGTAACTTACACAGACAACACCGGAAAAGTTTGGTACTCAAGAGAAACTGATCCAGGACAAGTGGCAAATTTCACGATTTTGAAACAAGCATCTGACGGAACAGGAGATTATTCTTTATTTGAAGCAACGTTCTCATGTAAAGTTTGGTATGTCGATCCACAAACAAGTGTAGAGTCTTTTCTAGACATTACCAACGCCAAGTACCGCGCTTGGTTTAAAAGGTAATTCTCTGTATGAGTGAAGTCCTCAAAATAGCTATTATCGGCGATTACAACTTCACCTACAACGCGCATCACGCGACGAATTTATCTTTGGACCACGCATCTGATTTTCTAGAAACAGAGGTTAACTATTACTGGATAAAAATCAACGAAGCTATTCAGCACAAACGTGTTTATTTTGAACAGTTTGATGGTATATGGATTGCACCGGGACCCTTTTTAAATCATTTCTTTCTCAACGGAGTATATAAACTTGTGTTGGAATCAAATGTTCCTGTTTTTTTAACTGGGGAAGGATACAAGTACTTTTTTGAATACCTCATCTCTACGCATCAGCTGAATCCATATGGAGAAAAGTTGATTTCAGACAATCTCATTGAAGGGAATCAATTTGAACGCGTTACCATCTATCCTCAGACAAAAGATGCGGAGAAATTATACGAGAACTGCAATCACACGGAACTAAGCTCGTCTAGATTTAGCCTGTATCCACAGCTAACTGATCAATTAAATGGGTATTTGATCGATATTGAAGCGACGAATCAATTTGATGACCCGGAGATTGTCACACTGAAAAATCATCCATTTTTTATGGCTTGTAGTTTCTGTCCACAAATATCATCTACCAGAGACTTGCCACATCCCTTGATTTACACCTTTCTGAAAATGGCCCGTGAACTTTCCAACTCAAAGTTCAGTCAATTGGTTTAATGCGGAGTAATACAATAAACAGCGTACAGGTTTTTTAAATATTACTTCTAGAAGTTTACCATAGGCAACTACCTGTTCCATGTGGTTTTGGTTGATTTTCCCTGTTTTAAAATCAATCACAAGAACCTCGTTGGCTTTCACCAAAACTTTATCTGGCTTCTTTACATCATTTTCTCCGGCTAATACAACTTGCTCATTGAGCGATTTTTCGACATTATTCAGGTAATCTCCGGCTTCCATTTTTTGCCAGAAAGCTAAAGCTGATTCGCGCAATTTAGCTTCGTTTTTTTGCTCAATTTGTCCTTCACGGAGTAAGTTTGACAGCGCAAGTTCCGTATCTAATTTAGACTCACAAAGGGACATCAATAAGTGAAAGTCATTTCCGAATCGCTGTTCATCCAATTGCACTTCGGATTCTTCCTGAAATACTTTCCTAAACACAATATCCGGGTACCATAAACGCTGACTAAAATCACTCGGAACATATAAGTTTGTGGTGGATTCTTCGTTTTTAACGATTGTTTCAGACTGTCCAATCTGCAACAATCCTTCCTCATTCATTCCCAAATTCATTCCCTCCAATTGCTCATGAATCATGGCGCCAAATTTGTCTTTGTCAAAATCATTGATGGCATACAATCGCAACTCTGGACGTGTCATACCGACATAGAACAGGTTCATTTTGTCCAAAAGTATGAGGTTATTTTCCTCTTTTGCAAAGGCATCCAATTCCGGAATTTGTTGGCTTTTTGCTGGGAAAGCATAGAGGATTTTATCGCGAACTTCCATCAAGTACATTCCTTGCGGATTCATGGTAATCGTAAAATCCATGTTCGGAATAATGACAACCGGAAACTCCAAACCTTTCGATTTATGAATGGTCATTATTTTTAATGCAGACTGCGTATCGGGCATTTGCAAGGCAATTTTATCTTTCTGCGCATCGAAGAACTCGAGAAAGTGATGTATGTCCGTTTGACGAGCAAGTTGAAATCCATAAATCACATCCATAAAGTGATGGAGGTATGGTTCTTTTGTTTCCTGCCAATTCATTAAACGCATGAATTTCTGAACCAAGTCATACACACTTTCATACGTTGTAAAAAAGGACGTTGTGCCACCAAAATGTTCCGATAAAAACCTTGTATCGTTGAACACCCGAATAGACTTTCCATCCTTTTGAATTACCTCGAAATAAGATAGATAGTCTGCTGTCGAAAAGGATTCATTCATCCTAAAATACAATTCAGCAAAACGTTTCGTTTCAGTCGTTTTCCTTGGTGATGCGCGTCTACGCAAATAGGAAAGAATCAATTGAACCTGCGCATCTTTAGAGACCAAAAGGGAATCTTGGGAGACCACCTGGTATTTTCGTTCAGTTAGTCCGATGGCTAGTTCATTACCCAATTTATTTGTTTCTGTTAGAATACAAATATCTCCCGGCTCAAAACCTGCGCCCAAACTTTCTTCAATAAATCCAATTACCTTTTCTAAGCGTTCATCGAAGGTTAATTTCTGCTTGATGGACTCAATATGTATGTAACCGTTTTTTGTTCGCTGTGCTTTTTGTTCAAGGTCCTGATAAAAATGGGCCATTGAAGCAGGAAGGATTTTCGCCAACCCTTTAAAAAGTTCGTTGTTAAACTCAACAATTTCTTTAGCCGATCGATAATTCGACTCCAGTACGCGCTTCATTCCGCGACTAGCCAACCGAGCGCTTTTGTACGCAATTTGCACATCATTTTCCGGGTTGTAAATGGCAGGTAAACTCACAAATTGTTCGGCCAGTCCATTATTGAATCGATAGATTGATTGTTTCGCATCTCCAACGATCAGGTTCCATCTGTTGTGTCCCAAAGACTCGAGAATAAGCGGAATTAAATTCAACCATTGCAAACGAGAAGTATCTTGAAATTCATCCAACAGAAAATGTTCAAAACGGACACCTAAGCGCTCATAAATATAGGGAGCCTCCTCATCCCTCACGAGTTTACTGATTAACTTATTAAACTCCGAAATTCGAATAAGTTGTTCCTCATTCATCAAATCCTTCAATTGCTTTCCAACATGTTGCAATAGCGCCATATTGAAAAAATTCTTTCGGTAGAGCTCAATTAAATTATAGGACGCTAAATCCCTCAGGTAGCGTTCGTTCAATTGAATTACCTCCTGTTTCAACGACGAAGGAATGCTTAGTTTGGAGCCGTCCTCCATGAGTTTCAAAAACGATTCTGAAAACAATCCTACGTCATTTGAAGCGCCTTTTGGCCATTCATTCTCCACATTTAATTTTGTGAAGTTATTCACCGTAGTACTTTTACCTGCAATGGTATTGTGATTTAAATCCAATGCGAAAAAATCATCGTGAACGCGTTTGGCATCGACAAGAAAATCCGAGACTAGTTTGTTTCGGTCTTCAAATAAACGTTTATAATTTCCATTGGTGAGTTCAAGTTGCAATAACTGTTGGATTTTTTCGGCGTTTTTTTCTTGGCTCAATATACCAGAAAACTCAATTAGCTGCTTGCGGAAATTCCAACTATTTCCCTCTGCCAAATTAGCTTTTGCGTAGGTGTACATCCATTCCGACACATCTTCCGCACCTGGTGCTCCAAGTTGATTCATCAGGACATCAACCACATCCTCCGTCACTTGTTTTTCGTTTAAAATCACCTCGAAATCCGCAGGTAAATCCAAATCTCGTGAGAAAGAGCGGATCAGTCTTAAATTAAATTTATCAATAGTGGATACATGAAAATCCTCGTATGCGTGTAAAATTCCTTCCAAAGCAAGTTTACTGCGTCGAGCTAATTCAGCCGATGAAAGTTCTGTTTGCTCCACTAACTCTTTACGCATGGTTTCGACTTTCGTATTCGTCGGATCTTCGTATGCAAGTCCAAATAAAGTAGATAAAATTCGTTC